>Ga0157378_10000031_pt1 | contig 124224 bp, 97 predicted proteins | sample M65metaG_FD_115309 | JGI IMG/M metagenome (GOLD analysis project Ga0157378, IMG submission 115309) | Miscanthus rhizosphere microbial communities from Kellogg Biological Station, Michigan, USA - M6-5 metaG | ecosystem: Host-associated > Plants > Roots > Rhizosphere > Soil | place: USA...
AGTCGAGGTTGCCGCGCGCGAATTCGATCTGGCGCGGCACGCTGACCGGTACCGGCATATACGCATCGACCAGCGGCTGTACCAGTTACGGATGACGCAGCAGGTCGACCTGCGCGATGCACCAGTCGTACAGCGGCCGGTGATCCTCGAATTCCAGCGTGCACAGCGAATGCGTGATGCCCTCGACCGCGTCGGACAGGCTGTGCGCGTAGTCGTACATCGGATAGATGCACCAGGCGTCGCCGGTGTTCTGGTGCGACACCTTGCGGATGCGGTACAGCGCCGGATCGCGCAGGTTGATGTTGCCGCTGGCCATGTCGATCTTCGCGCGCAGCGTCTTGGCGCCGTCGGCGAAGTCGCCTGCGCGCATGCGCCGGAACAGGTCGAGGTTTTCCTCGACGCTGCGCTCGCGGAACGGCGAGTTGCGGCCGGGTTCGGTCAGCGTGCCGCGATATTCGCGCACCTGCTCGGCGCTCAGGTCGCAGACGAACGCCTTGCCGTCGCGGATGAGTTTTTCCGCGCACAGATAAAAAACTTCGAAATAGTCCGAGGCATGCCGCAGCACATCCCACTCGAAGCCGAGCCACTGCACGTCGGCCTTGATCGACTCGACGTATTCGATGTCTTCCTTGGCCGGGTTGGTGTCGTCGAAGCGCAGGTGGCAGACGCCGCCGAACTCACGCGCGATGCCGAAATTCAGGCAGATCGACTTGGCGTGGCCCAGGTGCAGGTAGCCGTTCGGTTCGGGCGGGAAGCGCGTGACCACGCGCCCGCCGTGCTTGTCGGCGGCGCGGTCGTCGAGGACGATCTGGCGGATGAAATTGTTGACGACGGGGGTGACTTCGGACATGACCAGCAGAGCAAGGCAATCGAATACGCAAGTTTAGCGCAGCTAGCGGTTGCGTGCGCGCCTCGGAGAGGGGCAAGTTGCGGGTCGGGCTCGAATTTTTCCTCGGCCGTTCGCGCTGAGCGTAGCCTGCGCAGCAGGCGAAGTCGAAGCGGTTCGACGGCCCTTCGACTTCGGCGCTTCGCGCCTACGCTCAGGGTGAACGGAATAGGGAGCGTCGCGGGTTTTCAAAGTATGGCCTCAGCATGGGACAATTCGCGCACGCCGTCCCGATTGCCGCCACATTCCATGCTGCATCAGAAAAAAATCGCCGTGGTCATGCCCGCCTACCGCGCGGAGAAGACGCTCGAGGAGTGCTACCGCGCGATTCCGCACGATATCGTCGAGGTCGTGCTGCTGGTCGACGATGCCAGCGACGACGCGACCGTGGCCGTGGCCGAGCGGCTCGGCATCCGCTGTCATCGCCATCCGCAGAACCGCGGCTACGGCGGCAACCAGAAGACCTGCTACACGCTGGCGCTGGCCACCGACGCCGAGATCGTCGTGATGCTGCATCCGGACTACCAGTACGAGCCGCGCCTGATCACGGCGATGGCGGCGATGATCGCCTCGGGCGTGTACGACGTGGTGCTCGGTTCGCGCATCCTCGGCCGCACCGCGATCGCCGGCGGCATGCCGCGTTACAAGTACGTGTTCAATCGCGTGCTGACATTGGTGCAAAATATACTTTTGGGCACCAAGCAGTCGGAGTTCCACACCGGCTATCGCGCGTTCTCGCGCCGCGTGCTGGAGACGCTGCCGCTGCTGGCCAACTCGGATGATTTCGTGTTCGACAACCAGATGCTGGTGCAGGCGCTCGCCGCCGGCATGCGCCTGGGTGAGATCTCCTGCCCGACCAAGTATTTTCCCGAAGCCAGCCAGATCAGCTTCCGGCGCTCGGTGCGCTACGGCTTCGGCGTGCTTTCGACCAGCATCGCGTACCGCCTGTGGAAGTGGGGGCTGGCGCGGCCGAAGTTCCTGTCCGATGCGCCGCAATGGCGCCTGCCGGCCACGCGCGAGGCGGCGTCGGTTTGATGGAAAAGGGGACGGAGGTAGTTGTTTCTGGACCGGACAGCCGCAGTGTCTCGACCCAGCCGCGGCCGCAAACAACTACCTCTGTCCCTTTTTTCATCGTCGCTCTGCTGGCGCTGGCAGTCGGCGTCTTCCTGCGCTGCTGGCAACTCGGCGACCAAGTGCTGCTCGACGACGAATGGCATGCGATCCATAAACTGCTGCGCGCCGACGCCGCCGACATCGCCAGCCACTTGGGCTTGGCCGATTACAGCATTCCGCTGACGCTCTACTACCGCTTTCTGTACTTGCACGGCGGCCTGACGGAATGGGGCATGCGCTTGCCCATGCTGCTGGCCGGCATCGCCTTGATCCCGCTGGCGCCGTGGTTGCTGCGTCGCCAAGCCACCGCGGCGACGCTCGGCGCCTGGAGCCTGCTGCTGGCGATCTCGCCGTTCATGATCTATCACAGCCGCACGGCGCGGCCGTATGCGCTGACCACGCTGCTCGTCTTCGTGGCCGTGATGGCGTTTTGGAAGTCGTGGCAGCGCGAAGGCAGTCGTGGCGGGTGGGCCGCCGTGTACGTGGTCAGTGCGTTCCTCGCCGGCTGGCTGCACCTGATCACGCTGCCGTTTACTTTGCTGCCTTTTATATTTTTTGGCATCGTTGCCTTGCGCGTGCGCGATTGGCGCGGCATCGGCCGCCTGCTCGTGCTCGGAATCGCGCTCGCGCTGCCGCTGGCGCTGGCGCTGCTGCCGGCGCTGCGCAACGACTGGGGCGCGCTGGCGGGCAAGTCGGGCAGCGATTCGCTGACGCTGGATGCGCTGTATCGCGCATTCCTGCTCGGCGTCGGCACTGCCAACCCAATCGCATTCGTGGTGCTCGCGGTGCTCGGCATGATCGGCGCGGTCATCTGCTGGCGGCGCGATGCGGGCTTCGTCGCGTACGTAGCGACGATCGTGCTCGGCGCCGGCGCCGCGATCGCGCTGGCGCATCCGGCCTGGATCCAGCATCCGGGCACCTACGCGCGCTACCTGCAGCCGGCAATTCCGTTCCTGCTGTTGTTCGTCGCGCAGGGGTTCGCGGCGCTGATCGCGCGCTTGGCCGAACCGCTGCAGGCGCTCGGTGCGCTGGCCGCGGCGGCTGCGCTGGTTGCGGCAGGTCCGTTGCCGGAGGAGAGCTACAACCCGAACCAGTTCATGGGGCATCCGTATTTCCAGTTCGACTACGATGCCGCGCACAATCTGTATCGCACGCAGCTGCCGGATGGTCCGATCCCAGAGTTTTATCGCCGCCTCGCCGCGCAGCCGGCGCGCTCGCTCGTGCTGATCGAGGCACCTTGGTCGCTGGAAACCAATCACGATCCGCAGCCCCTGTACCAGCGCGTACACCGCCAGTGGGTGCGCATCGGCCTCACCTCGCCGCTGTGCGGCGCGCGCGACTACGGCGACTACGCGCCGGCCGACACCGGCATGCGCTTGTCGCACTTCGTGCATCTGGATGCGCTGCTGCAGGGCGACACGGCGGACGCCGATTTCCTCGTCATGCATCTGCACCCGTGGCCGCCGACGCTGCCGCCGGCACCGCAGTGGCCGGATGTGGCGACGTGCGTGCCGCAGCTGGAACAACGGCTCGGTGCGCCGGCGTATCGCGACGAAGAGGTCGAGGTGTTTGCGTTGTCGGCAGCGGGTCGCAGGGCGCTGGTGGGGCAGGAGACGCTCAGATGATTTGCTTTCCTTCTCCCACCGGGAGAGAAGAGCCTGCCCCCGAAGTGCTCTTGATCGGGGGTGGCGCGCAGCGCCGGATGAGGGTACGAATACGCGAGGCGTCGGAAATGAGCCTCACGCCTGGATGCGCCGCTCGCCATGGACAGACGTCCATAAATTTCCCGGACCCCCACCCCAGCCCCTCTCCCGATGGGAGAGGGGCTAAGATCGCGGTAGCGTAGCCGCCGCCCTGCATCACCGAGCGCTTCGGAACTCATCCTGCGCCCAACGCTTTGCCAGCGCCCGCGCGATGATGTAGCGTGAGCGACAGGCGGTGCGGAGGCCCGGGTGCAAGTCGTCTACGAAGCGGAAAACATCATCGACGCGAACCTGCTCAAGAATGCGTTGGCGGCCGAGGGCATCGACGCGTTCGTCAGCGGGCAGTATCTGATCGGCGCGGCCGGCGAATTGCCCGCGCTGGCCCTGGTCAAGGTGATGGTAGCCACAATCGATTGGCCACGCGCGCGCGCGATTGCCGAGGCGCTCGACGCCGAACTCGCCGAGCATCGCGCCGCGCCCGACACCGACGACGGCTGGTTGCCCGATCCGGCGTAAAGATGGGGTCACAGTTCAATATTCGCCAGAGGCTGTTCGCCTGCGGCGCTTGCTCGCGAACAATGGGATTTGATCCCATTTTCCCCCGCGGCTGACACCCCTCTCCCGCCGGCGGGAGAGGGATTGGGCGAGGGTGACATTGCAGTTCGTCGCCGCGCGTGATTGAGCAGCAGCGCACATTCCATTTTGATCTCATGACACAAGCCATCCCGCGCAACGCGCTCGTGCAGATGATCGCCGGCGCCACGCTGATCAGCACGACCAGCATCTTCGTCAAGCTGGCGCACGTTGGTCCCACGATCTCCGCCTTCTACCGCATGGCATTCGGCGGCGCGATGTTGCTGCTCGGCTTGCTCGCCCTTCGCCAGTGGCAGCGCATGCGCGTGGCCGACGTACTGTGGCTGATCGTGCCGGGTGTGGCGTTCGCGGTCGACCTGATGCTGTGGCACCGAAGCATCCTGTACGTCGGGCCGGGCCTGGCGACGCTGCTCGGCAACTTCCAGGTGTTCCTGATGGCGCTCGCCGGTTTCGTGTTGTATCGCGAACGGTTGGGCTGGATGTTTCTCGCCGGCGTGGCGCTCGCGTTCGTCGGCCTGTATCTGCTGGTCGGGCTGGACTGGTCGCAAGTCGGTCCGCAGTATCGGCTCGGCGTCGTGCTCGGCATCGTCACGGGCATCGCCTACGCGGTCTACATGCTGGCGACGCGCCACGCGCAGCGCGGCGGCCACGTACAGCTCGCGCCGGCGCAGCTGCTGTGCGTCAGTTCCTTGCTCAGCGCCGTGGTACTGGGGCTGGCCGCGGCAGGCGAGGGCGAAAGCTTCCTGTTGCCTGATCTGCGCGCGTGGAGCTCGCTGCTCGGCCTCGCATTGTTCGGCCAGGTGTTCGGTTGGGTGTTGCTGACGCGCGCGATGCCGCAGCTGCCGGCCTCGCTGATCGGCTTGCTGTTACTCCTGCAGCCGGCGCTCTCATTCGTGCTCGACGTGATCCTGTTCGCGCGACCGACGCACGTCAGCGACTGGGTCGGTGTGGTGTTGTCGCTGGTCGGCATCTTCATCGGCTCGTACCGGCGTCCCGCACCCGCCGCCGAACCCACCTGACCACTTGGCTCGTCAGCCTTTGCTTTCGCGGCCGAGGCCACTGGCCACCTCGTTCATCTGCTTTGCTTTCGCGGCTGAACCCGCCTGACCACCTAGCGTCAGCCTTTGCTTTGAGCTCGTCATTCCCGCGTAGGCGGGAATCCAGTTCTTTCTTTGGACGTTGTCTTTGCCTAGTTGTCGCGCAAGAGCCAGAGCTTCCACTCCTCCTGCGGAGGAGCCGGTCACTTTCGCTTGCATGCCCAAGAGAAAGTATCCAAAGAGAAGGGCACCCCGAACGTCGCGCCCTCCGGGCATCCTGCCCTACGGGTGCGCCCGCAGGCTGCGGGGTTTTCCGGACGCACATCCCTGTGCGTTCGGAAAACTCGCGCACATCGTGTGCGCGATCCTTCGGACTTTCCTCCGCCCACGGGCCGCGACTCACGGGGCCCGGGAAAAGAGGCGCGCTCCTGCGCGCAGAAGCCAGGACGAAAAGCCTTCAGCCACGATCTTCCATGATGCTTTGGCAGTTTAGACGTCTATACGTCTTGACATCCTCATTTGCCGTGGCTAATCTTGCCTCACTCATCGAGATCGGCTGAGGGACAGGCCCTTTGACGCCGAGGCAACCTCGGCCCGGTGCGGGACGCGACTTACGCTGCGGCAACCTCCCTTGCCTGCCACGTGACGCGCCGCACCGGGTCGAAGGTGCCAATTCCTGCAAGGCCCGCTTCACGGCGGAACGCTTGACAGATGAGGCGTCGGTGCCCAGCGCTTGCGTCTCGTATTTGCATCCGGACCATGGACAACGAGACCAGCATGAGCGCACAGCCCAACCTCTCGCACTTGCCGCGTTTTGCCGCCAGCTTCCAGCACGGCGAACTGGCGCTGCCCGATCCCTTTCCGCTCGAATCCGGCGGCGCGCTGCGCAATGCGAAGCTGGCGTGGCAGTGCGCCGGACCGGTCGATGCGCCGCTCGTGATCGCGCTCGGCGGCATCTCCGCGCACCGACGCGTGTGCGACGCGGATGGGCGCGGCTGGTGGGAAGCGCAATGCGGCGCGGGCCGCACGCTCGACACGCTGCGCTACCGCGTGCTCGGCATCGACTGGCTTGGCGGTGTCGATGCGTCGAGCGGCCCGCGCGACGACGAATTTCCCCAGCTTTCCAGCGCCGACCAGGCGCGCGCGTTGTTGCTGCTGCTCAACCGGCTGGGTGTGCGCCGCGTGCATCTGCTGGTCGGTGCTTCGTACGGTGGCGCGGTCGCGCAGCATCTGGCCGCGCTGCTCGGTGAGCGTCTGCGCCGGCTGGTGCTGTTGAGCGCCGCGCATCGCACCTCGCAGTTCGGTCTCGCGTTGCGCAACGTGCAGCGCGCGATCCTCGACCTCGGCGACGACACCGACAGCGCGCTGGCACTGGCGCGCTCGCTCGCCGTGCTCGGCTACCGCACGCCGGAAGGCATCGAGCAGCGCTTCGGCGCCGGCTCGAGCGAGGACACGCTGCAATGGCTGGCGCATCACGGCCGCCGTTTCAGCGCGCGCTTCAGCGCCGCGGCGTACCGCTGTCTCGGCGGATCGCTCGACCGCCACGCGATCGACCCGGCCACGCTGCGCACGCCGACCACGGTGTTCGCGGTGCGTGAGGATCTGATCGTGCCGCTGTCGCTGCTGCGCGAGTACGTCGCGCGCGCCGGCGGTCCGTGCGAACTGGTGACGATTTCCTCGCCGTACGGACACGACGCCTTCCTCAAGGAGGAAGCAGGCGTCGCGGCCGTACTGGGTGCCGCGCTGGAGGAAACCGCATGAGCCGCCGCATCGCTACCATCGCGGCGCGCGCCGGCGTCGATTGCGACGCCGCACACGGCGCGGTGATGCCGCCGCTGTACCTGTCGAGCAACTACAGCTTCGCCGGATTTGGTCAGAAGCGTCGCTACGACTACACGCGTTCCGGCAATCCGACCCGCGATTCGCTCGGCCAGGCGCTGGCCGAACTCGAAGGCGGCGCCGGCGGCGTGGTCACCGCCTCCGGTATGGCTGCGATCACGCTGCTCACCGCGCAGCTCAAGCCTGGCGAATTGTTGCTCGCGCCGCACGATTGTTACGGCGGCAGCTATCGCCTTTTCAAGGCGCAGGCCGAGCGTGGTTTGTACGAGGTCGAGTTCGTCGACTTCGGCGATCGCGCCGCGCTGGCAGCGGCGCTCGCGCGCCGCCCCAAGCTCGTCTGGATCGAAACGCCGAGCAATCCGCTGCTGCGCATCACCGACATTGCCGCGACGGCGCGCCTCGCGCACGCGGTCGACGCGCTGGTCGTGGTCGACAACACGTTCCTGTCGCCCGTGCTGCAGCAGCCGCTGGCGCTCGGCGCGGACCTGGTCGTGCACTCGACAACGAAGTATCTGAACGGCCATTCCGACGTGGTCGGCGGCGCGGTGGTGTGGGCCGATGCCGCGCTCGGCGAGCAACTGGCGTGGTGGTGCAATTGCCTGGGATTGGCCGGGGCGCCGTTCGACAGCTATTTGACGCTGCGCGGACTGCGCACGCTGCAGCCGCGCCTGGCGCTGCACGAAGCCAATGCCACGGCGATCGCCGAACTGCTGCTGCCGCATGCCGCGGTGGAAAAAGTATACTTCCCCGGCCTGAGCACGCATCCGGGCCACACGCTGGCGCGACGCCAGCAATCCGGCTTCGGCGCAATGCTCAGCTTCGACTTGGCCGGCGGCGAGGCAGCGGCCGCCGCGTTCGTCGAGGGTCTGGAATGTTTCAGCCTGGCCGAATCGCTGGGCGGCGTCGAAAGCCTGGTCGCGCATCCGGCGACGATGACCCACGCCAGCATGGATCCCGCCGCGCGCCGCCGCGCCGGCATCGGCGACGGGCTGCTGCGCCTGTCGGTCGGCATCGAGGCGGTGGAGGATCTGCGCGAGGATCTGACTGCCGCGCTCGAGCGGGCGGCGGCCGTGGAAACCGCGCAGGTGGCGAATCTGCGACGCTGAACCGCGCGCCCGCGTCGGCATGGTAGGTTTGCGCCATGCCGACATCGCTGCTGCTGCTGTTGGGCGCCGCCATCGCGGCTCAATCCGGACCGATCGCGCCGACGCACGGCCGTGTCGTCGAGCCGGCCGACTTTGCCGACCTGATCACGCCGGAACAGCAGGCGCGCCTGCTGTTCGAGGCCGACGCGAATCTCGACTGGCTCGCGCGGCACGGTGCATTGCTCGCACCGAAAGCCGGCAGCGCGGCGAATCTGCAGTGGCCGTTGCGCCCGGTCGCCGCGTTCGACCAGTACGATTATCACGGCACGCTCAACTTCGTCGATCACGATCCGCGTTTCCCGGGTTTCGTGCAGGACTACAACTGCGGCACGCGCACGTACGATCTGGAGGGCGGCTACAACCACGCCGGTACCGACTATTATCTTTGGCCGTTCCCGTGGCTGATGATGGATCAGGGTCTGGTCGAGATCGTCGCCGCCGCGCCCGGCGTGATCAGCGGCAGTGCCGACGGCAATTTCGATCGGCAGTGTTTTTTCGACGGCACGAGCCAGCCGAATTTCGTGCGCATCCTGCAGGACGACGGCCTTACCGCGATCTACCTGCACATGCGCAACGGCTCGGTGACGACGCTGCCGCTCGGCACGCGTGTCGCTGCCGGCGATTATCTCGGTCTGGTCGGCAGTTCCGGCCAGTCGAGCGGCCCGCATCTGCATTTCGAACTGCGTGATGCGACCGGCAACGTGGTCGATCCGCGTCATGGGGCGTGCAACGCCGCGCCCGAGCGCTGGGCGGTGTCGCAGCCGTACGAGGACCCCCACATCGATACCTTGAGCACGCATGCCGAAGAGCCCGAGCAGGCCGGCTGCGGCTTCGCGAACGGCGAGATCTTCGACGACGAGCCGCACTACTACGATCTGTTCGCGCCGGGCGACATACTGTGGGTGTTCGCCTCGTATCGCGACCAGCGCAACGGGGAGCTGACGAACTACAGCATCCTGCGGCCGGACGGCAGCGTGTTCGCACAATGGGATTTCGATCTGGCGAGCGAACACTTTCCGCTGCCGTTCTATTCCGGCACGTCGTTCGACTGGAAGTACGTGCTGCCGAAATCGGCACCACTCGGCAACTGGCTGCTGCGCGCGCAGTTCCAGGGGCAGACCTACACGCACGCGTTCCGCGTCGCGCCGCTGCCGACCGCGGGCGCGACCGGCGCGGTGCGTGGTCGCGCGCAGAATGCAGCCGATGCCACGCGCTGTCGTCCGCGTGCCGGCGATCCAGCGCCGACCGGCTGCAGTCCGTGATGAGGTCTACTGCGGCGGCTGGATCGCGAAGTGCTCGACCCAAACCAGTTCACACGCGCCGTAGCCGGAATCGCTGCGCGTGAGCGAACTCACCCACTGATAGCCTTTCGGTCCGTTCGCGCGCACCAGGTAGCCATCGAAGCTGACGATGTCGCCGATGCGCGTACGGCCGATCGCGCGCTCGACCGCGGCATCGGCGGGGATCAGGTGCATGTTCGCGCTCGACTCGATGATCTCGCGCTCGGGGATCGGGAACTCCTGCACCTGCCAGTGATAGAAGCGCGTGGATTGCGTGATCTGAATCTTGTCGAGCACTGCGCTGTCGGACATGCGGCCCCAGCCCAGCGCGAGGTCGACCGGCGCCAGCTTGGCGCCATCGTCGAAGCGATAGTCGGCGCGGCTGAGCACGCGGCCGCTCATCGAGAACGTTGCCAGCGGCGTGATCGCCATGCCGGCTTTCTGCGGCACGTGCGTGCTGGGTTCACCGTTGCCCTGGCGCGGTGCCTCAGCAACCAGCACGCCGGGCGGATGCGTGCGCGGACGCTGCGAGTAGTGCCACGCTACCGCGGCCGCCACGATGACGATTTGCAGCAGCAGGCGGTTGCGTTTCAAGCGCCGGTCAGTCGAAGTCGGCGGCGAGCGCCGCGCGCGTCGTCGGCGTCAGCGTCGCGCGTTCGGCGTAGGCCGGATGGTCGACCGAGAGCGCCGCGTCGGCGCCGCCGCGCATTGCCGCAGCATGAGCGGCAGACAACTCGAAGCGCAGGAAATGCACTGCCGAGGTCTTGTCGCCGGTGCTGCGCTCCAGATCCTCGTCGGCCAGCGCGAACACCGGCGGCAGCGACGCTACGTGCAACGCGATGCGATGCTCGATGCCGTGCAGCTCGACCAGGCGGCGCGCACGTTCTTCCGGATCGGCATACTGGATCAGCAACGTCGCCTTGAGATTGCTGCCGTCCGGGATCAGCGGGTTGTAGGCGTCGAGTTCTTCCTGGATGCCGGCAGCTTCGAAGATGCGTTCGATGCGCAGCATCTCCTGCACCTGATACTGGATCGTCAGGCGATCCTCGAACACCAGCGTGAGGTGCGCACCGATGTGCACCGTCCGCGGCTGCTTGTATGCGAGCACACGCGCGCGAAACGCATCGCGCTCGCGGGCGTAGGCTTCCAGGGTATACAAGTCGCTTTGTGCAAGTTTTTGCATTGACTAATCTTCCATGCTGCAGTTGCGAGCACTAGCTCTTCGCCTCTCCCGCTGGCGGGAATCGCACAGCCTGGGCCGCTCAAATCCCATACGCATGCCGCAACAGGCTGATCGGACTCTCCGCACGCGGATTGTCGCCGAGGCCATGCGCGATATGGCTGCCGGCCATCGGGCAGTCGCTGGCGAAATGTGCCGCTGCGATCTGCTGCACGCGCGTCTCCACCGGCTTGGCGATCTTGCGCGACAGCGCGTAGGTGTGCACCTTGACGCCGTACGTGCCGTCGTGGCCCGAGCAGCGTTCGATCGCCTGGATCTCGGTACCCGGCACCAGCGCCAGCACCTCGCGCGTTTTCGGCCCGATGTTCTGCACGCGTTGGTGGCAGGGCGCGTGGTAGGCGATCTTGCCGAGCGCATTCGTGAATTCGGTCTTGAGCAGGCCGCCCTGATGACGCTGCCACAGGTATTCGAACGGATCGAACATGTGCCGGCGCACCAGCTGCACGTCCGCATCGTCGGGAAACATCAGCGGCAGTTCCTGCTTGAACATCAGCACGCACGACGGGATTGCCGCGGTGATGTCCCAGCCGTCGCGGATCGCCGCGGCGAGCACCGGAATGTTCTGCTGCTTGTATTTCTCCACGGCGCCGAGATCGCCGAGTTCGAGCTTCGGCATGCCGCAGCACACCTCGCGCTCGACCAGCGAAACGGCAACGCCGTTGTGCCGCAACACCGCCGCGAGATCCTCGACCGGCTCGGGTGCCGCGTAGTTGCAGTAGCAGGTGGCGAACAGTGCGACCTTGCCGCGCGTGCGCCCGACCGCGACCGGCTCGCCGCTGCCATCGAGATCCTTCAAGCGCTTGCGCGCGGTGCGCTTCGTGTACTCGGGCACGCGCGCATCGCGATGCACGCCGAGCGTCTTCTCCAGCAGCTTGCGCGCCGACGGACTGCGATTGAGCGCGTTCACCGCCTCGACCACCACCGGAATCGTCGACAACTTGCCGACGGCAGTCGTGGCGGACAGCACCTTGGCGCCGAATTTCGTTTCGCCGCGTTGGTGCGCGGCGGCCTTGGCGCGCAGCATCAGATGCGGGAAGTCGACGTTCCATTCGTGCGGCGGCACGTACGGACACTTGGTCTGATAGCACAGGTCGCACAGGTAGCACTGCTCGACCACCTTGGCGTAGTCGGATTTCGCCACGCCGTCGACTTCCATGGTCTTGGATTCGTCGACCAGGTCGAACAGCGTCGGGAACGCCTGGCACAGGCTGACGCAACGGCGGCAGCCGTGGCAGATATGGAACACGCGTTCCAGTTCCGCGTCGAGCGCGGCCTGGTCGTAGAAAAGTGGATTTTTCCACTCCAGCGGATGGCGAGTCGGTGCGTCGAGGCTGCCTTCGCGGGAAGAGGTGATGCGGTCGTCGGCCATGGGGATTCCGTGCACAGCGGCGCCGATGCATTCGGCGGCTTTCGACTTGCCAGCGATGGTATGCGCCGTCTACCTACGGAGAGCCGTCATTCCCGCGTAAGCGGGAATCCATCTTGCACATTGCGCAGATCAAATGGATCCCCGCTTGCGCGGGGATGACGGCGCCTTTTTCGCTTGCTGCGTATCGTGATTGCGGCGCTACGCGAGCTCGTTCAACGCCTTGGTGAAGCGATTGGCGTGCGAACGCTCGGCCTTGGCCAGCGTCTCGAACCAGTCGGCGACTTCGCCGAAGCCTTCGTCGCGCGCGGTCTTGGCCATGCCCGGATACATGTCGGTGTATTCGTGCGTCTCGCCGTGGATCGCAGCCTTCAGATTGTTGCGCGTGTCGCCGAACGGCAGGCCGGTGGCCGGATCGCCGCTTTCCTCGAGATATTCCAGATGTCCGTGCGCATGTCCGGTCTCGCCCTCGGCGGTGGAGCGGAACACGGCGGCCACGTCGTTGTAGCCTTCGACATCGGCCTTCTGGGCGAAATACAGGTAGCGGCGATTGGCCTGCGACTCGCCGGCAAACGCGGCCTTGAGGTTTTCCTCGGTCTTCGAACCCTTGAGCTTGCTCATACACACACCTCTAGCGATGGCGGAAGGAATCGCGCCGCGTGGCGGCGGACGCGTGCAGCGTAGCGCGCCGCGCATCCGGATTCAAAATTGATTGTTCCGATGATTCCGATAGACGCGTGCTATCGCAGCGCGCGCCGCGCCCGGCCCGTTTGCGCATGCGCCGCCGCTTGTGCCGCGACCACGCCGCGCGTATCGAGCAAGGCATGCGGCAACTCATGGAAGATCGTGGCGAGCTTCTTCAGGAACGCCGCCATTGCCGAGCTCTTGCGCCATATCATGGCGATGCGCCGGCTCGGCGCGTCGCCGCGGAACGGCACCAGGTGCACGTTGTCCGACTGCGCCACCGGCGGCTGTACCGCGAGCGTCGGCAGCAGCGTGATGCCGTCATTCGCCGCGACCATCTGGCGCAGCGTTTCCAGACTGGTGGCGCGAAAACCGGTTTTCTCGCTCGCACCGGCCAGATGGCACACCTCGAGCGCCTGGTCACGCAGGCAGTGGCCGTCTTCGAGCAGCAGCAGGCTCTGGTCGGACAGATCGTCGAGCTTGAGCCCCTTGCGCCGCGCCAGCACGTGATCCTCGGGCACGGCGAGCACAAAGGGCTCTTCGAACAGGAATTCGGCGTGCAGCTGATCGTCGTGGATCGGCAGCGCGAGCACGCCGGCATCCAGACGGCCTTCGCGCAACTGACGCAGCACGATCTCGGTCTTTTCCTCCACCAGCAACAATTCCAGGCGCGGGAAGCGCGCGCGGATGCGCGGCACCACGTGCGGCAGCAGATACGGCCCGAGCGTCGGAAAGATGCCGAGCCGCACCGTGCCGGATTCCGGATCGAGCGTGCGCCGCGCGATCGCGCGGATCTGCTCGACTTCGTTGAGCACGTCGCGCGCGCGCTGCGCGATCTCGCGCCCGACCTCGGTCAGCAGCACCTTGCGCGGCGTGCGCTCGACCAGCGCGACACCGAGCTCGTCTTCGAGCTTCTTGATCTGCGTCGACAGCGTCGGCTGCGACACGAAGCTCGCCTCGGCGGCGCGGCCGAAATGCTTGTGCTCGGCAAGGGCCACCAGGTAGCGCAGATCACGCAGGTTCATCGGCTCACCGTATCATATGCAGAGACTATCGAAATCATATCATCAATCAATTTGAATGATGACCAGTGCGCCCCTATCGTTGTCTGCGTGGCCAGCCGGCCCGATGTTCATACCAAACCGATCACAGGAGTAGCGCATGCTTACCGTTGGCGACAAGTTCCCCGAATTCAATCTCAAGGCCACCGTCTCGACCGAGAGCGTGGAGAAGGCGTTCGCGCCGATCACGAACGCGACGTACAAGGGCAAGTGGCTGCTCGTGTTCTTCTATCCGAAGGACTTCACGTTCGTCTGCCCGACCGAGATCAAGGGCTTCGGCGATCTGAACTCGCAGTTTGCCGACCGCGACTGCCAGGTGCTCGCCGCGAGCACGGATTCCGAGTTCGTGCATCTGGCCTGGCGCAAGGATCACAAGGATTTGCGCAACCTGCCGTTCCCGATGTTGGCGGACACCGCGAAGCGTCTGTCTACGGCACTCGGCATCCTCGATCCGGAAGAAGGCGTGGCCAAGCGCGCCACGTTCCTGGTCGATCCGGAAGGCGTGATCCGCTTTGCCTACGTGACCGACGGCAGCGTCGGCCGCAATCCGGCCGAAGTGTTGCGCGTGCTCGATGCGTTGCAGACGGATGAATTGTGTCCGTGCAATTGGACGCAGGGCGAGGAAACACTCAAGGCCGCGTAAAAACTGAGCCCCTCTCCCCTCGGAGAGGGGTGGGGTGAGGGTCCGGCGCAGACAGAAGCGTCGATACGTATTCGTACCCTCATCCGGCGCTATCGCGCCACCTCCGATCAAGAGCACTTCGGGGGCAGGCTCTTCTCCCGCGGGGAGAAGGAAAAGCAACTGGAGATCACCATGAGCCTCAACGAAATCAAAACCGCAATCCCCGACTACGCCAAGGATCTGCGCCTGAACCTCGAAGTCGTGCTCGGCGAAGCCGGCGCACCCGGCTTGAGCAACAAGCAGATCGGCTTGATCGCATTGGCCAGCGCGATGGCCGCACGGCATGAACCGCTCACCCGCGTGCTCGCGCACGAAGCGGTCAAGCACGCCAGCGCGCAGGAGATCAACGGTGCGCGCACCGCCGCGGCGCTGATGGCGATGAACAATGTGTATTACCGCTTCATGCATCTGGTCGAGGATCGGGAATACCAGACGCTGCGTGCCGGCCTGCGCATGAACGCGATGGCAAACCCGGGCTGCGACAAGATCGATTTCGAACTGTGCTCGCTCGCGGTGTCGGCGATCAACGGCTGCGGCATGTGCATGGACTCGCACGAGAAGAATCTGCGCAAGCACGGCGTGTCGGCCGCCGCGATCCAGAGCGCGGTGCGCATCGCCGCGGTGGTGCATGCGGTGGCGGCGACGCTGGAGCAGGCCGGCGCGGCATCGATCGACGCGATCAGCGCGGCCGCCTGAAGTCATATTACTTTTCGCCCATTGCGATACGAGGGCCGCGCATGTTTAGCTGCGCGGTCTTTTCTTTTTGGGCGCGGCTGATCCGGCATTCCGCCGCTTGCGCGCACTACCGGAGGCTCGAGCATGGGAAGTCTGCACAAGTGGCTTGGCGTGGCCATCATCGCGGTGGCGCCGTTGGCGCTCGCCGCCGAGGCGCCGCCGACCGGCAAGCTGCCGGACGATGTCACGCCGCTCGGCTACGCGCTGAACCTGAAGATCGACCCGCATGAGGCACGCTTCAGCGGCCAGACGCGCATCCGCGTCAAGCTCGGCAAGCCCGCCGATCACGTGTGGCTGCACGCACGCGAACTCGACGTGGCCAAGGTCGAACTGATCGATGCCGCCGGCAAGACGCACAAGGCCAGCTTTGCCGTGCGCGACGAATCCGGCGTGGCGGAAATCGCTTTCGGCGAATCGCTGCCGGCACAGCAGGTCGAGCTCGTGTTCGACTACAGCGCGCCGTTCAATGCGAAGCTGCAGGGCTTGTACAAGGTGCAGCTCGGCGACGACGCTTACGTCGTCACGCAGATGGAATCGATCAGCGCGCGCTATGCGTTTCCCGGCTTCGACGAGCCGCGCTTCAAGACGCCGTTCGATCTCACGCTGACCGTGCCGAAGGACGCGGTCGCGATCGCGAACACGCGGCCGGCGTCGGAAAAGGCGTCCGATGATGCAAAGTGGAAAACGCTCACTTATACGCGCACCAGGCCGCTGCCGACGTACCTGGTCGCGATCGCGGTGGGTCCGTGGGACGCGGTCGACGGCCCCGTGCTGGCGGCCAACGCGTTGCGCAAGGAAGCCACGCCGTTGCGCGCCATCGGGCCGCGCGGCACCGGGCCGCAGCTGAAGTGGATCCTCGAGCAGACGCCGGCGACGGTGAAGTACTACGAGGACTACACGCATCAGGCGTATCCGTTCGACAAACTCGATCTGCTCGGCGCGCCGGACTTCGCCGCGGGCGCGATGGAAAACGCCGGGCTCATCGTCTATCGCGACGCGTTGCTGCGCATCGACGCGCAATCGCCCGCCAACACCTACCGCAGCAGCTTCAACGTCAATGCGCACGAGATCGCGCACCAGTGGTTCGGCGACCTGGTCACCGTGCCGTGGTGGGACGACATCTGGCTCAACGAGGCTTTCGCGACCTGGGCGCAGGGCAAGGCGACCGTGGCGCTCAAGCCCGAGTATCTGGGCGACCTGTCGCGACTGGAAGGCACGCTCGGCGCGATGAGCAGCGACAGCCTGCTGTCGGCGCGCAAGATCCGCCAGCCGGTGAAGAACCAGGACGACATCGAGAACGCATTCGACGGCATCACCTACCAGAAGGGCGCGGCGGTTCTGCGCATGTTCGAGGAGTGGATCGGCGAGGACACCTATCGCGAAGCGATGCGCGACTACCTGGCCAAGCATGCGTTCGGCAGCGGCAGCTCGGACGATCTGATCGCGGCGATCGCGCGCGTCAGCGGCAAGGGCGACGCGTTGAAGAGCGCCATGCGCACGTTCCTCGACCAGCCGGGCATCCCGCTCGTGCACAGCGAACTGAAATGCGAAAGCGGCAAGGCGACGCTGGCGCTCACGCAATCGCGCTATCTGCCGTTCGGGGTGCTCAGCAACGACCGCACGCAGTGGAGCGTGCCGGTATGTGCGCGCTTCGCGCACGGCGGCAAGTCGGCCAAGCAGTGTTTCCTGCTCGATGCGCCGAGCAAGGAATTCGCCGTCGATGGCGGCTGTGCCGATTGGTACGCGCCGAACGCCGATGCCGCCGGCTACTACCGCTTCACCATGGCGGACAAGGATTTTGCCGCGCTCAAGGCGCAAGTGACGGCGTTGGCGCCGGCCGAGCAACTGATGTTCGCCGACGCGGTGTCGAGCGCTTTCAAGCGCGGCGACATCGGGCCGGAGGTGGTGCTCGGCACGATGCCGGTGCTGGCCAATTCCGAACTGCCGCAAGTGGCCAGTGCGTTGATCGACGACTTCGCCTGGATCCGCGAACACGTCGGCAACGACGCGACGCGGCCGGTGCTCGATGCGTTCGCGGTCAAGCTGTACGGCGAGCGCGTGAAGAAGCTCGGCCTGCGCCGTGCGGCCAGCGACAGCGATGCGACCAGCCGGCTGCGCGTGCGCCTGGTGCACTTCCTCGCGTTCGATGCGCGCAACAAGGAGCTGCGCGCGCAACTCAACGCGCTCGGCCGCGTCGCGCTCGCGCTCGACGGCGGCAGCGCCGACCTGACCAAACTCGATCCGGACATGCGCAGTTCGGTGCTGAGCGTGACGGTGCAGGAATCCGGCGCCGCCGCGTTCGACGCGGTGCTGGCGCAGCTCAAGCTGACCAAGGACACGCAGTTGCGCTACGAGTTGATTGCCGCGGTCGGCGGCGCGCACGACGCGAAACTGGCCGAACGCGCGCGCGATTTCGGGCTGACCCCGACGGTCGCGGTCGGCGAATTGCCGTACCTGTATTTCAATCACGTCGCCGAGCCGGAAAATCGTGCCGCGTTCTGGCCCTGGTTCCAGACGCATTTCGAACAGTTGCGTGCGCGCCTGCCGGACGCATATCAGTCCGTGCTGCCGCGTCTGGCCGGACGTGGCCGCTGCAGCAAGGCGCAATCGGACGAGATGCAGCAGTGGTTCGCGCCGCGCATCGGCGCGGTGATCGGCGGCGAGCGCTCGCTGGCGCAGTCGCTGGAAGGCGCCAGCCAATGCACCTCGCTGCGCGAACACGTCGGCGACAAGGCGCTGGCGAATTGGGCTGAGGCGCAGGGGCGTTGAGCGGCCAGGGCGGACGCTCGCTGCGGACGTAGGGGCGCGATTCACCGCGCCCGCGCGGGTGCGGTTTCCGTTCTCTACCGAGAGCCGGGTTCGATGAATCGAACCCCTACGGCGGTGACGCGCGTTGTTGCGCGATGAACTCGAGCGTATCGGTCAGCGCCGGCACCTGCGTATGCCGCGGCCGCGCGAACGCGAGCAGTACCGACGCATGCGTGGCACCGGCATACAGCTTGAGCTGCGCGGTGCCGTCCATCGCCTGCGCGCGCTCGGCCATGGCCTGCGCATTGGCCGGCGGCACTTCGTCGTCGTCTTCACCGTGCAACAGCAGCAGCGGCGGCTCGTCGCCGTCGACGAAATTGATCGGCTGCGAATCGTAGCGGCCGCGTGCGTCGTCGCCGAAGATCGCCGGCTCGTCGTCGACGAACGGCAGGAACGAATACGCGCCGGCCACGCCGATCATGCCAGCGAGCGCACGCGGCTTTAATCCGACCGCGCCGAGATAGCGCCGGTCGCACGCCAGCAGCGCCGCGATCTGGCCGCCGGCCGAATGCCCCATCACGAACAGCCGCTGCGCATCGCCACCGAGTTGCGCGGCGTGTTCGCGCGCCCACGCCACGGCCAGCGCGGCGTCGAGCATGAAGTCGGGAAATTTCACGTCCGGATACTTGCGGTAGTCCGGGATCAGCACGATCACGCCGCGGCTGGCCAGCGCGTCGCCGACGTAGCGATACCAGCGTCGCCGTCCCTCGACCCAGCTGCCGCCGTAGAAGAACACGACCATCGGCGCGGCACTGGCGTGCCGCGGCACGTAGGCATCCAGCGCCAGCGCATGTTCGGTGTCGAACACGATGCCGGCGCGGCGCTCGAAGCGGCTCGCATCGACGCCGCTGCCGACCAGCGCAAAAAACGCATCGGCGCAGCCGCCGAGCGCCAGCAAGGCCGCGCACAGCAGCCAGCGGCGCGGCGAATTGCCAAGAGTGGAGGCGGTTCCTATCATGCTGGACATTGTAGTCATGCAGGGGTTGGGGCGATGGATCAGACGGAACCAAAACGCGACAGCGCGCTGTTCGCGCACATTCCCGAACGCAATACCACGGACAACTTCCTGCGTACCACGCAGCAGCACCACGTGGCGCTGTCGAGCATGGCCGACACCAAGGCCAACATCATCATCACCTGCTCGTCGATCGTGCTGACGCTCACGTTCGGCCGCATCAGCGATCCGGAACTGCGCACCTCGGTGCTCACCCTCGGCGGCTTCACGCTGGTCGCGCTGCTGCTGGCGATTCTCGCGGTGCTGCCGAAATACCGCCCGTTCAAGCTCAAAGGCGAGGCCTTGCCGCCGAACTTCAACCTGCTGTTCTTCGGCCACTTCAGCGCGTTGCCGCGCGAGCGCTATCTCGAGGAGATGTCGCGTATCCTGGTGCCGGACGGCTCGGTCTACGCCACCTGGACGGCAGACATCTATTCGCTCGGCACGTATCTGGGCCAACACAAGTATCGCTACCTGCGCCTGAGTTATTTGTTCTTTCTCGCCGGCTTCCTGCTCGCGTGCCTGGAGCAGGGCTGGCGCCTGATCATGTATTGAACGCGACCCCGCGCGGCGGGGTCGTGCGTTGCACCGGGGAAATCTCGCCATTCGGAGGGTCGTGCAATGAGGCTGCTGCTCGGCGCGCTGTGCGCTGTCGTATTGTCCACAAGTATACATGCGCAGGCGCCGGCCGAAGCGGCGTTGCCGCCGGCGCTGAAGGACTGGCGCGGCTGGGTTTTGCACGACCTGGAATACCGCACTTGTCCGTTCCTGGCGAACAAGGCGCCGAATGCCGCCGAAGACTACATCTGCGCCTGGCCGGGGCGCTTGAACCTGGCCAGCCGCGCCGACGGCGCCACGTTCTCGATCCACTGGCGCGTGGAAACCGCGGGCTGGGTGCCATTGCCGGGCGACGGGGAGCACTGGCCGCAGCAAGTCACGCTCAATGCGCAGCGCGTTCCGGTGCTCGCTCGCGACGACGTGCCGATGTTGTGGCTGCAGCCTGGCAGCTACGAGATCGCCGGACGCATCCCGTGGAGCGAACAACCGCAAGCGCTGAACGTGCCGCAGCGCATCGGCCTGATCACGCTCAGCATCGACGGCAAGGCCGTGTTGCCGGTGCAGCGCGACGGTGACGCGATCACGCTCGGGCGCGCGGCCGCAGCCGCACCCGAAGCCGACAGCATCGACCTGCGCGTGTACCGCAAGCTCAGCGACGGCTTGCCGGCGCAGCTGACCACGCGCGTGCTGATCAATGTTTCCGGCCAGGCGCGCGAGGAAGTGATCGGGCCGATGCTGCCCGCCGGTTTCGCGCCGCTCGCGCTCGTGAGCGCATGGCCGGCGCGCGTGGATGCCGACGGCAAGCTGCACGTGCAGGTGCAGCCGGGCGCCAACACCGTGACGCTCGAGGCACGTGCGCTCGCGCCGCTCGCTGCGGTCGCCGCGCAGGTGCCGGCGGCGCCGTGGCCGAAGCAGGAAATCTGGAGTTATGAAGCGCAGCCGCGCTTGCGCGTTACCGCCGCCAGCAGCGCGCTGCAGCTGGATCCGCGCCAGGCGGAAGTGCCGCCAGAATGGCAGATGTTGCCGGCGTTCGGCATGGGCGACGGCGCCAAGCTCGCGATCGAAGAGCGCTCACGCGGCATGGCGCCGGACGAAGCGAATCGGCTCAACTTGCAACGCGAAGCCTGGCTCGACTTCGACGGCGCCGGCTGGACCGCGCGCGATCGCGTCACCGGCCGCATGACCAAGGACTGGCGCCTGGACGTGCTCGCACCGTACACGCTGGAACAAGCCAGCGCGCTCAATTCCACACGCGTAGCCGGCGGCGAGCCGCTGCTGATCACGCGCGGCACGAAGCCGGAGGCCAGCGGCGTGGAGTGGCGCACGCCCGGCGTGGATCTGCTCGCCGGCGTGCGCATCGCCGCGCCGGCGGCGCTGCCGGTCGGCGGCTGGCAGCAGACCTTCGACCATGTGCAGGCGACGCTGCATTTTCCATTTGGATACAAATTGCTCGGCGCGCCCGGCGCCGACAGCGCCGACGGCAGCTGGATCGCGCGCTGGGCATTGCTCGACCTGTTCAAGTGCGCGATCGTGGTGCTGCTGGCGTGGCGCCTGCTCGGCCCGCTCGGCGCGCTGGCCGCGGCGGTCTATCTGGTGCTCGGCTATCACGAAGCCGAGCGTCCGTTGTGGAGCCTTCTCGCGGTGCTCGCATTCGCGCTGATCGCGCGCGCGCTGCCGCCGGGCCGGCTCGCTACGACGGCGATCTGGCTGCGGCGCGTTTCGCTCGCGCTGCTGATCCTGATCGGGTTGCCATTCGTGGCGGATCAGGTGCGCTACGCCCTGTACCCGCAACTCGAGCAGGAAGGCGCGTATTTCGCGCAGACCACCGAGTTTGCCGCGCAGGCCGCGGGCGGCTTTGCCGAGCGCCGCGCATACGCGCCGCTAGGTGCTCCGGTGCCGCAAGAGCAGCCCATGGCGGCGGATGTCTATGAGTCGACCCCGGCCAGCGCGCCGGCGCCGCAGACGCTCAATGCGCCGCCGCCGCCGCCGATGCCGAAAGCAAGAGCCGAACTGAAATCCGAGCGCCAGAAGGCCGCCAATCAGGAAACGGTCGTGGTCACCGGTTCGGGCGTCGAGACGGTCAACCCGGTCGTCTCGATCGATCGCGCCCAGATCCAACGCGCGCAGATCGAGCATTACAGCGAATCGACCGTCGTGCAGACCGGCCGCGGCATGCCGAACTGGACGTTCGGCGGCACGGCACGGCTGGCGTGGAGCGGACCGGTGCTGGCGACGCAGAGCGTGCGCCTGCTGATCGCGCCGCAGTGGCTGGTGCGGCCGCTGCGCCTGGTGCTGGCGGCGTTGCTGGCATGGGTGGTGTGGCGCGTGATACGGCGCGATGCCGCGCCGCGCGTCGGCGGCAGCGCAAAGGTCGCGACGGCGCTGCTGCTCGGCGTTGCGTTCGGTGGCGTGCTCGCTGGCGGCGCTGCGCACGCGCAGGGCTTGCCGAGCGAAGAACTGCTGCAGCAGCTGCGCACGCGCCTGACCGAAGCGCCGAAATGCGCGCCGGCGTGCGCGGGCATCGCCGAGGCGCAAGTCGCGGCGAACGGCGACAGCGTCAGCGTCGGGCTGGAAGTGCACGCGGCCGAACGCGTTGCCGTGCCGCTGCCGAACGACGCCGCCGGCGCCGCGATCCGGAGTATACAAGTGGACGGCAGCGCCGACGAGGGCATGGCGCGCGACGCCGAAGGCGGGTTGTGGCTGGCGCTCAACCGCGGCGTGCACCGCGTGCAGATCGAATTCAGCGCGCACGCCGACCAGGTCGCATTGGCATTCCCGTTGAAACCCGCGCGCGTGCTGTTTCAGGGCAAGGGCTGGGAGAGCTCCGGCGTCGAGGATGCGCGTCTGCTGACCGAGACGCTGACACTGACCCGCGCGCACGACAATGCCACGAGCACGCACAGCGGCGGCGTGCAGCAGTTCCCGCCGTACGTGCGCGTGGAGCGCGACATCGCGCTCGGTCTGGAGTGGAGCGCCAGCACCACGGTGCAACGCTTGTCGCCGGCGCAGGGCGGCTTCACGCTCGACGTGCCGGTTCTGGCCGGCGAACATGTCGCGAGCGCCGGTATAAAAGTACAAAACGGCAAGGTGCCGGTGGCGATCGGGGACGGCGCCGCGTCGATGACCTGGCAAAGCACGCTCGACAAGGGCGACACGCTGGCGCTGACCGCACCGGGCTTGGGCGAGCGCGCGGAAGTGTGGCGCGTGGTGGTCAGCCCAACCTGGCACGTCGAGTTCAGCGGCGTGCCGGGTGTCGGCGCCGACGCGGGTGAGAACGCGAACGAGTTCCGCAATTTCGAATTCCATCCGCTGCCCGGCGAAACGCTGACGCTGCGCGTGACGCGGCCGGTGGCCACGCAGGGCGCCGCGCGCGCGATCGATGGCGTGAGCCTGCGCAGCGAGGCGGGTCAGCGCGCTGCGACACACACGCTCGCATTCACGCTGCGCGCAAGCCAGGGTGGCGATCAGGCGATCGGGTTGCCGAAGGACGCCGAGTTGCTCGGCGTCAGTCGCGACGGCCAAACGCTGAACGTGCGCCTGCTCGAAGGCAAAATGAGCCTGCCGGTGGCACCGGGTTCGCACACCTTCGAGGTGCGCTTCCGCGACGCCGAGCCGATCGGCACGCTCGCGCGCACGCCGGCGATTGCGCTCGGTCTGCCCGCGGCGAACGTCTGGCTGGACCTGCAGTTGCCGGCGGATCGCTGGTTGCTGGCTGCATTCGGGCCTGCGGTCGGTCCGGCGGTGCTGTACTGGGGTGAGTTGATCGTGCTGATCGCGCTCGCTTTCGCGCTGGCGCGCACGCGCCGCACGCCGCTGCGCTTTCATCACTGGCTGCTGCTGGGTTTGGGCTTCTCGACGTTTTCCTGGAGCGCGCTGTTGATCGTCGTGGCCTGGCTGTTCGCGTTCGACTGGCGCCGCCGTGGCGCGCTGTCGTCGAGCTGGTGGCGCTTCAACCTGACCCAGGTCGCGCTCGCGGTGCTCACCGTCGTCGCCTTGTTCGCGCTGGCGTCGGCGATTCCGCAGGGCCTGGCCGGCCAGCCCGACATGCACGTGGTCGGCAATGGCTCCACCGCGTTTGACCTGCGCTGGTTCGCCGACCGCAGCGCCGACGCGTTGCCGCAGGCGAGTGCGTTGTCGCTGCCGCTGTGGGTCTACAAGGTGTTGATGCTGGGCTGGGCCTTGTGGCTCGCGAATGCCGTGATCGGCTGGTTGCGCGAGGGCTTCGCGGCGTGGACGCGCGATGGTTACTGGCGGCCGCGGCCCGCGGCAGCCGTGTTGCCGGCGCCCACGCCCACGGCGCCGACCGCGACGCCGTGAGTGCCCGCGATGTGCGCGCACTGCTGGCCGAAGGCGAGCGCGCACTGATGCAGGCCGCCGCTGGTTCCGCGCCGGCGCCGCGCGAAGAAGCGCGGCGCGAAACGGAGTTGCTGCTGCTGCACGTGCTGCAGCAGCCGCGCGCCTGGCTGTACGCGCATACGGACGATGCCGTGGTGGAAGCGGCGGCGCGGCAGTTTCATGCGCTGCTCGCGCGCCGCGCCGCGGGCGAACCGCTCGCCTACATCATCGGCGTGCGCGAGTTCTGGTCGCTGCCGCTCACGGTGACGCCGGATGTGCTGATTCCGCGCGCCGAAACCGAACTGCTGGTGGAACTGGCGCTGCAGCGGATTGCACGAGAGGCGCAGGTGGACATCGCCGATCTCGGCACCGGCAGCGGCGCGATCGCGCTGGCGCTTGCACACGAGCGTCCGCACGCGCGCGTGCTGGGCAGCGATGCGAGCACGGCGGCGCTGAACGTCGCGCGCGCGAATGCCGCCCGGCTCGGCATCGGCAACGTCGACTTCGCGCAAGGCGACTGGTGCGATGCGCTCGGCGCGCGTCGTTTCGAGCTGATCGTGTCGAACCCGCCGTACATCGTAGCGCACGACGCGCATCTGGCGCAGGGCGACCTGCGCTTCGAACCCGCCGCGGCGCTCGCATCGGGCAGCGACGGGCTGGATGCGATCCGCGCGATCGCGCGCGCCGCACCGGCGCACTTGCAGGCACGCGCTTGGCTGTTGCTCGAGCATGGTCACGAGCAAGGCGCGGCGGTGCGCGCGATCCTGCAGCAGAGTGGATTTGTGGACGTATCCACAATGCGCGACCTCGAGGCGCGCGAGCGGGTCAGCGGCGGACGTATGCCGTGATGCCGCGGTGCGCTTCGAGCGCGCGCTCGGAATGCGGCGCTACAGGCGCGCCATCGCGCGCACCGGAAACGTGCCGACGCCGACGAATTTCGGCGGCAGCGCGGTGAAGCGGAAACCCTCGTCCGGCAGCGCGGCGAGGTTGGTCAGGTGTTCGACGATCAGGATCTCGGCCTCGAGCAGCACGCTGTGCACGGGCCGCGCGCCGCCGCGGGTATCGTCGATGTTCATCGCGTCGATGCCGACCAGCTTCACGCCGCAGTCGCGCAGATAGCGCGCCGCGTCCTCGCTCACGAACGGATGCGTGCCGAAATACTGCGGCGTATTCCAGTGTCGGTCCCAGCCGGTGTGCACGAGCACTGCGCGGCCGCGCAGCTCGCGATTGCGGAACTGCTCAATACCGACCGCCAACTCGTCGGGCGCGGCGCGCACCACGATCGCGTCCAGGTCGGTGCAGCTTTCGATCGCCATCTGCGACCAGTCCTTGCCGTGCGCGAAGCGATGGAACGGACAATCGATGTAGGTGCCGGTGTTGACCACCATGTCGACCCTGGCGATCTGGAACTCGTAGCCCGGCGCGTAGCGTTCGCGCGAGGCCTCGCGCGTCAGGTAGTCGCAGATCAACGGACCGGGCAGGCCGCGATGCGTGAGCGTGCCGTTTTCGATCGTGTGGCTCAGGTCGACGTAGCGCGGCGCTTGCGGATCGATCGGCATGCGCTTGTGTGCTTCGACGAGGATGCGCTTGTTGCGGATGCGCACCGCGCCGACCATGAGCAGGCGCAGGTCGGCGACGAGATACTCGGCGAGTGCGCGATCGTCGATCGCGTCGCCGTCGATGTCGAGGCGGAAATCGCGGCCCTGCAGGCCGCCGCCGTTGCTGAACTCGATGTCGAAATCGAACTGGACGCGGTGGGTCATGGCGTTCCCGCTGCAGGGCGCACAGCGTAGCTCGATCGCCGCACGCGGCCAAGGCGTTTTGCGGACAAAAACCGGCTACTGCGCTTCGGGCAGTGTCTTGCACAGCTTCAGGTTGGTGCGCGCGGCGCGCACCACCGGCCGCATGACTTCCGCTTCGACCTCGCCGCGCGAGAGCAGGTCGTCGTCGCTGCCCGCCGCATCCTCGGCAAGCGGCTCGAGCGCGGCGAGGCAGGCAGCGCGGTCATGCAGGTGATACAGCGTGATCGCCAGATCGTTGCGCAGCGACAGGGTCTCCATCCATGGCATCTCGTTCGCGCAATCGGCGAGCAGCGCATCGAGCGTCGCACGCGCCGCGGCGTAGTCCTTGCGGTCGTAGGCCGCTTGAAACGCCTTGCGCACCTTGCTGCGCGCGCGGCTCGCGCACGCGGCGTCGGGGTTGAGGAATTTTCCTTCGAACATCGCGCGTGCGCCGCACCAGTAGCGGCACGCCTCATTCGCGGCCACGTCGATGCCGTGATCAGCCGGCCGGAATGTCACCAGGCAGGGTCCGTCGCTGCCTTCGAGCTGCGCCTTGCCGGCGCGTATCTCGCCTTGCAGGCCGCAGGTGTGGCCGTTGCCGCCGACGCTGTTGATCTCGAACAAGGTCCTGCCGCCGTCTGCCGTGACGGTCAGATCACCGTTGTTCGATTCGTACGTGCCCGGAGGCGGCGTGGTCTGCCCGATGGCGGCCGCGCTCGCGCACAGCAGCGCGACGGCACAGGCAACGCGGTGCCGGTTCACTCCGGCTCAGACCGCGCTGCGCACGGCCGGCACGCCGGCGACGAACTGCGGCCAGCGCTGCCGGATCGTCGTGCGGATCCCCGCGGCATCGATGCCCGCTTCGGCCAGCAATTGCTCGCGGCTGGCGTGTTCGAGGAACGCGTCCGGCAGGCCGAGGTGCAAAATGGGAACTTGTATATTTCTTGACGCGAGCAGTTCCGCCACGCCGGCGCCCGCGCCGCCGGCAATCGCATTGTCCTCGACCGTGACCAGCGCCGTGTGCGTGCGCGCCAACTCGAGCACCAGTGCTTCGTCCAGTGGCTTGACGAAACGCATGTTGGCCACGCTCGCGCCGAGCTCCGCGCCGACCTCGAGCGCCGCCGCGAGCGGACTGCCGAAAGCGAGGATCGCGATGCCCGCGCCACGCCGGCGCAGTTCGCCCTTGCCGACCGGCAGCGTCTTGAGTTCCGTTTCGAGCTTCGCGCCGGGGCCGGTGCCGCGCGGATAGCGCACCGCGGCCGGGCCGGGATGCGCGAACGCGGTGCTCAGCAGCTGGCGGCATTCGTTCTCGTCGGCCGGTGCGGCGACGAGCATGTTCGGGATGCAGCGCAGGTAGGTGAGGTCGAAGCTGCCGGCGTGCGTGGCGCCGTCCGGGCCGACCACGCCGCCGCGATCGATCGCGAACGTGACGTCAAGATTCTGGATCGCGACATCGTGGATCAGCTGGTCGTAGCCGCGCTGCAGGAACGTGGAGTAGATCGCGACCACGGGCTTGGCGCCTTCGCACGCCATGCCGGCGGCGAGCGTCACGGCGTGCTGTTCGGCGATGCCGACGTCGAAATAGCGCTGCGGATAATCCTTCGAGAAGCGCACCAGGCCGGAGCCTTCGCGCATGGCCGGCGTGATCGCGTAAAGCTGCGGATTGGCCGCCGCCATGTCGCACACCCAATCGCCGAACACTTCGGTATAGCTTTGCTTGCCGGCGGCTTTTTTTGCCACGCCCTTGATCGGATCGAACGGACCGACCGCGTGGTATTCGATCTGCTCGCGCTCCGCCGGCGCGTAGCCCTTGCCCTTGGTCGTGATGATGTGCAGCAGGCGCGGACCTTTCAGTTCGCGCAACGTCTTGAGCGAGTGCAGCAGCAGCGGCACGTCGTGGCCGTCGATGGGGCCGAAATAGTGGAAACCCAATTCCTCGAACAGGGTGGAAGGCACGAACATGCCCTTGGCGTGCTCCTCCCAGCGCTTGAGGAAGCGCCACAGGAAGCCGTCGCGCTTGAGCCGCTTCTTGGCGCCTTCGCGCATCGCGTTGAGCGTGCGGCTGGTCATCAGGCGCGCCAGCATCTTCGGCAGCGCGCCGACGTTTTCGCTGATCGACATCTGGTTGTCGTTGAGGATCACCAGCATGTCCGGATCGACATCACCGCCGTGATGCAGCGCTTCGTACGCCATGCCGCCGGTGAGGCCGCCGTCGCCGATGATCGCGACGATCTTGCGCGCATCGCCTTTGCGCTGCGCGGCGAGTGCCATGCCGAGCGCGGCCGAGATCGACGTGGAGGAATGGCCGACGCCGAACGTGTCGTATTCGCTTTCGTCGCGCTTCGGGAACGGCGCCAGGCCGTCCTTCTTCTTGATCGTGGAGATGCGGTCGCGCCGCCCGGTCAGGATCTTGTGCGGATAGCACTGGTGGCCGACGTCCCAGACCAGGCGGTCGTTCGGCGTGTCGTACAGGTAATGCAGCGCGACGGTGAGCTCGACCACGCCCAGCCCGGCGCCGAAATGTCCGCCGACTCCGGCGACCGATTCGATCAGGTATTCGCGCAGTTCGCGTGCGATCGCCGGCAGCTCGGCTTCGCCGAACTTGCGCAGGTCGGGCGGGGTGTCGATTTGGGCAAGGCGCGGATAGCGCGTGGGGTCGATCATTGCGGGTTCAAGCCAATTGCAGCCCAGCGATTTTCGGCGATCGCGCCGACAGGGGCAAGCTATTCCGTCGCCGGGCGCAGGCGGGGCCGCAGTTGGGCGTTTTTGCCGGCGCGTGCGAACGTGCGCCGGGCGAAGCAGGATTACGGGCCGCGCGCAGCGTTATGCCAGCTGGCGGCGGTTCTTCGGCAGGTGGTGCACCAGGAATTCCATCTGGTCGGCGAGGATGTTGCGGTTCGACAGGATCAGATGCTCGACCCAGCTCGGCCGGTACGGCACTGCAAGCAGCGGCATGCCGGCCTGTTGCGGCGTGTGGCAGCCCTTGCGCACGTTGCACGCCAGACACGCGGTGACGACGTTCTCCCACGAATCGCGGCCGCCCTTGGACAGCGGCACGACGTGATCGCGGGTCAGTTCGCCGCGGCTGAAATGTTCGCCGCAATACAGGCACAGCATGCGGTCGCGCGCGAACAGCGCCACGTTGGTCAATGCCGGTGCGGGATCGAGCAGCGTCGGGCGCGCATGGCCGCGGCTGGCGACGATCGGATGCAGATCGAGCAGACTCTGCGTGCCGTGCAAGCGGCTGATGCCGCCGTGGATGGTCAGGCACGGATCGCCGAGCGTCCAGGCCACGGCGTCGCGCACGTACAGACAGACCGCGTCCTGCCACGACATCCAATCCAGGATGCGTCCGCTGGAATCCAGCGACAGGACGCGGGTGCTATGGATGTCGTTACTGGTTTGCACTGGCACCAGCATTCGCTCCTCCCTAGTCTCAAGGCCCGCAAGCGGGCGGTGGGCGATTCGCTGCCAGACGTCGCCGTCTGGACGGCCGACGTCTACGGACAGCAGCATAAACCAAATTAATGGAATTTTGCGAACTGGCGATGACAGCGCCGGCGCGGAAAAACCGCGCTTTTCCGCGCCGGCGCCATAGCGGCGCAATGCGCCCGTGCTTTTGCATTTGATTCGATATCGGGGAGCGCGATGAATCGCGCCCCCAGGACCGCGCCATCGAGGCGCGATGAATCGCGCCTTAGCGCACCAGCTTAGCCATGCGCAGCGTCTCGACGCCGAAGCCGTGCCGCTCGTACAGTTTCTGGGCCCGCGCATTGGCCGGAAACACGGCCAGCGTCAGGTGCTTGCAGCGGTGTTCCTTGGCCCAGCGCTGAGCGAACTCGAGCAGTGCGCTGCCGACACCGCGGCCTTCGCACTGCGGCGCCACGACCAGGTCGCTGATGTGGCAATTGAGCACGCCGGTGAAGAAGTCCTTCTGCGTCTGCAGATGCAGGAATCCGAGCCGCTCGCCTTGTTCGTCTTCAGCCACGTACAGGTGCGAAGCCGCAGGCAATTCGCGCAGGTGGCGCGCGATGTCGTTGCGGATGCCGTTCAAGGTCTCGCTGCGCTTGCGCCAGGCAGGCAGGTCGAAGTCGACGAAGCGGGGGACCAGCGACAGGATGAACTCGTCGTCGTCGGCGTGGGCAAGCCGGACATGCGGGGTGGCGGCGTCTTCATTCATGGTGCGCGATGATGCATTGTACAGATTGCGGCTTTATCCAAATTGTGCGGCGGGCATCGCGAGCAGGCTGTCGGCGCCGGCGCGCAGGTTCGCGGCGTGGCTGAGCGTGCGCGGCAGGACGCGCAGGAAATAAAAACGCGCGGTGCTGCGCTTGGCCTGCTTGAACTCGATCGCCTGCGCCGACTCTTCCGCGGCAGCGACGCTGCGCGCCCAGAAGTAGGCCAGCGCGACATAGCCGGAAAAGAACAGGTAATCGACCGCGGCGACACCCACTTCGTCCGGATTGGCGACGACGCGCTTGCCGATTTCCTGGGTCAGGTCGGCCCAGTCCTTGGCGGCCACGGCGAGCGGCGCGATGAATTCCGCCAGCGCGGGATTCTGCGCATTGGCGTGGCAGAACGCGCTGATCTGCTCGAGGAACTGCTTCAGGCCGGCACCCTGCGTGGCCATGATCTTGCGCCCGAGCAGGTCGAGCGCCTGGATACCCGTGGTGCCCTCGTAGATCGTGGTGATGCGCGCGTCGCGCGCGAGCTGCTCCATGCCGGACTCATGGATATAGCCATGGCCGCCGAAGATCTGTACCGCGTGGTAGGTGCATTCGTTCGCCGTCTCGGTCAGCAGCGCCTTGGTGATCGGGATGATGAACGACAGCAGTTCCTCGGCACGTTTGCGTTCGTCCGCATCCGGCGCGCGTTCGACCAGGTCGACCAGACTCGCCGCGTAGTAGCCGAGCACGCGGCCGCCTTCGGCAAACGCCTTTTGCGTGAGCAGCATGCGGCGGATGTCGGCATGCACGATCAGCGGGTCGGCCGGCTTGTCCGGTGCCTTCGGTCCGGACAGCGAGCGACCTTGCAAGCGGTCGCGCGCATAGGCGAGCGAACCCTGGTAGGCGCGCTCGATCAGGCCGAGTCCCTGGATGCCGACCGCCAAGCGCGCGGTATTCATCATGGTGAACATCGCGTTGACGCCCTTGTTCGGCTGCCCGATCAGATGACCTTCCGCGCCGTCGAAGTTCATCACGCAGGTGACCGACGCCTTGATTCCCATCTTGTGTTCGATCGCGCCGCAGGTCACCGCGTTGCGTTCGCCCATTTTTCCACTTTTGTCCACTTTATACTTCGGCACGATGAACAGCGAGATGCCCTTGACGCCCGGCGGCGCATCCGGCAACCGCGCCAGTACCAGGTGCACGATGTTCTCGGTCAGGTCGTGTTCGCCGGCGGTGATGAAGATCTTGGTGCCGCTGACGCGGTAGCTGCCGTCCGGATTCGCCTCGACCTTGCTCTTGAGCAGGCCGAGGTCGGAGCCGCAATCCGGCTCGGTCAGGCACATCGTGCCGGTCCAGCGGCCTTCGACGATCGGTTTCAGGAACGCTTCGCGCTGCCATTCCTCGCCGTGCAGGCGCAGCGCCTCGGTGGCGCCGTGCGAGAGCAGCGGGAAATTGCCCCATGACAGGTTGGCCGAGTCGAGCATCTCCTTGATCGGCGCGCCGATCGATTCGGGCAGGTGCTGGCCGCCGTAGGCTTCCGGCGCAGTCAGGCCGTTCCAGCCGCCCTCGACGTATTTCGCGTACGCCTCCTTGAAGCCGCGCGGCGTGGTCACCGTCGCGGTGGCCTTGTCCAGCACGCAGCCCTGCTCGTCGCCGATCGCGTTGAGCGGCGCCAGTACCTGCTCGGAGAATCGCGCCGCTTCCTCCAGGATCGCCTCGACCGTATCGCGCGTCGCGTTCTCGCCGCCGGCGATGCGCGCGTACTGCGCGTCCAGCTTGAGCACGTCGAACATGACGAAGCGCATGTCGGCGAGAGGGGCTTTGTACGCGGTCATTTCGATTCGTTTCCGTTGTGGTGGGGCACGGCGTTGTCGCGCCGGGCGCGATGAATCGCGCCCTGTTGTCTATCGATATTCGTTCGGCACGCCGGGCACCGGCGACAGCCGGCTCTTGTGCTCGAACTTGAAGTTCTTGCCGGCAGCCGGGATGTTGATCGTTCCCTTCAGTTCGTACGGCGCGCCGCCCGCTTCCTTGCTGTCCGCCGTGAACGCCTTGAGCGCCTCGGCGCTCGGCGCGAGCGTGGTCTCGACCACGTCGGCGTTGACGCCGGGGATATCCATGTCGGGATTCAGATCGATATTGGTGGCAGCCACGCCGCCGACACGCAACTCGGCCTTGAACGCGGCATAGTGCACCGTCTTGTCGCTGAAGTTCTCCAGCCGAATCTGCACTTTCCAGCGTCCGTCCGGCAGCACGTCGAGCTGCTGGATGCTCGCATTCGGCGGATTGATCGGATGCAGCGGCGGCCCGCAACCCACCAGTGCAGCCAACGCGACGGTCACGGCAACAAGACGCAGCGAACGGAACATGCAGCAATCCTCGGCGAGCGGAACGCTACATTAGCCAAAAGCCGCGCCGGCGGGAAGCGGCGCGGCTGTCGCGTCGGGTGCTATTCGAACGTGGCGGAGAAGATCTCGTCCGGCGGCAACGACAGTGTGAAATTGACCGCGTGCGGCTGCAGTGAGCCGTAGGGCAAGCCGACCGCGCTGGCGTTGGTGAAGGGGCAGACTCTCTGATACGCAGGGCCCGCGGTGCAGATCACTCCGGCATTGATCTGATTGATATAGGGGGCGGGGGCCTCGGTCGCCACGAAATAGGCCGAGCCCATGTTGCCGGTCACCAAATAGTTGCCTTGCGCGTCTGTCACGCCGGTGGCGAAATAGGCGAGCGTGTTGGCGTCGAACAGGTCGATCAAGACGCCCGGGATCGGTGCGTTGTGCGCATCGGTCACCGTGCCGACAATCGCATCGCGGCGGATGAGCGAAAAATCGATGCCGCCGACATGTGCGTTGGCAGCGACGACGACGGGTGTGCCCTGTGTCGGCACGCAGTTGCTCGAGCAGTCGATGTTCTGCCAGACCTGTCCGACGTAGCTGGAATAGTAGTAGGTGTTCGCCGCGGCGAGGAAGTAGGTTCCCGGCGTCAGGTCGCCGAGCGCGTAATTGCCGGACGCGTCGACGTTCGCTTCGTCCACCAACGTGCCGCTCGTGTCGTAGACGTTGACCGTTGCGCCGGACGCGGCAATGGTCTGCGCCGCGCGCACGGAGACATGGCCGCTGACTTGCGAAGAGGCCTGCAGCGCGAAATTCAGATCGGGCAAGGAAGCGATCGATGGGTTGACCGTCATCAGCGTTGCACCGGTCACGTCGCAATGCGCGCTCTGGCCGGCGTAGGAACCCGGCGCTTCGCACGCGATGCCGGAATAGAGCTGATCGATGTGGTCCGTGCTCTGCGCCCAAACGTAGTAGCTGCCGGCAGCCGGCGCCGCAAAGGAAAAGTTGCCGGCGGCGTCGGTGCTCGCCGAGGCGACGGCGTAGAACGTGGCGGGTGGCGTCATGCTGACCAAGACCTGCACGCCCTGCAGCGGCAGGCCGCTGCTGGCGTCCTGCACGTGACCGTGCTGAATGGGCAGCGGTGTCAGGGTGAAGTCGACTTGCGGCGATTGGCCTTGCTGCGTGATCGGGATGAGCGTGCCCGACGGCAAGCTCGAGCCACAATCCGCAGGGCAATCGACGTTGGGGTAGAGCCGGGAGAAGTACCCCGACGATGTGACATAGACATAGTACTGTCCGATCGGCAGCGGGCCGACCCGGTAGTTGCCCTGCTGATCCATGTTCGACGACGCCACCACGCTGCCGCCCTGATTGAGCACGTAGATCGTCGTGGAGAAGGCAGCAAACGGACCCGACACCGTGCCGTGGATGCTGGCGAGCTGCTGCAAGTTGAAATCGATGTTGAGCCAATCCTGGCCGTTGACCACCAGTGGCGTGGCTTGGCTGACATTGCAGTCTGCAAGCAGCGGGCCGCCGCAAGTAATGTGGTTGTACAACTGCCTGCCGTAGCCGCTGAAGCTGTAGTTGCTGCCCGCGCTCAAGGCGTAGCTCTGGTTCGGCAGCGCAGTGAACTGGTAGCGTCCGTAGGCGTCCGCGTAAGCCGTCGTCAGGCTATTGCCCGTCGCGAAATCCATCAAGTTCACCTGCATGTTCGCAAGCGGCAGGTTGTTCTGGTCGCGTACCGTGCCGACAATGCGCTGGCCGGTGCCGAGCGCGAAGTTGATGCCTGCCGTCGCCGTGCCGCTGGTCGCGCTGACCATTTGGGCCTGTGGCAGGTTGCAGTTTGAAACCGAATACGGGCTGTAGTACGCAGATACCGGGCATACCGCGTTTGGGTAGAGAGTCGTGAGGTGCTGGTCCACCGACGCGCGCACATAGAACTGTCCGGCAGCGGTCGACAGCGAGTAGTTGCCGGAGCTGTCCGTATAGGCCGTGGGCCCGTAGGCCCAGTTGCCGTTCTGGTCGTAAAGGCTGATGTTGACGTTGTTCAGCGGTATGCCGCTACCTGCTTCGACCACATGCCCGGTGATGGTGGCGTCTGCCGCCGCGACGCTCACGCGCACTGCGCTGCCGCCGCCGGAATTCGTCACGTGCACCAGCAGCGGCGCGCGATCGTCCACGGCAACCAGAGCACGTGCATCGAGACCGAACGTGTCGTCATCCGCCGCCAGCGGCCTGCCGCCGTCACAGCCGTGATAGATCGCGAGCGCCGGGTCGGCGCCGCGCGAGTCGGTTGCGAACACGAAGTGGCCGGCGTGGTCGGGTTCGACGCGCAACCAGGCGTCACTACCGGATGCGCCCGCGGCAGACAGCGCGATTTCAACCGGCAGTTCCGGCGTAAGCCCAAGCGCCGTTGTGCAGCTCGCGCCGTGCTGTGCGCTCAGGCTCTGCCGGTCCAGGGCAGCCGGCGCGGTAAGCGCAGCGCCCGGCGGCCGCGCGAGCTGGAATTGCAACTGGCCGAGCAGCAGCGAAACGGCGCGGTACTTCCGTGTCAGTTCCGGCTGCGCATCGGCGGCCGCTTCGAACTGCTGCAAGCTGCGCGCAAAGGCAGCGAAATCTATCGCTTGCTCCTGTTGCGCGGCGGTCGCGTCCGACGCTCGCTTGATGCGCACAGCCAAATCTTGCAGGGCACCGGTGGTTGCGTTTGCGTCGGCGGCGTGAGTGGCGACGGCGCCTTGCAGCATAGCGGTGCCAAGTGCGACGCAGAACAGGATTCGTTTCATATCGGTTCCGGTGGGCATGTGCGTCGATGACAGCGGGGAACGGCGGATCTTGTGTACGACGGCTGGCAGTGCGTTTCCCCTCACTACCAGTCTTCCCATGTCGTAAGACCGTGCAAAACGTGATCACGCGCCTGCCGATACCGGCGGGCGCGGCAGGGTCGCAACGGCTGGCGCGGCGCTGGCCTTTCCCCCAAGAGAGCGTGGCCGGCGGCGAACGCGGAGCGGCGCGAAATATAGCAGAATCCCGACACGAAACAGCTCGACTAGCTGACGGTTGCGCGCGCATCCGGCGTCGTCCGCGTGCGGCCGGCATTTGCTAGCATGTTCCGGATGAAGGATTCCGCCCTCGACCTGCTCCAGCACATCTTCGGCTACAGCGAGTTCCGCGGCGAACAGCAAGCGATCATCGAGCACGTCAGTGGCGGCGGCGACGCGTTGGTGCTTATGCCGACCGGCGGCGGCAAGTCGCTGTGCTACCAGATCCCGGCGCTGCTGCGCGAAGGCACGGCGATCGTGGTGTCGCCGCTGATCGCGCTGATGCAGGATCAGGTCGACGCGTTGCGCCAGCTCGGCATCGCCGCGGAATTCCTCAATTCCAGTCTCGGCGCGGCGCAGCAGCGCGAGGTCGAGCGGCGGCTGATGGCCGGCGAGCTCAAGTTGCTGTACGTCGCGCCGGAACGCCTGTTGACCGAGCGTTGCCTGGCACTGCTGGCGCAGCTGCCGATTGCGCTGTTCGCGATCGACGAGGCGCACTGCGTGTCGCAATGGGGCCACGACTTCCGCCCCGAATACCGCCAGCTGACCGTGCTGCACGAACGCTTCCCCGCGGTGCCGCGCATCGCGCTGACCGCCACGGCGGATGCGCCGACCCGGCGCGAGATCGCCGAGCGCCTGAGCCTGGCCGACGCGCGCTGTTTCGTGGCCAGTTTCGACCGGCCGAATATACATTACAGCATTGTGGAAAAAGACAACGCGCGCCGGCAGCTGCTCGACTTCCTCGCCGCGCACAAGGGCGAGTCCGGCATCGTGTACTGCCTGTCGCGCAAGAAGACCGAAGACACCGCCGCGTGGCTGAACGAGCACGGCATCGACGCGTTCGCCTACCACGCCGGCATGGATGCGGCGCAGCGCAGCGCGAACCAGCAGCGCTTCCTGCGTGAGGACGGCATCGTGATCTGCGCCACGATCGCGTTCGGCATGGGCATCGACAAGCCGGATGTGCGCTTCGTCGCGCACCTGGACCTGCCGAAAAGCCTCGAAGGCTACTACCAGGAAACCGGCCGCGCCGGACGCGACGGCCTGCCGGCGCAGGCCTGGATGTGCTACGGCCTCGGCGACGTGGTCACGCTGGCGCAGTTCATCGCGCAGTCGGAATCCGGTGCCGAGCGCAAGCGCGTGGAGCGCGCCAAGCTCGATGCGCTGCTCGGCTACGCCGAGATCACCACCTGCCGGCGCCAGCGCCTGCTCGCGTATTTCGGCGAGACGCTGATGCAGCCTTGTGGAAATTGCGACAATTGCCTGGTGCCTGCGCAGACCTGGGACGGCACCATCGCCGCGCAGAAGGCGCTGTCGTGCGTGCTACGCACGGGACAGCGCTTCGGCGTCGGGCATCTGATCGCGGTGCTGCGCGGCGAAGCGGACGATCGCATCCGCGCGCTCGGCCACGACCGTGTGAGTACGTTCGGCATCGGCGCGGACCTCGACGAACGTCAGTGGCGCGGTGTATTCCGCCAGCTGGTCGCATCGGGCCTGCTGATGACGGATGCGGACGGCTTCGGCGTGCTGCGCGTGACCGAAGGCGCGCGCGGCGTGCTACGCGGCGAAGCCATGGTGAGTTTCCGGCGCGTGGCCGATCGCGCCGAACGCCGCGCGCAGCGCAAGGCGCAGCGCGCCGAGCGCAGCACGCGCAGCCTGTCGATCGAGGCGCACGAAACGCCCTTGTGGCAGACCCTGCGTGACCTGCGCGCGAAGCTCGCGCGCGAGCAGGGCGTGCCCGCGTACGTGATCTTTCACGACGCGACGCTGCTGCAGATGTTGCGCGAGCAGCCGCAGACGATCGACCAAATGAGCGCGATCAGCGGCGTGGGCGCGGCGAAGCTCGAGCGTTACGGCGAGGATTTCCTGGCGGTGCTGCGCAGCTGACTTCAGGGCTGGCGCCGTTGCTTCGGCGCACGATTCGCGCGCAGGCGCCAGGAAAACGAGCCGAGGCATGAACTCGACTCCTGCCTGCGCGGGAATGACGAGCAAGGGGCAAGAGCGCGAGTCCCACCCGTGCGGGAATGACGAGTTGAGTGCAAGCATGGCTAGCTGCACTGTTGAAGAGGGCGTCTCCCGCGGGAAGGCGACGAGTCGGAGAAACTAGTGAGGGCGGCTTTCAGCCAGCCGCCTGCGCCTGCTGCTGCGCCCGCAATTCCAGATAACGCGGCGGCTTCGGATCGAAGAAGCCCAGGCCATGGCAGTAATTCATCACATGCACGCCATGCGCCTGCTGGTCGGCGCGGATCGAGTCGCGCAGCGCCACCATTTTGGTCCAGTGCACCTTCGGCCGGAAGTGGTGCTCGGCATGGAAGCCGTTGTACAGCCAGATCCAGTTGTAGAACTTGTTGTAGGTGCTTACACCCCAGGCGATCGGGTCGTCCGGATTGCCCTTGAAGTGCTCGTAATATCCGTTCAGCGACGACAGCGAGTGGCCGAAGTAATAGAACGGCACCAGCATCAGGAACGCGCGCCAGTCGTAGATCAGGCAGGCCAGATAGACGCCGACCACGATGTAGATCTCGCGCCAGATCCACTTCGCCTTGTCCGGGAACTTTTCCTTGACGCGGTGATAGACCTCGCCGATGTCGTCGCGGAAGTAACTGTAAAAAGTATACGTCCACGGACTTTCCGGCTTGCCGTCCTTGCCGTGGCGGTAGATCGACAGCGGGTCGATCGTGGTGCCGTTGGCGCCGATGCGGTCCATGTTGCCGACATGGTGGCGCAAATGCACGTGATGGTAGAACTCTTGCGAGAAGCCGTCGGACAGCGACAGGATGATGCTGTACAGCCGGTTCAGCGCCGGCGAGTTGAAGTACGGGTTGTGGATGAAATTGTGGCTGGTGGAATTGATGCTCCACGAGATGCTGATCGAGTAAATCAGCGCCAGCGGCAGCCACAACGCCCACGACATCGCATGAAAGCCGAAGAACAGCGTCGCCACGAACACCATGTGCCCGAGAACCATCATCGCGGGGATCGCGTCCCACGCGGTATAGGTGAAGAATCCTGAACGGCTCGACATGCGTTGATTGATCAAGGAAAATGCGCCGCCATTTTGCCAGAAAGCCTGTTGCGCTGCGTTAAAGCCTGCTCAAGTCCGGCGCGGCCGAGGTTTTTCTAGGTTTCCTTAATGCATTGCTGCGACAATTGGCCGCTGCAGCGCTGCAAAGACCTCAGGATCGATCGTGTCCAACTGGACCATTCTCTGCGATTTCGACGGCACCGTTTCCGTCGAAGACACCACCGACACGCTGCTCGAACGCTTCGGCCGGCAGGGCTGGGAAGCGCTCGAGGACGACTGGCGAGCCGGGCGCATCGGTTCGCACGACTGCATGGCTGGGCAGGTCGCGCTGCTGGACATGGACCGTGCCGAACTCGACGCGCATCTGGATACGCGTCACGTCGACACCGCGTTCGCGGATTTCGTCGCGCTCGCCAAGGCGCACGCCATCCCGATCGAAATCCTCAGCGATGGACTCGACTACGCCATTCACCGCATCCTGAGCCGGCACGGCCTCGACTGGCTGCCGGTCACGGCCAATGCGCTGCAGGCGGTGGGCGAACGCGAATGGCGGCTGGCCTTTCCGAATGCCGACGCGAAATGCCGCGTGGCCAGCGGAACGTGCAAGTGCGCGCGCGCGGCCGGTGCGCAAACGGCACGCACCAAGGTGCTGATGATCGGCGACGGCGCGTCGGATTTCTGCGTGGCCGAAGCGGCCGATTTCGTGTTCGCGAAAGGCAAGTTGGTCGCGCATTGCATCGCCAAGAACATCGCGCATGCGCCGGTGCGCGATTTCGCCGACGTCATCGCGCTGCTGCCGATGCTCGTGTCGGGCAAGCTGGTCGGCGTGACGCGTGCCGCGCCGGCAACGCCGAACCCGGTGACCGCCTGAGCAAATCCGTGTGAAGCCGTCTATGTCGTGCCGGGTGCAGCTCGCGCGAGACTGCTCGCCGAGCGCACGCAAGCGGCGCAATGTTCAGAAATAGCAAGGTAATGACGATGACTGCAACTGAAACCGAAAGCACGCTGGTAGCCGGGCTCGATACGGAACGCAGCGGCCAATTGTTCGCGGCGGCTTGCCGCGTCATTCCCGGCGGTGTCAACAGCACCGCGCGCGCGACCTGGGCCGGATGGACGCCGTATCCGCTGTTCGTGCAGGACGGCCAGGGCTCGCGCCTGCGCGACGTCGACGGCAACGAATACATCGACTACTTGTTGGGCCTGGGCCCGATGATCTTCGGCCATCGCCCGCCGCGCGTGACGCAGGCGGTAGTCGATTTCATCCAGCAGCGCGGCACCGTGTTCGCGCTGCCGACCGCCGACGAGGCGCGGTTGGCGGAGAAGATCATCGCCGCCGTGCCGAGCGTCGAGCAGGTGCGCCTGTGCAACACCGGCACCGAAGCGGTGCTGTACGCCACGCGCCTGGCGCGCGCATTCACCAGGCGCAGCAAGATTATCCGCTTTGAAGGCATGTATCACGGCTTCTCCGATGGCGTGTACTGGAGCAAGCATCCGAAGATCGACAAGGCCGGTCCGGACGAGCGTCCGATCGCCGTGCCGCAGGGTCCGGGCATGCCCAAGGGCGTGGAGCAGAACCTGATCATCCTGCCCTGGAACGACGTCGACGCACTCGCCGACGCGATCAAGCGCGAGGGCAACGACATCGCCGCGGTATTGACCGAGCCGGTGATGTGCAACACCGGCTGCATCCTGCCGAAGCCGGGCTATCTGGAAGCGATGCGCGAGCTCACTCATAAGCACGGCATCGTGCTGATCTTCGACGAGGTGATTACCGGTTTCCGCCTCGGCCTGGCCGGTGCGCAGGGCCGCCTCGGCATCAAGCCGGACCTGTCGGTGTTCGCCAAGGGCATCGGCGGCGGCTTCCCGGTCGCGGCGATGGGCGGACGCGCCGACATCATGGCGCTGGTCGCCAACGGCACGGTGTCGATGGCGGGCACCTACAGCGCGAACGGCATTGCGATTGCGGCGGCGAATGCCGCGCTGGACGAACTCGCTACGCCGGGTTTGTACCAGAAACTCGATGCCGTCTCGGACGAGTTGCGCAACGGCTTGAGCAAGGTGCTGCGCGATGCGGGACTGCCGGCAAACGTGGTCGGCATCGGGCCGCTGATGCAGGTGTGGTTCGCCAGCGCGGAAATCCACAACTACCGCGACGCCGAGCGCCACGCCGATCAGGAAATCTTCCGGCGCTGGTGGCAAGGCATGCTCGCGCGCGGAGTGCTGTTCCATCCGGGCGCGTACGAGAATCTGTTCGTGTCGACAGCGCATTCGAGTGCGGATGTGGCGCAGACGCTGGAAGCGGCGCGCCAAGTCGCGACCGAGCTGAAGCGCTCCGTCTAACCGCCCGCCTGCAGCGTCGCGCGGGGTGGGCTGCAGCCCATCCCGTGCAATCGCTTGACCTCACACGCGGCAAGCGGGGCAAAATCGCTCCCGTCACGCGTCAATCGCGAGGTCGACATGCGCTGGTTTTCCGCAACGCCGAAACTGCGTCCAGCGTGGGGCGCAGGCCGCCCGATCGCCGCGGCGATGCTGATCGCCTCAGCGCTCGCGCTGGAACTGTCGAGCGGTTGCGGCACGTCGCTCGCGGTGCACGAGCCGGTCGTCGCACGCTCACCGTTTCATCTGATCGGCTACGTAGCGGGTTGGGAATCGCAGCGCGACATCCCGGCCGAACACCTGAGCGCGGTGAACTACGCGTTCGCGCACGTCGCGCCGGACAGTCAGGTGTTGCTCGACGCGCCCAGCGCGGACGATGTCATTGCACGCCTGCGCGCGCTGAAGACGCGCAATCCACGCTTGAAGGTCCTGATCTCGATCGGCGGCTGGGGCGCGGACGGTTTCTCGGACGCCGCCGCCAGCGAGACGTCGCGTGAGAGGTTTGCGCGCAGCGCCGCCGAACTACTCCTGCGCACGCACGCCGACGGCATCGATATCGACTGGGAATATCCCGGGCTGCCCGGTCCGGGCATCAAATACCGCGACGAGGACCAGCGCAATTTCACGCTGCTGCTCGGCGCGATCCGCCAGCGCTTCGATGCGCTCGCGCAGGAACACGCGCACTCGCGCTATCTGATCACGGCCGCGCTGGCCGATCGCGAATTCGTCGCGCACATCGAGCTCGATCAAATCCACTTGTACCTGGATTGGATCAACTTGATGACCTACGACTTCCACAACAGTCTGACCAAGACTACCGGTCACCATTCGGCGCTGGTGCGCTCGGCGACCTCGGCGCCGGACGAGCGCAGCGTCGAGCGCGCCGTGCGCCAATTCCTCGCCGCCGGTGTGCCGTCGGCGAAACTCGTCGTCGGCGTGCCGTTCTACGGCCGTGCGTTCGCCGGCGTGCAAGCGGACAATAAAGGTCTCGATCAACCCTACGCCAAGTACGCGGGCGAGCATCCGTGGCCGAAACTGAAGTCCGACTACATCGATCGCAACGGCTTCGTGCGCTACTGGGACGATGTCGCGCGCGAACCGTACCTGTGGAATGCGGCCACGCACACGTTCGTCAGCTACGACGATCCACAGTCGCTTGCGCTCAAGGCCGCGTTCGTAAGATCACATCATCTCGGCGGCATCATGTACTGGGAACAGAGCCACGATCCGGACGGCGAGCTGGTCGACGTGCTTGCGAAAAACCTGCGCTGAAGCTCAGGGCCAGCGCAGCGTGCCGTCGACGACCGTGTCGGTGCGTCCGCCGACCCACACCGCACCGTCCGTATCGATGCGCACGCTGAGTGCCGCGTCCTTGCCCATCTCGCGCCCCTGGCTGACGCGATAACCGCGCGCGAGCTCGCCGTTCGGTTCGCGCTGCGCGATGTAGGCGGCGATCAAGCCGTTCGCCGCGCCCGATGCCGGGTCTTCGACGATGCCGGCGCCGGCGGGAAAGGCACGTACCACGAGTTCATAATCCGCATTCGCGCACCGCGCAAACACGCACAGTCCGAGACACGCATCGGCGCGCGCCAGCGACTTGATTGCGGCGTGGTTCGGCAGCAGGGTGCGCACGGCATCCTCGTCGGCCAGCTCGGCGACCCACCAGCGGCGTCCGCCTTCGACGAACGCGGGCGGCAGCGTGCCGAACTCGCGCAGGCCGAGCGCGGCGCGCAGCGCGCCGAGTTCCTCGGTGCCTTCGCGCAGCACGCGTGCCGCCGGTGCCTGCACGCTGATCACGCGCGCACCGTTGTGCTGCGCGACATCGATCGGCAGCAGGCCGGCCTTGCACTGCTGCACGAGGCGTCCATCGCGGGCACGCGCGAAGCCAGTGTCGAGTGCGGTGTGCGCGCTGCCCACCGTCGGATGTCCGGCGAACGGGATTTCCGCGCTCGGTGTGAAGATGCGCAATTGATAGTCGGCCGCGGCGCCGTCGGCCGGCAGCAGGAACGTCGTTTCGACGAGATTCGTCCAGGCCGCGATGCGTTGCATGTCGGACGTGTCCAGGCCGCGCGCATCGACCACCACGCCGAGCGGATTGCCGCCGCCGTGACTGGAAGGAAAGACGTCCAATTGCAGATAGCGGAAAGTGCGCATGGGTCAGCCGCGGACCGGGCAGCGGATCATACCCGATCCGCTTGCGTGCGCCGCGGCGCGGCGCGGCGTCACTGCGCGCGCTTCAGCGCAACCACCGCGTTCAAGCCGCCGAACGCGAACGAATTCGACAGCGCCGCGTGCACGTCGCGTTCGCGCGCGGTGTTCGGCACGTAGTCGAGATCGCAGTCCGGATCCGGATCGATGAAGTTCGCGGTCGGCGCGAGCACGCCCTCGCGCAGCGCGCCGATCGCGGCAATGAGCTCGATCGCGCCGGCCGCGCCGAGCGCGTGGCCGTGCACCGACTTGGTCGACGACACGGCGAGCTTGTCCGCATGCGCGCCGAACACGTGGCGGATCGCCTTGGTCTCGGTCGGGTCGTTCGCTGGCGTGCCGGTGCCGTGCGCGTTGATGTAGCCAATCTCGTCTGCGTTCAGGCGCGCGTCGGCGAGCGCGCCGGCCAGCGCGCGCGCGGCGCCCTGCATCGACGGCAGCACGATGTCGCCGGCATCGGCCGACATGCCGGCGCCGGCGAATTCCGCCAGGATCGTCGCGCCGCGCGCGCGCGCGTGCTCGTATTCCTCGAGCACGAAGATGCCGGCACCTTCGCCCAGCACCATGCCGCGGCGCTGCTTGCAGAACGGGCGGCAGGTATCGTCGGCGGTGACGCGCACCGCTTCCCAGGCCTTGACCGTGGGCACGGTGATACAGGCTTCGGCGCCGCCGGTCACGGCAAAATCCACTTTTCCACTACGCAGCATCTCGAACGCCTGTGCCATGGCGTGATTGGCCGAGGCGCACGCGCTGACCACCGCGAACGAAGGCCCGGTCAGGCCGTATTCCATCGTGATCTGACAGGCCGGGGCGTTTGCCATCAGGCGCACGATCGTGAGCGGATGCACGCGCGGGTTCTTGTCGCCGTAGAAGCGCCGCGCCTGCTCGTCGTGGGTGTTCTCGCCGCCGATACCGGTGCCGACGATGCAGGCGGCGCGCTCGCCGCGGCCGTCGGCGCGGAAATCGAGCCCGGACTGCGCGATCGCCTCGCGCGCGGCAATCAGCGCGAACTGCGACACGCGATCCAGGAACACGATGCGCTTGGAATCGAAATGCGTCGCTGCGTCGTAGCCGCGCACTTCCGCGGCGATCTTGATGTTGGTCAGCTCGGTCGAGACGTTGACGATCGGGCCGATCGCGCAACGGCCTTCGCGCATGCCCTGCCAGGTGCAGGCGGCATCGTGGCCGAGCGCGCTGATCGCACCCATCCCGGTGATGGCGACGCGGCGCATCGGCTGTCGCTCAACCTTGCGCTGCGGGTGCCGCGCCGGCGGCTTTTTCTGCGACCAGCTTCTCCACCGCATCGACCAGGCCTTTGACCGATTCGGTGTCGAAGTTCGGATCGCGGTCGGGCAGGGTGATCTTGAAATGATCCTCGAGCTCGAAAATGATCTGCACCGCATCGAGCGACTGGATTTCCAGATCCTTCAGGGTCGAGTCGAGAGTGATCTTGTTGATGTCGATGCCGGCCTCCTTGGAGATGATGCCGAAGATCGTTTCCTGCACGCTGCTCATGGGGTTGCTCCAGGGAAGAAAGGTGTCGATATCGCGAATTGCAAATGTAGCAGATTACGTCGCGCGGCCGGCTCAGCCGGGCGGCTGGTCATCCGGCGCGTCGTCGGCGCCGAGCAGCAGGATGCCGCCGACGATGATCGCCGAACCCAGCAGCTGCAGCCAGCCGATGTGTTCGCCGAACACCAGCCACGACGACAGCATCACGGCGACGAACACCAGTGCGCTGGTCGTGAACGCCGCCGACAGCGTCGACTGGCGCAGAATCGTCATCCACGCCAGGAACGCGCCGATATAGCAGCCGATCGCGACCCACAGCCACGGCGTGGACAGTGCGCGCGCAAACGCGCCGACGGAGAAATCGAACGCCCCGGTGTAGCGTCCGGCCAGCTTGAGCGAGATCTGGCACAGCGTCTCGAGCACCAGCAGCACGCCCCAGGCGAACAGCTTGCGCGCGGCGGCAGACGCGCCCGGGTTCATGGTTTGTCGCGCCCGATCAATGCGGCCAGCTCCGAATCGTGCCGATCCAGCCGCGCCAGTTTCTCGACCGCCGCGAAGATCGCGTCGAGTACGCGGTTGCGATGCCGGTACCAGAGCCAGTTAGCGGACAGCCGGCTGCCGAGCCGCAGCTTCTCGCGATGCAGACCCTGGCCGCTCTGGTACAGCGGCAATCCCCGCGCGATGCACTGGCGCACATTCTCGAACCAGGTGACAAAGTATAAATTGTAGTCGCGCGCCAGTTCGTAATCCATGCCGAGGAACTTGTCCAGCAGGCGTGCGTCGTCGTGCAGCACCAGATTGAACGCGGCCAGGCGCTCGCCGAGCCAGTAGGTGACGCAAGCCGCGCGCGCGCCGCCCTCGCGCAGCACGCCGCGGAAATAGTCCGGCGTCAGCTTCTCGAATTCGAGCGCGGCGCGTTCGTGCGTGGCTTCGTACAGGCGCATCACGTCGGCCTCGATGCCGTCGATGTCGTCGCGCCACTCCACGCGCAGCTGCGCGGCCGTCTTGAGCTTGCGCCGCATGTCCTTGCGCGTGCCGGGGCCGAGCGCATCGAGGTAGGCCTCGATGCTGGCGAAGCGGATGTCGAGAAACGCGGTCGGCAGCCCCGGCTGGCGGCGGAGCCGGTGCGCGCGCGCCGCTTGTGCCCACAGCGCATCCTGCGCGGCGCTGGCGTCCTTGACCGCGATCATCCGCACGCGATGCTGCTTTGTATACTCTTCCACTTGGTCCAGGATCGCGCCGAGCAGCCGCGCCTGCTCCGTCGCGTCGCAGTCGGCGGCAAAGCCGAGGTGGCACAGCTCCGCGACCGGCGAGCCGAGCGACAGCATGCGCTGGCACAACAGGCGCGGGAACACGCGCGTGATTGCGTCGGTGACGCGGCGCAGCGGGCCGGTGACGGTGGTGTCGAGGCGGTAGTCGACGACGAATGCGGGTACCGCGGCGCGCAGCCGGTCACCGTCGCGCACGCCGAAATACAGCCACGCGAAACCCGCCAGCCCGGAGCGTTCGACCGCGCGGTAGTAGCCCCAGTCTTCGAGTTCACCCGGAAACAGCGCATTCCATTCGTCGCGGCCGAACGCCTCGATCGAATTCGCCGTGACGACCTGCATCACTCGGCTGCGACGGCGACCTGCGTTTCCCCGGCCGGCGCCGGCATGTGCACAAAGCGCGTGGCGGCGATGTGGCTGAAGAAGCGCGCCGAGCGATCGATCACCTTGTCGCGCTCCTGGTCCACGGTCACCATGTGGTAGCTGTTCTCCAGCAGCACCGTCTCGACCGGCGCACGCACACCGCGCACGAGTATGCGGACGTTCTTCAGGCTCGCCACGTCGTCGTCGACCGCATGCATCACCAGGCACGGCGTACGCACGTTGCGCAGCTGTCGGCGCACCAGGAACGAAAGGCGGTAGAACTCGGCCAGCGACGGCCACGGGTTGCCGGGCAGGCCGCCAGCGGCGCTGTCGCCGTCGAGCATGCTGCCGGCGATGCGCTGGCGGATGCGTTCGTCCTTGATGCCGTACGGGAAGCATTCGTGGAACTTCTGCTTGTGACCGAAGCCGAGGCTGCACACCAGCGGCAGCATGAACGACAGTTTGCCGATCAGCGGAATGGTCCAGCCGTCATACACGAACGTGGTGCCGTACAGGCCGAGGCCGTCGACTTCGTCCGGGCGGTCGGCGGCTAGTTTCAACGCCAGCAGTGCGCCCATCGACAGGCCGGCGACGAACATGTGGTCGACATCCTTGCGCAGCCGGTCGGCGGCTTCCCAGACGCTGCGGTACCAGTCGCGCCAGCCGGTGCGCAGCAGATCCGCCTCGTCGCCGCAGTGGCCGGCCAGCTGCATGCCGTAGACCGTGAACCCTTGACGGTTCAAGCCCTTGCCGACCAGCCGCATCTCCGTCGGCGTGCCGGTAAGGCCATGAATCAGCAGGACGCCGGAGCGGCCTCCGGGCAAATAGAAATCGACGGGCTTGATCATGAGGGGCTGATGGGGATGGCTGCGAGCGCGTATTTTGCGAGAAGGGACTTTACGAATATCTTAATTTTGCCGCAGGCCCGGCCTTCAGGGCCAGCATACCAGCGCCACGCCGCCGGCGACCGCGACCGTGGCCAGCCAGCGCCGCGGCGCGACGCGCTCGTGCAGCACCCAACGGCTGGCCAGCACGACGCCGCAATACGACAGCGCCATGAACGGGAACGCCACGCTCAACGGCGCCAGCGTCAGCGCCGCGAACCAGACGATGAATTCGACGACGTAGATCGAAATTCCCGCGATGATCCAGCGCGAAGCGGCCAATTCCGCGACGAAACCGCGAAAGCCGGCCGCATGCGGCGCGCCCTGCGGCGCGTGCCCGACGCCGAGCTTGAAGCAGACCTGGCCGGCGACGTCGCACAGCACGGTGGCGAACAACAGCGCGAACGTCAGCATGCGACGCCGGCGATCGCGCCGAGCAGGACGCGGTTGGTCGCCTCGTTGCGCGCGAGCTCGCTTGCCGCGGGCACGTTCGATTGCGGTTGGTCCATGCGTGCCTCCCAGCGTTTGAACGGATTGCGGTGCTGCGGCGGCGAATATTCGCCACAGATGTCAGCACCGACGATGCGCTTGTGCGCGCCGAGTGCCCGGATGATCCGCACCACCGCGTCGAGCGGCATGCGTCCCTGATCCCAGTTCGTCAGCGCCTCGGACGGCGGCAACACATCCTTGTCGATGCTCAGCCAGACGGCATCGGTGGCGATCTGCGCAAGTATAACATCGAGCGCGTTTTCGACCCCGATGTCGGCCAGGCAGCGCCAATGCAGCAGGCCGTCCGCGTAGCGGTGGCCGGCGCCGTCGGCGACGCGGCGCCAGGTCTTCGACGGCGCATGCTGCCAGGGGAAGAGCACGAGGCGGCCGCTGCACAGTGCCGGCAGATTGCCGCCTTTTAGGTCCGGGCGCACCAGATCGTCGCTGCACGGGCCGAGCGTGATCACGCGTCGCACGTGCGGCAGCTCGAGCGCGCGATTGACCCATGCGCCGCAATGCCAGCGCGGCGCCAGTCGCACCCAGTCCGGATGATTGTCGATGTGCACGAGCGTGATGGGTTCGCGTGCCTGCTCGTGCAGCAGCACCGCGACGTGGTGGAAGTCACCGGATCCGAGCAGGTACACACCCGGTTCCTCGCGCACTGCGCCGGCCAGGCGCGCGCGCGCCTGTCGCATCGTGCGTTCCCGGCTCCACAGGCGCAGGCGCGGGCCGAGATCGCGCAGGTCGAGCGTGCCTGCCGAGCTCCAGCGCGCGGCGTCGCGCAGGCTGGTCTGCGCATCGAGCGCGCCATCGAGATCGAGAATCTGCAAATGCATTAGGTACGGTCGGCGCGGCCGCGTGGAAGACGCGCGCAGGATAGCGGCTCGCGTCACATCGCGCAGCTGCGGCACTTGCCGTGTCGCAATTCTTGCGTATATAGCTGCGACCTTTTGGCGATACCGTTCGTCCCGAAGGAGTCGAGGACACTCACCGCATGAACGCAACCCCGCACATTTTTCGCATCCGCCTGCTCGAAGACGATGCGACCGCATTCAACCTGCGCCTGCGCATCGGCGAGCACGTGGTCGACCTGGGCGCGTTGCGCGTGGTCACCAACCCCGGTGCGCCGCGCCTGACCAGCAAGGCAGCGGCCGTGCTGATCGAACTGGCGCGCCATGCCGGCGACACGGTGACGCGCGACCAGTTGCTCGATCGCGTGTGGAAGGATCGCGTGACCACGCCGGATGTGCTGACGCAGGCGATCAAGGAACTGCGCCGCGCGTTCGCGGACGACGCGCGTCCGGCGCGCTACATCGAGACGATTCCCAAGGTCGGCTACCGCCTGGTCGCCGCACTGAGCGAAGCCGATACACCGGCGCTGCGCCTGGCGACCGAGAGCGAACCGGCACCCGCGAACGACGATGCGCATGAGGTGCTGCCTGCCGCAGACCGCGCGCTCACGCAGCGTGCACCGCGCGCCTGGCTGCTGCTTGCGGCGGCGCTGCTCGCATGCGCGATCGTGGCGGCCGCGTTGTGGCGGCCGCGTGCGGCGGTCGAGCCCGCATCGGCGGCGCGTTGGCGCGTGAGCGACGTGCGCGCGCTGACTTCGGATCCGGGTCCGGAGCGGCGCCCGCGCATTTCGCCGGACGGCACGCGCGTGGCCTACACGCAGATGGATGCGGCGACCGGTTTCGAACGGCTGCTGGTGCGCGGCATTGGTCAATCCAGCGCGCTGCACGTGACGCAGCGCGCGATCGCGCACGAGGAGGGGCCGATGTGGTCTCCCGACGGCACGCGGCTGGCATTCGAGCGGCTGATCGACAAGACCGAAGCGTGCACGCTGTACATCGTGCCGAGCATGGGCGGCGCGGAGACCGAAGTGGGACCGTGCGGCAACTTCCTGGTCAACTACTACGACTGGACGCCGGATGGCCGAAACCTGATCACGTCCGACCAGCAGGCCGCGGCAAACGGCGCCGGCTTGCCGCTCGCGATCCTCGATCTTTCCACCGGCACGAAGCACGTGCTCGACTACCAGCGCGTGCCGTCCGATACGGACCTCGACGCGCACTACTCGCCCGACGGCAAGTGGATCGCGTTCCGCCGCGGCATGGCGCCGTACAGCGACATCTTCGTGATGTCCGCCGACGGTGGCGCGGTGCGCCAGGTTACGCATGTCGACGCGCGCATCATCGGCCACTCGTGGACCTCCGACGGACGCGCGCTGGTATTCGGCAGCAATGTCGACGGTGCGGCGGCGTTGTATGTCGTGAATCTCGACGACGAACGCGTGCAGCCGCTGGACGTCAAGCCCGCGATGTTTCCCGATGTCGCGCGCAACGGCACCGCGGTCGTGTACGAAGTGCCGCGCACGAAGATGCAGCTCGCCGCGGTGCCGTTGAAGACCGGTTCCGATCCGGCGCAACTGCAGATGCCGCAACTGCTGGCGCGCTCGACCGGCACCGATACGGCGCCGGCGTATTCGCCGGACGGCCGGCAGATCGCCTGGGTATCGGATCGCAACGGTTCGCAGCAGCTGTGGCTGTATGCGCCGGACAGCGCGTCCGAAGCGTATGCGTTGACCGATTTCCAAAAGGCGACGATCTGGAATCCGCAGTGGAGCAGCGACGGTCGCCAGGTACTGGTGACCGTGCGCAGCGGCGGCCACACCAGCCTGATCCTGGTCGATCTCGCGACGCGGCGGCGGCAGAACGTGGCGGCGTCGCAGAAGACGCTGCTATCGGGCAGTTTCGGACCGACGCCGGGCGACTATTTCATCATCCGGCGCAACGGCGCCGTGCGCGGCGAACTGATCCTGCTGCGCAGCGCCGACACGCCAACCGAGCAGCACACGGTGCTGGCCGCATCGGTCGAGCACGTCGAATTCGATGCCGCCGCGCAAATGGTCTACTACACCAAGTTCGACGACGTCGGCATTTTCCGCCGCAAGCTCGACGGCGGCGGCGAGCAACTGGTCGCGCGCAGCATCAGCTCGACCACAATGGACGGCTGGCGCGTGGTCGACGGCCGCGTCTGGTACATCACGGGCATGATGCTCAAGCCGTTCGACCTGCGCGAGGTGGATCCCGCAACCGGCGCGGACCGCGCGTTGATGCGCGTGAACGCCTGGCTGTTCAACGTCAACTTCAGCGTCAGTCCGGCGCGCGATTCGGTGCTGTTCGCGCCGATCGGTCCGGAGGACATCGACGTCGGCGCATTCACGCTGAACGCCACCGGCCGCTGAACGCGCAACGCACGCGCGGCGGACCCGCAATTTCGATCAATTCAGCGGCAGCGCCGCGCAACCCCTAGCGTGGCGCCGGATGGAATCATCCTCGCGCCCTCTCCAACGGGCAAACAGATAGAAGTGCGATGCTTGGCGGCTGCGAGGTTCGGGACCTGCGCAGCCGTCATTTTTTCCGGGTGGCGAGAATGCGCGGCCGCCGGTGGGCAGCGGCCAGGCGGAGAGCGCTTCAGCGCTGCGCGCTGTTGCCGTAGTAACGCCGCACGATCAGCGCGACCGGCACGCCGACGAAGAACAGATGCGAGGTGAGTTCGCCGAGCACAGTCTCGATCGAGCGTTGGAAATGCGGTGCCGCCGAGAGCGGCACGACGATGAAGTTCATGACCACGTACACGGCCGTGCCGAACGCAAAACCGCTGAGCCAGGGCCGGCGCACCAGCAGGCTCCAGTGCCGCGCGACGAAGAAATAAATCGCCGCCGCGACAATCACGATGCCGAAGTGCGAGACGAATCCCGCCGTCGCGGACAGCCAGCCCATGTCGAACGACGCGCGGCCGAACCAGCCGCTGCCGATGCTCTGCAGGATGCGCAGCGGGCTGATCCCGCGCAAGCCGTAGAACGTGAACGCATACAGCAGGTCGCCCGCGGCCCCGGCGACGCCGGCGATGCAGATCGTGCCGAGCGCGGATAGCGGACGCGTGCCACGCAGCGTCAATGCAATCGTATTCATGTGTGCTCCTGGTCGGATTGGGGGCAGCCGCGCGCGACGCTCGCCCGGACCGGTTGTCCGCCGCGCCCGGCGTTGCTGCCGTCGCCGGCATTGAAGCGCGGCGGGTCGGCGTAGGGGTTGCGGATGTTGCGCGCAGCTCAGGCGCCGATGGCGCGGTCACGGCGCGGCGCGTGCGCGCCATAAAAAAAACCTGAAACCGCGTTCTCCGCAACAATTCGGCACAATTTCGGAAAAATCTCCTGACCGCGCCACGCGCGGACTGGTTAATGGCGCCGTTGTCCACAACGGGAACGACGCCATGCGGGTACTCGGATATCAACTGACTCACGGATCCAGCCTCATCCTGCCGGCGCGCGGTCGCGCGGCGGACGCCGACGCCCTGATCGTCGTGCTCGGCGGCGGCCGCGGCTGCGTGCTGCGCTCCGACGAGGCGCTGGCCGGTATCTGGATTCCACTGCGCGGCCGGCTGCAATGCGGCAGCAATGTCGACAGCGGCATCGTCGGCGGGGAATTGCGCGTCACCGAGGCGGAGGCGAACCTGCACGCGAGCGGACGCGGCAATGCACTGTGGGTCGCCGTGCTCGGCAACCGCGAAGCCTGGCGTCAGGCGCTGAGCGATTTCGCCGACCAGCCGCTGACCGAGCCGGCGCTGCTGCCGGCGATCCATCCAGCCAGCCGCGCGCTGCGGCGCCGCGCCGTGATGCTGGCGCGTGCGATCCTGCGCGGTGCCGCCGACGACGGCCTGGACGCCGTGCTCGATCACGCGATTGCGCTGCAACGCAACCTGGCCACGGCGATCGCGCGCTGTCCGGGGCGCACCTACGCGCAGCGCCGTCAGGTGTTCCTGCGCCTGCAGCGCGTGCGCAATTACCTGTCGGCGAATTGCCATCTGGATCTGGACAACGACGCGCTCGCGCGCATGGCGAGCTATTCGCCGTGGCATTTCATCCGCGCCTTTCGCGCCGCCTATCAGGAGACACCACATGCGTTCCTGGTCAACGAACGGCTTCGGCGCGCGCGCCGGCTGCTGCGCTCCAGCCCGCTGGCGATCGCGGAGATCGCGCTGGCCAGCGGCTTCGAGAATCGCTGCGCGTTCTCGCGCTTGTTCCGGCAACGCTTCGGCACCACCGCCGGGGCGGTGCGGCGCAATGTTGCGCCGGCGTTGCAGCTGGAGTGAGTGCGCAATTTAGGCAACGCCTCCCGCCTGTCATCGGCAACAGCATGGCCTCGCGTTTTCTTAAGTTTCCGTGGACACGGCTGCGATCGCGCGGCCGGTCCGTTTTGCTTTCCCCGATTAGGAGAACCACATGACTAACACTCTGCTCCGCGAGTCGATTCGCCGCGGACTTCGCAGTTACGGTGTCGCCGGCGCCTCGGTGGCGCTCGGCTGCATCGCCGCTCCCGCCATCGCGCAAGATGCGGCCAAGGACAAGGGCCAGGCGCTCGACACGATCGTAGTGACCGGCTCGAATATCCGCCGCGTCGACATCGAAACGGCCAACCCGGTCGTGACGATCGACCGCGCCGCGATTCAGCAGTCCGGCAAGCTCACGCTGGGCGATCTGGTGCAGGACCTGCCGGCCGTCACCGGCCCGGTGACCAACCCGCGCGTCAACAACGGCGGCGGCACGGGCGTATCGAGCATTTCGTTGCGCGGCCTGGGCGCGGCGCGCACGCTGGTGCTCGTCAACGGCCACCGCATCGTCAATGGCGACGTCAATTCCATTCCGGCCAACGCCATCGAACGCATTGAAGTCCTGACCGACGGTGCGTCTTCGGTGTACGGCTCCGACGCCGTCGGCGGCGTCGTCAACTTCATCCTGCGCAGCAACTACCAGGGTGCGGAGTTCCAGGCCGACTACGGCATTTCCGATCGTGACGACGGTCAGCGCCAGGGCTATCGCTTCTTCTTCGGCCACAGCACGGACAAGGGCTCGATCATGGCCGGCCTGGACTACAACAAGTTCGATTCCGTGCTGGCCGCGAACCGCGAATTCTCCAAGACCGCGCTGTACTTCTATTACAACGTGGCGCACGCGGCGGGTTCCAGCCGCACGCCGTTCAACCAAGTGCAGCTGCCGGCCAACCTGAAGGCGCAATTCGGTTGCGGCAGCGTCAGCAAGATCAATCTGACCGGCGCGGGTTCGTCGCTCGCTGACTACCATTGCTACAACGCAGGTCGCGATTCGTTCAACTTCCAGGCGGTCGGCAACGTCGAGCTGACGCCGCAGGAACGCAGCAACATCTTCCTGCTCGGCAACTACAAGCTGACGGACTTCGTCGAGACCTACGTCGAGGCGTACCACAACCACACCCAGGCGGCGTCGCAGATCGCGCCGCAGCCGATCGACACGCTCGGCAGCCCGCTGGTCGTGTCCGCGCAGAGTTACTACAACCCGTTTGGCGTGGACTTCGGCAACGCAGCCAATCGCCTCAAGACGCGCTCGGTCGGCAACGGCAATCGCATCACCAACAACAGCACGAGCACCGATCAGGTAATCGCCGGCTTCAAGGGCTCGATCGGCGACACCGGCTGGCAGTGGAATGCGTATTTCGACTACGGCCATACCACGCTGCTGACGCACACGTCGGGCTTCATCAACCTGAAGAAGATCGGCGCGGGCATCGGCCCGTCGTTCCTCAATGCACAAGGCGTCGTGCAGTGCGGCACCGCGGCCAATCCGATCGCGCTGACCGACTGCGTGCCGTTCAACTTCTTCAACGTGTTCGATCCGCGCACCATCGCCGCGTTCAACGCCGCCTCCGGCAATACGTTCACGCAGGCGCTGGCGCGCGAGAAGTCCGAGGTGCTCGAAGTCAACGGCAGCGTGTTCGAACTGCCGGCCGGTACCGTCCAGCTGGCTGCGGGTGTCAGCCACCGCAAGGACTCCGCCGCGACGATTCCGGACGCGATCGAAGTGCCGGATCCGAACAACAGCTTCATCTGCGACATCGGCACCGGTTGCGTGTCGCCGTTGAGCGGTTCGTTCAGCGTCAAGGAAGCGTACGCCGAAGTGCTGATCCCGGTGCTCAAGGACGTGCCGTTCGTCAACGCGTTGAACCTCACCGTCGGCGACCGCTACTCGAAGTACAGCAACTTCGGCAGCACGAACAACACGAAGTTCGCTATCGAGTATCGTCCGATCGAGGATCTGCTGCTGCGTGGCACCGTGTCGAAGGTGTTCCGCGCACCGACACTGTCGAACCTGTTTGCTGGCGCTGCGAGTTCCGCACCGCAGGCGGTCGATCCGTGCTACGGACTGCACGGCACCAACGCGGCGTGCGTTGGCGTGCCGGGCGACGGCAGCTTCGGTCCGCTGCCGGGACAGACCAGCCAGATCAACGGCATCGCGTCCGGTTCCGTCGCCGCGGGTTACAACCTCGGTCCGGAACAGGGCAAGTCGTTCGACTGGGGCTTCGTCTACGATCCGCATTGGCTGCCGGGCCTGTCGGTGAGCGCCGATTTGTGGCGCGTGTACCTCAACAACGAGATCAGCGGCATCACCGCGCAGAACGCGCTGACCTTGTGCTTCCTGCAGAACGGCGGCCCGACCTGCTCGCTGATCCATCGCGTCGCCGCGGGTCCGTCGGCCGGCCAGATTTCGTTCGTGCAGGAGCCGACCGGCAACATCGGCCGACTCGACGCGAAAGGCTTCGACATCCAGGCGCACTACCGTCTGCCGGAAACGCCGATCGGCAACTTCACGATCAATTTCCAGAGCACCTATCTGGATCGCTTCGCGGATGATCCGGCTCCGGGCACGCCGGGCGATTTCGTGCAGGAATACGCGGGTCACTACTCGACCGGCGCTTCGGCAATCGCGAACGCGAACTTCTCGCGCTGGAAAGCCCTCGCCGGCGTCAACTGGATGATGGGGCCGTGGAGCGCGGGTTGGACGATCAAGTACATCGGCAAGTTCAACGTCGGCTATGCGAACCTCAACTACAACGAGTCGGCCTGCCAGTCGAACAGCCCGCCGGGATGCGAGCTCAAGTACGGTGCGACGGTGTATCACAACCTGACCGCCGGCTATAACATCGAGCCGATCAATACGCGCATCGATGTCGGCGTCGACAACGTCACCGACAAGCAGCCTGCGTTGCTGTATCAGAACAACGTGCTCAACGGCAACGTCGATCCGAACACGTTCGACACGATCGGCCGCTTCTACTTCGCGCGCGTCACCGTGAAGTTCTAAGCACAAGTTCCAACGCTGCAACCGAAACCGCGCGGTGCAAGCCGCGCGGTTTTTTTTGCGAGTTACGCCAGTCGCGGCTTGACCTTGCCCGCGGCGAGCTTCGCGTTGCGGCGCGCCGTCTCCACGTCGTCGGCAAACGCCAGCGCCACGCCCATGCGGCGCTTGACGAAACTTTCCGGTTTTCCGAACAGACGCAGATCCGTGTTCGGCACCGACAGCGCGTCGGCGACGCCGTCGAACTTCAGCGCCTTGCCGTCGACGCCACCATAGATCACGGCGGAAGCACCTGGCGACTTGAGTGCGGTGTTCACCGGCAGACCGAGGATCGCGCGCGCGTGCAGCTCGAATTCGCTCTGCCACTGCGTGATCATCGTCACCATGCCGGTGTCGTGCGGGCGCGGGCTGACTTCGCTGAACCATACCGCATCGCGCTTGACGAACAGCTCGACGCCGAACACGCCCTGGCCGCCCAGATCGTCGGAGACTGCCTTGGCGATCTCGCGCGAACGCCGCAGTGCCGCGTCGCTCATCGGCTGCGGCTGCCAGCTTTCGACGTAGTCGCCATGCACCTGCACGTGACCGATCGGATCGCAGAAGTGCGTGGCGATGGAACCGTCGGCGGCTCGCGCGCGCACGGTCAGCAGCGTGATCTCGTAGTCGAAATCGACGAACCCTTCGACGATCACGCGACCGTGCGCGACGCGGCCGCCGGCCATCGCGTAGTCCCACGCTTTGCGCACGTCGGCAGGAGCGTCGATCTTGCTTTGCCCCTTGCCGGAGGAACTCATCACCGGCTTGACGATGCATGGGTAGCCGATACCGCCATCGACCGCAGCCTGCAGCTGCTCGAGCGAATCGCAAAACCGGTACGGACTGGTTGGCAGCCCGAGCGTCTCGGCGGCGAGCCGACGAATGCCTTCGCGGTCCATCGTCAGCCGCGCCGCGCGCGCGGTCGGGATCACGCGCACCGTGCCGGCGGCTTCGAGTTGTTCCAGCATCGGCGTCGCGATCGCCTCGATCTCGGGCACGACGAGATGCGGCCGTTCGCGTTCGATCAGGGCCTTGAGTTGCTCGGCATCGTTCATCGCGATCGTGTGCGCGTGGTGCGCGACCTGCTGGCCCGGCGCATTCGCATAGCGATCGACCGCGATCGTTTCCACGCCCAGGCGCTGCAGCGCGATCAGCACTTCCTTGCCGAGTTCGCCGGCGCCGAGCAGCATCACGCGCAATGCGGCGGGAGACAGTGGCGTGCCGGGCGTCGCGGCAGACGCTTGGGTCATGACGAATCCTTGCAGTGGTGGCAATGGGCAGCACGCGTCTGCATCAACGGCATAATGCGGCGCGGCAGGCGCGATTATCCCGCATCGCCGGCATGCCGTACACGCGGCAATCGCGGGTAAGATGGCGGCATGGACAGGCGCCGCAGGAGCGTAGGTCGTGGCGGGCGATACGGCATCGCCGCCGCCCTGCTATGCGGCAGCGTCGCCCACGCTGCGCCGATCGCCGATCCCGAGCAGGGCCTGCCGCTGATCAGCACGTTCCTGCCGAGCCGCTTCAACACGCCGGCCACACCGGTCGGGCCGCAGGCGTTCGCGCTGGCGCCGCTCGGCGACGGCTCCATCGTGGTGGCCAACAACGCCGGACTGCTGCGCCTGAACGGCACCAGCGCAACCGCGTGGAATCCCACCGGCGGCAACGTACTGTCGCTGGCGGCGGCGCGCGATGGCACATTGTATACCGGCGGCCCGGGGCAGATCGGCTGGTTCCGCGAATTCGGCGGCGACAACTTCCATTCGCTGACCGCGCAGGTCGCGCCGCTCGGTTTCGAGCTCGGCGACGTCTGGGTCAGCGTGGTCGCGCGCAACGGCGACGTGTATTTCGCCGACACCACGCACGTATTGCGCTGGGACGGCCGCACGTTGCAGCTTGCCTACACCGGGCATCCCGAACTGCTGGTCGGCGCGGCGTACAAGCAGGGCGCGGTGGTACTCGATCCCGGCGCCGGCTTGATCGCGGTCGATGCGGCGGGCGCGCACGCACTGGCGGGCAGCGAACGTCTGGTCGGCGCCGGCCAGTGCGCGCTGACCAGCGCGGACAACGGTGTGGTGTCGATCTGCTCCGACGGCAGCGTCGTGCACTGGAGCGACGCCGGTCTCGCCGAACTCGCGCTCGATGCCGACGTGCGCGAACTGTTGCGCAGCGGCGGTGTGACTACCGCGGGACTGCGCGACGACGGCGCGCTGCTGATCGGTACGCGTCGCGCCGGCATGATCCTGCTCGATCGCGCCGGCGCGTTGAGCGGCCGCCTGTCGGCGGTGCCGGAGTGGGGCGACAGCCGTGTGTTCAGCCAGCTGCTGCGCCACGACGACGGTTTCTGGGTCGGACTCGACTACGGCGTTGCGCACGTCGAGTGGCCGGGACAGGTGACGCGCTTCGACGCCTCGCTCGGCTTGCCGCGCGCCGCGCTCGCCACGGCACGCATCGGCGGCGAGTTGTTCGCTGCAACGACGCGCGGCGTGTACCGCATGCTGCCGCCCGCGGCCGGATCTTCGTTTGCGCATTTCGAAGCGTATGTGCCGGCGCGCAACACGCTGTTCTCGATCGCTCAATCCGGCGACACGCTGCTGCTGGCCAGCGGCGACGGCGTGCACGCGGCGCGCGCCGGCGCGGTGACCCAGCTCGATGCGCAACTCGCGTACGCAGTGCTGCCGCTGGATGACGCCGCCGACGTGCTCGTCGCCGGCGGACTCACCGGTGCACGCACCGTGCGCCGCAACGGTGCAACTTGGCAGTCGCGTGAGATTGCCGGCATCGCGACCGAGATCCGGCACATCGTCGCCGACGCCGACGACGGCGTGTGGCTCAGCGGCAATTATGCCGGCGTGTTTCGCCTGCGCCGCGGCACGCCGCAACAGGTCGAAGCGTTCGGTGCCGGCGACGGCCTGCCGCCGGGGCGATGCCTGCCGCTGCGGTTCCCGGACGGCATGGCGTTCGACAGCGCGCAAGGTTTGCTGCGCTTCGACGCCGCGACGCGGCGCTTCGTGCCGGATCCCGCACTGCGTGCGCTGCTGCCGCGCGCGCAAGGCGGCATCCGCAGGGTGGTGCCGCTCGCCGCGACGCGCGCGCTGGTCGTGCAGCACGATCGCGTGCGTCTGATCGAGCGCGCCGAGGGCGGCGCCTGGCGCGAGGCGTTCACGCCGCTGGCGCGCTTGCCGCGCGGCCTGGACTACCGCGACGTGCGCGTCGACGCCGACGGCAGCATCTGGATCGCCGGCAACGAAGCCTTGTTCCATCATCGGCCGCTGACTCAGTCGACACTGCCGGATCTGCCGCGCCCGCACGTGCGGCTGGTGCGCGACGACGGCTCGCTCGCCGCCGAAAGCGGCGCGGCGATCGACCTGGGTACCGCGCCGCGCAGCGCACACGCGCGCTTCGAGGAGGCGTTCTTCGACGGCGTCGATCAGATGCGTTTCCGCACGCGCCTGGAGCCGCTCGAGACGCAGTGGTCCGAATGGCGCACCTCGCACGAGCGCGAGATGACGCAGCTGCCAGACGGCGACTATCGGTTGCTGGTGCAGGCCAGCGACATCTTCGAGCGCCAGAGCCAGGTGAGCAGCATGACGTTCACGCTGGCGCCGCCATGGTTCCTGCGCTGGTGGGCGTTCGCGCTGTATGCGCTGGCGCTGATCGTGCTGCTGGTGCTGATGATTCGCGGCCGCGAACAACGTTTGCGGCAGCGCGCGGACGAGTTGTCCGCGCTGGTCAGCGCGCGCACGCAGCAGCTGGAGCAGGCCAGCGTCACCGATGCGCTGACCGGCCTGCGCAACCGCCACTACGTACAACTGCTCGAGCCGTCGTGGCGCGAACGCCGGCGCGGCTTCTGGCTGATCGCGCTGGTCGACATCGATCACTTCAAGCGCATCAACGACGAACGCGGCCACGCCGCCGGCGACGAGGTACTGCGCGAAGTGGCGCATCGCCTCGGTGGCGTGTTGTCGGAGGCGATCACGGCGGTGCGCTGGGGCGGCGAGGAATTCCTGATCGTGGGCGAGCTCGACGACGGTGCGGTCGCGCCGGCGCTGATGCACAAGCTGCTGTGCGCGATCGGCGACGAGCCGTGCGCGGTGAGCGGCGCGCAACCGGTCCGCGTGACCTGTTCGATCGGCTGGGACGTGGTGCCGGTGCGCGAGGCGGCCTCGCTCGACGCGATGCTGGCCAGCGCCGACCACAAGCTGTACGCCGCCAAGCATTCCGGCCGCGACCGTGCGCACGGGCCCGATGGCGTGATGCTGACGCGCCACGGCGCGGCCGTGCCGATCGCCTGACAACTGTCATGCGCGGCACGTGCCGGACGCCAATATCGCCCGGAGTGCGGCGGTGCTAAGGTGCCGCGACACGATTTCGCGGAGCCTGCCATGCATGACCTGACCCAGGGTTCGATCACCCGGCACATCATCAAGATGGCCGTGCCGATGTTCGTCGGCATGCTGTTCCAGGTGGCATATTTTCTGATCGACCTGTATTTCGTCGCCGGCGTCGGCGATGCCGCAATCGCCGGCGTCAACACCGCGGGCAACATGACCTTCATCGTGATGGCGGTGACCCAGGTACTCGGTGTCGGCACCACCACGCTGATCGCGCAGGCGGTCGGGCGCAAGGACCACGCCGACGCCAACCTCGTGTTCAACCAGAGCCTGCTGATCGCCACGCTGTGTGGCGTGTTCACGTTGCTGCTCGGCTACGCACTGGTCGGGCCGTACATGCAGACGATGGGCGCGGACGAAGCCACGCGCGCGGCCGGCATCGGCTATCTCATGTGGTACCTGCCGGGGCTGGCGCTGCAGTATCCGACCGTCGCGATGGGTTCTGCGCTGCGCGGCACGGGCATTGTGAAGCCGACGATGCTGGTGCAGATGCTAACCGTCGTGATCAACGCGATCCTTGCGCCGGTGCTGATTGCCGGTTGGGGTACCGGTCATCCGCTCGGCGTTGCCGGCGCCGGCTTGGCGACAACGATCTCGCTGGCGCTGGGCGTGCTGCTGCTGACCGGATACTTCGTCAAGCTGGAAAAGTTCGTCGCGTTCGACCGCACGCAGTGGGCGCCGCGCTTCGAGGCCTGGGGACGGCTGTTGCGCATCGGTCTGCCGGCGGGCGGCGAATTCGCGCTGATGTTCGTCTACATGGGCGTGATCTACATCGTGATCCGCGATTTCGGCGTGGCCGCGCAGGCCGGCTTCGGCGTCGGCATGCGCGTGATGCAGGCGATCTTCCTGCCGGCGATGGCGGTCTCGTTCGCGACCTCGCCGGTGGCGGCGCAGAACATGGGCGCGCGCCGCTTCGATCGCGTGCGCGAGACGTTCCGCGCCTCGATTGCGATCGGCAGCGTGATCATGCTCGCGATGACGCTACTGACGCAGATCGCGCCGGCCGCGCTGGTCGGCGTGTTCGCCAAGAGCCCGGCCGTGATCGACGTCGGCACCGAGTTCCTGCGCTACATCTCGTGGAACTTCGTCGCGCAGGGCATCGTGTTCACCTGCTCGGGCATGTTCCAGGCAATCGGCAACACGCTTCCCGCGCTGATCAGCAGCGCCTCGCGCCTGCTTACCTTCGCGCTGCCCGCGGCGTGGCTGTCGCAACAGCCCGGGTTCGCGCTGCACCACGTGTGGATCGTGTCGATGGTGAGCGTCGCGCTGCAAGCGCTGTTCAGCCTGTGGCTGCTGCGCGGTCAGTTCCGGCAACGCTTGCAGCTGGAGCCGGTCGCGGCGCCGGCTTGAGGAAAAGTATACAAATAGACGATTCCACAAATGCAAACGGCCTGCATCGCTGCAGGCCGTTTGCTTCCAGTCCTTCGCCCGGCCTCAGTTGAAGCCGTTGCCGAAGATCTGATCGTCGTAGCCCGGGCCGCCCTGGAACAGGATCGATCCGGTCGACGCGGGCCGATAGCTGCCGAACTGCCCGCGCGTGAGCGTCAGCTGCCACGAGTGCGTATCGAGCTGCACCGCGTGCGGCGAGAAGTCGTACCACTTGATGCTGGCGTCGTCGCCCGGCGTGGCCGGACCGTAGAAGCGGAACTTCCAGCCCTTGCCGAACGTGAAGTTCGGATAGGTGATCTTCACCGTGGTCGCTGCGCAGTTGAGGATCTCGAACTGCACCAGGTCGACGTCGTAGCTGTAGTTCAAGTTATTCGTGACCACGTCGGGGCCGTTCGCCGCGGCGGATTTGGGCTGCACGTCTTGCGTCTGCGTGCAGGTCGGACCGGATTGCGCCGTGGTCTGTACGGCGAAATCATTGTTGGCCGGCGGCGCATTCGGCGCTGGCCGCGCGGAGGTGTGCGGCGGCACGTAGGTCACGTCGGCCTGGTTGCGATCGGGAATGCCGTCGAGATTCGAATCGCCGCCGTTCGGCCCGAGGTTTTCCTGGATGTCGGACACGCCATCCAGATCGGTGTCGGTGGTCTGCGTGATTTCCCACACGCCCGAGCTGGTGCCGGCGTACAGCTTGCTGTGATCGGCCGGATCGAAGGCGAGCGCGAGCGCCGCGTCCGCGGGCAGACCGATGCTTTCAGAATGCCACGTCGCGCCCGCGTCGTAGCTCTTGAACACGCCGCCGGGATTGCCCGACGTGCCGCCGCCGGCGGCGTACACGATCGCGGGATTGGCGGCGCTCGGATGATCGACGAGCAGGGCGCGGATGTCGGCCGAGGTGAGGCCCGCGCTCGTTTCGCTCCAGCTCGCGCCGCCGTTGGTCGTCTTGTATATATGGCCCGGCGCGCCGGCAGATTGATTTACGTCGATCACGCTTGCCCACAGCGTGCTGGGATTGATCGGATCGATCGCGAGCGTGAGCACGCCGAGTACTGTGGTCGACGGTGCCGGATACGTCGGCAACCCGGTGTTGACCGCAGTCCAGGTCGCGCCCGAGTCGATACTCTTGTAGATGCCGGTCTGCAATGTCGGATGTATCACGTAGCCAGGATCGAACAAGTCCGAGGTGCCGGCGTACAGGATGTTCGGGTTGACCGGATCGATCACCAGCGGCACGACCAGCAGCGATTCGCCGTCGAGATAATCCGGCGGATTGCCGATGAAAGAGCCCGGAATGCCGTTGTCGCTGCTGACCCAATTGGTACCGCCGTTCGTGCTCTTGAAGATGCGGAACTGGTACGCGCCCGTGTACTGCGTGTTCTGTGAGCTGCCGCAGTAACCTACTTGCGAGGTCCCGGTGCCGCTGACTCGCGTCAGATACTCGAAGCAGCCGTTTGAACTTGCGTATACGGTCTGTAGTGGGCCCGTGCAGCTCGGATAGCCCGCACACGAGTGCGGGTCCAGCACGATGCTGCGCACGGTACCGACGAAGGGTGCAGGGCTGGCTACCGGCGGGCGCAGCGGCAATCCGCTGTCGATCGTCGTCCAAGACGCGCCGCCGTTCGTACTCTTGTATACACCACCATTGCGCGGCGCGATCGACGGAGAGCTTTCGGAGCGGCCGCCAGCATAGACCACCGTGGATGCCGGCGCGCCGTTGGCAGTCGTCGGATCCACCGTGATCGCGCGAATCTGATAGGCACGCAGTCCGCTGTTCGAATTGTTCCACGCGACGTTGCCGTCGCCCGCGTCGATGCCGGCGTACATGCCCGGCGATGGGCGGAACGCATCACCGTAGCCGGCGAGAATGTGCGGCGGCGACGCCGTCACCGGCACCATGCCGAGCGCGCGGGCGTTGGTCGCGTCGATGCCGCTGTTGCTGCCGCTCCAAGTCAGGCCGCTGTTGTTGCTGACGAACAAGCCCGCTTCCTGCGTGGCCAACCAAAACGTCGTGCCGGTGTAGGCGAAGCGCGAGGCCGTCGCGACATCCACGCCGTTTGGAGTCAGGCCGTTCGCAGCGTTCGCCACCGTTGTGAAATTGACGCCGCCGTCGCTGGAATGCATCAAGCCGTAGTAGCCGCCTGCATACACGCCGCCGGCAATGCTCGTATCCGGCTTCACGGTAGTGGTAAAGCTCTGCACATTCGCGGTGACGGTGGAAACTGCGCTCCACGTGGCACCGCTGTCGGGACTGCTGTAGATCCCGTAGGCGATCCCGTAATACGGATCCTGCACCCACGAATAGGTTTCGGTACCGTGGCCGAAGCCGATCTCCGCCACCGAGACGTACAGCGTTTCGGTCGAGATGCTGCAGATGTTCGGCGGTGGCGTCGCTCCCGAACAACTCGGGTCGCCCGGGTTGTACTGGTAGTTCGGCGCCGGCACCGTCATCACGCCGGTCCAGTGCGCGCCGCCGTCGGTGCTGCGGAAAATGCTCGGCACATTCGGTCCGGGACCCGCATCGAATGCACCCGTACCGACGACCAGATTGTTCGAGCTTGCCGGATCGACCGTGAGCCATTGCATCGGCACGCCGGCAGGCAACACGTTTGCGCCGGTTCCGTTCAACGGGCTGAACGTCGCACCACTGTCGTTGCTGACCAGTACGCCGTTTGCATACGTCGTAATGTAGACGCGTGTCGTCGAGCCGGGTGCATCGATGATCTTGGTGATCTGGGGACCCGTGGTCGGCGAGGGCGCCAGTACATAGCCCGTCTGCACCCAGTTCGCTGCGCCGTCGGTCGAGCGATACAGATGCCCGGTCGAATCGGCCGCGTACAGCGTGGTTGCCGCATCTGCATCGATCGTCAGCGGATAGCCGTACGACACCGAGCCGACGATGCCATGCATCATCGGCGCCCAGGTCGCGCCGCTGTCGGTGCTCTTGAAGATGCCGGAGCGCGTGGAGATGTACAGCGTCGACGTGGATGTCGGACTTTGCAGCAGATCGTACACATAGCCGCCGTCCGGGCCCTGACCGGACCACACGCCGACGCCGGCAAAGGCATTGGCACACAACAGCAACGAACCGACGCCGGCGAAAAACGCTGGCGCAACAAATACTGGCTTGTTCACGTTCCCTCCTCCCTCGAAAGGCGCACCTTTCAGTAATACGAAATAGCGGGTGAAAAGCGGGTGTACGTGTACGCCGGCCCGTGCGTCTGGTCGAGGTGGTTGAAACTGCTGCGGAAAATCCCTCATGCGCCGCCGCGATGCCGGCCAGCTGCTATGCTGGCCGCGCGGAAAAAGGTGCTGCGCGATGGCCTTTGTGGCTGAAATCACCGAACTGCTCAATGCCGCCACGTCCGGGGATGTCGCGGCGCAGGACGCGGCCTATGCGCTCGTCTACGACGAACTCAAACGCTGTGCGCGCCGCCAGAGCGCGCTGCCGCAGGCGTCGTCGCTGACGCCGACCGCGCTGGTCAGCGAGTTGTACCTGAAACTACGCGGCGGACATCTGGAGCGCATCCAGAACCGGCGCCATTTCTTCGCGCTCGCCGCGCGCGCGATGCGCCAGATCGTGATCGACCATGCGCGCCAGCGCAGCCGCGTCAAACGCGGCGGTGGCGTGGATCATGTGGAAGTGGACACGCACGATCTGGGCGCGAGCACCGCCGACGAAACGCTCGAACTCGATGCGGCGCTTACCAAGCTGGCGCGGCGCGATCCGGATCTGGCGCAAGTCGTCGAGTGGCATTTCTTCGCCGGCCTCACGTTCCAGGACATCGCCGACGAACTCGGCCGCCACGAACGCACGGTGCGGCACGACTGGGAACTCGCGCGCGCCTACCTGCGCCGCGAGATGGGCCATGACAGCGAACACGCCGACGGCTGAAGCGGCGCGCTGGTCGCGCGTCAAAGAGCTGTTCCAGCAAGCACTGCAGCAGCGCGATCCGGACGCCTGGATCGCCGCGCAGTGCGCCGCTGATGCGCAACTGCTGAGCGAAGTGCGCGGATTGCTCGCGGCGCAGCGCGGCACGCAGGGGATTCTCGATCACGCCGCCGTCGACGTGCTGCGCCGCCTGTCGCACGCGCCGGCGGATCTTGCCGGCACGCGCATCGGCGCCTATCACCTGCTGCGCCTGCTCGGCGAAGGCGGCATGGGCAGCGTGTATCTGGCCGAACGTGACGCAGGCGATTTCCGCCAGCGCGTGGCGCTCAAGCTGGTGCGCGCGGATGTGCTGAGCGGCGAAGGGCGCGCGCGCTTCCTGCGCGAACGGCGCATCCTGGCGCAGCTGGTCCATCCGCACATCGCGCAGCTGCACGACGGCGGCGTGGCGGGCGACGGCACGCCGTACTTCACGCTCGAATACGTCGCCGGCGAACCGATCACGCACTATTGCGACGCGCGCCGACTGGGCGTGCCCGAGCGCCTGCGCCTGGTGCTGCAGGTGTGCGCCGCGGTGGCGTACGCGCACCGCAATTTGATCGTGCACCGAGATTTGAAACCGTCGAACATCTTTGTCACCGCGGAGGGCCAGGCGAAGCTGCTCGACTTCGGCATCGCCAAGCTCATCGACGCGCCGGCCGGCGATGGCGAGACCAAGACGCAGTCGCGCCTGATGACGCCCGAATACGCCGCGCCGGAACAGGTGCTCGGCGACAGCATCACCACCGCGACCGATGTGTACGCGATCGGCGTGCTGCTGTATGAATTGCTCAGCGGGCGGCTGCCTTACGCGCGCGCCGATGCCGGTTCGATCAGTCTGGCCAAGGCGGTAGTGGAGGAAGCGCCCGAGCCGGTGTATCGCGCGCTCGGCCGCACGAGCACGCGCGGCGCTAGTGCGGCGGACAGCGCGGCGTCGCGCGGTGCGACGCTGCCGACGCTGCGCCGCACGTTGCGCGGCGACCTGGATCGCATCGTGCAGCGCGCGTTGGCCAAAGCACCCGAAGCGCGCTACGCCACGGTCGGCGCGCTTGCCGGCGATCTCGGCGCATATCTGGACGGGCGCGCGATCAGCGGCGGCACGCGCCTGTACCAGGTGCGCAAGTTTGCGCGGCGCTACTGGTTGCCGCTGGCCGCGACGGCGACGATCCTGGCGATCGTGCTGGCGAGCGCGTTCGCGCTGGCGTGGCAGGCGCGCCAGATCGAACGCGAGGCGCGCAACACGCTGCAAGTGAAGGACTTCCTATTCGGCCTGTTTACCGCGGTCGATCCGCACGAGGCGCGCGGCCGCAACATCAGCGCGAACGAGCTGCTCGATCGCGGCGCCGAGCGCGTACATCGCGACGAGACGCTCGATGCCGGCCAGCGCGCCGAAATCGAAGGCACGCTCGGACGCATCTACTACCAGCTGGGCCGCTACGAACAGGCGCAGGCGCTGCAGCAAAGCGCGCTGCGCGTACACGGGGATGAACCGGCGCTGCAGCGCCAGCTGGCCGAGACGTTTGCTGCGCGCGGCGAGCTGGCGCACGCAGAACAACTGGCAGCACAGGCGACCGACGCGCTGGATGCGGCCGGCGCGGATCCGGCCGAGCGCATCCGCGCCTGGATCGCGCGTGCGAACGTCGCGCAACTGCAAGGCAAGCCGGCGCTAGGCGAGCAGTACGCCGAACGCGCCGTGGCGCTGGCGCGCGATCCGGCAATCGCGCGCGAACTGCTCGGCGATGCGCTGAGCGCGCAGGGCCTGATCGAATGGGACCTGCGCAACGTACCGAAATCCGAAGCGCTGTATCGCGAAGCGTTGCAGATTCATCGCGCGGCGTTCGGCGATCTGGATCTGCGCGTAGCCACCGATCGTCAGGACCTGACCCTGGCGCTGCGCAATCTCGGCCGCTACGACGAAGCGTTGCAGCAGGCGCGCGAAACGCTCGCGGTGGAGGAGAAGATCCTCGGTGCGCAACATCCGGACCTGAGCCGCGCGCTGCTCTCGCTCGGCGCCACGCTGTACCACATGGCGCACTACGATGAGGCCGAGCGCGTCCTGCGCCGCGGCGTGGCGGTCGCGCGCGCCAGTCTCGGCGACAACGCCACCACCGCCACGGCGCTGAACAATCTCGGCCTGGTGCTGATGGACTGGCACGGCGTGGACGAAGCCGAGCAGGTGTTCACCGAGGCGCTGCGCATCTACGCCGCGCAACCCGGCTCGAACCAGAACAACGCCACGATCGTGGCCAGCAATCTCGCGCACGTGCACGCGCTGCAGGGAAAACTCGAGCAGGCCGAACGCGAGCTGCGGGAATTGCTCGCGCGCGACCGCGCCAGCGGCACGAAGGATCAAGTGTGGGAGCTCGACCGCTTGGGTGAAGTGCGGCGCGAGCGCGGCGACTGGCGTGAGGCGGTGTCGCTGCACCGCGAAGCCTTGCAACAGGCGAGCGCGCTGTTCGCGCCGAATTCGCGTCAGGTCGCGCTATCGCATCATGACCTCGGCGTGGCGCTGGCCGCCGGCGGCGCCAGCGACGAGGCGGTGCAGCAGCTGCGTGCCGCGCAGGACGCGTTCCGCAACCTGCTGCCGCCGGACGGCGCGCATCCGTGGGCGGCCTCGACGCGGCTCGCGCTCGGCCGGCTTTTGCTCGGCACCGAGGCGACGCGTGCCGAAGCCCTGCGCTTCCTGCACGAAGCCGCCGCGCAGCGCGAACGCTTCCTCGGCGCCGATGACCCGCGCACGGGTGAGGCGCGCCAGGCGCTGCTGACGGCGCAATCCGCCCACCCCTAGTCGTCGCCGCTGCTGGCGAACGGCACGCCCGTTTCGCGGTGCTTTTCGCGTTTGGTGCCATGAATCCACCGCTACGCGCTCGCGCGGGCGGCGGCCACGTTCAGGTCACGGGGAGTGCAGCAATGAAGAATCCACGCAACCGGATGCCGGGCGCGATCCTGGCGGCGCTGTGTGCGTTGTCCGCTGGCGCGGCGCATGGCGCGAGCTTCAGCTATCACGGCAGCCTGCAGGATGGCGGCAAGCCGGCCGAAGGCAGCTACGATCTCGAGTTGACTTTGTATACTTCTGCCAGCGGCGGCAGTGCGGTGGCGGGTCCCTTGTTGCTGCACCAGGTGCCGGTGCATGCCGGCAGTTTCAGCGCGCAGGCCGATTTCGGACCGCTCGCGAAATCGCTCGGGCAGGCGTGGCTGCAAGTCAAGGTGCGTCCGAGCGGCAGCGCCGAGTTCGTCGCCCTGTCGTCGCGCGCGGCGGTGGATGCGAGCGTGCAGGCACCAGTATGTCCCGGCGCGTGGACGCTGGACGGTAATGCCGGCATCATGGCCGGCACGGGCGTAGGCCAGAACTATCTCGGCACGGCGGACAATCAGCCGTTGATCATCGCGGTCAACGGCACGCAGGCCGGGCGCATCGCGCCGACCACGGACCTGCCGTACGGCGACGCCAACACGATCATCCTCGGCGCGCCCGGCAATCAGATCGGCTCGCTCGGCGGCGCCGTGATCAGCGGCGGCGGCACGGGACTGATCACGAATTGCGGACCGACGGGCGATCAGCCCTGTGTGAACAAGGCGACCGGACGCTTCGCGACGGTGGCTGGCGGCATCGGCAGCAATGCCAGCGCGGATGGCGCCACCGTCAGCGGCGGCAGCCGCAACAGCGCGGGCGCCTACGTCGCCACGGTCGCGGGCGGCGCGGCGAACGCGGCCGTCGGTCAGGGCGCGTTCGTCGGCGCCGGCTTCGTCAACTACGCCGGCAACGACTTGTCGACGGTCGCTGGCGGCGAAGGCAACAACGCCAGTGGATTCGCCTCCGCCATCGGCGGCGGCGGTTCGAGCGCGTCGATCTGCGGACCGAGCAGCAACCAATACTGCGGCAACGTGGCGAGCAACGACTACACGACGGTGGCGGGCGGCATCTACAACCGCGCCACCGGCGGCGGCTCGAGCATCGGCGGCGGCAGCTCCAATGCCGCGAGCGGGTTCTATGCCGCGGTGTCGGGCGGCATCAACAACACGGCGCTCGGGCAGTATGCGTTCGTCGGCGGCGGCGCCGGCAACCAGGCACCCGGTTACGGCGCGAACGTGCTGGGCGGCGCCAACAACCTGGCATCGGGCAGCTATTCGAGCATCGCTGGCGGTTCCTACAACATCGCCAGCGGCACGTTCTCTTCCACCGGCACCGGCAACAGCAACAATGCCGGCGGCGACTGGAGCTATGCCGGAGGATTCTTCGCCACCACGCGCACGCCGGCGGCGGCGGGCAGCCCGCCCACCTGCGGCAACAACAATACCTGCGGCGATTTCCTCACGTTCGTCTGGTCCGACGGCAGCACGCAACCGTTCGTATCGACGGGCGCCCAGCAGTTTCTGGTCAAGGCGGTCGGCGGCATCGGCCTGAACACGAACGCGCCGTTGGCGAACAAGCTGACCGTGGCCGGACCTGCCGGCCAGCTGCCGAGCGCGGCCGCCGCGTCGAAGAGCATCGCGCTGTTCGAAAACAACGACGCCGGCTACATCGAAACGCAGGTGCCGGCGGCAAACGAAACCGGCATGTTGTTCAGCCTGGTCGGCAAGACCGCCGACGGCGGCGTGATCTACAACTCGAGCACGAACACGAACGGTTTAAGCCTGCGCACCAACGGCAATATCGACCGCATGCGCATCACCAGCAGCGGCGCGACGCAGAACACGACCGGCTCGTGGACCACATTTTCCGACATCCGTCTGAAACGCGACCTCGCCGCGATCGAGCATCCGCTGCAGACGCTGCTCGGCCTGCGCGGGCACACGTTCGAGTACATCGATCCGCCCGGTGCGATGGCGCAGCCCGGCCGGCGCATGGGCTTCGTCGCGCAGCAGGTCGAGCAAGTGCTGCCGCAGTGGGTCGGCGAGGACGAACGCGGCTACAAGATGGTCACGCCAACCGGTTTCGAGGCGCTCAGCGTCGAGGCCGTGCGCGAGCTGCGCGCGGAAAAGGATGCGCAGATCGACGCACTCAAGGGTCAGGTCGACGCGCTCGAGGCGCGCCTGCGCCGGCTCGAGACGGCGAGGTGAGCCATGCGAGTCAGACCATTGCTGTGGCGTTGCGCGGCATTCGCCGGACTTGCCGGATTTGCCGCAATGTATACAAATGCAGCCGACCGCGCCGCGCCGCCGCGCTTTGTCTTGGCGGGCACGGCGGCGTTGCGCCTGGACCCGCCGGCGCAGCGTGGCGGCGGCCTCAGCCTGAAAGCAACGCTCGCGCCGGCGGAACTGCAGACCATCATGCCCGCCGTGCTCGCCGGCAACCGGTTTGCGCTGAGCGCGACGCTCGGCGCGGAGAAACCCGGCATCTGCTACAGCGACACGATATTTCGTGACGACTTCGACGCCGACGGGTTCTAGCGCGCGTCCGCGGGCCGAGGATGAACGCGCCGTTCCAGCGGACAAGCGGGGCGCGTTGCGCACACCGGCGAATTTGCATGGGCGAACTGTGCGACCGGTCACGCATGCGCGGGGGGTCTTTGGCTAATTTGCGCGCCACAGGGGGCGAATTCGATCAACGTACTCCAGGAGAGGAGTCGCCATGTTCAATCTTGCCCAAGCCATGCAAGCCATCGACAGCGCGCTCAACGAAAAGCCCACGGGCGCGGCGCTGAACTGGAACACCAAGGTGCAATTCGATGCATCGCTGGTCGGCCAGCTGATCGCGCAATATCGCGAACTGAACGAGAAGTTCGAGGCGCTGGGCAGGCAGGTCGAAAGCGATGCGCACGCCGCCGAGGCGCGCCTGCGCGAATGCGCCGAAGCGCTGCACAAGCTGCGGCACGCCGAATCGTTGCGCCTTTATCCGGTCATCGCGCGCGGGCTGTCGTCGGACCCGATCACGCGCCGGCTGTTCTGGCAATCGCGCCTGGTGATGCTCGGCCTCGCGCGGCGCGTATTTCGCCGCTTCGACGAACTCGCGCGCGCGATCCGCGCCAGGAGCGAGGTGGCCGCCGCCGCCGATCACGCCGCCAAGGCGCTGGCCGAATATCGCCGCCGCAACGAAGCCGAGATGTACCCGCTGTACGACCTGATCGGACAGCGCAGCGCGCATGCCACGGGCGCGCGCGTAGCCTGAGCGATCGGCCGGACCCAGTCGGGCAATTCAGCTACAAAAGCACCGTCGCTCGAGCAGCGCGGCAGCGGCGTTTTGCCGTATGGACGCCTAGACGTCCATGGGTCGCCGAAAGTCCCGAATGCGCCCATATGCCAAAAGATTCTTTCGCCGATGGCTTGACATGACGCGAAGGCTCGCTTAACGTCGGTCCCATGTCGCACCGCAACAGCGCCACCGTCACTTCGCCCACGAGCCGGCTTTCGCTGGTTTCGGCGCTTGTGAACGGCCGCCAGATTGCGATTCTCGTCCTCGTACTCGTACTTCTCATTACCAACGGAGGTGCGGGTTAGGGCGCGTCTAAGCAAAACCAGACGAATATCCTAAAACCCCGCACCGGGAAACCGAGGCGGGGTTTTTTTATGCCCATGGATGGGCGGTATCCCGAAAATGCAGGAGCAATTTTCGGGATCGGGCATCTCCGATGGCCGATCCCCAAAAAGGCGCAGAGCAATTTTCGGGATTCGGCATCTCCGATGGCCGTAACGGTCGTAGCAGATGGCTTGCAAAAGGAATTTTCGTCAACGCCCCCAAAGCCCGCGATAAGCGGACTTATGAGCCAACAGATCAGTGAACCCAAGGCAGTACCCGTAGCGGCGCGCGAACGCGTACGCGTGTTCGACACCACGCTGCGCGACGGCGAGCAGGCGCCCGGCTTTTCGATGAGCCGCGCGCAGAAGCTGCGCGTCGCCCAGGCGCTCGCCGAACTCGGCGTCGACGTGATCGAGGCGGGCTTTCCGCAGGCATCCGACGGCGATTTCGAGTCGGTGCGCGCGGTCGCGACCGAGATCCGCGGACCGACGATCTGCGGCCTGGCGCGTGCGCAGTTCGGCGACATCGAGGCGGTGGCACGCGCCACCGAGAAGGCGCAGCGCGCGCGCATCCACATCTTCCTCGCCACCAGCCCGATCCATCGTCGGCACAAGCTCAACATGAGCCGCGAACAGGTGCTGGAAGCCGGCTTCAACGCGGTGCGGCGCGCGCGCGAATTGTGCGACGAGGTGGAATTCTCGGCCGAGGACGCGATCCGCACCGAGCCGGAATTCCTGATCCAGGCGTTGTCGACGATGGTCGAAGCCGGCGCCACCGTGCTCAACGTGCCGGACACCGTCGGCTACACGACGCCGGACGAAATCGGCGCGCTGTTCACGCGTCTGAGGCGCGAGGTGCGCGGCATCGACAGCGTCGTGCTGAGCGCGCATTGCCACAACGACCTGGGGCTGGGCGTGGCCAACAGTCTGGCGGCGCTGGCGGCCGGTGCGCGCCAGGTCGAATGCACGGTCGGCGGCATCGGCGAGCGCGCCGGCAACGCGGCGCTGGAGGAGATCGTGATGGCGCTGCGCACGCGCGGCGACCGCTTCGCGCTCGACACCGGCATCCGCTCGCCGCTGCTGTATCCGACCGCACGCCTGCTGGCCGACGTGGTCGGCGCCACGATCCCGCGCAACAAGGCGATCGTCGGTGAGAACGCGTTCGCGCACGAATCCGGCATCCATCAGCACGGCATGCTCAAGCACCGCGAGACGTACGAGATCATGCGGCCGGAAGACGTCGGCTTCTCGCGCACGCAGCTGGTGCTGGGCAAGCACTCCGGCAAGCACGCGCTGCGCGACCGCTTGTCCAATCTGGGTCATGAGCTCGACGACGAGCAGTTGAGCGAGCTGTTCACGCGCTTCAAGACGCTGGCCGACAAGAAGAAGGAAGTGTTCGACAGCGATCTGGATGCGCTGGCGCTGGGCCTCGATCCGGAAGCGGTCGGGCCGTGGAAGCTGCAGCATCTGCACGCTACCACGCACCTCGGCAACGGCGCATCCGCGTCGGTCAAGCTCAGGCACACCGATGGTCGCCTGTGCGCGGAAGCCGCGCTCGGCGACGGGCCGGTGCATGCCGTGCTGCGCGCGATCACGCGCGCCGCAGGCATGGCTCTGGACATCGACGATTTCCAGATCCGCAGCTTGAGCAACGGCGCCGACGCGCAAGGCCGCGCCGCGCTGACCGTGCATCACAACGGCCGCGAGCTGTGCGGGCGCGGCGTGTCGACGGACATCGTCGAAGCCGCCGCGCAGGCGGCGCTCGAAGTCGTCAATCGTATCGAACGGCTGAATCTCGGCCACAGCCTGCCCATCGCGGCCAATCAAGCGTGAGACCCACCCGATGAACAACGCCAACCTGATCTGGCACAACGGCAGCCTCAAGGCATGGGCCGATGCGACCTGCCACGTTTCCACGCATGCGCTGCATTACGGCTCGTCGGTGTTCGAAGGCGAACGCGTGTACGCGACGCAGCGCGGCGCCGCGTACTTCCGCCTCGCCGAGCACACGCATCGCCTGTTCGAATCGGCGCGCATCTACGAGATCGACATCGGTTACAGCGAGGAGCAGATCAACGCCGCGTGCTGCGAGTTGATCCGCGCGAACGGCATGGACTCGGCTTACGTGCGTCCGATCGTGTTCCGCGGCGCCGGCGGTCTGGGCGTGCTGGCCAAAGAAGGCGCGCCGGTCGACGTCGCGATCATGGCGCTGGACTGGGGCGCGTATCTCGGCGATGCGATCGAACACGGTGCCGATGTGTGCGTGTCGTCGTGGCAGCGCCCGGCGCCGAATACGTTTCCGAGCTGGGCGAAAGCCGGCGGCAACTATCTCAACAGCCAGCTGATCGGCCTGGAGGCGCGCCGTGGCGGCTACGCCGAAGGCATCGCGCTGGGCAGCAACGGCCTGTTGAGCGAAGGCGCCGGCGAAAACCTGTTCCTGGTCCGCCGCGGCAAATTGTATACACCGCCGACCAGCGCCGGCGTGCTCGCCGGCATCACGCGCGACAGCGTGCTGACACTGGCGGCGGACCTCGGCATCGCGGTCGAAGAACGCGATCTGCCGCGCGAAGCGCTGTACACCAGCGACGAGATCTTCATGACCGGCACCGCAGCGGAAATCACGCCGGTGCGCTCGGTCGACCGCAAGCCGGTCGGCGGCGGCAAGCCCGGTGCGATCACACGCGCACTGCAGAAGGCGTTCTTCGGCCTGTTCGACGGCACGACGCCCGACAAATGGGGTTGGCTGACCCCGGTCGCGGAGGGCACCGGAAGCGGCAGCGAAGGCCGCGCGCGTCGTGCGCCGCGCCAGCAAGACATTTCGGAGGCGGCATGAGCGCGAAAACACTACTCGACAAGATCTGGGACGCGCACCAGGTGCGCGAGGAAACCGAATCGACGCCGGCGATCCTGTACGTCGATCTGCACCTGGTGCACGAAGTCACCTCGCCGCAGGCGTTCAGCGAGTTGCGCGCGCGCGGCTTGCGCGTGCGCCGGCCGGAGCGCGTGCTGGCGACGTTCGATCACTCCACGCCGACGCTGCCGGCCGATGCGAACGGCAAGCGTCCGTACGTCAGCGCCGAAGCCGAATCGCAAGTCGCGCAGCTGGAAGCGAATGCGCGCGAGTTCGGTATACAACTGTACGGGTGGAATAGTGGAAATCGCGGCATCGTGCACGTGATCGGCCCGGAGCTGGGCGCGACCCAGCCGGGCATGACGATCGTGTGCGGCGACAGCCACACCTCCACGCACGGCGCGTTCGGCGCGCTCGCGTTCGGCATCGGCACGACCGAAGTCGGGCACGTGCTGGCGACGCAATGCCTGCTGCAGCGCAAGCCGAAGTCGTTTGCGATCAACGTCGAGGGCAAGCTGCAAGCCGGCGTCACCGCCAAGGACCTGGTGCTGCACATCATCGGCACGATCGGCGTCAACGGCGGCACCGGCCACGTGCTCGAGTACCGTGGCGGCACGATCGAGGCGTTGTCGATGGAGGAGCGCATGACGGTCTGCAACATGTCGATCGAGGCCGGCGCGCGCGCCGGTTTGATCGCTGCAGACGCCACGACGATTGCGTATCTGAAAGGGCGCGAGCGCGTGCCGCACGGCGCTCAGTTCGATGCGGCGGCGAGTCGATGGTCCGCGTTCAAGTCCGACCCCGGCGCGCGCTTCGACCGCGAAGTGCACATCGATGCGGCACGGATCCGTCCGAGCATCACCTACGGAACGCATCCGGGCATGGTCACCACGCTCGATGCCCCGGTGCCGGCGGCGACCAACGCGCAGGAAAAACGTGCGCTCAACTACATGCGCGTGGAAGCCGGCAAGCCGCTCGCCGGCATGCCGGTCGACATCGTGTTTCTCGGCAGTTGCACGAATTCTCGCCTGAGCGACTTGCGTGCGGCGGCCGACGTGCTGCGTGGACGCAAGGTGGCGCAGCGCGTGCGTATGCTGGTCGTGCCCGGCTCCGAACAGATCAAGCGCGATGCCGAAAACGAAGGCCTGCACGACGTGTTCCGCGCGGCCGGCGCCGAATGGCGCGAAGCCGGCTGCTCGATGTGCTTAGGGATGAACGGCGACATCGGCCAGCCCGGCCAGCTCGTGGTCAGCACCAGCAACCGCAATTTCGAAGGCCGTCAGGGGCCCGGCGTGCGCACGGTGCTGGCCAGCCCGCTGGTGGCGGCGGCGTCGGCGGTTGCCGGACACATCGCCGATCCACGCGAACTGATGGCGGAGGCCGCGGCATGAAACCACTCACCCACATCCATTCGCGCACCGTCGTGCTGCCGCACGAAAACATCGACACGGATCGGATCATCCCGGCGCGCTTTCTCACCACCACGCAACGCGAGGGCCTCGGCCGCGCGCTGTTCCACGACTGGCGCTATCGCGCCGACGGCAGTCCCGACGCCGACTTCGTGTTGAATCAGTCGGCGGCACAAGGTTGCGAGATCCTCGTCGCCGGCCGCAACTTCGGTTGCGGGTCGTCGCGCGAGCACGCGCCGTGGGCGCTGACCGATTACGGATTTCGCGCCGTGCTGTCGAGCGAGATCGCCGACATCTTCCGCGGCAACGCGCTGAAGAACGGTCTGCTCGCGGTCGTGCTGAGCGAAGGCGAGCACGCCTACCTGCTCGATCATCCGGGCATCGAGCTGACCATCGACGTCGCCCAGGGCTACATCGAATTGCCGGACGGCGGGCGCTTCACGTTCGAGCTCGAACCGTTCGCAAAGCATTGCCTGCTCAGTGGCGTGGATCAGTTGGGGTTCTTGTTGCAGCACGAGAGGGATATCAGGGAGTTCGAGCGGCGCTCGCAAGCAGCGTGAGAGACCAAAATCATCCGTTCGCGTTGAGCGTAGCTCGCGCAAGCGAGCGAAGTCGAAACGCCTGCACTGACCCTTCGACTTCGGCGCTACGCGCCTACGCTCAGGGCGAACGGATCCTGCGAAGTTCAAGTTCCGTATGAATCAGAAAGGGTACTCATCGTGAAAGCAAACATCGTAGTTCTCCCCGGCGACGGCATCGGTCCGGAAGTCACCCAAGCTGCGGTCGACGTGCTCAAGACCGTCGCGCAGAAGGACGGCGGCTATCACTTCACGTTTGTCGAAGCACCGATCGGCGGCGCGGCGATCGACCAGTACGGCGAACCGTTGCCGGCGCAGACGCTGGCGGCATGCAAGCAGGCCGACGCGGTGCTGCTCGGCGCAGTCGGCGGGCCGAAGTGGTCGGATCCGAACGCCAAGGTGCGCCCCGAACAGGGCCTGCTCGGGCTGCGTGCCGCACTCGGCGTGTACGCGAACCTGCGCCCGGTGCGGGTGCATCCGTGCCTGGCGGAGCTGAGCCCGCTGAAAAATTCCAAATTGCACAATGTGGACATGTTGTTCCTGCGCGAGCTGACCGGCGGCGCGTATTTCGGCGCCAAGACGCGCACCGACATGGCCGCGACCGACGAGTGCCGCTACACCGTGCCGGAGATCGAGCGCGCCGCGCGCCGCGCGTTTGCATTCGCGCGCCTGCGCCGCAAGCACGTCACGCATGTCGACAAGGCGAACGTGCTGGAAACCTCACGCCTGTGGCGCAGCACGGTGACGCGCATCGCGCATGAATTCCCGGACGTGACGCTCGAGCACCAGCTGGTCGACTCGATGGCGATGCTGCTGCTGACGCGGCCGTCCGCGTACGACGTGATCGTCACCGAAAACCTGTTCGGCGACATCCTCACCGACGAGGCCGCGGCACTGGCCGGCTCGCTCGGCCTGTTGCCGTCGGCTTCGCTCGGCGACGGCCGCTGCGGCCTGTACGAGCCGATCCACGGTTCCGCGCCCGACATCGCCGGCCTCGGCGTTGCCAATCCGCTCGGCGCGATCCTGAGCGCGGCGTTGCTGCTGCGCTATTCGCTGGAGCTCGAGCATGCCGCGACGGACATCGAAAACGCGGTCGACGCGGTGATCGAGCGCGGCGTGCTGACCCGCGACCTGGGCGGCAACGCGACCACGCCGCAGGTCACCTCGGCGGTCATCGACATGCTCGGCACCGGCCAGACCCGCGTCGCCGCCTGAAGCGCGCGCGAACTTTCGAATCGACGGATGGAAAATGTCTGCAAACGCTAAAAATGGACAATTGCGCAGCGACCTGATCAAGGCCGGCCCGGATCATGCGCCGGCGCGCGCGATGCTGCGTGCCACCGGCCTCGACGACGAAGCGATCGCGCGCCCGCTGGTCGGCGTGGTGCACAGCTGGTCGAACGTTTCGCCGTGCAACTTGAATCTGCGCGATCTCGCCGCCGCGGCGTGCGATGGCGTGCGCGCCGCCGGCGGTACGCCGTTCGAGTTCAACACGATCGCGGTCACCGACGGTATCGCGATGGGATCGCCCGGCATGCGCGCCTCGCTGGTCAGCCGCGAAGTGATCGCCGATTCGATCGAGCTCGCCGTGGAAGGCCACTGCCTCGATGCGGTGCTGGTGCTGTGCGGCTGCGACAAGACGATTCCGGCCGCGGCGATGGCGGTCGCGCGCATGAACCTGCCGGGGCTGGTGCTGTACGGCGGCTCGATCGCGCACGGCACACTGGATGGCAAGTCGATCACGATCCAGGACGTGTTCGAAGCGGTCGGCGCGCACGGCGCCGGAAAACTGTCGGATGAAAAGTTACGCGACGTGGAAAGGCGCGCCTGCCCCGGCGCGGGCGCCTGCGGCGGCCAGTTCACCGCCAACACCATGGCGATGGTGCTGACCGCGCTCGGCCTGTCGCCGCTCGGCGCGAACGACGTGCCGGCCACGCATCCGCGCAAACTCGACGTGGCACGCCAGTGCGGCGAGCTGGTCATGCAGTGCCTGCGCGCGAACCGGCGGCCGCGCGACGTGCTGACGCCGGCGGCGTTCAACAACGCCGCGCGCCTGGCCGCCGCCACGGCCGGGTCGACCAATGCCGTGCTGCACCTGCTCGCGATCGCGCACGACGCCGAGCAGCCGCTGGACCTGGAGATCTTCGAACGCATGTCGCGCTCGACGCCGGTGATCGCGGATCTCAAGCCGGCCGGCCGCTACACCGCGGTCGAGCTGAGCGCCGCCGGCGGCACCGCCGCGGTCGCACGCGAATTGTATAAAGGTGGATTACTGGAAAATGCGCCAACCGTGACCGGCCGCAGCCTGTTCGAGGAGATCGAGGCGGCGCCGCCGACACCGGCGGCGCAGCAAGTGGTGCGGCCGCTGTCGGCGCCGGTGAAACCAGAAGGCGGCTATTCGATCCTCTACGGCAACCTGGCGCCGGAAGGCTGCGTGCTGAAGCTGGCCGGGCAGGGCATCGCGCGCTTCGAAGGTCCGGCGCGCGTGTTCGACAGCGAGGAGCTGTGTTTCGCGGCTGTGCAGGCCGGCACTATCCAGGCCGGCGACGTGATCGTGATCCGCAACGAAGGCCCTGCCGGCGGACCCGGCATGCGCGAGATGCTCGCCGTCACCGCGGCGCTGGTCGGGCGCGGCCTCGGCGGCTCGGTCGCCTTGATCACCGACGGCCGCTTCAGCGGCGCCACGCACGGCTTCATGGTCGGCCACGTCGCGCCGGAAGCGGCGCGTGGCGGACCGATAGCACTGCTCGCCGACGGCGACCGCGTGGTGGTTGACGCGCAGACGCGCAAGCTCGAGACCGATGCCGATCTCGACAGCCGTCGTGCGGCGTGGAAGGCGCTGCCGCCACGCGTGACGCGCGGCGTTCTGGCCAAGTATGCGAGGACCGTCGGATCCGCCGCGCGCGGGGCGGTGTTCGAGGTTTAGGTGTTGCGTCATCCCGGCATGGAATGCCGGGATCCAGATGCCAGGGAAGGCGACCCTGCAGGACACTACGTCCCTGTGTCCTGGATTCCGGCAGTCCCTGCCGGAATGACGTCCAAGGGATTTGCAAAAAAGTGGAGATGTGGAAAATGTCTACCGAAACGAAGGCAACAACCAAGGCTCTCGAACACAAGCGCATCGCCGTGCTCGGCTACGGCAGCCAGGGCCGCGCGCATGCGCTCAACCTGCGCGATTCCGGACTGGATGTGGTGATCGGCCTGCGCAAGGGCGGCGCGACTTCGGCGAAGGCGCAGGCGGACGGGTTCCGCGTGCTCGAGCCGGCCGAGGCGGTGAAGAACGCCGAGCTGGTCGCGCTGCTCACGCCCGACATGACGCAGCCGAAAATCTATGCGGATGCAATCGCGCCGAACATCAAGGCCGGCGCCGCGCTGCTGTTCGCGCACGGCTTCAATGTGCACTACAAGACGATCGCGCCGCGCGCTGATGTCGACGTGATCCTGGTCGCGCCGAAAGGGCCGGGTGCGCTGGTGCGCAAGGAATACGAAATCGGCCGCGGCGTGCCATGCCTGTACGCGGTGCACCAGGATGCGACCGGTCATGCACGCGACAAAGCGCTCGCCTACGCAGCCGGCATCGGCGGCGCGCGCGCGATGTTGATCCAGACCGACTTCAAGGAAGAAACCGAGACCGATCTGTTCGGCGAGCAGACCGTGTTGTGCGGCGGCGTGAGCGAACTGGTGCGGTACGGCTTCGAGACGCTGACCGAAGCGGGCTATCAGCCGGAGATCGCGTACTACGAGGTGATGCACGAACTCAAGCTGATCGTCGACCTGTTTTACGAGGGCGGCCTGACCAAGATGCTGACCTACGTGTCGGAAACCGCGCAGTACGGCGATTACACGCGTGGCCCGCGCGTGGTCGACGCGTCGACCAAGGACAAGATGCGCGCGGTGCTCAAGGAGATCCAGGACGGCACGTTCGCCAAGGAGTGGACCGCCGAATACGCGGCCGGCCTGCCGAACTACAAGGCGTTCAAACAGGCCGATCTCGAGCATCCGATCGAAGTGGTCGGCGCCGCGCTGCGCGCGCGCATGCCGTGGCTGCAGACGGCGGCGGCACCGGCGCCTGCGTTGAAGAAGGTGGGGTGAGCACTTGTTGCCGTTCGCGCTGAGCGTAGCTCGCGCAGCGAGCGAAGTCGAAGCGCCCGGTCCTTCGACTTCGGCGCTACGCGCCTACGCTCAGGACGAACGGTTTCTGCAAGCGCCGACAATCTTGTCCGAAGGCATGCCATGAACGCACAACTGCAACCGACGGCCGACACTGCAACGCATCCACGCGCCGGTACGCGCCTGAGCGGCGCGGAAATCGTCGTACAGGTGCTCGTCGACGAAGGCATCGACGTGGTGTTCGGCTATTCCGGCGGCGCGATCCTGCCGGTGTACGACGCGGTGTTCCGCTACAACGCCGAGCATCGGCGCGACGGCGATTCGAACGCCGAGCGCGAGCCGCTGCCGCTGATCGTGCCGGCAAACGAACAAGGCGCCGGCTTCATGGCGCAAGGCTACGCGCGCGCGTCGGGCAAGGTCGGCGTGGCGATCGTGACCTCGGGTCCGGGCGCAACGAACACGGTCACGCCGGTGCGCGATGCGATGGCCGATTCGATTCCGCTGGTGGTGATCTGCGGCCAGGTGCCGACCGCCGCGATCGGCACCGACGCGTTCCAGGAAGCGCCGGTCAGCAACATCATGGCCGCCTGCGCCAAGCACGTGTTCCTGGTCACCGACGCCGGCAAGCTCGAAGCGACGCTGCGCAGCGCGTTCGAGATCGCGCGCAGCGGCCGGCCAGGACCGGTCGTCGTCGACATTCCAAAGGACATACAAAATGCGCAACTCGTGTTCGACGGTCACAGTTGCTTGCCGGTGCCGGGCTATCGCGCGCGACTGGAAGCGATTGCGTCGGCGCACATCGATCGCGCTGCTTGCGCGAAATTCTTCGAACTGCTGTGGCACGCGAAACGGCCGCTGATCTATGCCGGCGGCGGCGTGATCGCGGCGAATGCGGCGCGTGCGTTGCGCGATTTTTCCCACGCGTTCGGCATCCCGGTGACGACCACGTTGATGGGCATCGGCGCCTGCGATACGTCCGATCCCTTGTCGTTGCACATGCTCGGCATGCACGGCACGGCATACGCGAACTACGCGGTGGAGGACTGTGATTTCCTGATTGCCGTCGGCGCGCGCTTCGACGACCGCGTTGCCGGCGTGCCGAACAAGTTCGCGGAACGGGCGCGCGCCATCGCACATCTCGACGTCGACGCGGCCGAGATCAACAAGGTCAAGCGCGCGGACTGGCATCATCTCGGCAACTTGTCGCCGTCGCTCGATCGGCTGCGTGCGTTCGGCATGAAGCGTGGATTCACCCCGCAACAGCGCAATACGTACGCGGCGTGGCATTCGCACATTGCCGCGTTGAAGCAGACGCATGCGATGAACTACGACCGTGACGCGGCGCTGATCCAGCCGTACGCAGTGATCGAGGAAATCAACAAGCACACCCGGGGACGCGCGCTGATCAGCACCGGCGTCGGCCAGCACCAGATGTGGGCGGCGCAGTATTTCGATTTCCGCGAGCCGCGCCAATGGTTCACGTCGGGGTCGATGGGCACGATGGGTTTCGGCCTGCCGGCCGCGATCGGCGCGCAGTTCGCTCGCCCCGACGCGCTGGTCATCGACATCGATGGCGACGCGAGCATTCGCATGAACCTGGGCGAACTCGAAACCGTCACGACGTACAACCTGCCGATCAAGATCGTCGTCATGAACAACCAGGGCGACGGCATGGTGCGGCAGTGGCAGAAGCTGTTTTTTGCCGGACGCTTCTCGGCCAGCGACAAGAGCCTGCATAAGAAGGACTTCGTGCGCGCCGCGCAAGCCGACGGCTTTGCCTGGGCCAGGCGCCTGGAAAGTCCGGCCGATGTCGCCGCGACGATCGCCGAGTTCATCGCGTTCCAAGGCCCCGCGTTCCTGGAGGTGATGATCGATCCGGATGCGGGCGTCTATCCGATGGTCGGCCCCGGCATGAGCTACGCGCAAATGATCACCGGCGAGCACATCGCGTCGCGCAGTCCGCCCGCGCGCCCGCGCAGCGCTGAAACCTCGGAGATGTTCTGATGCGTGCTTCGAAACCCTCATTTCGCCGTCCGGGCGAGGGCCGCGGCGACAACGCAGCGAGGCACTCGCCGTGAGACGGATCATATCCATGCTGCTGCAAAACGAAGCGGGCGCGCTGGCGCGTGTGGCCGGCTTGTTCGCCGCGCGTGGCTACAACATCGACTCGCTCACCGTGGCCACGACGCACGATCCGGCGACTTCGCGGCTGACCCTGGTCACCAACGGCGACGAAGTGGTGATCGACCAGATCATCAAGCAGTCGCGCAAGCTGATCGACGTGATCGAAATCGCGGACCTGACCAGTCGCGACCATCTCGAATGCGAGTTGCTGATCGTCAAGGTCGGCGTCGCGCCCGGCAAGGCACCGCAGGTCGCCGCGTGCGTGCGCCGCCATCCGCGCGCGCTGCTGTTCGACGAGAGCGAAGGCACGCGCACGATCCAGTTCACCGGCAGCGGCGCGGAGCTCAACGCATTCCTGCTCGAATTGTCCGCGCTGGCTCAGGTGCTGGAACTGGCGCGCAGCGGCACGGCAGCGCTGGATTGCGGCGAACGCGTGCTGGCGCAGGCGGTGGCCTGAGCGCGCAGCTCAGGGCGCGCCTTGTTCGACCGCTCCGCTGCCCGGCAGCGTGGCGCCCGGTTCGGCGCGCGTGCGCACCAGCAGCGCGATGGCGACAGCTCCGGCAGCCAGACACAGATACATCGTAGCGAGCCGCCACAGCAGTAGTGCCGTGGCGATCGCGGTTGCCGGCACCCAGGCGGCGAGCGCGGCGCCGAGGCCGATTTCCGCGGCGCCGCCACCGGACGGCACGCCGGTCCACATCGCCGCATGCAGCACCAGCGACTGCAGCAGGAGTGTCAGCGCGAACGAGACCGGATGGCCGAGCAGGGCAAGCACGACCCAGAGCACGCCGTAGCGCGAAAACCATTGCAGCGCGCTCAGCGTGAGCATGCCGGCGAAGAATCCCGGACCGCCACTGAACAGTATGCCGGCGTGCTGCTTGAGGCTGTGGAAGAACTCGCGCAACAGGTGCTGCCGGCGTTTCAGGCGTGGCCAGCGGCGCGTGAGCAGGTTGTCGTTGAACAACCAGGCGCCGACGCGGCGATGCGCGAACAACGCGGCCGCGCCCAATGCCAGCATCAGCGCGCTGGTGCTGAATGCGAGCCACGCGAGTGCAGCCGGCATGTCGGAAGTGATCAGCGCGATTCCCGCCAGCGGCAATGCGCCGGCAAAAAACGTCCAGTCGAGCAATTGATCGGCCGCGGTGACCGTGGCGGCGCCGCTGGTACCGGCGCCGGCGCGGCGCAGATAGAACACGCTGGCAGCGTAGCCGCCGACGCCGCCGGGCGTGCTGATGAAGGCGAAGTCGGTGGCGAGTGAAATCAGGAACACCTGGCGGTAGCGCACGTGCACATTCAGCCGATGCAGCAGCCAGTGGATCTTGCACGCGCGCGCGAACCAGCTCACGGCGACGACCGCGAGCAGCGCCACATAACCGTGCGCGGGGAATTCCAGCGCCTGCCACAGCGCATCGCGCCCGCCGAGCACGATCGGCACCGCGGCGCTGGCGACGAGCGCCGCGGCGATCAGCGCGCTGGCGCGGCGCATGCGGCGTTCCGTGGATTCATTGCGATGCCTTGATCGCGCTGCGGGCCGAGACGTAGCGCGTGCCGAGCACGATGTCCCACAACGGCGTAGTGACGCCGAAGTTGTGACCAGGATGGTGGTGGTGGATGTGATGCGACGCGGCCCAGCGCCGCGCCAGTGCGTAGTCGAAGCGCAACTGATGGATCGCGGTGTGCGCCACGCCGTAACCGGCGTAGCCGCAGGCGATCGCGCCGACCAGCAGCATCGCGATGCTCGCAGGCACCGCCAGCGCGAGCAGCGCGGTCAGCGCAATTGCCGTGAGCGGCGGCAGGAAGAATGGCAGCGCGTCGTAGCCGAGCGGCTGCTCGTGGTGCTTGCTGTGGCCGCGTTCGAGCGCGCCGCCGCCGCCGTGGAACAGCCAGCGATGGAAGCAATACTCGACGAAGCTGAAAAGAATCAGTCCCGACGCGATGATCGCAAATGCCACGGCAATGCGCAGATCACCGCGCCACAGGCCCGCGCCGATCAGGGCCACGCCGGTGACGACGTCGCTGACGAGTCCGGCAAGGCCGTTTGCGCGCGTGGTCGAAAGGCGCGCGAACGCCGCCAGCGTCGCATCGACCGGATGCGCGAAAAAGCGCGGGGCTAGGGGCTTCTGGGTCACGGCAACTCCGGCAGGCGGGCAGGACGTTCGATTGGCTCGTAGCGCACGTCGCTGCGTGGGCGATACGATACCGATTCTCGCGTTAACAGTCATAAAAATACGTGGCTGGCGACGATTGAACACTCGTGCCCTACGTGCGAAAATCGGCGCGGAATACCAGTGAGGTGGCTCGCGGGCAACCGCCGGTCGAGTGTGCGACATGTCAACGCGAACTTCTATCGGCTGATCCAGCACGCCAGGTCGCTCTTCAGGGCGCCGCGGCGCCTTTATTTTTGGATTTGTTTTGCGCCGTCCGCTGACGGCGAGAGCAGATCGGCAGCGGCCATGCACGGCCGCCCTCATCACAAGAGCACAACTCATGGTCACGATCACGCTTCCCGACGGCAGTCAGCGCCAGTTCGAAAACCCCGTCTCGGTACAGGATGTCGCCGCCTCGATCGGCGCCGGGCTGGCCAAGGCGGCGCTCGCCGGCAAGGTCGACGGCAAGCTGGTCGACACCGCTTTCCGCATCGAGCGCGACGCCAAGCTCGAGATCGTCACGGAAAAGAGTCCCGAAGCGCTCGAGATCATCCGCCACTCCACCGCGCATCTGCTCGCGCAGGCGACGCAGCGCTTGTTCCCCGACACACAGGTGACGATCGGCCCGGTGGTCGAGAATGGCTTCTACTACGACTTCGCGCGCAAGACGCCGTTCACGCCGGAGGACCTGGAAAAGATCGAAGCGGAGATGAAGAAAATCGCCGCGGAAAATCTCGAGGTCAAGCGCAGCGTCATGCCGAAGGACGACGCGATCCGCTTCTTCAAGGACAAGGGCGAGATCTACAAGGCGCAGATCATCGACGACATCATCCCGCCGGGCGAGGAGATCTCGCTGTACGGGCAGGGCGATTGGGTCGATCTGTGCCGCGGGCCACACGTGCCGAATACGAATCGGCTCAAGGCGTTCAAGCTGATGAAGGTGGCCGGTGCGTACTGGCGCGGCGATTCGAACAACGAGATGTTGCAGCGCGTGTACGGTACGGCGTGGTTGAACGAGAAGGACCTCAAGGCGTATCTGACTCAGCTCGAAGAAGCCGAGAAGCGCGATCACCGCAAGATCGGCAAGGCGCTGGACCTGTTTCATCTGCAGGAAGAAGGACCGGGCCTGGTGTTCTGGCATCCGAAGGGCTGGTCGATCTGGCAAGTAGTAGAGCAGTACATGCGCGGCGTGTACCGCGACAGCGGCTACAAGGAAGTGCGCTGCCCGCAGGTGCTGGACGTGTCGCTGTGGCAGAAGTCCGGCCATTGGGACAACTACAAGGAGAACATGTTCTTCACCGAGTCGGAAAAGCGCACCTATGCGCTCAAGCCGATGAACTGCCCCGGCCACGTGGAGGTGTTCAACCACGGCCTGCACAGCTATCGCGACTTGCCGATCCGCTACGGCGAATTCGGCGCGTGCCATCGCAACGAACCTTCGGGTGCGCTGCACGGCATCCTGCGCGTGCGCGGCTTCACCCAGGACGACGGACACATCTTCTGTACCGAGGACCAGATCGAGTCCGAGGTCACCGCGTTTCACGCGCAGGCCATGGCTGTGTACGCCAACTTCGGCTTCACCGACGTGCAGTTGAAGATCGCGCTGCGGCCGGATCCCCGGCTCGGCGACGATGCGACCTGGGACAAGGCCGAGAACGCCTTGCGTTCCGCGTTGCGTTCGGCCGGCGTCGAGTGGCAGGAACTGCCCGGCGAGGGTGCGTTCTACGGTCCGAAGATCGAATACCACCTGCGCGACGCGATTGGCCGCACCTGGCAGCTCGGCACGATGCAGGTCGACTTCATGATGCCCGGGCGCCTCGGCGCCGAGTACGTCGACGAGCACAGCCAGCGCAAGCACCCGGTGATGCTGCACCGGGCGATCGTGGGCTCGATGGAGCGTTTCATCGGCATTCTGATCGAACACCATGCCGGCCAATTCCCGGTTTGGCTGGCTCCGATCCAGGCCGTGGCCATGAATATCACCGATGCGCAGGCCGATTATGTGGCCGAATTGACGCAAACCCTTGTAAAACAAGGATTCCGGGTCGAGGCGGATTTGCGTAACGAGAAGATTGGCTATAAAATCCGCGAACACACGCTGCAAAAAGTCCCGTACCTTCTGGTGGTCGGCGATCGCGAGAAGGAAAATGGGCTCGTTGCCGTGCGTGCGCGCTCCGGGGAAGACCACGGCTCAATGCCGTTGGAAACCCTCGTCGAGCGCTTGCGCGGTTCAGCCTGAATCCCGCGCAATGACATTGTCCCAGGCTTACTGGAGGTTGCGTTATCAGCAACGAAAAGACTAACCGCAAGAACATGGAAATCCGTGTTCCGCGGGTGCGCGTGATCGGCGCGGACGGAGAACAGGTCGGAGTCCTCTCGCGGGACGAAGCGCTCGCCATGGCCGAGGAGGCCGGGCTCGATCTGGTGGAAATCCAGCCGAATGCGGATCCGCCGGTGTGCCGCATCATGGACTTCGGCAAGTTCAAGTTCGAACAGCAGAAGAAAGCGCATGCTGCCAAGCGCAAGACCAAGCAGGTCGAGATCAAGGAACTGAAGTTCCGCCCGAGCACCGAGGACGGTGACTACGCGGTGAAGATGCGCAACTTGCGGCGTTTTCTCGAAGAGGGCGACAAGGTCAAGATCACGGTGCGCTTCAAGGGCCGTGAGATGGCGCACACGGAGCTGGGCGAACAGATGGTCAAGCGCATCCAGGCCGATGTGATCGAGGACGCGGTGGTGGAAAGCTTCCCGCGCTTCGAAGGCCGCCAGATGGTGATGATGATTGCTCCGAAGAAGAAGTAGCTGGATTTTTTAAGAGTGCGGCCAGGACGGCCGCTTTGTGATTCTCGCGATCAGGATGATCGCAAAACTATCGGAACCCGCCGGTGTTATTTGCCGGCTTAAACAAGCTGAGTTCAAGCAGGATGGAAAGAGCGGGTCGCACCGCCGCTTGAGCGAGTAATGAAAATCAACTTAAGGAGTTGGGTCATGCCCAAGATCAAGACCAATCGGGCCGCTGCCAAGCGGTTCCGTAAGACCGCATCCGGCAAATTCAAGGCCGGCCACGCGTTCAAGAGCCACATCCTGACCAAGAAGAGCACCAAGCGTAAGCGCGGCCTCCGTGGTCCCAACATCGTGCGCAAAGAAGACTCCGGTCGCATTGCGCGCATGCTGCCCTACGCATAAGGAGACGAGACCATGGCACGAGTAAAACGTGGTGTCACGGCGCGTCGCCGTCACAAGAAGATCATCAGCCGCGCGAAGGGTTACTACAACGCCCGCCGCAAGGTATTCCGCGTCGCCAAGCAGGCGGTCACCAAGGCGCTGCAGTACGCCTACATCGGCCGCAAGCAGAAGAAGCGTCAGTTCCGCGCCCTGTGGATCGTGCGCATCAACGCCGGTGCGCGTCAGTTCGGCCTGTCCTACAGCCGCCTGATGAACGGCCTGAAGAAGGCCGGCGTCACGGTCGACCGCAAGGTGCTGGCCGACATCGCCGTGCACGACATCAAGGCGTTTGGCGCGCTGGCCGAAAAAGCGAAAGCCAGCCTCGCGGCGTAATCAATCCAGTGCAAATGCGCGTCACCGCAGGGTGACGCGAGATTACTCGAGGGAGCCGGCTTTGGCCTGGCTCCCTTTTTTTGTTTTGCGACTTTCTGGAATTGTGGAAAATGTCCGATAGCCTGACCGCACAAGTCGACGGCGCACTCAGCGAGATCACCGCGGCGGCAACGCTCGATGCGCTTGAAGCGCAGCGTGTCGGCCTGCTCGGCAAGAGCGGCCTGATCACCGAGCAACTCAAGCAGCTCGGCAAGCTCGCGCCGGAACAGCGCAAGGCGCACGGCGAAGTGGTCAACCGGGCCAAGGAGCGCCTGCAGCAGGCAATCAGCGAACGCAAGCAGGTGCTGGAAAACGCGGCGTTCGACCAACGCCTGGCGCAAGAGCGCGTCGACATCACGTTGCCCGGACGCCGCGCGGACCTCGGCAGCGTCCATCCGGTCGCACGCGCGCTCGAGCGCATCGTCGAGATCTTCTCGGCGCTCGGCTATGCCCAGGCCGAAGGCCCCGAGATCGAAGACGACTACCATAATTTCGAGGCGCTGAATTTCCCGCCGCATCATCCGGCGCGCGCGATGCACGATACGTTCTATTTTCCCGACGGCCGCCTGCTGCGCACGCATACTTCGCCGGTGCAGATTCGCGCGATGGTCGGACGTCAACCGCCGATCCGCGTGATTGCCGCCGGCAAGGTCTATCGCAGCGACTCGGACCAGACCCACACGCCGATGTTCCATCAGGTCGAGGGGTTGCTGGTCGACGAAACGTCGAGCTTCGCGGATCTGAAAGGCACGTTGGCCGAGTTCGTGCGCGCCTTCTTCGAGCGCGATTTTGAAATGCGCTTCCGCCCGAGCTACTTCCCGTTCACCGAGCCGAGCGCGGAAGTCGATATCCGCTGGACCACCCCGGGTAAAAGCGGCGACGACGGCAGCGAGCGCTGGCTCGAAGTGCTCGGCTGCGGCATGGTGCACCCGAACGTGCTGCGCAATTGCGGCATCGATGCGGAAAAGTATACCGGCTTCGCGTTCGGCCTCGGCGTCGAGCGCTTCGCCATGCTGCGTTATGGCGTCACCGACCTGCGTGAGTTCTTCGAGAACGATGTGCGGTTCCTGAAACAGTTCGGATGACTGAGCTCTGGGATGGCGTCATCCCCGCGCAAGCGGGGATCCATCTTGACCTTGCGATCGAACTCAAATGGATTCCCGCTTGCGCGGGAATGACGGTAGAAAAAAAGGGCGATAGATCCCAATGAAATTTTCCGAAAACTGGCTGCGCGACCTCGTCAATCCCGCCGCGGACCACGCCGAGCTATGTCGCCGTCTGACCATGGCCGGCCTCGAAGTCGAAGCGGACGAACCGCTCGGCGCGAATCTCGACGGCGTCGTGGTCGGCGAGATCGTCGGCTGCGAGCAACATCCGAACGCCGACAAGTTGCGCGTGTGCCAGGTATCGGTCGGCATGGGGACGCCGCTGCAGATCGTGTGCGGCGCGCCGAACGCGCGCGTCGGGTTGAAGGCGCCGTTGGCGACAATCGGTGCGAAGCTGCCGAATGGCATGGAAATCAAGAAAGCCGCGCTGCGCGGCGTCGAGTCGAACGGCATGCTGTGCTCGGCAAAGGAACTCGGGCTCGACGCCGATGCATCGGGGTTGCTCGAGCTTCCTGCCGACGCGCCGGCCGGCAAGCCATTGGCGCAATATCTCGGCCTGCCCGATGCGCGCATCGAACTGAAGCTGACGCCGAACCGTCCCGATTGTCTCGGCTTGCGTGGGCTCGCCTACGACGTGGCGGCGTTGTTCAGCGCCGGCGTGAACGAACCGAAAGCCGACGCGGTGACGGCGACGAGCGCGACGCAGCGCGAGGTGCGCCTGGACGCCGGCGCGGATTGTCCGCGTTTCTGCGGACGTATGATCGAAGGCATCGACGCGCATGCGCCGACGCCGTTCTGGATGGCTGAACGCCTGCGCCGTTCGGGTCTGCGGCCGATCAACCTGCTGGTCGACGTGACCAACTACATCATGTTGGAATTCGGCCAGCCGATGCATGCGTTCGATGCAGGCAAGCTGAGCGGCACGATCGCCGTGCGCCATGCGCGCGCCGGCGAGAAGCTCAAGTTGCTCGACGAACGCGAGGTCGAACTCGGTCCGGATTTCCTGGTCGTCACCGACGCCGACAAGCCGGTCGCGCTCGGCGGCGTGATGGGCGGCTTCGATACGCGCATTACGACCGACACGCGCGACGTGTTCCTCGAAGCCGCGCACTGGCGCCCGGCCGCGATCATGGGGCGCTCGCGCAAGCTCGGGCTGCACACCGACGCGGCGCATCGCTTCGAGCGCGGCGTCGATCCCGAATTGCCGCGCATCGCGATCGAACGCGCCACGCGCCTGATCCTCGACGCGGCCGGCGGCAAGGCCGGTCCGCTGACCGAAGCGGTGCGCACTGGCGATCTGCCGCAGAACAAACCGGTGCGCCTGCGCCGCGATCGCCTTGCACGCGTGCTGGGCATGCGCGTGGCCGACGCGGAAGTCGAACGCATTCTGCGCGCGCTCGGCATGCGCGTCGACGCGAACGCGGAAGGCTGGCAAGTGTTGGCGCCGTCGCGCCGCTTCGACGTCGAGATCGAGGAAGATCTGATCGAGGAAGTCGTGCGCGTGCACGGCTATGAACGCGTGCCGACGCATGCGCCGAGCGGCGAATTGCGCCTCGCGCTCAAGCCCGAAGCGCAGGTCGCAAACGCGCGCCTGCGCACACAGCTTGCCGCACGCGGTTATCGCGAGGCGATCTGCTACAGCTTCGTCGCGCGCGACCTGCTGCAGCGTTGGTCGCTGGACTCGGGTGCGGTCGCATTGGCCAATCCGCTCAGCGCGGATCTCGCGGTGATGCGCACGTCGCTGCTGCCGGGGTTGGTGCAAGCGTTGCAGCGCAATCGCAATCGGCAGCAGGAGCGCGTGCGCCTGTTCGAGACGGGCCTGGTGTTTTCCAATGCCGGCGGCGAATTGCGCCAGGTGCCGCGCCTTGCCGCGGTGGCGTGCGGGCGCGCCGAAGCGGAGTCCTGGGCGAGTCCGAAGCGCGAACTCGATTTCTTCGATCTGAAGGGCGATATCGAAAGCGTGCTGGCCTTGGCCGGCCGTCGCGCAAACATTGCCTTCCGTCCGCTCGACTTGCCTTGGCTGCACCCGGGGCGCAGTGCGGAAATCCATCTCGACGGCCAAGCTGTCGGCCAGGTCGGTTGCCTGCATCCACGTCTGCTCAAGGCGCTGGACCTGGATGAAGATGTGCATGTTTTCGAAGCAGATCTCGACGCGATCCGTGCCGGAAACCTGCCGCGTGCCGGGCACATATCGCACTTTCCGTCGCTGCGGCGCGACCTGGCCGTGGTGGTGCCGGACAGCGAACCGTACCAGGCGCTGGAGGCTTGCGTCCGCGCCGCCTTGGGCACGCAACTGGCGGAAGTCGTTGTTTTCGATCAATACCAGGGGTCGAATCTCGGCCCGGGCGTAAAAAGTCTCGCTATAGGCTTGATTTTGCAGGACGATTCACGCACTCTTACAGATGAGGACGCGGATCGCTGTATGGCACAGGCGCTGGCCGCCCTGGAGCGCGAGTGTCGGGCCAGATTACGGGGGTAACATGGCTTTAACCAAGGCGGAGATGGCCGAGCGGTTGTTTACCGACGTCGGCCTGAACAAGCGCGAAGCCAAGGAATTCGTCGACGCGTTTTTCGACGTCGTGCGTGACGCGCTGGAAAAAGGGGAGCAGGTGAAGTTGTCCGGCTTCGGCAATTTCGATCTGCGTCAGAAGAATCAGCGCCCGGGACGCAATCCGAAGACCGGCGAGGAGATTCCGATCTCCGCGCGCCGCGTCGTCACCTTCCGTCCAGGCCAGAAGCTGAAAGTCCGGGTCGAATCCTATGCTGGATCAGGGCAGTAATAGCGAACTGCCGGTCATACCGGCAAAACGCTATTTCACCATTGGGGAAGTAAGCGAACTCTGCGGTGTGAAGCCGCACGTGTTGCGCTACTGGGAGCAGGAGTTCCCCAACTTGAAGCCGGTGAAACGCCGCGGCAACCGGCGTTATTACCAGCGTCATGACGTGTTGATGATCCGTCAGATCCGCTCGCTGCTGTACGACCAGGGCTTCACCATCACCGGCGCGCGCCAGCGTCTGGAAGGCCAGCAGGCCAAGATGGAAGTGAGCATTTCCAACCAGATCGTGCGCCAGGTGCGCATGGAACTGGAAGAAGTGCTGCAGATCCTGCGTCGCTGATCCGGCAGCGAAACTTAGTCTGGTATAATCGCTCTTGTGAAAAATGCGGCCAGGACGGCCGCTTTTTGATTTGACGTCGCGATCAGGAAGATCGCAAAAGTGAGATTGCGGCCCATGGATGGCCGCTTTTGATTTGCTCTCGCGATCATGGGCGATCGCAAAAGTAACGGTCGGGGCGTAGCGCAGCCTGGTAGCGCATCTGCCTGGGGGGCAGGGGGTCGTGGGTTCGAATCCCGCCGCCCCGACCACTTCATCCTGTTTCCGCTCGCGCCTTCGTGCGACGCGCGTCTGAACTTCGCGTCCGCTCGCGCCTTCGCGTGCGAGACACATCGCGTGCCGTCACACCGCCGCCTGCGCGTCGCGTGCTTCGTCCACCGCGAGCTGACTGAGCGGTAGATCCGAAGGTCCGACGACGCGATTGCGTCCGCTGCGTTTGGCTTCGTACATCGCCTGATCGGCGCGGCGCAGCAGCGCCGCGAAATCATCGCCTGCGCGGATCACCGCAATGCCGATCGACACGCACAACGGAACGGTGCCGTGCGCCGCACGCAATTCCGCCTGCTCGATGTTCGTGCGCAAGCGCTCGGCGTTGCTGCGCGCCGCGACCTCGTCGGCGGCGGGCAGCACGACGACGAACTCTTCGCCGCCGAGCCGGCCGAACAGATCCTCGCTGCGCAGCTCGGTCTGCACTGTGGCGGAAATCAGCTGCAGTGCCTCGTCGCCGACCTCGTGACCGTGCACGTCGTTGATGTGCTTGAAGTGATCCGCGTCGATCAACAGCACCGCGAGCGGCTGGCCGTGGCGATGCGCGGCGGCGATTGCCGTCGTCGCCATGACGGTGACGGTGCGCCGGTTGTTGATGCCGGTGAGCGAGTCGACGCAGGCCTGTCGCTCCAGTTCCTCGTACAGCCGTGAACTGCACATCAGCAGGAAACCGAGCGTGGCAATGGTGGGGAAGAATGCCAGGACGGCGAATACGAAGTCCTGCATCGGCGTGGACAGGAACGCGCTGGTCAGACCCTGTTCGTTGAGCGTTTCGTAGACCACGCGCATCAGCATGGTGGCCAGCAGGATGGCGAACGATGCGGCGGTGAGCACGTAGCTGCGGTTGCGCGACTCGCGGTACGCCGCGAGCAGCGGGAACAGTGCGAACGGCAGCAGCGCGGCAAACAGGGTTGACCCGATCAGGATGCGAATGCGCGTGCTCGGCACCTGGTAGCTGAAATAGACCTGCACGCAGATACTCGCCAGCACCAGCGCGTACAACAGACGGTGCCCGGAACGCAGGCCGACGAAGCGGCGCACCGCGTCGACCAGCAGCGCGTAGCCGATGCTCAGCAACGCATTGGATATCACCACCGAAACAAAATCGGGGACCAAGCCGCGCACGGTGGTCAGCGCCCAGCTCGTCGCCTGCAGTGCAATGCCCAACATCCATTCGCGCATGCTCGGGCCGAGCATGCCGGGGAACGCGCGCAGCACGTAGCGCATGCTCAGCGCGATCAGCACGCCGAGTCCCGCGCCGGTCGCGATCATGGTCCGGATGTCTAGCAGCATTGCGCCACCCCTTGCAGCGCAGTGTCTACCGGCGCTGCACCCCCGCGCAAGCGCGCTGGGTTGAGCATTTCAGAAGCTGACGCGCGCCGCTCAAATGCTGCCCGGAACGAACTCCAGGCTGGTACGCGTCGCCGAGCGTCCCGGCAGCGTCAGTTCGCATTCGCGCGGCACGCCGCGCGCAACGACGGCGCCGCCGCGCAACACCAGCAAACGCGCAGCCCGCAACCGGATCGCCTCGAATGCATCGGCGGCCTGCAACACGACCAGATCCGCGCGACACCCCGGCGCGATGCCGTAGCCGTCCAGATGCAGGATCTTCGCCGCCTTCTCGGTGACGCCGGCGAAAGCGTGCGCGATACCGTCGAGCGATGTCATCTGGGCGACGTGGATCGCCATGTGCGCGACGTCGAGCATGTCGGCGCTGCCGAACGAGTACCACGGATCCATCACGCAGTCGTGACCGAACGCGACGTCGACGCCGGCAGCGATGAGTTCCGGTGCGCGCGTCATGCCGCGGCGTTTCGGGTAGATGTCGTGGCGGCCCTGCAGGGTGATGTTGATCAGCGGATTGGCGATCGCCGCGACACCGCTTTCCGCGATCAGCGGCAGCAGCTTCGAAACATAGTAGTTGTCCATCGAATGCATCGAGGTCAGATGCGAACCGGCGACGCGGCCCTGCAACCCGAGCCTGAACGCTTCGGCGGCGAGCGTCTCGATGTGCCGCGACAGCGGATCGTCGGATTCGTCGCAATGCATGTCGACGAGCAGGCCGCGTTCGGCGGCAATCTCGCACAGGCGGCGCACCGACGCGGCACCATCCGCCATCGTGCGCTCGAAATGCGGAATACCGCCGACGACTTGCACGCCGCGGTCGAGTGCGCGCAGCAGATTTCTCTCGGCGTTCGCGCTGCGATAGAAGCCATCCTGCGGGAACGCGACCAGCTGCAGCGTCAGGTATGGCGCGACGCGGCGCTGCACGTCGAGCAACGCGTCGACCGCAAGCAGGCGATCGTCGCAGATGTCCACGTGCGTGCGGATCGCGAGCAGTCCCTGCGCCACGGCCATGTCGCAGTACGCCAGCGCGCGCTGCGCGAGCGCTTCCTGCGTGAGCTGCGGTTTGAGCTCGCCCCACAGCGCGATGCCTTCGAGCAGCGTTCCCGACACGTTGCGCCGCGGCAGTCCGAGCGACAGCGCCGCATCGAGATGAAAATGCGCGTCGACGAACGGCGGCGAGACGAGGCGCCCGCGCGCGTCGATTTCCCGCGCGGCGCTTGCTTCGAGCGCATGTGCTACCGCGACGATGCGACCCGCGTCGATGCCGATGTCGATGTCGCGGCGGCCGTCGGGCAGGTTGGCGTGACGGAGGATGAGGTCCATGGCGTGAAGCTCGGCGAAAGGAGCGGGAATGTTCCCATTGTTTGCTGGCTTCGCGAAAGCTGAAAGCTGAGCAACCCCACCCCATTGCAACCCGCTGCCGTTAGTGCAATTCTTAGTGACCTGAATTCAACGCGGCGGAAACGCTTTTCGCCGCCGAGCGCCGCCGGCAAGCTGCCGCAGTGCACAAATTCAAGCCGCCGTCGCGACGAAGTATCCTTCGTGCGATGCGCATCATTTCGCACACACTGCGAGCCGCTTGAAACCGCAGGAGCACCATCGCATGAACCTCGCTGCAAATCCGTCCGCGTTACAGGCCGCGACGGACCTGAACCTCGATCCGTACTGGATGCCGTTCACGCACAACCGGTACTTCAAAAAGCACAATCCGCTCGATCGTCTGCTGGTCGGCGCCGAGGGCGCGTATTACACGACCGTGGAAGGCAAGCGCCTGTTCGACTGCCTGTCCGGCTTGTGGTGCAGCTCGCTCGGACATCGTCCGCCGAAAATCGTCGAAGCGGTCAAGCGCCAGCTCGATCGCGCCGACTACATCCCTGCGTTTCAGGTCGCCAATCCCGACACGTTCCGCCTCGCCGAACGCATCGCCGAGGTCGCGCCCGGCGAGCTCAACCGTGTGTTCTTCACCAACTCCGGTTCCGAGGCGGTCGATACCGCGCTCAAGATCGCGCTCGGCTATCACCGCCTGCGCGGCGAGGCGGCGCGCACACGCTTCATCGGCCGCGAAAAGGGCTACCACGGTGTCGGCTTCGGCGGCATCTCGGTCGGCGGCATGGTGGCGAACCGCAAGATGTTCGCGCCGGCGATGATTCCGGGCGTGGATCACTTGCCGCACACCTACAACGCGAAAGAGATGGCCTTTTCGAAGGGTCAGCCGACGTGGGGCGCGCACCTGGCCGACGAACTCGAGCGCCTGGTCGCGCTGCACGATGCCTCGACCATCGCGGCCGTCATCGTCGAGCCGATGCAGGGCTCGGTCGGCGTGGTCGTTCCGCCGCTGGGATACCTGCAGCGGCTGCGCGAGATCTGCACGAAGCACGGGATACTGCTGATTTTCGACGAAGTGATCTGCGGCTTCGGCCGCATGGGCGACTGGTTCGGCGCGCAGGCATTCGGCACGACGCCGGATCTGATCACGTTCGCCAAGGGCGTCAACAACGGCACCGTACCGATGGGCGGCGTGATCGCGCGCCAGGACATCTACGACGCGTTCATGCAAGGCCCGGACTACGCGGTGGAGTTCTTCCACGGCTACACCTACTCGGCGCATCCGCTCGCGGTCGCCGCGGCGCATGCCACGCTCGATTTGTTGCGCGAGGACGACGTGCCGAAACGCTTCGCCGCGATGGCCGTGCAGATCGAGCAGCGTGCGCACGCACTGCGCGGCGAGCCGAACGTGATCGATGTGCGCAACTGCGGCGCGGCTGCCGCGGTCGAGCTTGCGCCGCTGCCGGGCCAAGTCGGCCTGCGCGGCTTGCGCCTGTTCGAGCAAGGCCTGAAGCGTGGCATGCTGTTGCGCTTCACCGGCGACACGATCGCGATGGCGCCGCCGGTGATCAGCACGCCTGCCGAGCTCGACCGCATGTTCGAGGCGGTCCGCGCCGCGATCCGCGCCGTCGCCTGAAAGAGTATATTTGTGCACAACATGGTTGTGCACGGCAAGGAAAACGCACAATGACCAAATTCGAGAAAGGCAAAGTCACGCTCGCACCCGCCGAGATTCCGCACTACATCGGCGGGCAACGCATCGGCGGAACGGCCGCACGCAGCCAACCCGTGTACAACCCCGCCACCGGCGAGGAAACCGGCCGACTGCCGATGGCCAGTGCGCAAGACGTCGACAGCGCGGTGCAGGCGGCAAAGGCCGCGTTCCCGGCCTGGGCCAACACGCCGCCGCTGCGGCGCGCACGCGTGCTGTTCAAGTTCCGCGAGATCCTCGAGGCGAACACCGACGCGCTCGCGGCGCAGATCACCGCCGAGCACGGCAAGACGCACAGCGATGCGCTCGGCGAAGTCGCGCGCGGCATCGAAGTGGTCGAGTTCGCCTGCGGCATCCCGCAATTGCTCAAGGGCGAAGTCACCGAGAACATCAGCACGCAGGTCGACTCGCATTCGTTGCGTCAACCGCTTGGCGTCGTCGCCGGCATCACGCCGTTCAATTTCCCGGCGATGGTGCCGCTGTGGATGGCGCCGATCGCGATCGCCTGCGGCAACTGCTTCATATTGAAGCCGTCCGAGCGCGATCCGTCGGCCTCGCTGCTGTTGGCCGACTGGCTCAAGCAGGCCGGCTTGCCGGACGGCGTGTTCAACGTCGTGCACGGCGACAAGGTCGCGGTCGATGCCTTGCTGGAACATCCCGACGTCAAGGCGATCAGCTTCGTCGGTTCCACGCCGATCGCGCGCTACATCTACGCGACCGGCTGCGCCAACGGCAAGCGCGTGCAGGCGCTCGGCGGCGCGAAGAATCACATGGTCGTGCTGCCGGACGCGGATCTCGATCAGGCTGCCGACGCCTTGATGGGCGCCGGTTACGGCTCGGCCGGCGAACGCTGCATGGCGATTTCGGTGGCAGTCGCGGTCGGCGACAAGGTCGCCGACGCGCTGGTGGCGAAGCTCGCGCCGCGCGTGCGCGCGCTCGCGATCGGCGCGGGCAACGCGAACGACATGGACATGGGGCCGCTGATCACCTCCGCGCACCGCGACAAGGTGAAGGGCTACGTCGACGCGGGTGTCGGTGAAGGCGCCAAGCTCGTGGTCGATGGCCGCGAGCACAAGGTTGCCGGCGGCGAAAACGGCTACTTCCTCGGTGGCTGCCTGTTCGACGCGGTCAAGCCGGAGATGAAGATCTACAAGGAAGAAATCTTCGGGCCGGTGCTGAGCATCGTGCGTGTCGACACCTACGAGCAGGCCGTCAAGCTGGTCAACGATCACGAATACGGCAACGGTGTGGCGCTGTTCACGCGCGACGGCGACGCCGCGCGCGATTTCGCCAACCGCATCCAGGTCGGCATGGTCGGCATCAACGTGCCGATCCCGGTGCCGATGGCGTTTCATAGTTTCGGCGGCTGGAAAGCATCGCTGTTCGGCGATCACCATATCTATGGTCCCGAAGGCGTGCGTTTCTATACGCGCATGAAGACCGTGACCACGCGCTGGCCGGCGAGCATCCGTGCCGGCGCGCAGTTTGTGATGCCGACTTCGGGTTGACCGAAGCTCGGGTTGGTCGAGAATCGGGCTGACGATGATGCGCGCGACATACCTGTCGAATCGGCGCACGTCGAACGGGCCCTGCAAACCGCGAGGTAAATGCCATTAACGCAGTTCTTGAAAGCAAACCCGTGAGCAGCGCAGCCGCGCCGATCGCCATCAACGGCAAGCGTCTGTGGGACAGCCTGATGGAAATGGCGAAGATCGGCGCCACGCCAAAGGGCGGCGTGTGCCGGCTCGCGTTGACCGACCTTGACCGCCAGGGCCGCGACTTGTTCGTGAAATGGGCCAAGGAAGCCGGCTGCACGATCAAGATCGACAAGATGGGCAACGTGTTCGCGCACCGCGCCGGACGCGAAGACCATCTGCCGCCGGTGATCACCGGCTCGCACGCCGATTCGCAGCCGACCGGCGGCCGCTTCGACGGCATCTACGGCGTGCTCGGTGGACTGGAAGTGATCCGCACGCTCAACGATCACAAGATCGAAACGAAACATCCGGTCGAAGTCGTGATCTGGACCAACGAGGAAGGCTCGCGCTTCGCGCCGGCGATGGTCGCGTCGGGCGTGTTTGCCGGAGTGTTCCAGCTCGACTACGGCCTGTCGCGCGCCGATGCCGACGGCAGGACGATGGGTGAGGAATTGCAGCGCATCGGCTATGCCGGCAGCGAACCGTGCGGCGGCCGCAAGATCCACGCGGCGTTCGAACTGCACATCGAGCAAGGCCCGATCCTCGAGGCCGAGAACAAGACGATCGGCGTGGTCACGCATGCGCAAGGCCAGCGCTGGTACGAAGTGGTGTTCACCGGCCAGGAATCGCACGCCGGCCCGACGCCGATGCCGCGCCGCCGCGACGCGCTGCTCGGCGCCGCGCGCGTGGTCGACCTGGTCAATCGCATCGGCCTTGCGCACGCACCGTTCGCGTGCGCGACTGTCGGCATGATGCAGGTGCATCCGAACTCGCGCAACGTGATCCCGGGACGCGTGTTCTTCACCGTCGACTTGCGCCATCCGGAAGACGACGTGCTCAAGCAGATGGATGCGGAATTGCGCGCCGGCATCGCGAAGATCGCCGCGGAGTGCAAGCTTGAAACGACCAAGCTCGAGCAGATTTTCTACTACAAGCCGGTGACGTTCGATGCCGATTGCGTGGCTTCCGTGCGTGCTGCCGCGCAGCGTTTCGGCTACTCGCATCGCGACATGGTGTCGGGCGCCGGTCACGACGCGTGCTACCTATCGCAGGTCGCGCCGACCTCGATGGTGTTCGTGCCGTGCGTCGACGGCATCAGCCACAACGAAGTCGAGGATGCGAAACCGGAGTGGATCGAGGCAGGCTGCAATGTGCTGCTGCATGCGATCCTGGGACGTGCACAAGGGTGAAAGCAGGAACAATTTGAACGACCGCATCGCAATCATCAAAGGCAATTTTTGCGTTTGTATAATCGACAAGCGCGCGTAGTTGGGGAATCATGAATGCCGCGTAAAGAACTAGGGGACATCGCCGCCGGCCGTCTGCCGGCCGAGCAACTGGCGGAAAATTTTGACGATATCTCGCCGCCGCTCGAGCGGCAGGGTGCGCTGATCGCGGCGCAACGCTGCTACTACTGCTACGACGCGCCATGCATCAAGGCGTGCCCGACTTCCATCGACATACCGAGCTTCATCCGGCGCATCACCACCGACAATCTGCGCGGTGCGGCGCAGGACATCCTCGGTGCGAATATTTTCGGCGGCACTTGCTCGCGCGTCTGCCCGACCGAAATCCTGTGCGAGGGCAGCTGCGTGCGCAATCGCCCGGAAGATGCGCCGGTGCAGATCGGCGCGCTGCAGCGTTACGCGACCGATTGGGTATTCCGCGACGACGCGACGTTGTTCGAGCGCGGCCCCGACAGCGGCTTACGTGTCGCGGTCGTCGGCGCCGGGCCCGCCGGCCTGGCCTGCGCGCATGCGCTGGCGCGCGCCGGGCACCGCGTCGTGGTGTTCGACGCAAACGCCAAGGCCGGCGGACTCAACGAATACGGCATCGCGCAATACAAGATGCTGCAGTTCGCCACGCGCGAAATCGAATGGCTGCTGTCGATCGGCGGCATCGAGGTGCGGCACGCGCACAAGCTCGGCGCAAACCTCTCGCTGGTCGACCTGCGCCGCGATTTCGCCGCGGTGTTCCTGGCAATCGGCTTGGCCGGCGTCAACGCCCTGGGTATCGAAGGCGAACAACTCGCCGGTGTGCGCAACGCGGTGGATTTCATTGCCGAACTGCGCCAGAGTGCGGACCTCGCCAGGCTGCCGATCGGCCGCCGCGTGGTCGTGATCGGCGGCGGCAACACCGCGATCGACGCGGCGGTGCAAAGCCGCAAGCTCGGCGCAGAAAGCGTCACGCTGGCCTACCGCCGCGGCGCCGCCTCGATGAGCGCGACTTCGGCCGAGCGCGAATTTGCGCAGACGCAGGGCGTGACGCTGGTCGAATGGGTGCAGCCGCGGCGCATGCTCGGCGCGAACGGCAGCGTCAGCGCGGTCGAGTTTGAATACACGCGCATCGACGCGCAAGGCCGCCTTGCCGGTACAGGGGAGACGACGACGCTGGCCGCGGACCTGGTGCTCAAGGCGGTTGGACAGACACTGGCCGCTCCGGCCGAGTCGCCGAAAGTTGAAAAAGGCCGCATTGTGGTAAATGCGGACTTTGCCACGTCGCTGCCCGGCGTGTGGGCCGGCGGCGACTGCGTCGGCACGGCGGTCGATTTGACCGTGCAGGCGGTCGAGGACGGCAAGCGCGCGGCGCGTAGCATCGATCAGGCGCTGCGCACGGCAGCTGTGCACCCGCGCAAGTCGGCGGAGGTTTGTTGAAAAGCCGGCAAGAACACGCCATCGTCCCCGCGTAAGCGGGGATGACGCCACTTTTGAAAGGTATCGAACAATGGCTGACCTATCCACCAACTTCATCGGCGTGCGTTCGCCGAATCCGTTCTGGCTCGCCTCCGCGCCGCCTACCGACAAGGCCTACAACGTCAACCGCGCGTTCGAGGCGGGCTGGGGCGGCGTGGTGTGGAAGACGCTCGGCCTGGATCCGCACGTCGTCAACGTCAGCTCGCGCTACGGCGCGGTGCAGTGGAACGGCCAGCGCATCGCGGGGCTCAACAACATCGAGCTGATCACCGACCGCCCGCTGCAGGTCAATCTCGACGAGATCCGCCAGATCAAGCGCGATTGGCCCGACCGTGCCATGGTCGTGTCCTTGATGGTGCCGTGCGACGAGGCCTCGTGGAAAAGTATACTTCCGCTCGTCGAGGACACCGGCGCCGACGCGGTCGAGCTCAATTTCGGCTGCCCGCACGGCATGTCCGAGCGCGGCATGGGCGCGGCGGTCGGGCAGGTGCCCGAATACGTCGGTCAAGTGGCGGCCTGGGTCAAGAAACATTCGCGTCTGCCGTGCATCGTCAAGCTCACGCCGAACATCACCGACGTGCGCAAGCCGGCGCGTGCGGCGTTCGAAGGCGGCGCCGATGCGGTATCGCTGATCAACACGATCAACTCGATCACCTCGATCGATCTGGACTTGATGGCGCCGACGCCGACCGTCGACGGCAAGGGCACGCACGGCGGCTATTGCGGCCCGGCGGTGCGCCCGATCGCGCTCAACATGGTCGCCGAGATTGCGCGCGATCCGGCCACGTTCGGCAAGCCGATCTCCGCGATCGGCGGCATCGGCACCTGGCAGGATGCCGCCGAGTTCATCGCGCTCAGCGCCGGCACGGTGCAGGTGTGCACGGCAGCGATGCATTACGGCTTTCGCATCGTCGACGACATGATCTCTGGGTTGTCGAGTTGGATGGATGCAAAAGGCTACGCGCGCATCGACGATTTCCGCGGCCGCGCCGTGCGCAACGTCACCGATTGGCAGTACCTGAACCTGAACTACGACATCAAGGCGCGCATCGACCAGGACAAATGCATCAAGTGCGGCTTGTGCCACATTGCCTGCGAGGACACCGCGCATCAGGCAATCATGAAGGAGAAGGACGGCCAGCGGCACTTCGAGGTGATCGACAAGGAATGCGTCGGTTGCAACCTGTGCATGCATGTGTGTCCGGTCGACAACTGCATCACGATGCAGCGCGTCGATGCCGGCACGCACGCCGACTGGACCACGCATCCGAACAACCCGATGCGCAAGGTGCCGCAGACGGCCTGATAGGATGCGCAAGGCCCACCGGGGAACGCCAGCAGCATGAGCATCGACACGCCCATCGAACACGGCGCACTGTACAACGCCGATCTCGCACCGACGCAACCCGCGCAGCGCACCTGGGCCTGGTATCACTTCGCCGCGCTGTGGGTCGGCATGGTGATGTGCATACCGTCCTATACGCTGGCGGCCAGCCTGATCGATCAGGGCATGTCGCCGTGGCAGGCGGTGGTCACCGTTTTGCTCGGCAACGCGATCGTGCTGGTGCCGATGCTGCTGATCGGCCACGCCGGCGCGAAGTACGGCATCCCGTACGCGGTGCTGGTGCGCTCGTCGTTCGGCACGCGCGGCGCGCGCTTGCCGGCGATGCTGCGCGCGATCGTCGCCTGCGGCTGGTACGGCATCCAGACCTGGTTCGGCGGTCTAGCGATCTATACGCTGCTCAACATCCTCACCGGCAACGCGCTCGGCGGCGAGAACCTGCCGGTGCTCGGTATCAACCTCGCGCAACTGCTGTGCTTCCTCGCATTCTGGGCGATGCAGTTGTATTTCGTGCTGCACGGTACCGATTCGATTCGCTGGCTCGAGACCTTTTCCGCGCCGATCAAGATCGTCATGTGCCTGGTGCTGGTGTGGTGGGCGGTCGACAACGCCGGCGGCTTCGGCACGATGATGAGCATGCCCTCGCAATTCGTCACGGGCGGCAAGAAGGACGGCCAGTTCTGGACCGTGTTCTGGCCGTCGCTCACCGCGATGGTCGGTTTCTGGGCGACGCTGGCGCTGAACATTCCCGACTTCACGCGTTTCGCCCGTTCGCAGCGCGATCAGTTGATCGGCCAGAGCATCGGCTTGCCGCTGCCGATGGCGCTGCTGTCGCTGATGTCGGTGGTCGTGACCTCCGCCACAGTGGTGATCTACAGCAAGGCAATCTGGGATCCGGTCGAGTTGTCCGCGCGCTTCACCGGCATCGGTGTCGGTATCGCGCTGTTCATTCTCACGCTCGATACGATGTGCGTGAACCTGGCGGCAAACCTGGTCGGGCCCGCCTACGATTTCGCCAGCCTCGCTCCGCAACGCATCTCGTACAAGACCGGTGGACTGATCACCGCCGGAGTCGCGCTGCTGTCGATGCCGTGGAAAATTCTTGCGAGCACCCAAGGTTACATTTTCACCTGGCTGGTCGGTTACTCCGCGCTGCTCGGGCCGGTCGCCGGCATCATGTTGGTCGATTACTACTTCCTGCGTGGCACGCGGCTCGATACCGCGGCGTTGTTTGCCGAACGCGGCGAATATGCGTATCGCGGCGGCTGGAATCCGGCGGCGGCGATCGCGCTGGCGCTGGGCGTGTTGCCGAACCTGCCGGGTTTTCTCAACGCCGCGTTTCCCGATGTATTCGCGAACGTGCCGGTGTTGTTCAAGACGTTGTATACCTATGCGTGGTTTGTCGGTTTGGCGATTTCTGCGCTGGTGTATGCGCTGTTGATGCGCGGGGCGCGTCAGTCGCGCGTGGCGATCGAGGCGACGGGGGCGTGACTGCGCCGACGTTTGGTTTTTGCCGTCATTCCCGCGCAAGGCGGGAATCCATTTTGACTTGGCCGTTGTCTGACGCCGAAGATCAAGATGGATTCCCGCCTTGCGCGGGAATGACGACAGGTTGGAGTGTTTGAATATGTCTTCACTACTGATCCGCGGCGGCACCGTCATCGATTCCACGCACGCCTGGCGCGCCGATATACTTTGCGACAAAGGCAAAATTGTGGAAATCCGCGCAGGCATCGATGCGCCGGCCGGCGCGCAGGTCGTCGATGCGGGCGAGCGCTATGTGATTCCCGGCGGCATCGATCCGCACACGCACATGCAACTGCCGTTCATGGGCACCGTCGCGAGCGACGACTTCTATACCGGCACCGCGGCGGGTTTGGCCGGCGGCACCACCAGCATCATCGATTTCGTGATCCCGAATCCGAAGCAGCCGTTGCTCGAGGCGTTCAAGCAATGGCGCGGCTGGGCCGAGAAGGCCGCCGCCGATTATGCGTTCCACGTCGCCGTGACCTGGTGGGACGAGAGTGTGCATCGCGACATGGGCACGCTGGTGCACGAGCACGGCGTGCAGAGCTTCAAGCACTTCATGGCGTACAAGAACGCGATCATGTGCGACGACGAGGTGCTGGTGAACAGCTTCCGTCGCGCGCTCGAACTCGGTGCGTTGCCGACCGTGCACGCCGAAAACGGCGAGCTCGTGTTCCAGTTGCAAAAGGAGCTGATCGCGCGCGGCATCACCGGTCCGGAAGGCCATCCGCTGTCGCGTCCACCGGCGGTGGAAGCCGAGGCGGCGAACCGCGCAATCCGGCTGGCCGAAGTGATCGGCGTGCCGCTGTACATCGTGCACAACTCGGCGCGGCAGTCGGTCGAGGCGATTGCGCGCGCACGCGGCGAGGGACAGCGCGTGTTCGGCGAAGTGCTCGCCGGACATCTGCTGATCGACGATTCGGTGTATCGCGATGCGGACTTCACCCGCGCCGCGGCGCACGTGATGAGCCCGCCGTTCCGCGCCAAGGAACACCAGGACGCATTGTGGAAGGCGCTGCAGGCCGGCCACCTGCACACCACGGCGACGGATCACTGCTGCTTTTGCGCGCCGCAGAAGGCCGCCGGCCGCAACGACTTCACCAAGATCCCGAACGGTTGCGCCGGCATCGAGGACCGCATGTCGCTGCTGTGGCACTACGGCGTGGAAGCCGGCCGCTTGACGCCGAGCGAATTCGTGCAGGTCACCTCGACCAACGCCGCGCGCATCTTCAACCTGTATCCGCGCAAGGGCGCGATCGAAGTCGGCGCCGACGCCGATCTGGTGGTCTGGGACGCGAACGCCACGCGCACGATCTCCGCCAAGACGCATCACCAGAACGTCGACTTCAACGTGTTCGAAGGCCGCACCGTGAAGGGCGTGGCGCAGCAGACGATCGCCGCCGGCAAGCTGGTCTGGAGCGACGGCGAGCTGCGTGCCGAGAAAGGCGCCGGACGCTATCTGCAACGCAAGCCGTTCGCGGCGTATTTCCAGGCCAACCGGCTGCGTGGCGCCGCTACCGAGGCGCTGTAGCCGAGGGGGCGCGCGTCGACGGGAGCGGGGCATCTTGCGCAATGTTCGATCGCCCGCGTCATCGTGGGGTGCTACTAAGCGTACATCTCGCACCCGCTGCCGCCCTTGCGGCCGCGACCAGCACGCGACGCGGTGTGACATTCGCGCGCCCAGCAGCGACAATCGTCGCATCCAACCTCGAGGGCGAATCCCATGAGCGCAAAGGAAGCGCGCCGCGAGCTGTATCCAGAAATTGAACCGTATGCCAGCGGCATGCTGCGCGTATCGGATCGGCACACGCTGTACTACGAGCAGTGCGGCAATCCGTCCGGCAAGCCGGTCGTGTTCCTGCATGGCGGACCGGGCGCGGGCTGCAATTCGCGCAGCCGTCGCTTCTTCGATCCGAAACACTATCGCATCGTACTGTTCGACCAGCGCGGCTGCGGGCGTTCGACCCCGACCGCCGAGTTGCGCGACAACACGACCTGGGATCTGGTCGCCGACATCGAGCGCCTGCGCGAGCACCTGGGCATCGAACGCTGGCAGGTGTTCGGTGGTTCGTGGGGCTCGACACTCGCCTTGGCCTACGCCGAAACGCATCCGCATCACGTCAGCGAACTGGTGCTGCGCGGCATCTTCATGCTACGCAGCTGGGAAATCGACTGGTTCTATCAACGCGGTTGCGACGCGATCTTTCCGGATGCGTGGGAGGAATACCTGCGGCCGATCCCACCACAAGAACGCGGCAACCTGGTGCGGGCCTACTACCGCCGTTTGACCAGCGACGACGCGGCCGTGCGCCTCGCTGCGGCCAAGGCCTGGTCGGTGTGGGAAGGCGCCACCAGCTATCTGCTGCAGAACGCCGATTACATGGCCAGCACCGGCGCGGACGAATTCGCGCTTTCGTTCGCGCGCATCGAGTGCCACTACTTCGTCAACCGCGGCTTCTTCGAGCACGACGACGAGCTGCTGCGCAATGTGCACAAGTTGAAAGATATACCTGCCGTGATCGTGCAGGGCCGCTACGACGTGGTCTGCCCGATGCGTTCGGCGTGGGACCTGCACCGTGCCTGGCCGCAGGCCGAGCTGCGCATCGTGCCGGATGCCGGGCACGCCGCGTTCGAGCCCGGCAACCTGCACGAGCTGATCCAGGTCACCGACCGCTTCCGCTAGCGGTCGCGCCGCTGCGCGCTTGTGCGTAAAGTACGCGCATGGCCAGGATCCTGACGATCGAAGACGATGCGGTCACGGCGCGCGAGATCGTGAGCGAGCTGAGCGCCGGAGGCAACGAAGTCGAACACGTTGCTGACGGCCGCGAAGGGCTGCACAGGGCGATCGGCGGCGGCTACGACGCGATTACGCTCGACCGCATGCTGCCGGGCCTCGACGGGCTGACGCTGGTGACGGAACTGCGCCGCGCCGGCATCGACACACCGGTGCTGATGATCAGCGCACTGAGCGATGTCGACGCGCGCGTGCGCGGTCTGCGCGCCGGCGGCGACGACTATTTGACCAAGCCGTTCGCTCCGGACGAGATGGCCGCGCGCGTCGAGGTGCTGCTGCGGCGGCGCCGCGCGAACGTGCCGCAGACGCAACTGATTGCGGGTGAGCTCGAGCTCGACCTGATAGCGCGCCGCGCACGCCGCGGCACGCAGATGCTCGAACTGCTGCCGATCGAATTCCGTCTGCTCGAAGTGCTGATGCGCCATTCCAACCAGGTGTTGACGCGAACGATGATCTTCGAAAGCGTATGGGGATATCACTTCGATCCGGGCACGAACGTGATCGACGTGCACATCGCGCGGCTGCGCCGCAAGGTCGACGCGGACGGGCAGCCGGCGCTGATCCGCACCGTGCGCGGCAGCGGCTACATGCTGGTGGCCGCGCCATGAACGACGCAGCACGCACCGACGTCATCGCGCCGGAGCCACTGCGGCAGCAGCGCTGGCGGCCGGGCGCGCTGCGTCTGATCGTGATCTACGGCGCGTTCTTCCTGGCCTGGAGCGTGGTGCTGGTCGGCACGATCCACTGGCAGACCGTGCAGTACCTCGACCGCGTCGTCGGCGACATCCTGCAGCAACGCGCACATTATCTTGCCAGCGTCGATCGCGAGCATCTGCCGGCGATGATGGCGGCTACCGATCAGCTGGATCTGCGCGGCGTGATGTTCTTCGGCCTGTTCGATGCGCACGGCGGCTACGTCGCCGGCACGATCGACCGCGTGCCCGACAATCTGCCGCCGGACGGGCAGATCCACGAACTGCCGAACGGCGTGCGCGCGACCAGCGGCGAGCGCAACGAACGTGCGCTCGGCGTCGCGTTGCGTCTGCCTTCGGGCGACGAGCTCGTGATTGCGCGCTACACCAGCGTGGCCGATCGCATTGGTTCGATGATGCGCAGCGCATTCGGCTGGGCGCTGTCGCTGTTGCTGATCCCGGGCCTGATCGGCGGCTTCCTGCTCAGCCGCGGACCGCTCAAGCGCGTGCGCGGCATCGAGGCGGCAATCGCGCCGATCACGCAGGGCAATCTCGGCGTGCGCCTGCCGCTGTCGCCCAGGCGCGACGAGGTCGACATGCTCGCCGATGTCGTCAACCGCATGCTCGACGAAGTGGAACGGCTGCTCGCCGAGGTGAAAGGCGTGACCGACAGCATCGCGCACGATCTGCGCACGCCGTTGACGCGGCTGCGCGCGCAGCTGCATCGTTTGCACCACGACATGCAGCCGCAGGGCGGCAGCGGCGCGGAACGTAGCAAGGCGGCGCCGAGCGGCACGGACGTTCACGGGTTGGAGAATCGAAATTCCGAACCGGCAGCGCTGGTCTAGCGCTGCATACAGGATGTCGACGCGCTGCTGGCGCGCTTTCGCGCCTTGTTGCGCTTGTCGGAACTGGAGGATCTGAGTCGCCACGCCGGCTTCGACGCGGTCGATGCGTCCGAGACGTTGCAACGCGTGCACGAGTTGTACGCACCGCTGGCCGAAGAAAAACAAATTGCCTTCGTACTTAAGGCCGACACGCTGCCAGCGCTGCATGCCGACGCGGCGATGCTGTTCGAGGCAATCAGCAACCTGGTCGACAACGCGATCAAGTTCACCCCGGTGCACGGCCGCGTGCAACTGCGCGCCAGCCACGCCGGCGCCGGTGTGCGCATCGACGTGCTCGACAGCGGCCCCGGCGTACCACGCAGCGAGCGCGACGCGGTCATGCGGCGCTTCTATCGCAGCCGCGCCAACGGCGCGGAAAGCAGCGACGGCAGCCACGGTCTTGGACTTGCCGTTGTCGCGGCAATCGCGAAATTGCACGGCTATTGTTTCGAGGTCGCCGATGCCGACGACGGCGGTGCGCGCATGACGCTGTATTGCTGGCGCTGTGAGCGCGCTGGCGCGCGCTTGACGTGAGGGTTCGCTAGTTTTCTTGTGCTCGTCATTCCCGCGTAGGCGGGATCCAGCTCTTGCTCGCTTACGCTCATCAGGCGGGACTGCGTAGGCAGGATGCCGAAGCGAACATTCGCGCAGCGAATGGCGCTCAGGGCACGCGGCAGGAGCCGCGTGTAATCCAGTTTCTTTCTCTTCGCTCGTCATTCCAGCGAAAGCTGGAATCCAGTTCTGTCTTTGGACTTTGTCTTCTTTCTTTTGCTATTAAGAGCCAAAGCTTCCTCTCCTCCTACGGAGGAGCGGGTAACTCTTTTCTTTACTCGTGTAAAGAAAAGAGTCACCAGAAAAGAAAGCACGTGGTCTGCGCCATAGAGGAACCGTCCTGCATGCCTGGATGTTGCGAACCGCCCCAATCAATACGACGGAGCACCGAATTCGCGCCGCCTCCAAGTGACATCGCCGATAGGACGTCGCAAGGAACAACGAAACGGCTTGCAAGCCTTCACGCTGCCTCGACGAACACGTAAGAGGGAGCTGCGCAGGCTTTCCGAGCTGAGCGGCGTCAAACCTGGGGCGGCTCAGATTCTAGAAGGCATTTCTTTGGTGACTCGTGCCAGCAAAGAAAGTTACCCGCTGGCCGTAGGACAGCGGAAGCTTCGGCTCCCCAAGAAAGTTACCCGCTGGCCGCAGGACAGCGGAAGCTGTGGCTCCTTAGGCAAAGAAAACGACAAAGTCAAAAGCAAGAACTGGATTCCCGCCTACGCGGGAATGACGAGCAAGAGCAAGAACTGGATTCCCGCCTACGCGGGAATGACGAGCAAGAGCAAGAACTGGATTCCCGCCTACGCGGGAATGACGAGCGAGGGAAGAACTGGATTACACGCGGGCTCCTGCCCGCGTGCCCTGCGGGCCATCCGCTGCGCGAATGTTCGCTTTGGCATCCTGCCTACGGAGTCCCGCCTACGCGGGATGACGTGCGAACGGCGTGAGCTGGATGCGAGCCCGCGCCAGCGCGCGCCGCCGAACATGAACAATTCTTCATGTCCCCACTCTGGGGAAACAGAAAACCAACCCCGATAATTGCCGGATTGCAAAACGAAAACGGACCCCGGAAATGATCGCCATCGTCCGCATCGCGCTGCAGCGCCCGTACACGTTCGTCGTGCTCGCCCTGTTGATCCTGATCATCGGGCCGCTGGCGGCGTTGCGTACGCCGACCGATATTTTTCCGAACATCAACATTCCGATCGTGGCGGTCGCGTTCCAGTACACCGGGCTGCCGCCGGACCAGATGTCCGGGCGCATCACCACGCCGTTCCAGCGCGCGCTCACCACCACGGTCAACGACATCGAGCACATCGAGGCCAATTCCTATACCGGCTTCGGCATCATCAAGGTCTTTTTCCATCCGACCGCCGACATCAACATGGCGAATGCGCAGGTCACCGCGATCGCGCAGACGCTGCTCAAGCAGATGCCACCCGGCACCACGCCGCCGCTGATCCTCAACTACAGCGCCTCGACCGTGCCGATCCTGCAGCTGGCGTTGTCGGGCAAGGGACTGTCGGAGCAGGCGCTGGCGGATCTGGGCATGAACACGCTGCGTTCGCGGCTGGTCACGGTGCAGGGCGCGGCGATTCCGTGGCCGTTCGGCGGCAAGTCGCGTCAGGTGCAGATCGATCTCGACGCCGCGGCGCTGCAGGCGCGTGGGTTGACCGGCCAGGACGTCGCCAACGCGCTGGCCGCGCAGAACCTGATCGTGCCGGCGGGCACGCAGAAGATCGGCAGCCTCGAATACACGGTCAATCTCAACAACGCGCCGAGCAACATCGCCGAGCTCGGTGATTTGCCGGTGAAGAGCGTCAACGGCGTGATGGTGTACGTGCGCGACGTCGGCCAGGTGCGCGACGGCAACGCGGTGCAGACCAACATCGTGCATGTCGACGGCGGGCGATCCGTGCTGATGACGGTGTTCAAGAACGGCGCGACCTCGACGCTGGAGATCATCGACGGCATCAAGCGCATGGTCGACGTGGTGAAGCCGCAGCTGCCGGACAACCTCGAGGTCAAGGCGATCGGCGACCAGTCGATGTTCGTCCGCAACGCGCTCAATGGCGTGCTCAAGGAAGGCGTGATCGCCGCGGCGCTGACCAGCTTGATGATCCTGCTGTTCCTCGGCAGCTGGCGCTCAACCCTGATCGTGACCGTGTCGATCCCGCTGTCGATCCTCGGTGCCGTGATCGGCCTGGCCGCGGTCGGCGAAACGCTCAACATCATGACGCTGGGCGGGCTCGCGCTCGCGGTCGGCATCCTGGTCGACGAGGCGACGGTGACGATCGAGAGCATCAACTACCACCTGGAGCACGGCAAGGACGTACCGAGCGCGATCATGGACGGCGCGCAGCAGATCGTCGTGCCGGCGTTCGTGTCGCTGCTGTGCATCTGCATCGTGTTCATCCCGATGTTTTTCCTGCAGGGAGTGGCGCGCTTCCTGTTCGTGCCGATGGCCGAGGCGGTGATGTTCGCGATGGTGTGCTCGTTCGTCCTGTCGCGCACGCTGGTGCCGACCATGGCCAAGTACCTGCTCAAGCCGCATGCGGCGCACGTCGATGAACACGGCGACGTGATCGATGCGCCGGCATCGAACAACGCGCTGGTGCGTTTCCAGCGCGGTTTCGAACGGGGCTTCATCCGCCTGCGCAAGGGCTACCGGGACCTGCTCGAGCTGGCGATCGCGCACCGCCGCGCGTTCGTCACGGGCTTCCTCGCGTTCATCGCCGCGTCATTCCTGCTGCTGCCGCTGCTCGGGCGCAACTTCTTCCCGTCGGTCGATGCCGGCCAGATCCTGATGCACGTGCGCGTGCCGGTCGGCACGCGCGTGGAGGAAACCGCGGCGAAATTCGCCGACGTGCAGAAGGCGGTCCGCGAGATCATCCCGGCGGATGAACTTTCCGCCGTGGTCGACAACGTCGGCAGCTACATCTCCAGCATCAACACGATCTACAACAACACCGGCTCGATCGGCGAGCAGGACGGCGACATCCAGATTTCGCTGCGTGAAAATCATCGCGCGACGGAAGGCTACGTGCGCCGCTTGCGCGAGGAACTGCCGCGGCGCTTTCCCGGGCTGACGTTCTCGTTCCTGCCGGCGGACATCGTCAGCCAGATTCTCAACTTTGGCGCGCCGTCGCCGGTGGACCTGCAGATCCGCGGCACCAGCATGGCGGCGAATTTCGCATACGCGAACCAGTTGCTGGCGCAGATCCGGCACATCCCCGGTGTGGCCGATGCGCATATCCAGCAGTCTGCCACGGCGCCGGTGTTGAACGTCGAAGTGGATCGCACGCGCGCACAGCTCGCCGGCGTGACCGAGCGCGACGTCACCAACAACCTCGGTCTTAACCTGACCGGTTCGAGCCAGGTCACGCCGACGTTCTGGCTCAATCCGCAGAACAACGTCAACTACCCGATCGTGATGCAGACGCCGCAGTACCAGATCGATTCGCTGGAAAAACTCCAGAACCTGTCGATCAACGCGCCGGGCGCGCCGACCGCGATCCTCGGCGGCATCGCCAGGATCACGCGCGGCAGCGCCAACGCGGTGGTGTCGCAATACGACATCCAGCCGATGGTGCAGATCTTCGCCACCACGCAAGGCCGCGACCTCGGCGCGATCGCCGGCGACATCCAGCGCGTGGTGGATGCCAACGCCAAGGACAAGCCGAAGGGCGCGACGGTCGCGCTGGTCGGCCAGGTGCGCACGATGAACAGCGCGTTTGCCGGATTGCTGTTCGGTCTCGCCGGCGCAATCGTGCTCATTTATCTACTGATCGTGGTGAACTTCCAGTCGTGGAGCGATCCGTTCGTGATCATCACCGCGCTGCCTGCCGCGCTCGCCGGCATCGTCTGGATCCTGTTCGCGACGCACACCACGCTGTCCGTGCCGGCACTGACCGGCGCGATCATGTGCATGGGCGTTGCCACCGCCAACAGTGTTCTGGTGATCAGCTTCGCGCGCGAGAAGCTCGAGGAGTACGGCAACGCCACGCAAGCCGCGCTCGAAGCCGGCTTCGTGCGCCTGCGCCCGGTGCTGATGACCGCGCTGGCCATGATCATCGGCATGACGCCGATGGCGCTGGCCCTGGGCGAGGGCGGCGAGCAGAACGCGCCGCTCGGGCGCGCGGTGATCGGCGGCCTGGTGTTCGCCACGGCCGCGACGCTGTTCTTCGTGCCGGTCGTGTTCAGCATCATTCACCGGCGATATGGCCACAAGCCTGCGCCGCAGACGTCTTTCGGAGCCGCCCATGCCGCAGCCTGACCGCAAACCATTTCGTCGCCTGAAGTTCGCGGCAGTGATCGCCACGCTCGCCGCACTCGCGATCGTCGTCGAAGGCGTCGCCACGCGCGCCGCCGAGAGCTCGCGCCTGAAAGACTGGACCGAAGCACAAGCTTTGCCGACCGTGGCCGTGGTCGCGCCCGACGGCGGTGCGAACGCGCATGGCCTGGAACTGCCGGGCCGACTCGAGGCGTATGCACGCGCGCCGATCTACGCGCGGGTCAGCGGATATCTCAAGAGTTGGAAGTACGACATCGGTGCGCCGGTGAAAGCCGGTGCCTCGCTCGGCGAAATCGAAACGCCGGACCTGGACCAGCAGCTGTTGCAGGCGCGCGCGGATCTGGGCAGCGCGCAGGCGAACGCCGATCTGGCGCAAACCACGGCGACGCGCTGGCAGCAGGTGCTCACGCGCGGCGCGGTGGCGAAGCAGGATGTCGATGAAAAGCTCGGCGACCTGCGCGCGAAGCAGGCGATGGTCAAGGCGGCGCAGGCGAACGTCGACCGCTTGCTGGCGATGAAAAACTTCACCCACCTGGTCGCGCCGTTCGACGGCATCGTCACGGCGCGCAACACCGACACCGGTGCGCTGATCAACGCCGGCGGCAGTACCGGCGCCGTCGGTCAGGAACTGTTCGTCGTGTCCGACACGCGCAAGCTGCGCGTCTACGTGAACGTGCCGCAGAACTACGTGCCGAGCGTGCCGGCCGGCAGCAAGGCCACGCTGCGCGTACCCGAGCACGCCGATAAGACCTACAGCGCGACGCTGGAAGCGTCCGCGCAATCGGTGAGCGCCGCCTCGGGCACCACGTTGATGCAGCTGAGCGTCGACAACGCCGCCGGCGAACTGCTGCCCGGTGGCTTTGCCAGCGTGCACCTCGACCTGCCGCCCTCCACCTCGGTACTGAGCGTGCCGGCGAGTGCGTTGATCTTCGACGCCAAGGGGCTGTCGGTCGCCACCGTCGGCAGCGACAACCGGGTCCTGCTCAAGCCGGTGACGATCGCGCGCGACTTGGGCAAGGTGGTCGAGCTGGCCAGCGGCGTAAGCGCGCAGGATCGCGTGATCGAAAGCCCGCCGGACGGCATCGCCAGCGGCACCGAGGTGCGCGTCGCCGCCGCGACGCCGAAGGTGCAGGCGTCGGCGACGAAGGATACAAGTGGAAAAGGCTAGATTGCGGCATCGCGCGACCGCGCCGTGGCGCGCTCAATGCGCCGCGCAGCAACGCTGATACAGCGCCAGCCCGGCGGCCCGCGCTTTTTCGATTTGCTCGGCGCCGAGTGCCGGGAAGCCGGGTCGGCTCTGCGTCAGCCTGCGTATCGTCCACGCCGCTTGCTGCCGCTTTGTTTCGTCCAGCTGCGCGCCAGCCAGAGACAGCGCGTGGGCGTAGGCATAGGCGCGCTCGGCGTCGCGTTCGAGCAGGCCTTCGCCGTCGCGGTAGGCATTCATGCCGGCAGTGATCGCATCGATATCGCCGCCGGCGATCAATGCGTCGAGCGCTTCGCGTTCGCTCGATGCCAGTTGCACCAGCCGTTCGGCGTTGCGCACGCGCTCGACGTCGCGCACGTTGACCGTTGCCGGAGCTGCGGCGTCCAGTACGCTGACGCGGTCGTGCCGGTCCAGCAGCAACTGCAGCCACTCGATGCGGGTCTCGCGTTCGCGCTCGGACATCCCCGTGCAAAGGTCGCGATGCACCCGTGCTTCCTCGATCGCCTGGTCGCGCGCGGCAAGCAACGAGGCCTCGTCGAACGGCGGTTGCCGTGGCCGCGCGGGATACGCGGCGGTGATTTCGCGTTCGATGTCGATCTGACGCTGCCATCTCGCATTTTCGTCGGCGATGATCTGCTCGTCGGAGCGCGCTTGAAACATCGTGCAAGAACCCAGACGCTGATACAGCAGGCGCATTGCCGCGAGGTTGCCGGCGCGAGCTTGTGCCTGCAATGACGGCAACGCGCGCAGGAAGTCCTTGCCGTCCGGAGCCGACGGTCGCGCGGCGCGATTGTCCTGGGGCGTCGTTGGCGCGGCGGGGAGTGACGGCGCCGCCGCCGCCTGTTGCGCCGATGCAATGGGTGCGGGCGATTCTGCGGGCGAATTGGATTCACGCACGCGCGTACCGAGCGCGAAGCCGAACGCCACCGCAACGAGCACGATCGCGCTGATCCGGGCGCGATTCATCGGCCCATCCTGCTGCAGCATCGCTGGTACAAGAGCAAGCCCGCTTCGCGGGCGTCGATGCGTTGCGATGTGCTGAGCGACGCTTCGAGATCGCGCAGCTCACGTTCGAGATAGTTGTGCGTGTTGCCGCCGACAAACAGGTTGTGCCAGGCGTTGAGCCAGGGCAGCGTCGAGCTGTCCGCGGTGGGCGCCTGCGCGGCGGCGGACAGATAGGCGTACGCCGCGTAGGGATCCGGTTCCGCGAACAAGCCCAGGGCCAGCGTCTTGCCAATCGCGGCGAGCGCGCGCGGATCACCGCGATGCAACGCGTCCTGCAGGGCGTCGAGCGCAATGCGCTTTTGCGCCACCAGTTCGTCCGGCGTCGACACATCCGCATGCTGAATCATGAGCTGCCAAAAGCTCAGCTCCGCGTCGAGATCGCCCAGTTGCGCCGCGCGCTGCGCCCAGAATGGCCAGTTGCGGGCCGCATCGGGATCCACGCCCGTGCATCGGACGCTTTGTTCGTGCTGCGCCTGGAGCTGGCGCTGCAGTGCCGCCCGGGCGGAATCACGCGGGATGTCGACCTGTTTGCCCTGTTGTGCGGCGATACGCTGAACTTCGTCCGCCAGTTGATCGGTAAAGGCCAATTCCCGTGCCGCTGCGTCTTCCACTTGCGCGGTTGCCTCCTGCTCGGAAGTGGCGGGGCGGAAGAACTGACAATCGCGGAAGCCTTGCGCGAGCGCTGCCGCCGCAGCGGCGTTGCCGGCTTGCGCGAGTTGCTCGAGTTGCGCGACGCTCGCGCCGAAAGGTCCTGTCGGCAGCGGCGTCGCGGCAATGCGATGTCCGGCGTCGGCGTCGCGCGCATCGGTGCGAGTACCGCCGTTCGCGACCAGCCGTTGCCACGCATCGGACGCTGCGGCAGGCGTGGGCGGTGCATGCTTCAGCGCGGGTTCCGCGTCGCCGCCGGATGCAACGGTTTCATCGACCGGGCGCAGGCGGCCGACGCCAAAGCCAAGTGCCAGCGCCAGGAGCGCTGCGATCCAGCCTACGTGGCGATTGCGCATGCGCGCGCTCCGGGCCTGCAAGAACAAACCGGGCCTGGCGGCCCGGTATTTTTTTCGTGCCTGTTCCGACTCAGTGCGCCGCGGGTGCGGCCGTCGCATCGCCCTTCAAACACTGGCTCATGTATGCCTTGCGCTCGTCGCCTTTCTTGTCGCCGGCGCTCGCGTTGCAGGCCTTCATCTTTTCCTGCTGCGTCGTCGGCTTGGCCGGCGTGGCCGCGGCGGTCTGGCCCTTCAGGCACTGGCTCATGAACGCCTTGCGCTCGTCGCCCTTCTTGCCTTCGGCTTGGGCGTTGCAATCCTTCATGCGCTGCTGTTGCGGCGTGAGCGGCTTGGCCGGCGCGGCGTCGGCGGCGAACGCGGAAGCGCTGACAGCGAGCGCGATGAGGCAGGCTGCGGCGGATGTTGCGAGTTTCATGCTGGTCTCCTTGATGGGTGGCGGTGCGGCCGCCGAAGTCTACGCCGGCACGATTGCGCGGCGAAGTCGCGGTGCACAATGATGCCAGCGCGAAAAAACGGCGCTGTCAGAATTTGCCTACACCTGCTGTAGGTCGGCGCCGGAAGTTGTGTGCGTGCCTGCGGCCAGACCACGCATCGCTATTCGACAAGCAAGCGAGCCGGCACCGCGCAATGGGCGTTCAAAAAAAACCGGGCGCTGCGGCCCGGTTTCTTCATCACGAGATGGCGCTGGTCACGCCGCCACTTTGGATTCCGCCACGTTGATGCGCGGACCGTGCAGCAGCGCCTGCCTGACGCCGTCGATCATCAGGTCCACTTCCGCCGTGGTGATGCGGAAGTGCGGCGTGAAGCGCAGCGAGTTGATGCCGCCGTGGATCACGCCGAGGCCGCGCTCGCGCATCCATTCCTCGGTGCTGCCGGCGCCGTAGCACTTGAATTGCGGCGCCAGTTCGCACGAGAACAGCAGGCCGGTGCCCTGCACCTTGGTGATCAGGCCGGGCAGTTCGTTCTTGAGCTTGTTGAGCTTGTCGAGGAACTCCTTGCCGCGCGCGCGGATGTTGCTGCGCACTTCCGGCGTGAGTTCGTCCAGCACCGCCACCGCCACGTCCATCGCGCGCGGATTGCTGGTCATCGTGTTGCCGTAGATTCCCTTTTTATACAATGCCGCAGTCTTCTCGGTCACCGCGAGCACCGACAACGGATACTGGCCGGCGTTGAGCGCCTTCGAATAGGTTTCCATGTCCGGCGGATCGAGCTTGTCGAAGCCGGGATAGTCGACGATCGACAGCACGCCGTGCGCGCGCAGGCCGGCCTGGATCGAATCGACCATGAACAGCGAACCGTGCGCGCGGGTCAGTTCGCGCGCGGCGGCGTAGAACTCCGGCGTCGCGGCGCGGCCCGGATCGCCTTCGCCCATCACCGGTTCCAGGAACATCGCCTCGATGAACCAGCCGTTGCGGTCGGCGTCGGCGAAGATCTGGCGCAGTTGGTCGGTGTTGTACGGCTCGACCGTGAGCAGGCTGGTTTCGTCGCGGAAGCTCGCCAGATGCTGAGCGTATGCCTTGCGCGAGGAATCGGAATAGATCGCCGGACGCTCCGTGCGGCCATGGAACGCGCCCTTCACGGCGAGACGCTTGATCGTGCGGCCGGCATGCTTGCCGCCGGCATCGGTCATCAGCTTGGCGTTGACGTCGGCGATGCGGCAGGCGAGCGAGACCGCTTCGGAGCCGGAATTCAGGCACAGGAAGCGCACGTACGGACAGCCGCCACGCGTCTGTCCGATTTCCTTGCGCAGCGCACGCGCGAAGCGCAGGTGACTGATGCTCGGCGTCATCACGTTCGCCATCACCTGGTTCTGCGCGATCGCATCGACCGCCGCCTTCGGCGCGTGGCCGAAGCCGAGCATGCCGTAGCCGCCGGAATCGTGCACCACGGCGCCCTTGAGCGTGACCAGCCAGGGGCCGCGCGCGGCCAGCGCGACAAACGGGTTGACCGCGTCTTCAGCGTAGAAGTTGACGAAGTCGGCCTGCACGCGCTGCATCTGCTCGGTCTCGCCGAGGGCGAGCAGTTCGGGGAATTCCTTGCGCAGTGCGAGGTGCTGCGCGTACGCCGCGTCCACCGCCGCACCGAGCTCCGGGAAAGCCGGTGCCAGGCGTTCAATGGTGGCGTCGGGCAGGCCCGCGCTGCGGACCGCGCCACCATAACGGCGCATTTCCTCGAGTTTGGCGATCAGCGACATGACAACTCCTCCACAAATACACAAAGCGCAGCCTGCATGCCGCGCGTCGAATGCCGGTAAATGGTACACCCCTGAAGCGGAACGTATTTTAACATCCAAGCGGCCCGCCGCAGGAGCCACTTCGGGCGGCAGTCGATGGAGCCACTTGTCCTGCCCGACCTGCACCGGAACGCGCGGCCAAGGGCGCCTGACACGTGTCATGTGCAAGTCGTGATGGCAGCGACTGCCGCGCCGGGAGACGCGGGGCCATGCTTGCGCCACGCTCGCAGCAAGGACAACGCATGAACGACGCGGTAGTGGCACGGCTCGAAGGCGCCAGCAAGCGCTATGGCGGGGTATTGGCGCTCGATCGCGTCGATCTTCAGGTGCGGCGCGGCGAAGTGCTCGCGCTGCTCGGCCCGAACGGCGCGGGCAAGACCACCGCGATCTCGCTGCTGCTCGGCCTGCTGCGTGCCGACACCGGCAGCGCCACGCTGTTCGACGCCGCGCCGCAGGCGCTGGCGCCACGCCGGCGCATCGGCGCGATGCTGCAGACCGCGGCGGTGCCGGAGACGCTCACCGTGGGCGAGATGATCGGCTTGTTCCGCAGCTACTACCCGCGTCCGCGCACGGTCGCCGACATCGTCGAGTTGTCCGGCGTCGGCACGCTGATCAACACGCGCTACGGCAAGCTGTCCGGCGGCCAGCAGCGCCGCGCGCAGTTCGCCCTGGCGATCGCCGGCAACGCCGAGATCCTGTTTCTCGACGAGCCCACCACCGGGCTGGACATCGAGGCGCGCGAGACGATGTGGAAGACGATCCGCACGCTGGTGCACGAAGGCTGCGCGATCGTGCTGACCACGCACTACCTTGAGGAAGCCGAGGCATTGGCCGATCGTGTCAGCGTGCTGGCGCGCGGCCGCATCGTCGCCTCCGGCAGCGTGCAACAGATTCGCGCGCGCGTCGCGCAGCGGCAGATCCGTTGCGTGTCGGCACTGATGCCCGATGCGATCGCGGCATGGCCGCAGGTGCGCAGCGCGACGCGCAGCGGCGGACGTCTGGAGATCGTCACCGACGCCGCCGAGGACATCGTGCGGCGCCTGCTGGCCGAGGATGCGCAGCTGTCGGATCTGGAAATCCGCCGCGCCGGACTCGCCGAAGCATTCGTCGAAATCACCAAGGAAGCAGCCTGATTCACTCACGCGATGCCATGTGTGGCATTGCATGAATCGGGCGAGGGTGAGGCAGGATGCCGCGTAAGTGCACCAAGGACGGTTCAACAGGTTCACACGTGGAGAAGGAAACGCAATGAGCGCCATCGTTGAAGCACTGCCCCGGCACGGCAACCTGACGAGCTATCTGCTCGAGGCGAAATACGAATTCCTGCGCGTGCTGCGCACGCCGGCGTTCGCCGTGCCGACGTTGCTGTTCCCGCCGATGTTCTATCTGCTGTTCGGTCTGATCCTCAATCGCGGCAGCAACAACGCAGCGCAATACCTGTTCGCCACCTACAGCGTGTTCGGCGTGATGGGCCCCGGCCTGTTCGGCTTCGGCGTCGGTGTCGCGATCGAGCGCGAACGCGGCTGGCTTTCGCTCAAGCGCGTGGCACCGATGCCGCCGGGCGCATACCTGCTGTCGAAAATGGCGATGGCGGCGATCTTCGCCGTGATCATCTACTGCGTGCTGGCGGCGATGGCCGCCTTCATGGGCGGCGTGCAACTCGGCGTCGGCCAGTGGCTGCTGCTCGGCGCGATCGCGGTCGGCGGCACGCTGCCGTTCTGCGCGCTGGGTCTGCTGATCGGCAGCCGTGTAAACGCTTCGGCTGCACCGGCGATCATCAACTTCATCTACCTGCCGATGGCCTTCCTGTCCGGCTTGTGGATGCCATTGTCAATGTTGCCAGGGTTCTTCGCGCAAGCCGCGCCACTCTGGCCGGCGTATCATCTGGCGCAGTTGGCGCTGGCCGTGATCGGCCTCGCGCCGGTGGAAGCCGCGCCCGGGCACCTGCTGGCCGCTGCAGGTTTCACCGTGGCGTGCTTCCTGATCGCGCGACGCTGGCTGGCGCGCACGGCGTGAAGGCGGTGAAGGAGCTCGCGGTCATGCGTGGTTTGTACGTACGATCGGTGTTGCTGCTGCTGTGGCTGATGGCGCTGGCCGTCGCGGTCGGCGTGTTTCCCCACCACGCCTAGGAACAAGCGCGCGAGCGCGGAGGAATTCGATGCTGTTCCGCTACGCAATCCAGGCCGAAAACCGCGTGATGATGCGCGCCGGTTTCGCCAGCGCCAGCGACGTACGCTCGTACGCGCTGCTGAACCTGATCTGGTCGTCGTTCATCCTGACCACGCCGTTCATCGCGGACGGTGCGTTCCCGAACTGGTTCTGGCCGACCTCGATCAGCTTCGCGATCTTCCTGTGGCTGTATTTCCGCGCGTTTTTCCGCGACGAATGCGACGACATCCTGCGCTATGCGCTGCCGATCGCCGGGCTCGGATATCTGGTCACGCCGTTCAATTCCGGCGCGCAGGGATACCTGATCTACGCCTGCGCTTTCCTTGCGTTCTCGAGCACGCCGCGCGTCGGCATCCGGCGCATGGCGATCATCCTCGGCCTGTTCGCGGTCGAATGGTGGTGGCTCGGATTCCCGTGGGTGTACAGCCTGAGCGCGCTGGTGATCGGTCCGGTGGTCGGCTCGATGAACCTGATCTACCGTCGCAATCAGCAGCGCAACGCCGAGCTCAAGCTCAGCCACGACGAAGTGCGCCGCCTGGCCGCACTGGCCGAACGCGAACGCATCGGCCGCGACCTGCACGACCTGCTCGGCCACACGCTGTCGCTGATCACGCTCAAGTCCGAGTTGGCCAACAAGCTGTTCGAACGCGACCCGGCCGCGGCGCGGCGCGAAATCGCCGACGTCGAACGCGTCGCGCGCGATGCCTTGGCGCAGGTGCGTCGCGCCGTGACCGGTATCCGCGCGGCCGGCCTCGCCGCGGAGCTGGCCTCGGCCAAGCTGCTGCTGGAGTCCAACAGCATCCGGCTCGATTGCGATCTGGGCGACATCGAATTGCCCACCGAGATCGAAACCGCGCTGGCGATGACGGTGCGTGCGGCGGTGACGAACATCCAGCGCCACGCCCAGGCGATGAGTGCGCGCATTCGCCTGGGCGCGGAGGACAACCTGCTCGTGCTGCGCATCGAAGACAGCGGCCGCGGCGGCGCGATCGTTCCCGGCAACGGCCTGACCGGCATGCGCGAACGCCTCGCCTGCATCGGTGCCGAACTGCGCGTGGATTCCGAGCGCGGGCGCGGCACGCGCTTGTGCGTGAGTCTGCCGATGCCGGAGGGCGCGATCCTCGGCCGGGCCGTACCGTCGAACGTAGTCACTGGTATGGTTTCGAGCCCAGGGTAGAACGGCGCATTGAGTCGCGGCGCACGCCTTGCTACCGTGCGCGCATGAACCCACTCCGCCGTTGCCCATGATCCGCGTGTTGCTCGCCGAGGACCAGGCGATGGTGCGCGGCGCGTTGTCCGCGCTGCTCAAGCTCGAATCCGACCTCGATGTGATCGGCAGCGCCGCCGACGGCGAGGAAGCGTGGGCTTGCATCCAGCGCGACACGCCGGACATGGTCGTCACCGACATCGAGATGCCGAAGCTCACCGGACTGGAACTCGCGCAGCGCATCCGCGACCGCGGCGTCGGCTGCAAGGTGATCATCCTGACCACGTTCGCGCGGCCCGGCTTCCTGCGCCGCGCGCTCGATGCCGGCGTCGGCGGTTACCTGCTCAAGGATGCACCGGCCGAGCAACTCGCCGAGGCGATCCGCAAGGTGCATCGCGGCGGCCGCGCGATCGATCCGCAACTGGCGCTGGAAGCCTGGTCGGGCGACGATCCGCTCAACGATCGCGAACGCCAGGTGCTGCGTCTGGCCGGCGAAGGCCTTTCGGCCGGCGACATCGCCGAACAGCTGCATTTGTCCCAAGGCACGGTGCGCAACTATTTGTCCGAAGCGATCGGCAAACTCGGCGTCGGCAACCGCATCGAAGCCTATCGTCTCGCACGGCAAAAAGGGTGGTTGTGAGGCTGCGCGTTCGCGCGATGCGTTGAAGCGCATCGCGTGCGCAGCGTCGCGGGCGAGGCAGCAGCAGGTGTATTGCCGCTATCTGAAGCAAGGCCCGCTCGTCGCATCGGGCGCGAGTTTCGGGCGCGAATGCCCGCTGCCGGACTTCACGGCCGCGGCGGCGCGCCTGCACCGGGAACGCGCGGTAGCACCGTTCGCAACTGGCGCGGCAGAGCTTGCCGTACGCGGCGAGCCTCGCCGGCGTGGCCCTCGTGCTGCTTGCCGTCGCTGTTCGGCGGCGGCGCGCGCGCAAAGCCGCGGCGCCGGCGGATGGGTCATAATTGCCGACCCCGTTGCGGCATCATGCAGTGAAGAAATCCGATTTCCACTACCACCTGCCGACCGAGCTGATCGCGCAAGCGCCGCTGGCGCAGCGTTCCGCCAGCCGCTTGCTCGTGGTCGACGTCGCCGCGCAGACGTTCGACGACCGCCAATTCGCCGATCTGGGCGAGTACCTGCGCGAAGGCGACCTGCTGGTGTTCAACGACACGCGCGTGCTGCCCGCGCGCCTGTACGGACGCAAGGAGACCGGCGGCGCGGTCGAGATCCTGATCGAGCGCGTGACCGGCGCACACGAGGCGCTGGCGCAACTGGGCGTGAGCAAGTCGCCGAAGGCGGGCGGTCGCATCCTTCTCGACGACGGCAGCACGCTCGTCGTCACCGGTCGCGAGGGAGAATTCTATACGTTGCGCAA
>Ga0157378_10000032_pt1 | contig 122562 bp, 83 predicted proteins | sample M65metaG_FD_115309 | JGI IMG/M metagenome (GOLD analysis project Ga0157378, IMG submission 115309) | Miscanthus rhizosphere microbial communities from Kellogg Biological Station, Michigan, USA - M6-5 metaG | ecosystem: Host-associated > Plants > Roots > Rhizosphere > Soil | place: USA...
AGTGTCTTTGATTTACGGGCAGATGACTGAACCGCCGGGCGCGCGTCTGCGCGTGGCGCTGTCAGGACTCACGGTCGCGGAATACTTCCGCGATCAGGGAATGGATGTGCTGCTTTTCATCGACAACATCTTTCGGTTCACACAAGCAGGTTCGGAAGTATCCGCCTTGCTCGGTCGCATGCCTTCGGCCGTTGGTTATCAGCCGAACCTGGCGACGGAGATGGGCGAGATGCAAGAGCGCATTACGTCGACCAAGACGGGATCGATCACTTCGATTCAAGCTGTGTACGTTCCCGCCGACGACTATACCGACCCGGCGCCCGCCACTACGTTTGCGCACCTGGACGCGGTCACGGCGTTGTCGCGTCAGATTGTCGAGCTGGGAATTTATCCGGCCGTCGATCCGCTGGCATCGTCATCGCGCATTCTCGATCCGCGCATCGTCGGCGAAGATCACTACAACACGACCATGCAGGTCAAACAGCTTCTTCAGCGCTACAAAGATCTTCAGGACATCATCGCGATCCTCGGTCTCGACGAATTATCAGATGAAGACAAGCTGGTGGTTTCGCGCGCTCGCAAGATTCAGAAGTTCTTTTCGCAGCCTTTCCACGTGGCGTCGCAGTTCACCGGCCGCGAAGGCAAGTACGTGAAACTGGAAGACACGATCAAGGGCTTCAAAGAGATCATCGAAGGCAAGCACGACGAACTGCCCGAGCAGGCGTTCTACATGGTCGGCACGATCGAAGAAGTGATCGAAGCGGGCAAGCAGTTCCAGGAATGACAACGGGGAAAAGGGGAAGAGGGTAAAAGGGTAAGACAGAATTCCCCTCTTCCCCTTTGCCCTCTTACCCCGAATTCAATCTATGGCTGAACAACTCAATTTGGAAGTCGTAACTCCTGAACGCCGCGTGCTTGCGGAACCGGTGAATTCTGTCACGGTGCCCGGTCGCGCGGGCGAGATGCAGATTCTGCCCGGCCACGCCGCGCTCATCGCTGAGTTGAAAACCGGCGTGCTCACTTACAATCACGGTGGGACGAATTCTCAACTTCACGTCTCCGGCGGCTTTATCGAAGTCAGTGACGATCGCGTTTCCGTGCTGGCAGAAATTGCTGAGCGGCCGGCTGAGATCGACGCCGCCCGGGCACGTCTGGCGCGCGAACACACCGAAAAGCAGTTGAGCGCCTGGAGTGGTTCAGAAGAAGACTTCGAAAAGGCGCGAGCCAAGCTGGAACGATCGATGGTGAGGATTCAACTGGCGTCGTCGCGTTAAAGACTCTGGGAAAAGGGGAAACGGGACAAAGGGAAATTTTCATGTCCCCGTTTTCCCTTTTAGCCTTGACCCCCGTTTGTTATCGCCTCGCGTATCTCCCGCACCGCGCGATGTAATCCTACAAACACCGCCCGAGAGACGATGTGATGTCCGATGTTGAATTCGGAGACTTCGCTGATCCGCGCCACTGCACCGACGTTGCGCGTGGTCAATCCATGTCCAGCCGCAACGTGTAATCCGTACTGGGCTGCGAGTGCTGCGCCCTCCTGCAGCCGACGCAATTCATGGTTCGCGTGCGCGGCGCCTTCCCCGTGAATGCCGGCGGCGCCGAGCGTGCTTTCGGCATAAGCGGCTGTGCACAACTCGACCTGCTGGGCGTTCACCTCACGCGCGGCTTCGATCTGTTCCGGATCGGGATCGATGAAAAGGCTGGCCATGATCCCTGACTCACGTAACTTGTTGACGGCCGCGCGCACGATCGACAAATTGGCGCGCACGTTGAGTCCGCCTTCGGTAGTGATCTCGCCGCGATTTTCCGGGACCAGCGACACGGCGTCGGGTTTGACCTCGATCGCGATCTTCATCATCTCTTCAGTCGCGGCCATCTCGACATTCAGGTAAGTCGTTACGGCTTCGCGCAGAATGCGCACGTCTGCATCCTGAATGTGGCGACGATCGCCGCGGATGTGAATCGTGATCCCGTCGGCGCCGGCTTGTTCGCAGATCATTGCGGCGGCGACGACACTTGGTTCAGTCGTGCGCCTTGCTTGGCGCACCGTCGCGACATGATCGATGTTTACGTTGAGACGAGCTGGCATGGCTATGAATTAACCACAGAGGACGAAGAAACGGAAACCCGACCGTAAGGGAGGGTGCTGGCGCGAGGTTCTGCACCCTCCCTTACGGTCGGGTTTCCGCCGCCTTTCTCGCCGCATTAAGAGAGGCGTCGTAAACACCGCGCGCGGCGTTGCGTCGAATGCGGCGCACTTCGCTGATCATTCTGAGGCTGTCGCGCCTGTAATTTCCAGGGGAGTCCAAAGGGCCACCGGCTGTGTGATCCCAGCGTACCGGAATTTCCCGTAAACGTAACTCTGCAAGGTGAGCGAGATAGATCAACTCCACATCAAAACCGAAGCGATCGATTTGCGCGGCTTCAATCAGTGGCCGGCAGAGGTTCATGCGAAAGGCTTTGAAGCCGCATTGCGTGTCCCAGTAAGGCAAACCGGTTGCAATCCGCACGAGAAGGTTGAAGACGCGCCCACCCTGTTCGCGCCGCCAGGACTGATGCACCCCGATTAACGATCGATCCAAAGCACGCGAGCCAAACGTCAAGTCAGCATGTCCACTTCTGATCGGCTCAACCAGCTTCGGTGTTTCAGCGATTGGCGACGAGAGATCCGCATCTGAAAACAATGCAATGTCTGCGGAAGCGGCCAGCAAGCCTGTCCGCACGGCGAAACCTTTTCCGCGATTAGGCTCGTAGCGAATGACGCGAGTGGCAACCGCGCCGGGACTGGCCATCGATTTATCCGCGACGGCTGATGTGTCATCGCTCGAGCCGTCATCGACCACTATCAGCTCGGACGAAAGCGTTTGATTGTTCAGATACTCGAGAATTGTGACGACGGTCTTGGCCAACCGTGCCGATTCGTTGTAGGCGGGCACAACGATTGTTAATTCGGGCGGCATCTCAGCGAGCATTCTCCATGGAACAAGCAGCCACGCACAAGCGTGAAGTGGCGTATCTATTCAGAAATTGCCGGCGCCTGCATACTTTCGGGGTCGGGCATGACGCTGTGTTATAGTCTTGACTGTCGGTGCAAAGATGACTCGCGGGTTCGCCATTTTAGCAAGTTTTGTTCTGGTTACAGCCACTTTTGCCGGGGGCCTGTACTCGCGCTCAACGCGCCGGCGGCAGGCAGTAAATGCGAGCGCTAATACCCTTGGCGCAGACAAGTATGAAGCTGACAAGATTGAAAGCGATTACAGCGAAGGCATCGAGATCGTCGAACAGAACTACGCCGGCGACATTGATTACGAGAAGGCCACGCAGGCGGCGATCCAGGGAATGCTGTTCACCCTTGATCCGCATTCCGTATATTTCCCGTCAAACGAATTCAGAAAATTAAAAGAGGACCAGGCGTCAAGCTTCGTCGGCGTCGGCGTGCAGATTCTACGTCACGATGACGGTGTCTACGTCCAATCGGTCGTGCCGAACACGCCCGCCGCCCGCGCCGGACTCCGTTACGGCGATCGCATCGTCGCGGTTGATGGTAAAGACGCGCGCGAATGGTCGAGTGACGAAGTTTCCCGCAACGTACGCGGCGAGCGCGGCAAGGAAGTTGAAATAAAAGTTGAACGCGTCGGCCAGCCGATCGGTCTTAGTGTCCGAATTGTTCGCGCCGCGGTGCCGCTCCCGTCGATTCGCAACGAGTTCATGATCTCTCCGGCCACCGGTTACGTCGGATTGATTGGCGGCTTCCAGCAGACCAGTGACGAAGAGCTACGCGAAGCTTTCGCGGTTTTGAAGAAGCAGGGAATGCGCCAGCTGGTTTTGGATCTGCGCAACAACCCCGGCGGATTGCTGGATCAGGCCATAGATGTGGCTAGTGAATTCCTGCCGCATGATGCGGTCGTCGTCTCGGTGAAAGGCCGCAGCGAGTACACGAAAGCCGCTGTTTACAAATCGACGGGCACCGATCCGGAAGAGATGCCGCTCGTGGTCCTTATCAATCGCAACACGGCGTCGGCTTCTGAGATCGTTGCCGGCGCAATTCAGGATCACGGCCGCGGATTGGTGGTGGGCGAAACCAGCTTCGGCAAGGGTCTAGTGCAGCATGTCTTCACCCTGCCCTTCAACACCGGGCTCACTTTGACAACCGCACGTTACTACACCCCGTACGGCCGGTCGCTGCAACGAGACTATTCCAGCGGTTCACTTTACGACTATTACGTGCGGCACGATCAGACGGAAAACCAGCAAACAATTCAACCGGGCCAGCCTTCACCAGCGGAAACGGGGGTGCCGCGAAACACCAACGCCCCGGCGTTTCGCACCGCGGCCGGTCGAGTATTTTATGGTGGCGGCGGTATTACGCCGGACATCGAAGCGCGGCCGCTCACCGCAACACCGGTGCGGGCGCGCGTCAACGAAGCCGCCTTCTACTTCACGCGAGAGCTTGCGGCTGGTTCAGTGCCGGGCTTGGAAAACTATCGCGTCGATAAGCCTTTGTTCGACCGCGACTCGCGTTCATCCGATTTCCCGATCACCGATCGCGTCGTTGATGCCTTCAGAAACTTCCTGCGCAAGGATTCTTCGCGGCATCTTACCGATGCGCAAATCGATTCTGAACTTGAATATGCGAAGTTGCGGCTGCGCATTGAAATGATCACCGCGGCGTTCGGCGCTGATGACGGTCAGCGCGTGTTGCTCGAAAGCGATCCGCAGACCTTGCGCGCAATCGGCGTTCTGCCCGAAGCCAAGCGTTTGGCGGAAAGTGTTCGCAACGGAACGCCCATCAGTTTGAATATCAAAACCTCATCACGCCTTTCTGACTTTCTTTTCTCGCCCGAGTTTGAAGCCGAGGAAATTCTCGTCTGAGGTTGTTGCGTTGAGTCTCTTACAGAACCGCAAGCGGTAGCGAGCGGGATAGAGATTCAATGTAGCTCATCCTGTCTTAGTGTTTGTCCCGCTCGCTACCACTTGCGGTTCTGTAACGAACGCGTCATTTGACTTTCCTTTCATCACCGAATAGAAACGCTGCGTTCCAACACTTCTCTTCAGGAGTCGCCCATGAATCGCAGAAGTTTCGTGCGTCGCAGCGTCGCCGGTGCCGCCGGAGCGGCAGTCGCGAGCGTGTCCGTTCGGGCGCGCGCCGAATTGCGTGACGCTAAGAGTCCGACAGCCCCAGCTGCGTTCGAATTAGACGAAATAACGATCGCCGACCTGCAGCGTGGCATGTCGTCCGGCAAACACACCTCAGAGTCAATCATGAAAAAATATCTTGAACGCATTGATGAGATAGACAAACGAGGCCCCGCGATCAATTCCGTGATCGAAGTCAATCCTGATGCATTGGCAATTGCGACCGAAATGGATCGCGAGCGCAAAGCCGGCCGGAGGCGCGGGCCGCTGCACGGCATTCCCGTCCTTATCAAAGACAACATCGATACGCACGACCGTATGATGACGACGGCTGGTTCGTTGGCACTTCAGGGATCGATCGCGCCGCAGGATTCGACGGTGGCGAAGAAGTTGCGCGAGGCCGGCGCCGTGATCATCGGCAAGACAAATCTGAGCGAGTGGGCGAATTTCCGTTCGAGTCATTCGTCAAGCGGCTGGAGCGGTCGCGGGGGCCAGACGAAAAATCCTTATGTACTAGATCGCAATCCGTGCGGATCGAGCTCTGGTACGGGCGCAGCGATCGCTGCGAATCTGGCAGCGATCGGAGTCGGCACCGAAACTGACGGTTCGGTGGTTTGTCCTTCGAATGCTAATTCGCTCGTTGGTATCAAGCCTACGGTGGGCTTGATCAGTCGCGCCGGCATCATTCCAATCTCGCACAGTCAGGACACGGCGGGGCCAATGTGTCGCACCGTACGCGATGCAGCAATTATGCTGGGCGTGTTGACCAGCGCTGATCTACGCGATCCCTCTACGGGACCTGTTAAGGGTGGACTTAGAGAGGTCATCAGCGATTACACTCCTTTCCTGGATGCAAACGGCTTGAAAGGCGCGCGCATCGGCGTGCAGCGAAAATCTTTTGGATTCAACGATGCAGTCGACAAAGTGATGAATGAATGCGTCGACACGATCAAGCGGCTGGGCGCGACGGTCATCGATCCGGCTGACATTCCGACTCAAGGCAAGTTCGATGACACGGAATTGGAAGTGCTGCTTTACGAATTCAAAGCGGACTTAAACAAATATCTCACGTCGCTTGGGCCGAGCGCGCCGGTGAAATCACTGAAAGAGATCATCGACTTCAATGAGAAGAACCGCGATCGCGAGTTGCCATACTTTGGCCAGGACATCATGACCAAAGCACAAGCGAAGGGACCGCTCACGGAAAAGAAATATCTTGACGCGCTCGCCAAGAACCATCTGATGTCACGCACGCAAGGCATCGATGCGGTGATGATCAAGAACAAGCTCGAGGCAATCATCGCTCCCACCGGGGGCCCGCCCTGGCCGACGGATTTGGCGAACGGTGATCACTTCACTGGTGGGTACTCGACGGCATCGGCTGTCGCCGGTTATCCGCACATCACTGTGCCTGCGGGTTATGTGTTCGGCATGCCGGTGGGGATTTCGTTCTTCGGCCGCGCATGGAGTGAACCGACTTTGATCAAGTTCGCGTACGCGTTTGAGCAAGCGACGAAGACACGTCGAGCGCCGAAGTTTCTGCCGACGGCGCAATTGGGCTGAGCGGCGTCCGCAATGGAGTGCGGCAATGGAGCACCCGCGAACGGAGCGCCCGCATCCTGCGGGCGGTACGCAGGCATCTTGCCTGCATCTCGCGGACACCTAAAAGCGCGAGCAACGATGCTCGCGACCCGCACGCAAGGATGCGTGGCTCCGCGTCCTTCACGGCGACCAGCGCCTCACTTCAGATTTGTCAGTCAGTGTTTCTAATAATTCTTCAACACTGCGATGCAGCACCGGATGCACCAGTTGCGGCGCAATTTCCGCCAGCGGCTCCAGCACGAAGCGCCGCTCATGGAGACGCGGATGCGGGATACGCACAAACTCCGTGTCACTTTTCATATCGCCGTAAAACAGCAGATCCAGATCGATGGTGCGCGGCCCGTCCTTAACATCGCGAATCCGTCCGAGGGCGAATTCAATCCGCAGCAGGCGCGCCATCATTTGCTCAGGCGTGGGCAGATGATTTCCGATTTCGGCGACCATGTTCAGGAAGGGCGGCTGCTCGATCCCACTTACCGGTTCAGTTTCGTAAATTGAGGATAGGCAAGTTACCGTCATTGCCGCGTGCGTCATCCCGCGCACGGCGAGCAGCAGGTTTCCCGCCCGATCGCCAAGATTCGATCCGATTCCGACATAGGCTTTCGTCGCGTGATTGCGGTGCGAGAACATAAAGTCGGTACCATCCGCGTGAGCGGATGGATCAAAAAAGTGCCTTAACCCGCCCGCTCACGCAGGTGGTACTGACTTCATGACCTAGCGACGCGCTATGCTACACTGGCAACGCTACCCCGTGAAGTTTTAATTCGGATTCCAGCGGCGCGAATGGTTGCGTCCGGGCGGGCACGGCGGCCCCGTCATTACACAAATGGCTCGCAGAAGATTTCGCAGCAACCAACGGCACGAGCCGGTCACTGAACGCTCTTTTCAGGAATATCTCTATTCCAGCGGCGCGCCGCAAACTTCACGCACCGAACTGATGCGCATGGTGCGCGGCGGCGAGGACTCTTACCTCGAACTCAAAGTAAAACTTTCGAATTCTGAACGTATCGCGCAGGGCGTTGTCGCACTGGCGAACACCGGCGGCGGAGTGATCGTCTTCGGCGTAAACGATCAATTGCGCGTTGAAGGCCTCGATCATCCTGAAGAAGTACAGGACGAACTCGTGCGGATTTGTCGCGAAGAGATTGTGCCGCCACTGATGCCTTTCATCGATCGGCTCGCATTCGACAGCGGACGGCGCATCGTGGCGCTCGATGTGCAGGGGAAGCAGAGACCGTATCGCACTCGTGATGGCAGGTTCTTTGTGCGCATCGGCGCCGAGAAACGGGAGGCAACCGGCGATGAGCTCTCAGCGTTGCTTGATGATGCACGACCCTTCGAATTCGAAAACCTGCCGGCGCTCGGGGCGACGGTCGGTGATATTGACGAAGCGCATCTGTGGAGTTTCATGCGCGGCTTTGCGGGCGGCGCGTTCGACGAAAAGACGGTGAAGGGTTATCCGACCGAAGAAATCCTCGAGCGATATTTGTTGTTGGCGACAAACAGCGGGCGTGGCCTGGTGCCGACCTTTGCCGGCTTGTTGCTATTTGGTCGTGATGAAAGCGTTTCTCGTTTGCTGGTGAATAATGCAGTCACTCTCACGCGATTCAGCGGCGAGACGAGCCAATCACCAATCATCGAACGAGTTGAGCTCAGCGGAAACCTTGCGACGGTTTACGAAGCTGCGTTGAAATTCCTTACCCGCTACGTTGACCTTTGGGACTCGCGTGCCACTCTCCCGCGAACGTTTGATAATCAAACGGGCGTGCCGGCGCGCGCGAACTATCAGCGTTCTGCCGTTTGCGAAGCGGTTGCGAATGCGCTGATTCACCGTGACCTGGCGCTCCGCGAGATCAAAACCCGCATACATATTTCCGATCGTGGCATTGAGTTCGTGAACGCGCGTCGCAGCGCTGGCTTTGCATCGTCTGGCGCGCGCGCTATCAAATACGGCGTGCAACAGCGGCTGAATCCTCAAATCGCGTCAGTCTTCATAAATCCTGCTTACGGGTTAGCGCTGCCGAATGGCGGTATGCCGATGCTGCTGCAGCAAGCCCGCACATTTTCGGGTCGCTTGCCCGACATCGTCGCTTTCAACGACGAGTTTCGGCTGCGCATTCACGGCGTGTGATTGCGAATTTCTCATTCACAGCGCGGTTCAGCGCGATGTTTAAGCTTGAATTCAGAAGGAAAACCGTTTAAACCGGTTTCCGTCATTAAACCGTCGTCGCGACACCGGGCTGAAGCCCTGGTGTGAATGAAATCACCGGCGCGACGAGTTTCTGAACTGGAGGTCTCCTTCGTGCTTAGACGGTTTCCTTGTCTGCTAGTTGCTGTCTTCCTGGTCTCACTCTCAATTCAGTCAGATACGGCGCTCGTTCATCGCGTTCACGCCCAATCCAAAGTCATTCCCGAGCCCAAAGATGTGCTCGGCTTCACGCCGGGCGATGATCGCAAACTTGCGAGTTGGGGCAAGGTCGTCGAGTATTTTCAGAAACTCGCCGCCGCGAGCGATCGGGTGAAGTTTGAAGAGATTGGCAAGTCAACGATGGGCGCCCCGTTTGTATACGCGACGATCAGCGCGCCGGAGAACTTGGCGCACCTCGATGAATACAAACGCATTCAGGATCAACTCGCGGACCCGCGCAAACTAAGTCCGACAAACTTAAGTCTGTCGAACACTCTGGATCGCAAAGCTGCTCAACTAGTCGCGCGGGGCAAGACGGTCGTCGCCATCACTTGCGGGATTCACTCGACCGAAGTCGGCTCATATCTTTCCAGCATGCTGATTGCCTATCGCCTCGCCTCGTCAAATGACCCCGAGGTTCAGGAGGTTCTGCGCAACACGATCATTCTGCTCGTGCCTTCGACGAATCCGGACGGCGTGGATATCGTCAACAACTGGTATCAGAAAACGCTGGGCACGCCTTACGAAGGCACCGATCCGCCCGAGCTTTATCACAAGTACACCGGCCACGACGACAATCGCGACTGGTATGCGTTCACGCAGGTCGAGACGCAACTGGTCGTCGACAAGATTCTCAACGTCTGGCATCCGCAAATCGTCCACGACATTCATCAGCAGGGCGCGTTTGGTTCGCGTTTGTTCCTACCGCCCTACATGCAGCCGGTCGAGCCGAACGTGCCGAAACAGATCGTTGAGGGTTACACCGAACTCGGTAACTATCTTGCGAAAGAGATGCGCGCTGCGGGTTTCAAAGGCATCACCACCGATTCTACTTACGACGCCTGGTCGCCTTCGCGCGCCTACTCGCATTATCACGGCGGCGTGCGCATCCTGCAGGAAAGCGCCTCGTGCCGGCTGGCAACGCCGATCACTCTGAGGTTCGAGCAACTGCAGTCGCGCGAAGGCTACGACCCGCAAAAAGAGTCGGCGAATTTCGGACCGTTGTGGAAAGGCGGCGAATGGCACCTGCGCGATATTACGAATCAAATGACGACCGTCGCGTTTCTGTTGCTAAAGCATGCGGCGCAAAATCGCGAACACTGGTTGCAAAAGTTTTATGAGATCGAGAAGGAAGCGGTTGATAGACCAGGAAGTCAGACATTGATTGTTCGCGGAGATAAGAGAAGCGCTATTCCGTTGGTCGATATATTGATTCGAGGCGGCGTTTTGGTTAGCCGGGTCGATAACGTCACAAACAAGAGTGGTGAATACAAAGTCGGCGACTACATTATTATCCCTGATCAGCCATATTTCGCATTCGCAAAAGCGCTTCTCGAACCGCAGATATATCCTGACTTGAGAGACAAAAGTGGGCGGCCAATTCCTCCGTACGATGTGACGGCCCACACGCTTCCACTATTAATCGGTTTAGATGTTGTTCATGCGCCATCTCTCTCCCCCGGACTGAGGCTAACGCGGCTGACGAAAACGCCAGTAATCATGACGGGATACCCACCGTTGGTAGATCGCGAAGGTCGCCTGAATGATCAGGGTCAGCTCATGCAAACAAAAATGGGTCTGTACAAGTCGTATGTTCCGGCAATTGACGAGGGGTGGACACGATGGTTGCTTGAACATCGAGGAGCGCTCGGACTTAAATCGATTCACGATTCTGACATTCGTATTGGAAATCTGCGACAAAGTTTTGACACCATCGTCATCCCCGATCAGCCACGCGCCGCAATTCTTAACGGCCATCGCAAAGGCACGATGCCGGATGAATACACCGGCGGTCTCGGCGAGCAGGGCGTAAAGGCTTTGCGCGAGTTTGTCGAACAGGGCGGGACGCTTGTCTGTCTCAATCGCGCGTCGGATTTTGCCATCGAGCAATTTAAACTGCCGGTGCGCGATGTGGTTGATGGCTTGCCGCGCACGGATTTCTACGTGCCGGGATCGATTCTGCGGATTGAACTCGATACGAACGATCCGATCGCGAAAGGAATGCCGAAAGAATCGATCGCCTGGGCCGAGAATTCGCCGGTGTTTGAAGTGATTGGTAGTTCTTCCCCTCTCCCAATGGGAGACGGGACAGAGGGGAGAGGGCCCTACGGTGCGCAAACCCTCACCCCAACCCTCTCCCAGCGGGAGAGGGAGCAAGCAGTGAAGGTCATCGCTTGGTACCCGCAAGACAAAGATCCGCTTTTATCCGGCTGGCTACTCGGTGGTGATCGCATCAAAGGCAAGGCGGCTTTAGTGCAAGTTGATATGGGCAAAGGCCGCATCATCCTCTTCGGCTTTCGCCCGCAGTATCGCGGCCAATCGCTGGCGACGTATCCGCTGTTCTTCAACGCGATCGCGTCGAAGTGAAGGCGGTACATCAGCCTACCTGTAAATATCTCGTGCCTTCGGCACGAAGACACGCGCGCAATTAGACAATAGTCAGCGACCTCCTTACACTCGCATTCTCGAAATATCGCTGCGCACGCTGAACGTCAAGCTCAATTTGCGTCTTCAGTTCATCGATCGATCCAAACTTCTTCTCATCTCTCAATCCATGCAGGAAGCGCACGCGCAACACGTCGCCATACAAGTCTCCTGTCCAATCAATCACGTGAGTCTCAACGGAAGGCTCAAGCGCGTCGCCAAAAGTGGGTCGCACGCCGATGTTCGTGACGCTGCGCCGCCATTGTCCTTGGATGAGCGTCGCCGTCACGTAAACACCACGGCGCGGAATCACTCGATTGTGTGGCTGCACGTTAGCGGTCGGAAATCCGAGTCCTACGCCGCGCGCGTCGCCGCGTGCGACAGGTCCTTCGATTCCGTAAGGCCGGCCTAACATGCGGCGCGCGAGATTGACTTGTCCGTCGGCTAACAGTTGGCGAATGACCGTTGAGCCGATCCGTTTTCCGCGTAAGCGCACTTCTGGTACTTCATTAGCAACGAAACCGAGCTGCCCGCTAACACGACGCAATAGTTCAATGTTGCCTTCGCGGTTGTTTCCAAAAAAGAAGCCGCGGCCAAGATAGACCTCTTTTGCATGTAAACGATCGACCACGACGTCGCGCAGGAAGTCCTCAGCCCGAATCCGCGAGAAGGCCTGATCGAAATGAATCACGATCGTCTGTTCGATGCCCAACACGCTGAGCGCTTCAATTTTCTGATCGAAAGTTTGGAGCAGCGGCGGCGCTGATTCAGGATGGAGCACCGCACGTGGATGAGGTTCGAACGTGATAACCGTCGGCACTGCTTCTGCGACGCGGGCGCGATCGACGACCGTCTTCATGATGAGCTGATGTCCGAGGTGTAGGCCATCAAACACCCCGAGCGTGAGGACCGTGGGACGGGCGATGTCGGCGTTATCGGTTCCGTGAAAAAGTCGCATGAAAGCAGTAATGAGTAATGAGTGATGAGTAATGAGTAGACTGCTTGCCTAGCTTGAAGTCTTTCGTTTTTCCACTGCCACTCTCAGACCGCCAACAACTTGACCGACCTCCATGGCAGCAGACATCAATTCTTGGAATTGGGACTGCGTGAGGTAATTCGCATCGAATGCGACATACAGTTGCGACCGCAACTCGGCGCAAGACGCCTTCGCGATGGAAAGAAATTGATGAAATTCAGCGGCACGCCCGCGTTCGAACCCTTCAGCGATGTTCGACACTATCGAAATGGCCGACCGTCGAATTTGATCCTTTAGACCAAAATCACGTGAGAAACCCGGAAGTCTCGTTGCTTGATAAATCTTCCGGCTAAGTTGACGTGCTTTCTGCCATGCGATGAAGTCTTCGAACTTTTCGATTTTCTTAGGCATGTTGTTCTCCTTTTTGGGATGAAAGGTTTAATGCACATTCACTCATCACTCATCACTCATCACTCATCACTAACGACGAGTCCGTCATACGCCCACTGAACTCCGTCGGGCAGAAGTTTCGAATCGCGTGCGTGCTTCACTTCATGCGTAATGTGGGTGAAGTAAGTTCGTTTTGGTTTCAACACTTCGACGTAATGCAATGCTTTCTCAAGCCACAAGTGCGTTTCATGTGGCCGAATCCGCAAGCAATCGAGCGCGAGGACATCCAGGTCGCGTAAGCCATCGAGCGTCGAGGGTGGGATCTCGTTCAGGTCAGTCGCGTACGCAAAATCGTTAAAGCGATAAGCAATCACCGGCAAGCGTCCATGAATTACTTCGAGCGGCGTCACGCGCAAATCCTGACTGAAACAAAACGATGCGCCATCTATGACAGTGTGCGGAACGATTTGCGGGAGTCCCCCACCAAAATGTGTCGGTTGGAAAACATATTGAAAGATTCTGCGGATGTCTTTCCATGCGCGTTCGTTTGCGTAGAGTCCCAGCGCTCCGTGCCGAAAGTTCAGCGGCCGAATATCATCAAGTCCAAAAATGTGATCGGCGTGACAGTGCGTGATAAGCACTGCGTCGAGGTGCCTGAGGCCAATTCGCAGAGCCTGTTGCCTAAAATCGCTGGAGGTGTCGACGATGACTGTTTGGCCGGCGTGCTCAATCAGCACTGAGACACGGAGACGCTTGTCGCGCGGATCGTCTGAGGTGCACGTTTCGCAATTGCACGCGATCGAAGGAACGCCGGTGGATGTGCCAGTGCCTAAGAAGGTCAGTCGCATGTCGTAAATCGTAAATCGTGAATCGTAAATAGAAAAACCAAACGTGAGGAACGCAGACTATTTACCATTCACGATTTACTATTACTTATTTATTTTCCGCCAGTGATATCGCTCGCGCTGAATTTCGCTGGGGGAGGCGTGGGCGAACCAGAAAACGAAACGTACTGCATGCGGAGATCGGCGAGCAGTCCTTCAACCATCTGCTCCTCCTGCGCGTCGAGATTGCCGGCGGTCTTCTTCTCCAACATGCCCAGCACGTCAATCCAGTGTTTCGCCGTTTTCAGATCGACACCTGTTTCGCCGGTCACCGGATGTGGCATCATGCCTAAAGAGGCCGCCGCATTCGACGCCAGAGACATTATCAGGCTGATGAAACTGGCCGGATCATCGAGCGGATCACTCCCTGTCGGTTGGGCTTCTTCCCTTGGCGCGCGTGGTGCGGTCGGCTCAGGTGCCGGTGGCTTAGACTTAGAGGCCGGAGCTTTTTCCTGCGTGGATGCGTCAATTCGGGCCTCAGCGGCCGCTTTTGAATCGGCTTGTTGTTGAGCCTCTTTCTCTTCTGGCGACAGTTCGCGCGGCGTTCCGTCAGGATTAAAGGGCCGGCGATCGACTACTTTGAATGTTGGTTGTTCTTCAGCCATGGTGTCTTCGACGCAGGGACGCGCTGGTTTTTCAATTCGCAGCGCGCCATTTAATCAAGTTGGAATTATTACGGCGTCGATGTTAGCACCGCGATTTGAGTGCTGGCAAAGGAACTGAAGTCTTTGCGCGGTTTCATCTCACTTCCTAAGGTGCGAATGACACCATCTACGCAACTTGAAACTGGAAACCGGAAACCGGAAACTAGGCTCATGCCGAAAAAGTTTGCTGACCTCGTCGAGTTGATGGATCAACTGCGCGAGCCGGGGGGCTGTCCGTGGGATCGCGAACAAACCTATGCGACCTTAGCGCCGTTTCTTTTGGAAGAGGCGTACGAAGCGTTCGAAGCGCTCGAGGAAGCGCGCGAAGGCCGCCCTGACTCGTTGCGCGAAGAGCTTGGCGATCTGCTGTTTCAGATCGTTTTCCAGGCGCGCGTCGCGAAAGAACGGAGCGAGTTCACCATCGATGATGTGATCGATGGCTTGCACACGAAGATGGTGCGCCGGCATCCGCACGTTTTTGGCAACGCGCAGGCGGATAACTCGAAAGAGGTTTTGAAGAACTGGGAAGCGATTAAGGCTGAAGAAAAGCGCATGACGAAAAAGGCCGGGAGCGAATCCGCACACTCCTCAATCCTGGATGGTGTGTCAACTAAAGCGCCGGCGCTCATGGAAGCGCATCAAATTTCGAACAAGGTTGCGCGCGTCGGTTTTGATTGGACAGACATCGATCAAATTTTTCAGAAGCTTCAGGAAGAAGTCGACGAACTGCGCGTCGCGATTGAACAACACAAACAATCACGCGACGAGGCGGATCATGCGCGGATGCGTGAAGAGATCGGCGACATGCTGTTTGTAGTCACGAACATCGCGCGACACCTCAGTGTCGAGCCTGAGGCCGCGCTGAAACTCGCCAACCGAAAGTTTCGCAAGCGCTTCGCGCACATCGAGAAGCGTCTGCGCGAGCAAAACCGCAAATTCGAAGAGGTTTCGATTTTGGATTTGGAAGAACTCTGGCAGGAAGCCAAGCGGTCAGAATCACCTGCGGTAGCGGGTGGTTGAATCCTCAATCGAGATCAACCTGCCGCTACTGCAGCGGGTCCGGACGTTAACGCCCCAAACTTCTCTCGAACTCGCCATGCTGTGGATCGAAGGTCGACATTGCGACGGTGCTATCCATCGACTGGTCGGTTGAAAAGATGCCCGACACACGCATCTTGAATTCGTCGGCATTCGTTGCGTTGTGAATCGCTTCCTCGTAGGTGATCTGTCGCGTCTGCAGCAACTGAAACAGCGACTGATCGAACGTCTGCATGTTGTACTGAGACGCGCCGTTGGCTATCGCTTCACGAATCAGCGACGACTTGTCTTCGTTGACAATGTAATCACGAATCAACGCCGTCGAGACCATCACCTCTACAGCGGGCACGCGACCTGAACCTTTAGCCGCGCGCACGAGCCGCATCGAAATCACTGCTTTCAAAATTCCCGCTAACTGAATGCGCACTGACTTCTGTTGATGTGACGGAAACGAGGAGACGATACGCATGATCGTCTCTGTGGCATCGAGCGTGTGCAGCGTCGAAAGCACCAGATGGCCTGTCTCTGCCGCAGTCAGCGCCGTGCTGATCGTCTCCATGTCACGCATTTCACCGACGAGAATCACATCAGGATCCTGACGCAACGCGCCGCGCAACGCCTCAGCAAACGAGCGCGTGTCAACGTCGACCTCGCGCTGGGTGACGAAAGCCTGTTTGTCGCGGTGGAGAAACTCGATCGGATCTTCGATCGTGACGATGTGACCGGATCGCGTGGTGTTAATACGATCGATCATCGCCGCGAGCGTCGTCGATTTTCCGGAACCGGTTGCGCCTGTCACCAGAATCAGGCCGCGCCGTTCATCGGCAATACGATCGAGCACCCCCGGCAGACCGAGTTGCGACGTGGTTTTGCTCTGATCGGGAATCACACGCAGCACAATGCTGACGGTTCCACGCTGCTGAAAAATGTTCGCGCGGAATCTGCCCAGACCGAGAACGCTGTATGCGATGTCGACTTCGGAAACTTCCTTTAACCTCTGCTTCTGGCGGTTCGACATCATCGAGAACGCCATGTCGAGCGTGTCTTCCGGCGAAAGTCGCGGCGCGTCCGCCACCGGGTAGAGTTCGCCGCCGATGCGCATAATGGGGAATGAGCCGGCTTTCAAATGCAGGTCGGAAGCAAGATGAGCCGTCGCGGTGACGAGTAAATCGTCGATCTTTACAGACATATGGGGGTCGGAATCCTCGTCTTAATCACGGCTGCGCCAGCGGCCAACTTAGGAAATCTGGAGAGGTTTTGGGCAAGAAGTGGAACTAAATGGTCCAGGGCAAGGGCCGTTTCGTAGGCAAATCCAATATAACGGGTTGGCTGAAGCAGGGTCAACGAGTTTTTTGACCGCGGCACAAATGCAATAAAGTCAGCATTATCCACGTGAGCGGACAGGTCTAATCGTGAGTTGTCGAGCCCAGTAGAAGTACTTCTTGGACCCATTCCCTTACGGCAATGGTACTGACTCAACCTTCCGTCTCTGATATATTCCCCACCTTCAGCAGACATGATCGACAAGCAAACACCGCACACGGATCGTGTGCAGTGGGCGAAAGTCATCGACCACACTCGCTGCATCGGATGCCACGCGTGTACCACCGCGTGCAAGTCTGAGAACGTTGTTCCGATCGGCGTGACGCGCACTTACGTCAAACACGTCGACGTCGGTGTGTGGCCGCAAGTGCGGCGCGCCCATCAGGTAACGCGTTGCAATCAATGCGCGCACGCGCCTTGTGCGACGGCGTGTCCGACCGCCGCGATGTTCAAGCGCGCCGACGGCATCGTTGATTTCGACAAATCGATCTGCATCGGCTGTAAAGCCTGCATGGCCGCTTGTCCTTACGATGCGATCTTCATCAATCCGGAAGACCACTCGGCAGAGAAATGTAACTTCTGCGCGCATCGCATCGATGTTGGATTAGAACCTGCGTGCGTTGTCGTTTGTCCCACGCAAGCGATCCTGATCGGCGACATGAACGATCAGACTTCGTATGTTGCTCAGATCGTGAGTCGTGAAGCGGTGAACGTGCGTCGGCCTGAGAAAGAGACGCTGCCGAAACTTTTCTACAAAGGTGCGCATCAGGCGACGCTCGATCCGTTAGCGGCACGACGGCCCGAAGCTGGATTGTTCATGTGGAGCGAGCAGCAGCAGTCTGCCGAACAAGTAGTCTCAGGAAATCCCACTTACAACAACACGTCGGCCGCAGCGTTACTGAGTTACGACGTTGCGCATTCGATTCCGTGGGACTGGCGCGTAAGTTTGTACACGTGGACGAAAGGAATCGCGAGTGGTGTTTATCTCGTCGCAGCGTTGTTGGTGCTGTGCGGATTGATTCAGCCTGACAGTTCGCTTTGGTTGTGGTACACGCCGATCATAGGTGGAGCCTTTCTCGGTTTCACCGGCTTGTTACTCATTTGGGACCTCGAACATCCGGAACGCTTCTATATGATTTTTACGCGACCACAGTGGCGAAGCTGGCTGGTGAAAGGCGCCTTCATCATCGCCGGTTATTCACTGGTGCTCGCACTGCATTTTGTCGCGAGCATACTCGGCAAAACTTCACTGCAGAGTTGGTTGATGATCGCGGGAATTCCGCTGTCACTGCTCACCGCGGTTTACACGGCTTATCTTTTTGCGCAGGCGAAGGCGCGCGATCTTTGGCAGAACCCTTTGTTGCCACCGCATCTGGTCCTTCAGGCGCTGGTTCTCGGAGCGCTCGTCCTGGCGCCGTTTGCGAGCCTATGGACAAATCCCGAACGGCAAATGTCGCCGGTGTTTCCGCGCATGCCAGAGATTACTCCTCTACTGTGGATCATCATGGCAGGTACCGTCGTGCACTTGCTCATGATTTGGGGCGAAGTATCGTTGACCCACGGCAGTGCGCACGCGCGAGTGGCGACGTGGGAAATGACTCGCGGAAGATACCGCTCGTACTTCCGATTAGGCGTGATGTTGCCTCTGTTCGGAATGGCCGGCTTAATCGTCGCGGGCACGATGACTTTTGTGACTCCGATATTCATCACTTTTTTTGTCTCATTATTCATGCTGCTGATCGGCATGATGCTTTACGAACACGCGTACGTGCAGGCGGGACAATCGGTGCCGCTGGCGTGATTTGGACGTGATGCCTACAGAACCGCGAACGGTAGTGAGCGGGACAAGGGCTCATGTCGGTTGAAGAAAAACTGAAAATGGTTGGCGTTGTGTGACCCACACACTAACGCAACTTGAGCGTTTATCCCGCTCACTACGGTTCGCGGTTCTGTAAGAATGGTCGATCGTCTGGAATGGATTAAGCGTCAATTTTCATTCGAGCTGCCGCTCGGCATGTACGGCAACGTGGTCGAGCGAGTGCGCGGCACCCCGGCGCGACTTGAGGATCTTACGCGCGGACTGTCCGCAGAAATCTTGACGCGACGCGACGGCGACAAATGGTCGATCCAGGAGCAGGCGGGACATCTACTTGATCTGGAAGAACTCGGAATGAAGCGGCTGGACGATTTCGAGGCTGCACGCGGTACGTTGACCGCTGCCGACATGTCGAATCAGAAAACACACGAAGCGAATCACAACGCGAATTCGATTGAAAACATTCTCAGCACTTTTCGCAACGAGAGAATGACATTCGTCACTCGTCTCGATTCCTACGACGAGGCATTCGTCGCGCGCACGGCTCTGCATCCACGCTTGAACCAGAAGATTCGCGTCATCGATCTGGTTTTCTTCATTGCCGAGCACGACGATCATCATCTGGCACGCGTTTCCGATCTGAAGAGGAAGTTCGCATAGACTCAATGAGCACGAATTATCAAGGCCCGTCACGTATTCATCTCTCAGCTTTCCCGCCCAAAGAGCGCTGGGACGATTGGACTGAATTGGATTCGCGCGCGTGGCCGCAGCGGAAAGAGCGGCACTATCAACTCGTGCCGACGACTTGTTTCAATTGCGAGTCGGCCTGCGGGCTGCTGGCCTACATCGACAAAGAGACTGGGCAGATTCAGAAGTTTGAAGGCAATCCGGAGAATCCGGGAAGCCGCGGACGCAATTGTGCGAAGGGACCGGCGACGCTCAATCAGGTTTACGATCCCGATCGGATTCTTTATCCGCTGAAGCGCACTGGCAAACGAGGCGAAGGAAAATGGGAGCGCGTTAGTTGGGATCAAGTGCTCGATGACCTCGCCGGTCGCATTCGCAAAGCAATCGTGGAAGACCGCAAGGGCGAGATCATGTATCACGTCGGGCGTCCGGGTGAAGATGGATTCACGGAACGGATTCTCGCAGCCTGGGGCGTCGACGGTCACAACTCGCATACGAACATTTGCTCGTCGGGCGCGCGCGAGGGTTATCAACTTTGGATGGGACTCGATCGGCCGAGTCCGGATCATGCTAATGCGAAAGTCATTCTGCTGATCAGCGCCCATCTCGAGTCCGGTCATTACTTCAATCCGCACGCGCAGCGGGTGATCGACGGCAAAGCTAACGGCGCAAAGTTGATCGTGATGGACACGCGCCTTTCGAACACGGCGACGCATGCGGACTACTACATCGCTCCGTATCCGGGATCGGAGGCGGCGATCCTTCTCGCGATTGCGAATTATTTGATCCAGAACGATCTGTACAATCGCGAGTTCGTGCGGAAGTGGTGGAACTGGCAGGAATACTTGAGTTCCGAGTTTGGAGTTTCGAGTTTCGAGTTCACGGATTTCGAAAAGCGCCTTAAAGAACTGTACACCGAATACACGTTCGAGTTTGCGGCCCAGGAATCAGGCGTTGATGCGAAGACGCTCGAAGAGATTGCAAACCTCGTTTCGACTGCTGGCACGCAACTCAGCAGTCACAACTGGCGCAGCGTTACGTCTGGAAATAGCCACGGGTGGTCAGTAGCGCGTTGCTTGTTCATGTTGAATTGTCTGATGGGCGCGGTCGCCACCGAAGGCGGCGTGTTTCCCAACGCGTGGAACAAGTTCGTGCCGAAACCGATTTACACGCCGCCACATCCCAAGATGTGGGGCGAGATCAATTGGCCGCAGGAATACCCGCTTTCCATGCACGAGATGTCGTTTCTGCTGCCGCATTTGTTAAAGGAAGGACGCGGTAGGCTTGATACTTACTTCACTCGTGTTTACAACCCGGTGTGGACCAATCCGGATGGCTTCTCATGGATCGAAGCGCTGACTGATGAAAACTTGATCGGTTGTCATGCGGCGCTCACCCCCGTTTGGAATGAGACTGCTTACTTCGCTGATTACATTTTGCCGATGGGTCTCGGGCCTGAGCGCCACGACATTCATTCGTACGAAACTCACGATTCCCAATGGCTCGGATTTCGTCAGCCGGTGATGCGCGCGGCGCGCCAACGAAATGGCGAAGATATTCATGACACTCGTGAAGTAAATCCCGGCGAGGTTTGGGAAGAGAACGAGTTCTGGATGGAATTGACCTGGCGCATCGATGCCGACGGCAGCCTGGGCATTCGCCCGTTTGTCGAATCGAAGCAGAAACCGGGCACGCGACTCAGTGTCGATGAGTATTACGGCTGGATTTTTGAGAATTCTTTGCCGGGTTTGCCGGAAAAGGCAGCGCAAGAAAATCTGACGCCGCTCGAGTTCATGCGCCGCTACGGCTCATACGAAATCAAAAAGAAGACGGGCGCGCTCTACGATCAAACAGTACCGGTCGAAGAGCTCGATGACATTCGCGAAGACGAGTTGGGCCGCGTATTCACGCGCGCGGCGAAGCCCGCTTCACCGAATGTAGTTCCGCTTCCTGGACCTGACGGCGATGCTGAAGGCCGTCGGCTGGTTGGCATCAAGGTTGACGGTGAAATCAAACGCGGGTTTCCGACACCCACCGGCAAGCTCGAATTCTTTTCCAGCACCATCGCCGCGTGGGGTTGGCCGGAATACTCGATTCCAACTTACATTCGCGGTCACGTTCATCCGCGGAATCTCGAACCCGATCAAACAATTCTGATTTCAACTTTTCGGCTGCCGATTCAGATTCACACGCGCAGCTCGAACGCGAAATGGCTGAACGAGATCGCGCATACGAACCCGCTCTGGCTGCACACGAGTCATGCGGCGCAGCTCGGTGTGCGCACCGGCGACCTGGTGCGTATCGAGACTGAGATTGGTTACTTCGTCGTGCGCGCGTGGGTCACTGAAGGCATCAAGCCCGGCATCGTGGCGTGTAGCCATCACATGGGCCGTTGGAAGACCCATGAAACTGGCCAGCAGCAGATGATGGCCACGGTCAAACTCGATCATGACGGCGATAAGTGGGGATTGACGCGCGAAGCCGGCGTCGGGCCTTACGAATCGAGCGACAAGGACACGCTGCGCATCTGGTGGAATGACGTCGGCGTCCATCAGAACCTCACGTTCCCTGTGCATCCCGATCCGATCTCAGGAATGCACTGCTGGCATCAAGTAGTGCGCGTGCGGAAAGCTGATCCGACCGACTCATACGGCGACATTCATGTCGATACGGCAAAATCGCACGAGGTCTTCAAGCAGTGGCTCGCGCAGACCCGTCCTGCCGAGAAGTTCTCACCAAATGGCGAGCGCCGTCCGTACTGGATGCTGCGACCCTTAAAGCCTGCGCGTGAGTTTTACAAGTTGCAGCGCTAAACGCGGATGGAAGAAGCACGTTCACAACTGGCGGCGTGGGAGACCTTCTTTTTTCTGATCGGGTCGTCCGGCGCGGCGCTCACAGGCTTGCAGTTTGTCGTCATTGCGCTCATCGCTGACTCGCGCAGAAAGGCGACCACTCGCGAGATTCAAGCTTTCGCGACGCCGACCATCGTCCATTTCAGCGCGGTGCTGCTGTTGTCGGCGATGGTGAGCGCGCCCTGGCATAGCCTCTCACGCCTGGCACTGGTGATCGGCCTGTATGGTGCGGCTGGTTTCCTTTACACGCTGATGATTTTCTTGCGCGCGCGCCGGCTGAAAACGTACCGATTGGTTTTCGAAGACTGGCTATGGCACGTGGGGCTGCCATTGATTTCATATGCGTTGCCGATAGCCGCTGCGTTCATGCTTCCGCGTTACGCACACCGAAGCCTATTCATCGTCGGATTTGGAGCGCTGATGTTGCTCTTTATCGGAATTCATAACGCCTGGGACGCAGTGACTTACATTACGATCGAGTTAAGTCAGAAAAGGAAATAGCAAGAGTTTGGTAGTGACCTAACTCTCAGTGTCTCGGTGAACGCTCCGTGCCCCTGTGGTGAAGGTCATCACGCGACAATTCCACCACAGAGACGCCGAGGACCCACGGAGACACAGAGAACAACTTCAACTTAGGGGACTACGGGGATTACCATCGTCATGAAGAACTTGCTCGGACGCGCTGCGGCACTCGCCGTCTTCATTCTCCCTTTTCATTCCACACCTATTGGTCAAAGCGATAAAGCCCCGGACTTCAAACAATATCCAGCTGATGTCTATGCCGGAAAGCCTGCGCCGCTTAACCTTCACAGCCATCGCATGGCGCGCATGTATCGCACCAGCATTCGCGAGCAGCTTCACGAAAAGGGCATCAACTTTGCCGGCCATTACACAATTGCGGTGATGGGATGCGGCGCCGGCTGTTCAATCACTGCGATCGTCGATGCGCGAAACGGCAACGCTTACTTCCCGCGCGAGCTCGACGGTTGGAACGTCGAGCCCGGCGTCTATGAATTTGGTGACAACGAAGACGTTCAGACGTTTCGCACAGACAGTCGACTCCTCAAAATAATTGGCGCGCCAAGACTCGGCGCCGACGAGCGGTGGGGCCCTGGCGGGATCTATTATTACGAGTGGAAAAATGATCGGCTGCGGCAGGTGCAATTCGTTCCCACCAGGCGCGCCGCGAGACGGCCGTAGGGTCCAGCCACACGCAAGCTCTGAACCTTTCCGTCCCTGCCTAACGAGGCAACCCACGTTTGATTTTGATCTCCTAAGAGTCATCGTTTAAGCGGGAACCAAAGGGCTGGCTGCGGTGTCATACATCAAGCCCGTCCGCCACTAGTGAAGCTACGACTGCGAAGGAGCTGATCATGCGTCGATTCAGTCTTCTTTTTTTCATCCCCATACTCTTACTGTCTGCAATTTCGAGCGCTGCGCAAGGCTTATCAACGGTCCTTCAAAGCGGCACTTCGGTCGAAAAAGATTTGCGCGCCGGTCAAACGCATAATTACACCATCAACCTTGAAAGAGAGCAGTTCCTACAATTGGCAATCGAGCCGGCTGACGTGGACATTGTCGTGCGCGTGTTCCTGCCTGATGGGAAGCTGCTGCGCGAGATAAATGAATTGAATGAGGGTCAGGACGTGGCATACGTCGAACTCGTGAGCGAGCTCTCCGGCGTCTACCGGTTTGAAGTTATACCGACCAGCGACGTGGCGAGCACGGCGTCGGCGATTCATTACACAATCAAGGTCGCCGAGCTCCGCAAGGCCACGGACGAGGAATTGCGCGCGCAAAAAAACGAGAGCACCCGAAAGGCCAAGGGCTTGGCGTTGCGCCTCGAAACGGCACAACACCTGGATCAATTTCGACGGCCGGAGAATCGCGTAGAAATGCTGCTCGAAGCCGCGCAGTTGCTCTGGCCTTCGGATGAAAAGCAGGCGCAGAAATTGATTACGCAGGCGATGGAAACAGTCAAGCAGGTCATTGCACAGAAAGCGGATCCAGAGTCGGAAAGCGATAATAACCAACTCGGGATGAAGCTGCGGACGGAAGTGATTCGTGTCTTGGCGCCGCATGATCCGGAAGCGGCGCTGGGGTTCCTGCGCGCGACGAGGCAATCGGTGGAAACTCCATCTCCGGCCTCCGGCCAATCCGATCCGGAAATACAGCTCGAAGCGACGCTCGTCAGTCAGGTCATTGCCGCTGACCCAAAGCGCGCGTTCGAACTGGCAGAAGACATGTTGAATCGTAGCTTTTCTTCCCAACTGATGGAGGTATTGAATCGCCTCACCCAAAAAGATCAGGAGTTGGCCAGCCGGCTGGCTCGGACGATGGCCCGGAAGATCGAGTCGCAGGATCTGATTAAGACACGCGAGGCGGCTTATCTTGCGGCCAGTCTTCTTCAATTGGCCCGGACGCAGCAGCAAATCGTGAAACAGAATGGTAACGGGGCGGATCACGGTGGTTTTCTCTCAGACGAAGAGTTTCGCGAACTCTTTCTGAAAGTCGTTGCGGACATGTTGGCATTCTCGGTGCCTGACGCAACGTTTTACACGCCGGATTTGGATAACGCGCGCGTTCTGGCGGCAACTATTAGACAGTTGGATGCCGAGGTAAAGAAGTATGCCGCTGATCGGGCAGGGATGATCGAAAAGAGAGTGGCGGACTTAACCGGACCGGCGATACAGATGCCGCCCGAGTGGCAGCGATATCAGAACGCGGCGAGTAACGAATCGGTCGACGTTGCTTTGGACACGATCGCGCAAGCGCCGACGACGATGCGTGATTATCTTTATCAACAGGTCGTAACGCGCGTCGCGACCGGCGGCGACGTTCCCCGTGCCCAGCAGATAATCGCTGAACGGATAAGCAATCCGACGCAGCGCGACCAGGCGCTGTATAACTTGAGACAGCAAGCGGTGACTGCTGCCGCGGAAAAAGGTCAAATCGACGAAGCACTGAGATTGCTTAGTAAGTTCAAGACGGTGTCGGAACGCGTCAGCTTGTTGACGCAAATCCTGGAACACATTGGTCCGGAAACAAAGCGCTCGTTGGCGGTGCAATACATCGAACAAGCCAAGGATCTCATCACCACTTCAGCCCGCGCCCAGGACGAGCAACAGATGGACATGCTCCTGGAGATTGCCGGCACGCTGGCGCGATATGACGCGAACCGCGCGTTTCAAATCGTCGATCCCCTCATCGATCAATTCAACGAGATTAGCGTCGCCGCGGTTAGCATGAACGGCTTTGGACATGATTTTTATGATGACGGCGAGCTAATCACTTCCAATGACAATCCCGTGGCTTCGGCTGCCAATCAGCTTTCCAACGCACTTGCGACTTTGGCGATGTTTGACTTCGATCGCGCGAAGATTGCCGCCGAGGGCATTCAGCGTATGGACGTGCGCCTCAGTGTGTTTCTCGCCATCGCACAGCGGACGCTGGAGATCGAGATTGAAACGCCCGATGGCGCGGGCTACGGATCCAACCAGGAATAATCGGGATCGAAGGCCCGCGCTCCCTCGGCTCGATTTGCTTGCTCACCGTCTCGAATTGCGAGAGAATCCGCTCGACCGAAAAACCCATCCAAACCTTCGAAGGTGTCGAAATGTATTTCAAGCAATTCTATCTGGGATGTCTCGCGCATGCGTCATACCTGATTGGCGCGGACGGCGAAGCCGCCGTTGTCGATCCGCAACGCGACGTCGATCAATACATCGAAGAAGCAACGGCCCAGAACTTAAAAATCAAGTACATCATTGAGACGCATCTGCATGCGGATTTCGTGAGCGGTCACCGTGAACTTGCGGATCGCACGGGCGCTGAGATCGTGTTTGGAGAAAAAGCCGGAGCAGCTTTGCCGCATCGCGCGGTGAGAGATGGCGATGAGCTGACAGTTGGCAGTGTGAAGCTTAGGGTCCTCGAAACGCCGGGACATACGCCGGAGAGTATCTGCGTTTTGGTGACTGACGCCGGAAATGCGAATGAACCCAGAAGGGTTCTGACTGGCGACACGTTGTTCATCGGCGATGTCGGCCGGCCCGATCTTGCGGGCGGCAAAGGCTACACGCCGCAAATGATGGCGGCGATGATGTACGACACTTTGCACAACAAACTTTTGAAACTGGATGACGCGGTTGAAGTTTATCCGGCACACGGAGCTGGTTCGATGTGCGGTAAAAATCTTTCGTCCGAAACTTCATCGACAATTGGGAAGCAGCGGCAGTTCAACTATGCGTTGCAGCCGATGACCAAAGATGAGTTTGTGGGCATGATGACTGCGGAACTGCCAACGGCTCCCGCTTACTTTCCAAAAGATGCTGAGATTAATCGCGCGGGAGCTTCGCCGCTCAGCGAGTTGCCGGCTTTGAAACCGGTGACGCCAGCGGAAGTCACCGAGCACGCGCGCGGTGGGGGAATGATTCTCGACGTACGTTCAGCAGTGGATTTTGGTGCGGCGCACGTGCCGGGTTCGCTGAACATTGGGCTGGGCGGACAATTTGCTTCGTGGGCCGGGACGCTGATCTCGATGGAGACGCCGCTCATCATCGTCGCCGAATCAGCTGAGAAGGCAGAGGAAGCGCGGATGCGCCTGGCGCGTGTCGGATTGGAAAATGTAAAGGGCTATCTCGCAGACGGCATCGATGCCTGGAAGATGGCAGGATTCGAACTGGCGACCGTACCGCAGATAAGCGTCGCTGATTTGAAAGACTTGATCGCATCCCGACCTGACTTGCAGGTTGTCGATGTGCGCCGTCCCGGTGAATACGAGTCAGGCCATGCCCCCCACGCCATGCCTGCGCCGCTCGCGAACCTCAACGACACGTTGCCGTCGCTGAAACTGGATCCAACAAAGATGACTGCCGTGATTTGCGCCGGGGGCTATCGCTCCAGCGCGGCGACCAGCATTATGCAGCCGCAGGGATTCACGAACCTGCTAAACGTCACGGGCGGAACCAGTGCGTGGATTAAAGCGGGTTACGATGTCGAGATGCCGGCCAAGGCTGCGGCGTCATAGCGCAGCGCCGACATCCTGTCGCCGATTCGCGAGCATCCTTGCTAGCGTTTTTGGGCGAACTTCAATGGGCCGGCCGGATGCCGGCGCACCGCAGGCAAGATGCCTGCGCTCCAGTTTGAACATCACAATGAACACAACTCAATTCCCCAGACGCAACTTCCTGTCGCTGGCCGGAAAGTCGCTCGGCCTCGCTGCGCTTGCATCACCGACTATCGCTTCGCTCGTGAAAGACGTGCAGGCCGCGACGAAGTCGATCGCGCACCTCTCACCCGAACAAGTCGCGACTGATGAAGACTATTGGTCGATGATTCAGAACGCGTTCAGCGTGACGCGCGGCATTATCAACCTGAACAACGGTGGCGTCAGTCCGAGCCCGCGCATCGTCACCGAGGCTCTGGTTCGTTACATCTGGCAACAGGAAGACGCGACGGCCTACACGATGTGGCAAATTCTCGAGCCCCAGTCGGAAACGATTCGCACCGGCCTCGCCGAGTTGTTCGGTTGCGATCGCGAAGAGATCGCGATTACGCGCGGTGCTTCAGAAGGACTCGAGACACTTCTCCTCGGATTGGACTTGAAGTCTGGAGATGAAGTGTTGACGACCACGCAGGATTATCCGCGCATGCTTACGACAATTCGGCAGCGTGAGCGCCGGGAAGGAATCAAGCTCAATCTGATTCAGATTCCCGTGCCGCCAAAGAACATCAATGAAATCACCGCGACGTTTGAAGGCGCGATTACGCCGCAGACCCGTTTGATTCAGATTGCTCATCAAATCAATCTCACGGGACAAATCACGCCAGTTAAAGCTGTCTGCCAAATGGCGCGACGGCACGGCATCGAAACGGTCGTCGATGGCGCGCATTCATTCGCGCAGTTCTATTTCAAACAGCCGGACCTCGACTGCGATTACTTTGCCACTAGTCTTCATAAGTGGCTGTACTCGCCGAAAGGCACCGGGCTGCTCTTCGTCAAGCGCGGCAAGATCTCTAAAGTGTGGCCGCTGTTTGCCGCCGAGGAAAAACAGCGAGCCGACATTCGCAAGTTTGAAGAAATCGGGACGCACTCAGCTGCGCCGCGGCTCGCGATTGGCGAATCGATTCTTTTTCACAATGGCATCGGCGGGAAGCGCAAGGAAGCACGCCTTCGCTTTCTCTCGCGCTATTGGATGGACAGGCTCAAAGACATTCCCAAAGTACACTTCAATACGTCCTTCGATCCACAACAGATGTGCGCGATCGCGAACGTCAAAATCGAAGGTCTGGATCAGGGAAAGATTGGCAGCTACCTCTTCGACAAGCACCGAATCTTCACCACGCCGATTGTCCACGAGGAGTTCACCGGCTTGCGGATAACGCCAAACGTCTACACGACGCTTTGGGAATTGGATCGATTTTGCGAGGTAATGAGCGCGGTCGCGCTCAAGGGTTTGCCTGTGTAGCCCGGCTTTTCGCCGAAAACCCTTCAGAAGCCCAGAAAAAAGGTGCTTGACGCCCCTTTGCGGCGGCAGCCATAATCGATCTTCGCGGCTTGGCCCCAGAGCCGAGTCCACTTGGAGGACGTCAACCACCGTGAGTGAAGAACTAGAGAACAGCCTGCTCAAATCAATCGAAACCCACCTTGAAGATCGGTTGCGCGCGATTCATGAAGAACTCGCGCGGCTACAAACCGACTTCAACGAGACGCTGGGACGGCTCCGCCAAAGCGCGACCACTGGTCAGTTGGAAAGCACGCCGCTCGGCGCGGCTATTTCCGCGCACTTGCAAGCAGCGCGCGAGCAAAAGCTCAGCGGTGTGACGCCTGCGCCGGCGCCGGCCGATTTCTCAATCCTGAAGGGCGCCATCGATGACATCAGGAACCAGCACACTCAGAGTGAGGTGCTCAGCGCTTTGATCAGAAACGCTGCGCAATTTACGGATCGCGCGGTGTTGTTTGTCGTCAAAGGGCATCAGGCGATTGCGTGGCGCAAGTCAGAAGCAACGAACCGCAACGACGTACAAATTGTTTCCGGAGTTGCATTGCCACTGAACGGAAGTACGGTGGTGAGTCAGGCAGCGCGCACGACATCGACCGAGACCGCGTCCGGCACGCGTGCGGAAGACGGTTCCTTGATCGAGCAGCTTGGTGGTGAAGCGCAACAACTCGCTGCGGTGCCGCTCGTCGTGCGCCGTAAAGTTGTCGCGGTGCTTTATGCCGACTCAGCGTGGCCGCATCGCGATGCGATTCAATTGGATGCTCTGGAAGCGCTGACGCAAGTCGCTGCCATCGCCGTTGAACTCGTATCTAGTCCGCGCGTAGCCCATCCGCAACCACAAGTTACCGCGCCGGAACCGACACCACCCGTCAAATTCGAACCCGCACCTTCCGTTGAGACGGTGGAAGCGCGAGTCGAAGAAACGTACACGTCGCAGGTCGAGCCGGCGACCGTTGAAGTGCAACCGGAGCAAGTCGAAGTTGCTGCCGAGCCAGCCGCGGAAGTGGTTGCGGAAGCCCCACAAATCGAACCAGCGATTCCGGCTGAACCAGAACCGCAACCGGAACCCGAACAGATGCAAGTTGCGCCGGTCGAGGCTCCCACAGTGGAAACTCCTGCGGCGGTTGAAGAGCCACCGGCCGAAACGCCGGCGCCGGTCGAGCAACCTTCACAGCCGGTGTTCACGGCGCAATACTCAACGCCGCTGGGGACCAAGCGTCGGTGGGGTCGTGATGCGGAATTGCCGGTTGAAGTCAGCGACGACGAACGTCCGCTGCACAATGATGCACGGCGATTCGCGCGGCTGCTGGTTTCGGAAATCAAACTCTACAACGAACAAAAAGTCAGCGAAGGCCGCAATCAAGGCGACATCTATGAACGCTTGCGTGAAGACATCGATCGTTCGCGCCAGATGTACGACAAGCGCGTCGCGCCACCCGTCGCCGCGCGCCACGACTACTTTCACCACGAGTTGGTGAACACGCTGGCGGAAGGCGACCCAGCGAAGTTGGGAAACAGCTATCCGGGCGCGGCCGTCAGCGTCGCTTAGAAATCGGTCATTTGAAACCGGAGCAGGGCACGGTTCGCCGTGCCCTTTTTGTTTTTCGAAATGGCACGCGCATCTGGCCGGATTCACGGGCAGGACGCCCGTGCCACTCAAGTTCCGCGTTTGCCGCTCGTCCGATTTCGTCATAAAGTCAGACGCAATCCGGCTTTCGAGCTTTTCCCTGGAGACAAATCGTAGATGCAACCTTCTCTTTCTGAAGATGTGCTGAAACCTGTGATTGAGCGACTCCGCGATGCGAACGTTGCGGCGGCGCGGAACTATCCCGGTGAAACCGGGAGGCGTCAGCCTGTGCACACGGTCTATGGCGGCGCGCACCTGTTTCGCGCCGACACGGCGCAACGCCTGGGCCAGGTTGCCGAGCGTGCACTAACGGAAAACGCGCCTGACTTCGTCGTGTTCGCGCGAGCAATTGGTTTGCCGCTTTCTGAAGACCTGCCGGATGTTTTGGATTACGCGACGGGATTGAAGCATCGCTTGGAAGCAGATGCCGAAAGCTTGCGCGTTGAGAACAAAGCTGCGTGGCTGGCACACACAATCTATTCGCGTGTGCGGGAAAAATTAAAGCGTGAGCCGGTCGAGGACTTTCGCATCGACTTCGAAGACGGCTACGGGAACCGCCCGGATGCTGAAGAAGACGGGCACGCGGAATCGGCCGCGCTCGAAGTCGCAAAGGGAATAGAAGCCGGCACATTGCCGCCCTTCATCGGTATTCGTATCAAGCCATTCAATGAAGAGTTGCGCGCGCGGAGCATGCGCACGTTGGACATTTTTGTTTCGGCGTTAGTACAGAAAACAGGCGGACGTTTGCCCGACAATTTCGTCGTCACTCTTCCGAAGATCACGTCTCCCCAACAATGCTCCGCGTTCGCAAACATTTTTGAATTGCTCGAGAAGCAGACAGGCATTGCTTCCGGGTCTTTGAAAATGGAAATGATGATCGAAACCACGCAATCTATCATCAACTCAGAAGGTGTTATCAATCTCCCGCTGCTGTTACAAGCCGCGCGTGGGCGATGCGTCGCGGCGCACTTCGGCACGTACGATTACACTGCGAGTTGCAGTATTACCGCCGCACATCAGCACATGATGCACCCGGCTTGTGACTTTGCGAAGCACATGATGCAGGTGTCATACGCCGGCACCGGCATTTGGCTTTCTGATGGCGCCACCAACATCATGCCCGTCGGTCCACATCGCGCGACTGAAGGCACCCCGCTCACGCAAGATCAGATGGAAGAGAATCGCGCCGTCATCCATCGCGCGTGGAAACTACACTACGATCACATTCAACATTCGCTCGTGGGCGGTTTTTATCAGGGGTGGGACTTGCATCCGGCGCAGCTGCCGACCCGTTACGCGGCCGTTTACTCTTTCTTTCTCGAAAGTTTGGACGCAGCATCAGAACGTCTGCGCAACTTTGTTGAGAAAGCTGCGAAGGCCACTCTGGTTGGCGACGTGTTCGATGACGCGGCCACGGGCCAGGGACTGCTGAATTACTTCCTGCGCGCGATCAACTGCGGCGCCGTCACGGAAGATGAAGCCATGAAGCTGTCGAGCCTGACGCATGATGAGCTGCGCTCCGGATCATTTGTGAAGATATTGAAGAATCGCCAAGCGTTGTGAGAAAGGAATTTTCAATGAGGATTGTCTGTCGCCTAATCGCCTTAACTTTGGTTTTAGGTCTTTTGCCTGCAAGTGTCACCGCGCAAGCGGTGAAAGCTACGGATGCAGGCTCGCTGGCCGCGAAGATTCGCCGGTTTTCTCCAACCGTTTTGACGGCGAACACTGCACGGTTGCCACCGAACGATCGAAAAGCGCTGCAAAAGATTATCGCCGCGGCGAAGCTGCTCGACCCATTGTTTTTGCGGCAGGTATGGTCGGGCAATGATGAGCTGCACCGTAAGCTTGTGGCGGACCACACGCCGACGGGCCGCATGCTGCTGCATTATTTTCTAATCAACGATGGCCCATGGTCGCGGCTGGATGAAAACCAGCCCTTCATTGACGACATCCCGGCAAAGCCCGCATACGCGAACTACTATCCCGCAGATATGACAAAAGACGAGTTCAACGCCTGGATGAATTCGCTTTCTGCGGCTGAAAGAGAAAAGGCGACTGGCTACTTTTACACGATTCGTCGCGACGCGAATGGCAAGCTGAAGACCGTGCCGTATAGCGAGGAATATCGTGAGTCTCTCGAACCGGCTGCCAAGCTCTTGCGGGAAGCCGCAGCGCTCACAACGAATGCGACGTTGCGCGATTTCCTGAACAAGCGCGCGGCGGCGTTTGCTTCGAACGATTATTACGACAGCGATGTCGCATGGATGGATCTCGATTCACCAATCGATTTGACGATTGGGCCATACGAAACTTACGAGGACGAATTGTTTGGCTACAAAGCCGCGTTCGAAGCTTACGTAACCCTGCGCGACGACGCAGAAACGGCCAAGCTGAAGAAATTCAGTTCGTACTTGCAGGAACTTGAAGATCACCTGCCCATTGATCCGCGGTATCGCAATCCCAAGCTCGGCGCGGCATCGCCGATTCGAGTGGTCAACGAAGTATTCAGCTCGGGAGAAGGGAATAGCGGCGTGCAAACGGCCGCGTTCAATCTGCCGAATGACGAGCGTGTGGTAAAAGAAAAGGGCTCGAAACGCATCATGCTTAAAAACGTGCAGGATGCGAAATTCAACAAGACACTGATCCCGATTTCTCGTGTGGTGCTGACGCGCGCGGACCAGGCGAAACTTTCGTTCGACTCGTTCTTTACACACATCCTGACGCACGAGCTGATGCACGGGCTCGGACCGCACAACATCAACGTCGACGGGCAGGCGACAACCGTGCGCCTGCAATTGAAAGACAAATACTCTTCGATTGAAGAAGCAAAGGCAGACGTGACCGGTCTGTGGGCGCTGCAATACCTGATCAACAAAGGCCTCGTGCCAAAGACGATGCAGCGCACGCTGTACACGACATATCTCGCCAGCATGTTTCGTTCGGTCCGCTTCGGTATCAACGAAGCGCACGGACGCGGCGTGGCGATGCAGTTTAACTATTTCACCGACGAAGGCGGGATCAAGTACGACGAGCAGACCGGCAAATTCAGCGTGGACGAATCAAAGATTCAGGATGCCGTGCGGAAACTGACGACTGAGCTGCTCACGATTGAAGCCGAAGGGTCGTACGAAAAAGCGGCGGCGATTCTCGACAAATACGCGGTGATTCGCCCGCCGATGAAGAGCGCGCTCGATAAATTGAAGAGCGTGCCGGTAGATATTGAACCGATCTTCCCGCTGGCGAAATGATTTGTAGTGCGCCGGTTGACTCCGCTTTGTTATGGGAAGTGTCAGAGCCCGAAAATGATCAAGCGCAGCAATCTGCGCTAATTGATCCGGTCGCTACCGTTCGCGGTTCTGACACGACGACTGCAATTGCGTACGACTGTACGACTCCTAAGCCCAGGCTAACAGTGACCAGTTCCATGTCGGCAATCGCAGCCGAAACAACATCGCTTGAATGTTGCAAGCACGATAAATATTGCGTTCACGATCGCCAACAGTGCCAGCATCAATAGCAACGGAAGCGTTCTGAAGCCGATCAGCACAATCAGCCCGAGGATTAACGCGGCAATGTTCGTGGCCAACATAAACGCCCAAAGCACCTCACACATCGAAGGCTTGCAGCGAAACTGCCAATAGCAGATTGCCGCTATGATCAGGATCACGCCAGCGGCGGCAATCGGCGCCGAAAAAATCAGCGGCAGTAAGGCTACGATCACCAGCAACGAGGCGAGCAAGAGCGGAACCAGCCATTTCAAGAACCAATTACATTTAAGTGCGCGACCCGTACCATCCGGCGAGGGGAGGATATCATCGGGGTTGCCGCCCAAACCGGTTACTCGCCCTCCTAATTGATCCAGATATCTGGTAAATACTGGGTACCAGCGGCTGTCGACCGGAATCGCCTGGCCGATCCATTTGAACACCGAAAGCCATCGCTCTTCGCGCTCGAGGATCACCGCACTTGTGCGCACCGGAATGGTTAGCTGGAACGCTCCCAGCACCTGCCGCCATTCCAAGTTCGCAACGGCGGTCGCCGGCGCAAATTCAATAATCACGGGCGGTTTCCCGAAAGCGTTGGTGACTTGTCGCACCACCACATTGAACACCTGGCCCCTGCTAACGCCGAGCGGTAGATCGACGGAAAGTAATCCCGCATAGTTCACCTCGGTCCCGGCCGGCAGCGGAATAAATGTGAGTCCCCGTGCCGGACAACTTAAGGTGTGGCTATCAACACGCGCCAACGCGTGCGTCGTGTACATTGCCGATGCCTTTTTAATAACGTCGTCGACGTTGACGCCCGGTAAATAAATACTGGCCCGAGTTCCGGCCGGCACATTACCCCAGTCGATCATCAATTCATCTGGAGATTGGCCCACCGTAAGTCCCGCAGGTGTCGGACGAACTTCAAACGTGCTTAGCGCGGTCCTGGATCCATCGACACCCGGGTTGGGAATGTCGCTCCATGCCAAATTGCGTTGTGCGAGTTTGTCCCAATCGTACGGAGTCTTGCCCGTCGGAATCGGAACGAGGTCGAAAGCGATCTCCGCCACAAAGCACTGGTGCCGATTCCGCAGAATGGCTTGTTGGATCGTCAGTGGTGGATGTGACGGATCCGTGAACGGACCGTCGATGTTCGATCCCGGCGTGCGCACCGGCAACACGTTGTTGTCGTGACCATCCTTGCGCGGTTGGTTGATGTCCAGCCAGCAACCAAAGAAAGTGAGGACTTCGGCGCCGCCCGAGCCGGCCCCGATCGTCTGAATGTTGGGCGGATCCGTTTGCTGGTCCATGCCTACGACAGTCGAATCAACGCGCGCTGTCGCAAAGAAAGGTATGGTTACGTATTCATCGCCGATGATTCCCGCCAGCGGAATCGGTTGACCGGTTGGGTTCGTCGCCCGGCGATAGGTGGTAGACACTGAGAAAGAGGTGTCGGTACTCTGCGCCTGAAAGAGACGGAAGAACACTCGCACGTTAGTGGCACCGATTAGTCCGATGTAATGGACTTTGGCGACCCCGAAATTAAAAACCCGCGGCCCGATCCCGAAGATTCCGGTTCGGGGAAACACAAAGAGATTCTCAGCTTCCTCGACCGGCAGGTCACCGTCGAATGTTTGGCCGCCGGCACTGCCCTGGCCCGCCGTCAGATTGGCGATGACTTGCTGAATAAACGCCGGTGCTTGCGAAGCGTCGTGACCCATCGTCGCGCCAAACTTAGTCTGTCCTTCGAGCACGGAAAACACTCGCAGGTCTATACTCAACCAGCCCGGATCGCCGTGCAGGATGAAAGGATTTGGTTGTTTAATTAATTCGATTTGCGCTGACGCCGTTAGCCCGAGGATATTTGCATTCAGAGTCAGAAACTCTGTTTCGCCCACAAAACCGAATGCCGTATCGTCCGGTCCGAAATCAATATTGTAGTGAAATGTGAACCGCTGGATTTCCGGACCATAGTCGCCGGTTGCCGACGTATTTCCGGTGCAGGTGATTGCAATGCCGGCGGCCGGCGAAGCCACAGCCTTCGTCGAAGCTGGTCCGACGACGCCGAGTTGTGAAGCGGTGAAACCATCAACGACGATGCGGAAAGCATCGGGCACCACCGGCCCACCGGGCTGACCACGGCGAGCATCGATTTCATCCTGGCCCAGCGTGCTGCGCTCAACGATAAAGGCACAACGTTTGACTGGGACGATGTCGCCCCAAAGTTCTTGAATTCCGGTGCGCGTGTCGGTCCATACGGGATAAAAGCCCTGATCGCCTGCGTCGAGGCCGAAATAATCGCCGATAAAGGTGACGTTCGGATCGCCGTGCGACAAAGGAGCGTCAACGGCCGGATCCCACGGCTGATCCGTAATCTTAAATGGAACGAACGTGACTCCGCCGTCCAGCGACTGAGCAAGGAAGACATCGATCACGGGCGTCGTGGGCTTTGGTCCGAATTCATAAAATGCACAGGCAATCACACCGTTCGAATCGGCGATAAGTTGTGGGTGAAAGTGGTGGAGATTGTCGGGTATTGCGCCGGTAAGCAGCGGCTGTCCGGATGCCGGCCCTTCCCAGTTCACGCCGCCGTCTAGTGATCGGCGGTAATAGACGCGAGCGCGATGTGCGCCAGCGGGACCCTCGCGTCCGTCGGCCCATGCAAAGATAACCAAGTCGCTTCCCGGACCAACACAGCCGGTTGGCAATGTCAGGACTCGAAATTTTGCGTCGGGAAAATGCGGGAAGCCACCAACTTCGGGAAACGATCCACGGATGCTCGAAATACCACTCGCGGCGATAAATGGTCCGGTAAAACTGTCTCCACCATCTGTCGATTTCAGGAACTTGATGTTGCTGCCGCTTTCGCCGTTCTGATAGACGATGTAGAGATCACCGTTAGCTGCCACGCTTAACTCAGGAGCAAACGAATCGGCGACAAGGCTCACGCTCGCGATTGAATTGGCGTCAGTGCTTTGCCAATTCGCGCCATGATCCAGACTGCGCGCGAACCGCATATCTCCCGGAGGGCCGCCATCGTCCCAGGCAGCGTAAACATTTCCGTGATGGGGACTGCTCGGATTGGTGTCACCTGCTGCCCATTGCTTGTCGTCCCCCGAGCTGTTATGGATCGGCTTCGGGGCGCTCCAGGTTTCACCGCCATCGGTGGATTTGTAGATGACGATCCCGATGCCTACGATTCCGGGTGGGTTCTTGCCGGTAAGCCCTACAAGGAACACGTTTCCGTCATCGTCCCACGCGAACGTGGGATCAGTCATGATGGTCGCATCACCCGGCAACGCCAGCGGTGATGCTTCAGTCCAGGTTTGACCCCCGTCATCAGAGAAGGAGACGGCTAACGTAAAATCATAGTTGGAAATGTTCCGGAACTTCTTGGACGCAGTCACCATCTGCTGCGAATTGTTTGGGTTAATTAATACAACGCTCTCGCTACGGGCATTGTTGAGATCAACGCTGCTGGTGATTTGAATGTTGGACATGCCGGCTCTCCTTTATGCATGTATGGGAGTCCACGAAAATCTGCATTCTGGAAATCGCGAGGGTGGTCGTGTGGACTCAGCCAGGGCTGGCACGGAAAGCGGGAATCGCGAACGGCTTTGAGGAACCAGCCCGCTTGATTGCGTCCAAAGAGCTGTCAAAACCAGGACTTTGGATCGTAACCGTATTTTTAGTTACGGCGACGAGCGCACTCTATGCCTGCAATCGATGACTGTCAATAGCAAAACCGATCACTCGGGTCTCGAAGCCTCGCAATAGGTACACTTTAGACGCTTGCCTGACAGCCAGTTGGATCTATCAACGCCTACTTTGAAGTATTGTGATAACCGAATGGGAGCCTAATCGAACAAACCCGGTTGCCGCTGTCTTTCGGGAAGAACCGATTCCGTTAACCGCGGATAAGTCTCAATCAGCTTCGCCGGTCCGGGCACTTTCTCCTCTTCCAACTGTGCGAGGATTTCGAACGCGTTCACTAAGCTCTGACCGCGCGCGTGGTTGTTTGTGATGACGAACGTCTGTTTTGCTTTCGCGGCGACTTCCTTGATTCGGTTCACCCATGGTTCGAGTTCTTCCGGCGCATACAAGTAGTCATAACGCTCGAGCACGTTTGCTTCTTCGCGAAACCAGTTCTGGTAATTGCGCCCGTGCAAACGCACGTAGCCAATCTCTGACGTAACTTCGGCCGACGGTTTGATCGAATCGTGAAATAACGGCTGATCGATATCGCACAGACCAACACCAAGGTCTTCGAGGGTTTGCAGTACTCGTGCGTTATTCCATGATTCGTGTCGCAGTTCGACGACCAGCGGATAGTCTTTGAAACGCGCGGTTAGTTCATTTAGGTAGTTACGCCCTTCCATCTCGTTTTTGAACGACCAGGGAAACTGGATGAGCACCGCGCCGAGCTTTCCAGCTTCCATCAGAGGATCCATACCTTCGCGAAAGAGCTTTTCGTCTTCGGCAGTAGCTTTGCCGCGCTCGTGCGTGAATGTGCGGAACAATTTTGCGGTGAAGACAAAGCTTGGATTGTGTTCTATCCGGCGCAGCCAGGCGCGGGCGGTCTCCGGCGCCGGTGGATGATAGAAGCTGCTGTTAATCTCCGCCGTGTCGAAATATTTCGCGACGAGAGCGAGCGTGTCGTACTTCGTTCCAGCGCTTTCCGGAAAGACGCGCCCACGCCAATCGGCATATGACCAGCCGGCGGGGCCAACACGAATGTCTCGCAGCGCGCGCATGAAGAGGGATTTTGTCGGAGAACAAGTGGTTTGTCGAAATGTTTGCGGCTTTGCTCCCCGGAAGGGCAAGCCCTTCCGCACATCAGGTGGCACAGCCGCGACCTCAGTTAGTGGCAATCTTAATCTTCAGTGTGCTAGCCTGCGACTGCCGCTCATCATTCATGGTCGCGAAACCAAAAAGCGAACGTCGCGAACATTTCAAGACTTCTTCCGGCATCGAGCTGCCGGTCGATTTCAATCCGTCAAATTCAGAAGAGGTCGATTACGATCGCGACCTCGGCGATCCCGGCGAGTTTCCTTTCACGCGCGGCATTCGCCCGAACATGTACCGTGGCCGGCTGTGGACGATGCGCCAGTACGCCGGCTACGCGACCGCTGAAGAGTCGAACGCGCGTTACAAATATCTTCTGTCGCAAGGTACCACCGGATTATCGGTCGCTTTCGATCTGCCGACGCAGATTGGATTGGATTCCGACGATCCTTTGGCCGCCGGCGAAGTCGGCAAAGTCGGCGTCGCGATCGACTCTCTGGACGACATGCTGCGGCTCTTTGATGGAATTCCGCTCGATGAAGTGTCGACTTCGATGACGATCAACGCGACCGCGGCGATTCTGCTTTGTCTCTATCTCGCCGTCGCGCGGAAACAAGGCGTCGCGTACGGCAAAGTCGACGGCACGATCCAAAACGACATTTTGAAGGAGTACATTGCGCGCGGCACTTACATCTTTCCGCCTGAGCCGAGTCTGCGCCTGATTACCGATACATTCGCGTTTTGTGCGCGCGAAGTGCCGAAGTGGAACACGATTTCAATTAGCGGCTATCACATTCGCGAAGCCGGCTCGACCGCCGTGCAGGAAGTCGCCTTCACCTTTGCTGATGCCATCGCGTACGTCGAAGCGGCGTTGAGAGCCGGATTGGAAGTCGACGATTTTGCGCCGAGCCTTTCTTTCTTCTTCAACGCGCACAACAACCTGCTCGAAGAAATTGCGAAGTATCGCGCAGCGCGCCGTTTGTGGGCGCGCATCATGCGCGAGCGTTTTCACGCGCGCGATCAGAGAAGCCTCATGATGCGTTTCCACACGCAGACCGCGGGTTCCACGTTGACCGCGCAACAACCGGAAGTGAACGTTGTGCGGACCGCGATGCAAGCTCTGGCGGCGGTGCTTGGCGGGACACAGTCTCTGCACACAAACGCTATGGATGAAGCGCTCGCGCTGCCCACCGAGGATGCCGCTCGACTCGCGCTGCGCACGCAGCAGGTGATTGCGTACGAGTCAGGCGTTGCCGACACCGTCGATCCCGTCGCCGGTTCGTACGCGATTGAAGAGTTGACTACGGAGATCGAAGGACGTGTCGTCGATTACCTGGACAAGATTGAAGCCATCGGCGGCACGCTACACGCGATCGAATCGGGCTACATTCAGCGCGAAATTCAAAACTCGGCTTATGAATATCAGCGGGCAATCGAAACGGGCGAGGCGATTGTTGTCGGCGTAAATAAATTCGAAAGCGAAGACGAGCGCCCGGTCAAGACGCTGCGAATTGATCCGGCAATCGAACGCGATCAAGTCGAACGCGTTCGCGCAGTGCGCGCGCGACGCGATTCGGTGGCCACTGAGACGGCGCTGGTAAAACTCGAAGAAGCCGCGCGTGGTACCGAAAACGTTCTGCCATGTATCCTCGACTGCGTCGAATCAATGGCGACTGTGGGCGAGATCAGTAATCGCCTGCGCTCAGTCTGGGGTGAATATCGCGAAGCAGTAACCGTCTAAATATGGAACTCCTTCCCGTCCTCGCGCCCATCCTTTTCTTCTTCGTATTCATTATCGTCTTCGTGTTGGTTTTCTTTTATCAACGAAAGAAAGAGCGCGAACGGACGCAGTCCATGCAGGCGGTTGCCAGTCAGTTGCGCTGGAACTTTGCCGAAACGGCGCCGATGAACATGATTGCCGGGCTGCAGAACTTTACTTTGTTCAATCAAGGTCAGAGCCGGCAAATCAGGAACTTCATGTACGGCGAAGCCAACGGTGTGAAGGCAGCCGTGTTCGACTACACTTACGTGACTGGCTCAGGCAAGAACCGGCAGACACACTTTCAGACCGTTACTTACCTCGAGCCTGCCAATTTGCGCGTGCCGTACTTTTCGCTGCGGCCGGAAGGTTTTTTCACCAAGATTATGACGGCGTTCGGCTATCAGGACATCGACTTCGGCCAACGGCCAGAGTTTTCAAAGCGCTACCTATTGCGCGGGCCGGACGAGATCTCAATTCGACAAACCTTTAACGACCAATTGCTCTCATTCTTCGAAACCTACCAGGGAACTTCTGTCGATGCCGGCAACAATCAGTTATTCGTCTTCCGCGCCGGCTATCGCTGCCAGCCGCAGGAAGTACAGAGCCAACTCGCGCTCGCGCTGAACATTCTAAATCTGCTGCCACGATTTTAGGTCCGTTCCTTCGCAGTCTCTGTGTCTCTGTAAGATCTCAGTGTCTCTGTGGTTTAGTCTGACGCGCATCATCCACCACAGAGTCACAGAGCTTTCACTGAGGCACCGAGAAGGACCGCTCTTCCTCAACTTGACTTGGCGTGTCCCTCAATGGTAAGTAAGCACTTACTTCGAGGACGCTCTCCGCTGAAAACCGCAACGGCAAAACTCTCCGGGAACGGAACTACGAACGGCGCGCGCATGACGGGCGAGAACCGCCGCCTGCAAATTCTGCGCGTCGCGATGCGCCTGTTCTCACAACGCGGCTTCCGCGGCACCACCACCAAGGAAATTGCGGTCGCGGCTGGCGTGTCAGAGGCGATGGTGTTCCGTCATTTTGCGACGAAAAGCGAGCTTTACAGCGCGATTCTCGATCACAAAGCGTGTCTGCACGACGAGATGGATCCAACCACAGTCGTGGCCGACGCAATTAAGCGCAAAGATGACCGCGCAGTGTTTGAGGGAATTGCTTTACATGCGCTGAAGCAGCACGAAGCCGACCCCGAATTCCAGCGCTTGCTGTTGCATTCGGCGCTCGAAGAACACGAACTCGCGCAGATGTTCTGGGAGAAGTTTGTGAAGCGGGTTTATCACTCGCTCGGCGCATATGTGCGGCAGCGCCAGCGCGACGGCGCGATGGTTGACATAGCGCCGGCGCTGATTGTGCGCGCGTTCATCGGGATGGTGGTGCATCACTCGTTGAACAACAACTTGTGGGACCGGCATCGCAACCTTGTTCGTATTTCGAATGAAAGGGCCGCGCGCGAGTTCGCCAACATTTTGCTGCGGGGCATTCTGAAAGAACCAAATAACGGTCAGAAGAAAAGAAGGAAGAAATGAATTCTCGGAAAGTTCTCAGTCTCAGTTTGCTGGCCGCCGTAATTGTCGCTGCTGGGGTCGGTATTGCTTGCAATCGTTCAAATGGCGCGCCGAATACAAACACCGCCACCGCGACACCACCGGTGATCGACGTCTCAACGACGGCCGCGGTTACGCGGCAGTTGCCCCGGTACTTCGAAGCGACCGGCAGTCTCGCGGCGAATCAACAGACCGACGTGATGCCAGAGACCTCCGGAAAAGTCGCCGCCGTCGGGGTCGATCTGGGGAGTTACGTTCGTCGCGGCCAGATGATTCTGAAGATTGACGATGCTGATCTCCGCATTCGCGTCGAGCAGGCACAAGCTCAACTCGATCAGGCGAAAGCCACACTGCGTCAGAACGAAGCGAAGATTGGTTTGCGGCCGGGTCAGAAGTTCAATCCGGAAAACGTTCCGGAAGTTGCGCAGGCTCGTGCCGCGTTGGACCTGGCGGAAAAGAACCTTACGCGTTACGAGAAGCTGATTGAGTCAGGCGACATTTCGCGTGCGCAATACGATCAGCAGAAATCTCAGCGCGATCAACTGCGCGAAGCATACGAAGTCGCAATTCACCAGGCACAGCAGAACTATGCCGCTGTGGCCAACGCGCAGGGTGTCGTAGATGCGGCGAACACACAAGTGGCACTCGCAAAGCGCAACGCGAATTACAGCGTCGTGAGCGCGCCGATTTCCGGCTATATCTCTGAGCGCACCGCTGATGTTGGTGAATACGTTTCGCCGCAGCAGAAGGTCGCCACCATCGTAAATCTCAATCCGCTGCGCGTTCGCATCGACATCCCTGAACAGGCGATTCCGCGCGTGCACGCCGGCGAGAGTGTTTCGGTGACAGTCGCGGCGTACACCGATCGAAGCTTTGCCGGCCACGTCGCGCGCATCAGTCCGAGTGTCACGGCAAGTTCACGCACGCTGACAATCGAAGCTGAAGTAGAAAATCCAAACGGCGAGCTGAAGCCCGGGCAATTCGCGACCGTGCGCATCCTTCTGCCGCAGAGTGAGCCGGCAGTGCTCGTGCCGCAGCGCGCGTTGAGACAAATCTCGGGCGCGACTTACGTGTTCGTGATCAAGAACGGCCGCGCAGAACAGCGGCTCGTGCAGACAGGACAGGCCGAAGGCGATCTGATCGAAATCAAAAGTGGTATTGCCGCTGACGAAGTCGTCGCAACCAGCAATGTCGATCAATTGAGTGATGGCGTGACGGTAAGGCAATAACAGTTTCGAGTTGCGAGTTTCGGGTTTCGAGTTGAACGCGCACTTCGTTCGCTAATCAACCTGGAACGGACATGTCATGAGATTCGCCTAACTCGAAACTCGAAACCCGAAACTCGAAACTTTTTAAAGCCATGCAAAAACTAGCTGAAATTTGTGTTCGTCGTCCGGTGTTCGCGACCATGCTCATCCTGAGCATCACGGTCGTGGGCGCGTTCTCGTTCCGTTCGCTCGGTGTCGATCTGTTTCTGAAGATCGACTTGCCGACGATCACCGTCACGGTCGTGAATCCCGGCGCCTCGCCGCAGGAGATCGAAACGGAGATCACCGACAAGGTTGAAGGCGCGGTGAACACAATCAGCGGCATCGACGAACTACGTTCGACTTCGGTTGAAGGCGTCTCGCAAGTGTTCATCACCTTCTTGCTCGACAAGAACGCCGACGTCGCCGCCCAGGAAGTGCGCAACAAAGTCGATCTGATCGTCAACGACCTTCCCGAAACGGCCGAAGTTCCGATTGTTCAGAAACTCGACACCGACGCGACACCGGTGCTGCGTATTGCGGTGTCGGCGCCGCGCTCACTGCGCGAAGTCACGGACATTGCCGACAAACAAATTAAGCGACAGATCGAACCCATCAGCGGCGTCGGCAACGTCGAGATCGTCGGTGGCCGCGAACGCGAAATCGAAGTGTGGGTCGATACCGACAAGATGCGCGCCTACAACGTTTCGGCGGCGGACGTCGCGAACGCCGTGAAGCTTCAGAACATGGAGCTGCCGGGCGGCCGTGTCGAAGAAGGCAAGCGCGAGCTTACCGTGCGCACGATGGGCCGCATTCCCGATCCGAAAGAATTCAACAACCTCGTCATCGCAAACCGCGGCACCTACTCGGTGAAGCTGAGCGACATTGGCTATGTCGAAGATGGCGCCGAAGAGCAACGAACGGAGGCGCGACTGAATGGACAGCCGGCCGTGACACTGGTCGTTTCGAAACAGTCTGGCCAGAACACGGTTGCAGTTGCCGACGCCGTCAAAGACCGGCTGAACGAACTCATCAAATCAAAAACTTTGCCGCCTGACGTGAAGACGCAGATCGTCGGCGACCAAACGATCTTCATTAAAGCCGCGTTGCATTCGATCAATTTTCACCTGATTGAAGGAAGTATTCTCGCCGCCATCGTCGTCTTCGTGTTTCTCTGGAGCTTCCGCTCGACTTTCATCGCCGCGATCGCGATCCCCACTTCAATCATCGCGACGTTCGGATTGATGGGCGCGATGGGTTTCACGCTCAATCAGATCACGATGCTCGCGCTCACCTTGATGGTCGGCATCGTAATCGACGACGCGGTCGTCGTGCTGGAAAACATCTTTCGCTTCGTCGAAGAAAAGGGGCTCCCGCCATTTCAAGCTGCGGTCGAAGGCACGCGTGAAATTGGTCTGGCGGTAACGGCAACGACATTGTCGCTACTCGCAGTCTTTCTGCCGGTCGGGTTCATGGCGGGAATCGTCGGCCGCTTCATGTCGTCGTTCGGCTTTACTGCATCGTTCGCTATCGCGGTCTCACTGCTGGTTTCTTTCACGCTGACGCCGATGCTCGCGGCGCGGCTGATCAAACGAAAACGTCATGACGCGAAAGACAGTCCGCACAAGTCGGAGCCCGGCGAGAAGCGTGATTATTCACTGGCCGAATTCAAAGAAAAGTATCAGCAGGCTGGCTCGAAGGAATCGCGTTTCTATCGACCGATCGATCGCGCTTACACAAAGATGCTTGGCTGGTCGATGGCACATCGTTGGGCGATTGTCGTGCTTTCGATCATCGTCATTGTCAGCACGATTCCGCTGTTCATGCTCGTCGGCAAAAACTTTCTGCCGATTGACGACCAGTCGCAGTTCGAAATCAACGTGCGCGCGCCGGAAGGCTCGACCCTGTCGTTCACTTCCGGACTCGCCGAGCGCATGGCCGCCGACGTGCGTAAGCTGCCGGGGGTGACGGACACGTTGACTACGATTGGCAGCGGTCAGCAACAAATCGTCAATGTCGCGAACATTTACGTGAAGATGTCGCCGATCGAAGACCGGAGCGTGTCGCAGCAGGATCTGATGCTGCGCGCCCGCAATGAAATCGTGGTGAAATACCAGAACGAGTTTCCGAACCAACTGCGCACCAGCGTCAACCCGGTTGCAGCAATTTCCGGCGGCGGGTTCCGGAACGCTGACATTCAGTACGTTATCGGCGGGCCCGACCTCGACAAGCTCACAAAGTACTCAAACGACATGCTCGCGAAGTTGAAAAACTTGCCGGATGTCGTAGATGCGGATTCAACTCTGGTGACCGGCAAGCCCGAGCTGCGCGTGGTAATCGATCGCGCGCGCGCGGGTGATCTCGGCGTGCGCATTGGCGACATCGCGCAATCGCTCAACACTTTGGTCGCCGGCGAGAAAGTTTCGACGTTCAACGCCGGCGTTGATCAATATGACATTCGGGTGCGCGCGATTGGGCAGTACCGCGCCAATGCCGAAGGTCTGCAGCGCATGATAGTGGCGTCGCAAAAACTCGGCTGGGTGAGCCTCGACAATCTCATACGTGTTGAAGAAGGCACCGGCCCATCTTCAATCGATCGGTACAACCGGCAGCGACAGGTGATGTTGACCGCGAACACAAAGCCCGGCGGCTCGCAGGCGTCGATCATCGGGAAGCTGCAGCAGTTTGCGAAGGAAGAGAACATGGACAGCACGTACACGACGTCGCTGGCCGGCCGTTCGAAGGAGTTGAGCCGCACCGGTGTCTATTTCCTGCTCGCGATCGTCTTGTCATTTGTCTTCATGTATATGGTCTTGGCGGCGCAGTTCGAATCATTCATCCACCCCATCACAATTTTGCTGACGCTGCCGCTCGCGATTCCGTTCGGCATCGTCTCACTGCTCGTCACGGGGCAAACCGTGAACATCTTTTCCGGCCTCGGGTTGCTGCTCTTGTTCGGCGTGGTCAAGAAGAACGCGATTCTGCAAATCGATCACACAAACGGTTTGCGCCGACAGGGCATGGAACGGCACGAGGCGATCATTCAGGCCAACCGCGATCGTCTGCGCCCGATTCTGATGACGACAATTGCGCTCGTTGCGGGCATGACGCCGCTGACAATTTCGAGTGGACCCGGCTCAGGCACTAACCGTTCAATCGGCGTGCTGGTGGTCGGCGGCCAGTCACTTTGTTTGCTGCTTACTTTGCTGGCAGTCCCCGTGTTTTATTCGCTGTTCGACGATCTGGCGCGCAGCCGCGTCTGGGCGCGAATCGGTTCTTTCTTCGGTGGCGTTTTTGCACGGGCGCGACGACGCGCGGCCACCGCGACCGCATCCTTGTTAGGGAACATGTTTAAGACAATCATCATCGCATCAATATTTGTTCTGTTTGCGGCGCATCGAGGCTTCGCACAGGAGCCCGCCGCGTCGCCCACTCCCGGCCAGGTGACGTCAACGCAACAGACGCTGAAGCTGGCGCCGATCGCCTTTGATTTTCGCGCCAACGCAAGCAAGCCTCTGCCGTCGCTGATGCGCGTGGGCGTGGATGTCAATAATCAAAAACCCATCACCTTGCGTGACGTGATGGTTCTCGCTTTGCAGAACAACAAGGACATCGAAGTCGCGCGCGATAACGTGCGTTTGGCGGAGGCAGACTTGCTCACATCCCATGGCGCATACGATCCGCGTCTGACGGCGCAAAGTTACTTTGAACGCATCACCACTCCGGCAACCAGCGTTTTGAGCGGCGCGGCCAAGTTGGAAACCAGCGACTTCACGGCGACGTCGCGACTCGAAGGGCTCACACCGAAGTATGGCGGAAATTATCACGTCGACTTTACTTCGATTCGGTCAACCAGCAACAGCGCCTTCAACGTGCTGAATCCGCAATACCCAACCGCGCTGACGTTTACGTTCGCGCAGCCGCTTTTGCGCGGACGTGGTTTTGATCTTCCGCGCCGACAGATCGAAGTCGCGAAGAAGAATCTTTCGCTGACAGACGCGCAATTTCGGCAGCGCGCCATCGAAGTGATTACGAGCGTCCAGCGATCGTATTGGGATCTCGTGTTTACTTTGCGCAACTTGCAGATCCAGCGCGAATCACTCAACGATGCGCGCACACAGCTCGAACACAATCGCCGCATGGTTGCGGAAGGCACGCTCGCACCCATCGATATCGTGGCGGCGCAGACGCAGGTGGCAAATCTCGAGCAGGCGGAATTTGCCGCGCTTGATGACGTCAATCGGGCTGAGAACAATCTCAAGAACCTGATTGCGGAAGATCAAAAGGCGTCGATTTGGAACGCTTCGCTGGTTCCGACTGATGACGTTGACCTGACGGTACCACCGGTGATTTTGCCTGACGCGATGAAAGCGGCGCTGGAAAACCGGCCTGAGTTGCGCGAGTCCGATCTCTCTCGCGAGATCAATCAACTCGATCAGAAGCTTTATCGAGATCTAACCAAGCCGCAGATTGATTTGGTCGGCACGTACGGCGTCACCGGCAACGCGGGCACGCGCGTGACGACCACGAATCCGTTGACTGCGAGCAACGATCAGTTGCGCGCACGGGTGAACGATTTGTCGACGCTGAATGGCCTGCAGCCCCTACCGGCGCCGCCCACAACCGCTATCCCGCCGAATTTGATTGGCGGCTATCCGCAGTCAGTTCAGAATCTCTTTTCGAATGATTTCAACAACTTTCGCGTTGGATTGACGATCAGTTTGCCGCTGCGCAATCGAACTGCGGAGGGCCAACTCGCACATTCCGAGATCGAGGGCGACCGCATCGCGACCCAGCGACAACAACTCGAACAGTTGATTCAGGTCGAGGTGCGTAACGCTTTGCAAACGGTGACGACGTCGGAAGCTCGCCTGCGTTCAGCCGCAATCGCGCGCGAAAATGCCGAGCAGCAATACGAAAGCGAGAAGCGCAAACTAGACGTCGGCCAATCGACGGTGTTTCTCGTGCTCGAAAGGCAAACCGCTCTGACAATCGCGCGTGGCAATGAACTCCGCGCACAGACAGACCTCAACAAAGCGATCGCCGAATTCCAGCGGGTGACCGGGAACTCGCTAACGGCGAATAACGTGAATGTGACGTCGCACTGAGATTGCCGAGTTACCTGCGTCTCATTTTTGGCGCGAGACGCCTTTCCAATTTTCAAACGTTTAGCCGTCTCGTGGCTATCCTCGCTTGGGGCTTACATTTTCAAGGAATTCCTCGACACACCCCCTCAACTGTGATACAAGGCCGCCCACTGAATCAGCTTTAAGAAACACCCTATTCCCCCAATTGAGATTTCTGGGCCTCTTTGTGCGGAGGAGGTTAGGTTTTGATTAGTCTTACTCACAGACTGACATTACCTCGTTTGGGGAGAGTTCCATTTCCCGTTCGTCGCTCGGGACTTGCAAAACAACGGAAAGCGACTTTCCCATCGCCCTTCAACTGTCGGTAAGACTCGCCTTTGATAAAACCCTTGCGTGATGCAATTCGCGCGCAAGGTGAACATGAGCTACCTAAGAAGGAGGTTTGATGCCTGCGAAAAAAGGACGCCAACGCGCCACGGCCAAAACCAAGGCCAGGAAAACGAGTCAAGGCAAAACAAACCAACAAACGCGCAGTTCGGCCGTTGCACGGGTTCGCATCGATGAACTCAGCGCGGATGCACTGGCCGCGCCGCCCACGTCGCGAGTGGCCGGTCGCATTGCCGATTTGGGCAAGGTGTGGGCTGGGATCGATCGCTTCAGAGACGAGTTTCGACTTTCGTTTGTGCGGCCCGATGACTTTCTGGTTTGCGATCTGATTTTTGAGAACCTGCACCTCGATCCACAAAAGCGAGACGAACCTGCGCTCATTCGAAAAGATCCGAATGGCGCGGCCACACTGATCGTTGAGTTTCCGCCGCAGAGTTTTGGTGAAGAGGTGTTTCTGGACGGTACGGGCAACGATGCTCCCAAGGTCAGCGCCACGCGCGATGAATTTCCAGAGCGAGCCCCGCGTGAACAACTCGCCCCGCCCGGTCCGCCCGACCAAGTCGTGCCGGAAGGCATGGTCAGGCGAAAGAACTCGGTCGTAGGCAACGACCCTGAATCGCTCGAACGCAAACTCCCCTGTCGTATTCGCATGGCCGGTCCAAGTCGCGTCGCCTTCTCGATGCCGGCGGGCGAGCCATCTCTTGCCCTGTCAATCGAGGCCATGCTGGATGCGTGCCGGCGCTGGCCGATGCGTCTGAGCGTTAACGCCATTGCCGATCCGCCGCGACGGTTTGAGTTTTCGGCTCATGAACACCTGGCTGGGATTATCACATCGGCAAGCTGGGCGCAGGCCAAAGAGGCTCTCGTCAACGCCGTGGGCGTAACGCATCAACGATCGCTCACCGGCGCCGGTCGCCGCGTGGCGCAAAGAGCGATCGAAATCGCGCGTTCGAGCAATCGCGACCGAGCTGAAGACAGGTTGCGCGAAGCCATTAACGAGGAACTTGATGTCCTCGCATCGCGCTCGGCGCCGCTGCGTGATTCAGGCCGCCGCCGCGTCGCCGCTGCGGCGATTTCATTAATGGCGACCGAGGCGCTTGCGAATTACAGGCTCGACGAATCAATCTTTGATCTTGGTCGCGCGCTTCCATTCCTGCCGATCATTTTCGGTCCCCACGAACCGGCGAAAAACATCACGGCGCTCGAGCTGCCGTACAGGCTGATTACATCGCCAGTTCCTAATGCAAGCTGGCACCATCCGACGAAGCCCGTCGACCACCGTGGACGGATCGAACTCTGGCATACACGCTTGACCAGTACGCAGCGCGACATCGGGCCAGATGGCGCGACGAACATTCGCGCGCTTTGGTCCGCGGACTATCACATTCCGGGAATCGTTGGACTGGCCAACAACAACCTTCCATTTCGCATGAGTCTCGATCCGCTTGACCGCGAAATGCTGGTGAAGCTGATGTGTGGCTTTGACGAAGAGACCATCACTCATAAGACCTATCGCCCGAAGACAGCGAAAGCGAACCGGCTCTCGCTTTCTTCGCTCGGAGCGTTGCTTGATTCGCAAGGCAGTTGGCCGGCGCCGGCGCCCGCGGGGGTCAGTCTCGAGCAGTGGGTGCATCAGGCCACGCTGGGCCGAGATCATTATGTGAAGGTTGTCTATCGTGGGTTCCTGAAAGAGTTCGGACATGCGGCCTCGCTGGTTAAAGTGACCGAAAGAAAGTTCGAAAATCTTCCGGGCAGCACTGAACGCGTGGCTGTGCTCCGGCAAAAATTCTACATCGTTGTGCGCGAACACATTCGTCAATACAACGGCGCGGGCGATATACACCGTGGCCGGTGCTTTCCATTCAAAACCGTCGAGATCACGACGTGCACGACACCGACACTCGTGTCGCCTGACAATGACGCGTGCAAGCTCAAGGGCGGAGAAGCCAAAGGTGTCTACGCCGATCCGAACGGCGTTCCGTTTCGCGCCTGCTTCTGGCCGATGATCAATGAACAAAACAACTTCATGTTTCACATTCTGGCCACTGATCTGTCCGGAAAGGTGCACAGCTTCAAAATGCCACTGCTGTTTGTTGGTATTGAAGCAAATCAAAAACTGGCGCTGATGAAGACGATCATCGAGCTCAACAATAAGGAGGATCCGCCACGTCGCGTGACGGCGCTTAATGGGGCTTCGGTTGCGTTTGCTCCCAAGCTTTTCGGGGCCAAGGGCGACACCAGTTTTCCGACCCGGAGTATGGTTTTTAAAGCCGGTGAAGTTACCGGGATATCTCCGGAAGAGCCGCAGTTCTATCCCGAACTCGAAGACGCGGAAACCGAAAACTCAGCTATCCAACGCCTGCTTCAGAAGCCAAACGCCACGTTCAGGGTTGAGTATCCAAAAACTTACCTCGACAACGGTTTTGCCGGGACCAATCAAGGCGAAGTCTTCCTGAAATTAAAGACAGCACTTCCGCTCGAGTTTGGCGGAAGCGTCAAGAGCGATGCGATCGGCGGACTGGCAACGCCGAGTATGGAGATCCTCGGTTTGTCGCGAATCATGGGGCCCGTAGCCTCATCGGCACCAGGGGGTGACGTGGAAGCAAAGCTTGGCAACGTCATCAAGAATACTTTCGATCCTGCCGACTTTTTCAAAGGCGCATCCATTCTCGGAGGCATCAAGCTCTCGGATATTTTGACGGTTATCACGAGCGGCCTCGGCGGGGACAACGTGCCGAAGCTGCTCAGCCGCGAACTTCCGGATCGTGTGGAAGCGAGCTTCGATTGGGAGACTCAGGACTTCAAAGACGATGCCGTCAAGGGACTTTTCGTCCGCAATGCCGGTGGCCAGACCACGAAGTTGAAGATGCACGGCGTGGTGAGCGCGCCGATTAAAACGCCGAATGTGCCGACGTTCTCAGCCGTCGCTTCGCTGGTTAATTTCAAGATCAATTTGTTCGGGTTTGTCACCGTTTGGTTTGATGAACTGAGCTTCAATGCGAAGACCGGAACCAAGCCTGATGTTGCGGTCAAGCTGCATCCTGACGAGCACATGGTTGAGTTTGGCGGCCCGCTCGAATTCGTCAACGAGCTGCGCAAGATCATTCCTTCGAACGGATTCAGCGATCCGCCTGGGATCATGGTGACGCCCAGTGGCATCAGCGCGAGCTACTCGATCAATATGCCCAGCTTAGCGGTGGGTATCTTTGCGCTTGAACACGTTTCGCTCGGCGCCGGCTTTCTCCTGCCTTTTGACGCGAAGCCCGCCGAAGTTCGTTTCAATTTCAGTGAGCGGCAAAGGCCCTTCAGCCTGACCGTTTCGCTGCTGGGCGGCGGCGGTTTCTTTGCTATCTGCGTCGGCACGGAAGGCGTGCGTGAAATCGAAGCCGCGCTTGAGTTTGGCGCTGCGTTGTCGATCAATCTCGGCGTCGCCAGCGGAAGCGTCGAAGTAAAAGCCGGCGTGTACTTCCACTGGAAAACGCAATCGGTTGAGCTCGCCGGTTACGTCCGACTGCACGGAGAACTATCGGTACTGGGACTGATCTCGGCTTCGCTGACTTTCAACTTGCAGCTTGCTTATCTGAAGGAAGGCGGCCGCTCGGTTGTCTGGGGTGAGGCGACGCTCGAGGTCGAGATCGAAATCCTGTTTCTCAGCTTCAGCGTGTCGGTCAGTTGCCGTCGTGAGTTTGGCGGATCGGACAGCGATCCAAAATTCGCCCAACTCATAACCAATCAGGCTACCTGGGATGAATACTGCGGAGCATTCGCATCGGAGGCGTGATGGCCAAACAAACAATCCTGATTACCGCGCTGCCTAACGGGTATGCCGACAACAGACGAAATTCACTGCGAATCTCGCTGCTGATTTCGCCGCGGCTGGACAGCGACGCCGACACCACGCTTGCCTCGTTTCCGGATTTTCTCGATTGGCCGGCCACGATTGCACACAGTCGGTTCCAGCTATTTTTCGGAAACAATCCGGCCGTCGAAGTTAACGGCAACAGCACCAGCCCCAGCAGCAGCCGCCGTCTCGACAATCGTTTGGGACTGCCTGAGTCGAAGGCATGGTCTGCGCTGTTTCCGGCTGATACGCCGGTTCAAGGATACGAGTTTCGCGATCTGTCGTCGCATCAGGTGCTCTCGTACGAAACGGACGTCATGGACAAGACGGTGCGCGACCTCTATTCCAGTCTCGCCGCTTCCGCGTCGGATCGATTGCCGACGCCAACCGAACTCATAAATCAGCCCATCATCGGCACACTCGGCCAGCTCCTGCGCGAGAACGATCGGGCGTTTACCGACAAGAAAGGGATTCGACAGGTCGAGAATCAATTCAGAGCTTTTCGCGATGGATCGCAATTCAAAGGACGCGATCTGCGGGCCAATCTCGCGCGCTTCGAACTGTTTCACACGCCATCGGCGAGATCGCGACATCGCGTGGACAAGCTCCCTCCCGGCGAAACGAAAAAACCGGCCGAGTGGCTCGGTTATGATCAGTCTCCAGTTCCGGCGCCACACGACTTTCAATCAAACCGCGATTTTCATCGGATGGTTGCCGCGATGAATCAATATCCGGTCGTGCTCCGAAGATTGGGACTGGTGATCGATCTAGTGGTTCCGACGAGCGCCTTCCCGTTGGGTACCGGAGAACTATCAGCTGAGATGTTGCTACCGGATCCCAGCAGCGTCGAGCGCGTCGTTGGCGCGTCGCCAACGACAAATACACTGCTCGACGCGTCGCACTTTCAATCCAACCCACGCGCAATGTCGCCGCAGGATGGCGGTTACAAAATCGTCGATGGGTTGCTGGATCTTGCGGGCGATACGTTCGCGCTGTTGCAGGCCGATGTTGACGGCTCGAATCTGAAGCTGGTGAACCTGGTTCGCACGCTGATGATCATCAACGACAACGAGCCGAATCGCAGAGACCCGGTGACGCAAATCGAACGCGAGATGGGCGCGCCGTCGCTGCGCAATGCCGGCTTGATGCTGGTGCATAAGCAGCGCGGCAAAGTACTCGAGGATACGCTGGCTCGGCAGAAAGGATTCAACAAAGCGGCCACTGATCGGGCCGATGCAATCAGCAAGAACAAACCCGCTCCCAAGCCGCCCTCGATGTTCGCTCAGGATTTGATCCGGGGTTACCGGATCGATATCTGGGATGACAAATCGAAACAATGGCATTCGCTGTGCGAACGAAAATCGATTTATGACATTGCCGAAGGCAAGGTCGTAATCAACACACCTCGTGAAGAAGGCACCGTGCGTTTGGCGGCGACCACGTCAGTCGACAAGAGCAACAATGGCGACATCATTTGGTTGCACGAGGCGCTGGTCTCCTGGACGGGGTGGGGCCTTTGCGCGCCACCGCCAGGCAAAACGATTCATCACCAAACGATGGGCAAGGATGAATACGGTAACGACGCTATTGTTCATCAGGATCCCGTTGGCGACGCCGAGCCCGAAGTCCCTCCGGAAATCAAAATGACGACGGAGTTCAAATCGGTGAAAGGTTCTCTTCCGCGACTTCGTTACGGACGCAAATACTGGATCCGCGCACGCGCCGTCGACCTCGCAGGAAACTCTCTGGCGCCCCAACCCAAGGATTTCGGCCCGGAACAAACCAAAGACAAGGCCGACGGTTATTTTCGCTTTGACCCGATCTCGGCGCCGGCATTGGCGCTGGTGAATCATGGGCCCGGAGCGACGGAAGTGCCTCACGAAGGCGAATCCATGGAACGGATTGCGATTCGTACCTACAACGATAAGCCACCGCAAAACACAATTCCGTCGACCGAACGCGCGCGGCGCTTCGCTGTGCCCAGCCGCACGACGCAGCGCGAAGCCGAGCAGCACGGAATGTTCGATCGGAACGGCGCCGTCGATCCGGCATTCTATTCGCTACTGGTAAAGCAGGATGATTCGCTGCGCACGGAAACAATTCCCATGGCCGGGCCACTCGACAAGACTCCGGTGGACACCATGTTTGCCGTGATGTCCGAAGGCGATTTCTTGCCTTACTTGCCTGATCCACTAGCCATCAACGTCGCGGCCCGGATTTTTGATCATCCGACTTTTCCATCAAAGAAAATCATCAACATTCCGTTTTATGACGACACCGAGTGGCCACACGCGCTGCCTTTCAAAGTTGAAGTTTACGAAAACCCAATCGAGGTTCCGCATTACGACCCAGACGCGCGCACGCTGTTCATCCCGTTGCCCAAGGCGGCGCGAGCGACACTGCGCTTGAGTATCCAACCGGAAGCTGGAGCGCTGGGACTGATGGGCGTATGGAACTGGCTGAAGAAACCCCAACAACAGCAGATGGTGGTTGTCGATGGGCAGGCGCTGACGCTGGAGAGATTGGCCCTCAACGGACAGCACTGGATGATCACGCCCTGGCGGAACGTCGAACTGGTCCACGCAGTGCAGCGGCCATTGATCACGCCAAAGCTCGATCGGTTTCTGCCGCATACGCGCCGCCCGGGAGAAACCGCTGTCGAGATCGGCTTTCAGACTCCGTGCAGTATTGCCAGTACGGACCGTCTCGACCTGCGCGCGGAATGGCACGAGCCGTATGAAGAGGACCTCCCGGACGTCTTGCCGGACAATCGCAACCGCATCGATCACGCGTTCTCGATCAAGATTACCGATCCGCGAAACTACGGTGGTCAGCCAGAATACGCCGTGGTGCCAAACCAAACTGATGAGATTCAAGTAGGCAACATCATCGATCGCCCGTTTAACTTGAAGAAGCACGAATTCCACGACACGCGCTACCGGCGCATCGAATACTGGCTGGAAGGCACGACGAAATTCCGCGAATTTATGCCTCCCGGTTTGCTTGTGAAAGGTGGCGAACCAACTGAAGAAAATATCAACGTTGTCGGCCCGCGGCATGTTGATTGGATCAAATCATCGGCTTCGCCTCCGGCACCCGAAGTGCTCTATGTGGTTCCCACTTTTGGTTGGGTCAGATCGTCGGACGAGAACACTCGACACAGTTGGCGCCGCGGCGGTGGGTTGCGCGTGTATCTGAATCGCCCGTGGAATGCTTCCGGATACGGCGAGATGCTGGCTGTGGTAATGCCAGGCGCAGGCTTTCACGGTGATCCGGAAACGTCTCCGGCTGCGAAACCGGCGAAGAATTTTGTTACTCAGTGGGGCATCGATCCGATTTGGGTCAGCGCCAATGTGTTTGGCATCGCGCCGAAGCTGGGTAACTTCCCCCTCGCCCGAACCAAGTCCGATCCCGACGGTAAATGGCTGCCCAAGCAGGCGCCGCTTACTGAAGCAGATCAACGCCCCGGCAACTTCAAGATCAACGATCTTTCACATCCTGATTTTCCAAATACGCCGGAAGAAGCCAGAGTCGACGTGGCTCCCCACGATGTATTCTTCGATGAAGAGCGACAGCTTTGGTATTGTGATATCGAAGTTACGTGGGGGAGTTCGTATTATCCATTCATCCGTCTCGCCCTGGCGCGCTATCAACCTGAATCGATTAATGGAGCGCACTTGTCGAATGTCGTGCTCGCCGATTTTATGCCGCTGATTCCGGACCGGTGGCTGAACGTCACGCACACAAGTGATGACAGGACGCGGAGAGTCACGGTCTACGGCAACACTTTTTCCGATTCCGGTCCGCATCATGAAGCTGAACGTGCTCCGTCGGCGAGTTTCATAACTCCGAACGGGCCGATTCTGGTTGAGCCGCCCGACGTCGCGGGCACCAGTCTCGTCGAAGTCTGGGTAGAGCGATTTGAACCGGCCTTTGGTGAAGACTTCGGTTGGGTGAAAGAAACGCACGCGATTGTCGCGCAAAGCGGGGGGAATACTCGGGCGGCTCTCGATCTCGAACCTCTGCGCGCAACTGCGGCGTTGTCGCGCCGGACAAAGAAACGCGCAACCGAATTGGTTAAGGCGCGAGAATTCGAAGCGCTACTCGATGAGAAACTGATCGACCATGTTTTTGTCACGCCGCGCCTTTGGGATGGAACGGTGACTTTGCCTGGCGACGCTCAACCCGGTTCTCGTTATCGGCTGGCAATCGCCGAATACGAAGAGTACATCGTCGATGATCGCGACAACGCCTACGATCGATTCATCAAGACCAAAAGCCGGCGATTGGTATTCATGGAGTACGTTGATTTGTAAGACGTCTTTCGTTCGGCAATCACGGAGTGGAACGTTGACGGCCTTTCCGCATCCCCGCTACTATCAGCGCGGCCCCGGAATATTTCGCGACAATTTCCGCAGATGTAGCTCGTCGAATCCTGACCGATGAGTGTCAGATCTTCATCAGTGCGTGCGCGCCATTCTCCACTCCGCTTAATTGCCGGTCTCCTCTTGCCGGCTGCACTTGCCGCAGGCTCTGCGCTCTCTGTGCGCTGGATGAACGGGAATCGCGTCCTGGCTGCAGACGACATTCGAAACCAATCCCCGGCACACGATCTTCAAAGCCAATCGCCTGACGGATTCTGGACCTCAGTCGCCGAAACCAACTCTCAAGCCGCGGCAAAAATAGCAACGGCGTATCGCTCTTATCGTAAGCTCAGACTGAACACCGATGCGTTTACTGCTGCGTTGGCGAAAGCGCCGCTTGAATCGACGACTAAGTCAAAGACCGCGCAAGCGATCGTCACTTTGCCGGGGGCCGACGGCACGTTCATGCGTTTCTCATTTGTTGCATCGCCAATCATGGCGCCGGAGTTGGCGGCGCGTTATCCCGAAATCAAGACGTACGCGGCGCAAGGCATTGATGATCCCGCGGCGACCGCGCGGTTCGACTGGACGCCCATGGGATTTCACGCGATCGTGCTTGCGGCGACCGGCACTTCTCTCATTGAACCCGCGGCTTTGGGTGATGTGGAAAACTATCTTGTCTATTCACCGGGTGACGTTCTTGGATCAGGCGAATGCGACGTTTCAGCCGAGGATCAGGAAGCTGCAGTCCGACGAAACGCGCTGCTGAAAAAATCTGTGGTCACGTCGAATGTGTCCTCGGGCACCACGCTGCGAACCTATCGTTTGGCCGCAGCGGCCACCGGCGAATACACACAGGCGTACGGCAGTGGGACCGTGAGCGGTGGACTTGCGGCGATCACCACGACCATCAATCTCGTCGATGCGATCTACGAACGTGAAGTGGCAATCAGACTGACATTAATCGCCAATGACGACTCGATCATTTACACGAACGGCGGCACTGACCCGTATACGCATGAGAACATCCCTTTAATGATCAGCGAGAATCAAACAAATTTGGACGCGGTGATTGGTAACGCGAATTACGACGTTGGCCACGTATTCGATGGCACGATTTTAGGTGGTGGGTTCTTTTCATGGCAGGGACGCGGGCAGTTCGGCGTCGTTTGTCAGAATGGCGGAAAAGCAAAAGGCGTGGACATCTTTCGTTCAGTAGTACCGACGAGCCTTTACGCATATTACAGCACCGCGCATGAATTGGGCCATCAGTTCAATGCCACGCATACCTTCAATACGAACTCCGGAAGTTGCAACACTGAGCGTGCTTCGGCGACTGCGTACGAGCCGTATAATGGCTCGACGATTATGGGTTATCGTCTCGCATGTTCTCCTAGTGACCTGGCGTCTACTGATACTTACTTTCACAACGCCAGCATTGAACAGATCGTTAACTTTTCAAATAGTACGTCCTGTGCGGTACAGACAAGTACCGGCAACACCCCACCTTTTGTCCAGGCAAGCGCCATTTACACAATTCCGATGGGCACGCCGTTCACGCTGACCGCGAGCGGCAGCGATCCGGATGGCGACGTGCTGACTTATTGTTGGGAAGAATTTGATCTAGGTACCGCATCGCCGCCCAATACTGATGACGGCACGCGACCGATCTTCCGATCATTCGCGCCGGTCACCAGCCCTTCACGAACATTTCCACAGCTGAGTGATATCCTCGGCGGCTTTTCGACAATGGGAGAAACGCTGCCGGTTACGACACGGACCATGAACTTTCGCGTCACTGCTCGCGACAACCGCAGCGGCGGCGGTGGAGTCAGTTCGGCGGCGACTCAAATTAATGTGAGCAGCGGCGCGGGGGCCTTCACCGTTACGCAACCAACATCCGGAGAGAACTGGTCAACTGGTTCAATTCGTACGGTGACCTGGAACTCGGCCAATACTGAGAATGCGCCGGTTAGTTGTGCGAATGTCAGAATCCTGCTTTCGACTGATGCCGGAACGACTTTCCCCATCACCTTAGTGAGTACTACTCCGAATGATGGTTCTCAGATTGTGACTGTTCCCGGAACGCCGACCACTAACGCCCGCATCAAGGTCGAGGCGATCGACAATATCTTCTTCAGCATTTCGGCGGGATTTGCGATCACCGGTTCAGCGACTCAGACCCTTACCGTGGCATCGATCAATCCGAATAGCGGCGTGCTTATTACCGTCGCTCCGATGGACAACGCCGGCTTCGCCGATGGCTCAACTCAATTTACGCGGACGTTCAACCGAAACACGCCTGTGACCTTGATTGCCCCGAACACCGCGAGCGGAAATAACTTTCTCAAGTGGTTACGAAACGGAGCCGACTTTGCGACGACTACATCTACCAACGTGACGATGGATGCGGACTACACGCTGACAGCTCTATTCGTGCCGCCGCCGCAGATATACGTTGAAACGGGAACCAACGATGCTGCCGCGGTCGATTCAGTCACATTTGTCCGCGGGCCATTCAGGCTATTCGATCCGTTCAACTTCAGCGGCGACCAGCGGACTCGACTGATTCTGTTCACGTCGGATTTGGGGCTGACTCAACCAAACGCAGCGCTGCTGACTGTGCAAGCCGGAGGATCTGATCTCACCGTGGAAGCCGTCGGACCAATTTCGGGAGTCCAGGGATTGACGGGTTCTTACGTGGTTGTGAGACTCCCCGATAACTTGCCTACCGGAAATCTACAATTGACGCTCACCTTAGGCAGCGTGACGAGCAACGCCGCGATGCTAAGCATCGTGCCGTAATACCTTCTTCGGTGTTTTAGAGCGCGTTCAATTTCAAGCCTGTTAATCGACACGTTAAGTCGCCGTTGCCTGCGCGTCACTGGCGCTAACTGTCATCCACAATTCCCTGCATGGCTCATTTTTTCACTCCATAACGGCCGCATAGGCTTCCTGGTGATTCGGTACTCTAAGTGTTCGCGCCGTCGAATCCCAAAATCAGCGCGCGAGCGATTACGCCTCGATGTCCGAACACCCCGGGGTTTTGACGGATTACTCAGTGTTATGGCGATCAGTTACGATCCCGCAAGTATGTGGCTAACAATGTCTATGCCTTTTACAAAAAGATTTATATTGTTCGTTGCCCCGTTTGGGCGTATAAGTCTCGCACGATTACTTGCAACGGTCGCTCAATCCCCTAGGCGAGTGGCTTTCAGTTCTTTGCGGCTAATTTGCTAGCTTGTTCTGTCGCTTTGCTCCTTACCGCTTTGCGCTCCCAGTCACACAGATTCCGCGACCTCAGTCTCAGTTAGCTAACGCGTTCCACGACTCCGTCCTCTCTGGTCGCCTCAGACCGCACGCTTCGCAGGAACGCATCCACAAAAAATGATTCCGAGCACCCACGACAGGATCGGCGTCCGTCTCGGTTTCAGTTTCATGGAGAATCTAATGAAAAAAATCTGTCAACTCTTGCTTGCCCTCTCCCTCATCACATCACCGTCCGTTGCAGTCACGAGCCAAGACGGTAGCGGCTCTGAGGTGCTAACCAATGACAAGGTGTTAACTATGGTGAAGGCAGGATTACCGTCAAGCATCATCGTCAACAAGATTCATCTCTCAAAAGGCAACTTCGATACGTCAACTGATGAGTTAATCAGATTGAAGAATGCGAAGGTGCCGGACGAAGTCATTAACGCAATCGTTGCGGCATCAAGTAACGCTTCGTCAGAGAAGGCTGCCATCGGGGCCGGCGACGCGACGCGGGCCGACCCGAATGACCCACTCTCGGCACATGAGGCTGGGATTTATTTGTATCAAGAAATCCGAGGCGAGAAGCAAATGATCCAGTTGGAGCCGTCCGTTTCCAAGCAAACCAAAAGCGGCGGATTCCTTGCTTCTGCCGTCACCTACGGTATAGCCAAGATCAAATTCAAGGCGGCGCTCGCGGGCGCAAACGCGTCGCTACAGATTTCATCGGCGAGACCAGTCTTCTACTTCTATTTTGAAGTCAAGAACGCCGGGCTCAGTAATAGTAGCTATTACGCTACCAGCCCAAATGAATTCGCTCTCGTGAAATTCGACGCCAAGAGCAACACCCGCGAAGTTACAGTTTCACAAGCGAACGCCTTTGGTTCTCAGAGTGGGACAATGGATAAGGCAGCACGAGCTTTCAAGGTTGAGAAGCTTGGCGCAGGTGTTTATCGGGTTACACCTCAGGAGGATCTCACTGAGGGCGAGTACGGATTCTATAACGGGGGAGGCGCACAAGGGGCTACGGTCGCGAAGATATTTGATTTCGGGATCAAGTTCCCGCGGTAGGTTGGGTGAACTCTTCTAAGACAAAAGCCCGCGCACCGGGTGTTTATCGCAGCAAAAAGCGTATGAATAAATGGTTGATGTTGCTGTCTGTTGACCTCCTTAGTTTCTTGTTGATGGGCAATGTCCGCGCTCAAAACGGCGTCGTGACTCCGCGAAACTTTACTGCGGAAACCGCGCAGGGCATAGACGAAAAACGAAAACGCACTTTTGCGCAGCAGAAAATTGATTCGCAGTTGCTGAACGCAGCGCGGTTGAAACGTAAAGGCTTGCCGACAAACGAAGCCGATTTAGCGACCGACGGCATAGGACGAGTAGCAGTGGAAATCAGCGCTGAAGTCACCGATAACTTGTTGACAATCATTCGTCGTGAAGGCGGCGAGGTCGTCAGCAGTTATACGCAATTCAAGACGGTGCGTGCTTACCTAACGTTGGAGAGCTTGGAAACCATCGCTGGTTTGAGCGAAGTGCGAGTTATTTCCCGTGCTGCGAAAGCCGAACTCTCCGTTACTAACCCAACGAAAGAGGCCCCTCTCCAAAGCCAGCAGACATCTCTCAAAGTCAAACAACCGACCAGTATGGGCAAGGTGCCTCAGAGACAAAAACGGCGCAAGAAACGACGCCAGTATATACGTTAGATTGAGCGTGAGATGGAAAAACTGTTGACACTCTCACTATGTTTCAGCTTTTTCGTTGCCGTTATCATTGTCGGGCGGCGGAGTCACGCTGAAGCAATTCAGAATCCGGTGTCGGGCCCCGAAAGCCTTCAGCATGTAACAAAGCAATCAACTCAAGATGGCTTATCAGAGTTGAGCGAAAATGCCAAGATACAGCTCAACGCGTTGATGCTCGAAAAGCAATCGCGCACTCCCGTTCAACAGAAAATTGATTCCCAGTTGCTGACGGCAGCCAAAATGAACCGTGGCCAAGTCGTCGCGCCTGCTCTAGCCACTATGCAAACCGACGTGGCGTACGACAAAGATGGGCGTGCAGAAGTGGATATCAGTGCCGAGGTAACCGACAATCTGCTTGAAACTATTCGGGCGTTAGGTGGCGAGGTTGTCAATAGTTATCCCCAATTCAACGCTGTGCGCGCAAACCTTGCGCCTGAAAATCTGGAAACGATAGCGAGCTTGCCTGAAGTGCGAATGATCTCACGCGGAGCCAAAGCGGAAGTCTCGCGGATAAGCTCGACTAGCAGTTCTCAGACAGAAACGTCGGTTGATGCGAGAGCGAACCGTATTAAGGATCGATTGTCAAAAGCCTTTCCTGGAGTATTGTCCGCTCACTCGGTGACGTCCAATTCGGCACTCGTTTCGAGTGGCCTGATTGCGCCTTTAGTTGGAAGTGTTACTTCAGAAGGTGATGTTACTCACACCGCGGATCAGGCGCGCAGTTCGTTTGGTGTCACTGGAGCCGGCATTAAGATTGGCGTTATTTCCGATAGCGTTGATTTTTTGTCAGACTCACAGGCGAGTGGCAATTTAGACGCTGTTACAGTCTTATCAGGCAGAAGTGGAGTGCCAGGTACAGGCGAAGGAACTGCAATGTTGGAGATAGTTCACGACCTGGCTCCGGGAGCGCAATTATTTTTTTCAACCGGCAATGGTGGTCCAGCAGCCTTCGCGCAAAACATTTTGGATTTGCGGGCCGCCGGGTGCAACATCATAGTTGATGATCTCGAATACCTTAATGAGTCGCCATTTCAAGATGCCGTGGTTGCGCAAGCCGTCAATACAGTGACCGCTGACGGAGCACTGTATTTTTCCTCGGCTGGCAATTCTGGCAATATCGATGACCTAACTTCAAGCGTATGGGAAGGTGATTTTGTTGATGGAGGCCCAATTTCCTACAACGGTACAACGCTCGGCAATGCCAATCGGTTTTTTGCTCCCAGCATCATCTTCAACCAGACTTTCGTCCCATCCAATCAGGATCCCATACAGAATGCGTTCCTATTTTGGTCTGACCCTCTCGCAGGTTCAAGCAACGATTACGATCTGTACATTGTCAATTCTTCAGGCACGATTGTAAGGTTTTCAAACAACACCCAAAATGGCACGCAAGACCCAATTGAGAACACATCCATAACCGATGGTGAGCACGTCCTAGTAGTTAAGTTCGGCGGAGCAAATCGCTATTTGCACATAAACGTAGGCAGGGGCGTCCTCTCCTACGCAACCTCAGGCCGGACCAAAGGTCATTCGGCGGCCGTCAATGCATTGAGCGTTGCAGCTGTAAAAGCGGGCACATCGTATCCCAACGCTTTTACGGGTGGCGACGCAAATCCAGTCGAGACTTTTAGCTCGGACGGGCCCCGAAGAGTTTTTTATAACGCGGACGGCACAGCCATTACACCTGGCAATCTGAGTGCAACGGGTGGCGCGGTCCGAGCAAAACCTGACATTACAGCTGCCGATGGGGTTAGGACGTCGGTAACGGGATTCGCCCACTTTTTTGGGACGTCGGCCGCGGCACCGCACGGCGCGGCAATCGCCGGCCTAGTATTATCCTTCAATCCGTCGCTGACATCCGCACAGGTGCGCACGGCCCTTACCAGCACAACACTCGATATTGAAGGTACAGGTCCTGATCGTGATTCGGGAGCCGGTATTGTCATGGCTCATCGAGCCGTACAGGTCGTTGCCACCTGTCCCGCGACTTCAATCTTGCCAGGACAAACTATCAATGGTTCGCTCACTACTTCGGACTGCGTTTTTTCCGGCACGACCCGCCGTGTCGATGTCTACAGTTTCAGTGGGACGATAGGGCAACAGATCGCGATCACAATGAGTTCGTCCGCCTTTGACACATATTTGTATCTCATTGATGCAGATAGTAACACGCTTGCTTCAGACGACGACGGCGGAGGGGGCACGAACTCGCGGATTCCTTCCAATACAGGTTTCTTTACCTTGCCCGCTACGGGTACTTATACAATTTATGCGACGTCCTTCTTCGAAGGTAGCATGGGAAGTTACACCCTTAATCTAACTTCATCGAATTGCACGTTTTCCCTGAATCCAACTAGTCAAATTTTTATTTCTTCGGCAAGCGCCGGTTCATTCAGCGTTGTTACGTCAGCCAACTGTTCCTGGACCGCCACAAGCAATGTCAGTTGGCTTATGACTAGCTCCCGCGGTACTGGGAACGGCACGGTAGACTTTTCCGTTGCCGCCAATACAGGCAACTCGCGAACGGGCAACATTTACATCCAGGGCCAGACCTTTACCGTCTTTCAGTCTGCCGGAAACGGCAATGGGTGTCCCTCCACGACCATTGCCATCGGCCAAACCATTAACGCGACATTAACAACTGGCTGCGTTTTTACCGGTACGTCCAGGTACGTTGACCCTTACAATTTTACAGGTAATGCCGGGCAACAAATTGTTATTGCTATGAGTTCGACGGCTTTCGATACGTTCCTGTTTTTGGACAATCCCAACAACCAAACCATTGCTCAAAACGATGACGGTGGTGGAGGCACGAACTCGCGCATACCTGCCAACGCGGGTTTCTTCACCCTGCCCACGAGCGGCACGTACAGGATTTTTGCTACGTCTTTTTCCGCCGATGGGATAACGGGAAGCACAGGACCTTACACGATCAGTTTGTTAAGCACGACTAGCTGCTCCTATTCAACCAACTCAACTAGCCAAAATATTGCAGCAGCCGGCGGTAATAACTCGTTCAGTATTTTTGCAACGACGGGTTGTACCTGGACTGCCTTGAGCAACGCCGGGTGGATTACGACGAACTCGAGCGGATCTGGCAATGGCACGGTCAACTACTCTGTTGCTCTTAATACTGGTGCCGCCCGGACCGGTACCATCAGTGTCGGTGGGCAGTTGTTTACCGTTACGCAGGGCGCTGGTGGTTCTGCTCCGGCAAACAATAACTTTGCGAATGCCCAAGTAATCACCGGGAGCTCTGGCACGGTTACGGGATCCAATGTCGGAGCTACCAAAGAGTCCGGGGAGCCTAACCACGCCGGCTTTTCCGGCGGCGCATCTGTGTGGTATCGCTGGCAGGCGCCAGCAAGCGGTGCCGTCAGTTTTGTAACAGCTGGCAGTGACTTTGACACACTCTTAGCTGCATACACAGGCTCCAGCGTGAACAGCCTTACGGCCGTCGCTGGCAATGACGATTTCAATGGTACTCTGCAGAGTGGGATTACGTTTACCGCCCAGAGCGGTGTGACCTATTACCTGGCGGTTGATGGTTTTGGCGGTGCAACCGGTAGCATCATGTTTGCGTGGAACATGACCGCGCCTTCGTCGCCCATGATTTTTGTCGAACAAGGGACGAATCGGGCAGCCGCGCTTGATTCTGTCACGTGGCTGCGCGGACCTTTTAAAGTCGCGGACCTGTTCAACTTTAGTGGTGATCATCACACGCGCGTGGTTCTCTTTACCTCGGAACTCGGACTGACTCAGCCAGATTCTTCACAACTTGCGGTGCGGGCCGCAGGCGTTGCGCTCACTGTTGAAAGTGTGGGGCCGGTCGTGGGAGTTAGTGGCATGAGTGCTTCCTACATCGTTGTGAGATTGCCCGACGGTCTACCAACGGGCGACCTCCCATTGGTCGTCACGTTGCGCGGACTGGCGAGCGTCAATTCGCCAACACTCGCCATTGCACCGTAAAAGTGCGAATCCTCCACTGGATTCAATCTAATCTCGCCCCGCGAGGCCAGAGTGTTTGCTCAGTCCACGGCTCGTACGTCTTCAACCCAGCCCATGACGCGACTAATACGCGGAATACCTCGAATACCGAACGCGCTTCGGCGTGCAATAGCAGCTAGTGTGAAGTTCTGGCTGGTGGACTGAACGTCGCGACGGTCCACAATGGAAAGTGATCCGACACCGTCAGGTTGCGATCGATTCCGTAACTTTGCGGTACGAACCCGCGCAACCAAATCCAATCCAGCTTCAGCTTCACATCGAACATCAGCGCCTTACGATAGAAAGTTGACTCATCGTCAGGCAGCGGTGTGGTGAAACCTGCCTCAGTGAATAGTTTGCGAATCCCTTCAACGGCGGGCAGCTCCCAAGTGTTGAAGTCGCCGAGTACCGCGGCCGGCGTGCCTTTCGGAAATCGATCCAAGTCAGTAAGCACCGCTTGCAATTGCTCGACCTTCTTCGCAATCGGCAGGCGTGTTTCACTGTGAACGGAATAGACGCGAATGGAAGTCTCGCCCACCGTCAATGTGGCTGCGACGGCAACGCGTTGGCGTCCCGCAGGTCCCGGGTTAGGCAAAATAATTCGAGTGACATCAGTCAAGCGATATGGGCTGAGAACCTCGACCCCCGTTTCTTCCTCGGCTCGCTTCGACTTGTCGCTCGCGGCGGATGCGGGTGCGGCCCACGCATAATTCATCCCTAACGCATTAGCAATCTGCTTTGGGTTATTCACTTCACCACTGCGCGACTTGGCGCGGTCGACTTCCTGCAACGCAATGATCATTGGTGCGGATCCCCGGCGCTCTTTTAGCCAGCTGATGATTTGGTCGAGTTCTTTGCCGCTGCGCCAACGAATGTTGTAGGAGACAAACTTTAATTCATCGTGCGGCCCTGTTTGCACAATTTGTTGAGCGGCGCCGCATTCAAGCAGCGAATTGGTTTGCAGATCGCCTTTTTGGGCCTGGCCCGTTTGGAGACTCGAAATCATCGTCACTATGAGCAGGCCCGACACCCTACGAAATGGAAAAGCTGAGACAATCTTAAGAAACATCACTGAAAGTCGGTGGAAATCAAACTTCAATTCGCAAACCGTCATAAGCCGCCATCGTTTCACCCGGCCACAACTTTCGAGCTTCGGCCTCCAGGTCGATGCCGTCCCACTCTGGATAGAGATGCGTGAGCACAACTCTGCGTGGCTCAGCCAGTGTGGCCATTCGCATGGCATCGGTCAGCTCGAGGTGCGTTTGAATGGGCTTGTTGCGAAAGAATGAACACTCAAGCACAAACAAATCGGCGGACCGCGCAAACCGCGCTACTTCTTCCGAGAAGCCGGTGTCCGAGCTGTAAACAATCGTCGTACCGCGGTCGTCAACGAGTCGTAGCGCCAGGCTTTCCGGACGATGCGGGGTGGAAAGGACAGTCGCGGTTAGCCCGTTAAATATTTCGAAAGGTTGTTCCGAATCATCTGGCGAGACTTCGGTCATACCGAGCGGAAACGGCAATTCGAACAATTTATAGTTGTGTGCGTCGTCGATCGCCCTCAGCAACTCATTCGCCCCCAGGCACGCGAAAATCTGCAAGGGTTTGCGGCGTGATTGCGTCTGTGGAGCGTGCTTCATTCCAAACAGCAGCGGCGCGAGTCCACCGCAATGATCCAAATGCAAGTGGCTGATCCATATTGCGTCGAGGTTGGGCCAGTCGAGCGTCTCTTGCGCCATGCGATGCGGCGCGTCCGCACTGCAATCAAGCAGTACGGATCCGTGTTCAGTCTGCAGCCAGAATGCCGCCGCCGCGCGTTGCGGATGAAAAACCGAAGAGCCTGAACCGAGAACGATCAGTTGCACAAGCCGAAGGCTAAATTGAAAAGCGAAAAATGCAAAATGATAACGTCCGATTGCTTGCCGCCTCGATCCAAATCACTTATGCTGTCGCACTCTTGATTAGAAAACTTGAGGCTGAAAGAAGCCAGACTCACCGACTCAAACTAATTTCATGACTGTTAAATCTGATCGTTGGATTCGCCGCATGGCGGAAGAGGCGCAACTAATTCAACCATTCGAGGCGCGACTGATTCGCGAAGTCTCCGGCACGCGGATAATTTCCGCCGGCGCCTCGAGCTATGGCTACGACATGCGGCTCGCCGACGATGGCTTTCGCGTGTTCTCGCCGATTCATGGCCGGGAAATCGATCCAAAGCATTTTGATGATGAGTCGCTTGTTGAGCCGCCCCTGCGCACGGCTGACGACGGATCGAAGTATTACCTGATGCCGCCGCACTCATACGCGCTGGGAGTGTCAGTCGAAACGTTTCACATGCCGCGAAATGTGACCGGCATATGCATGGGCAAGAGCACTTACGCGCGTGCGGGCCTGGCCGTCAACACCACACCGCTCGAAGCCGGTTGGATCGGTCGGCTGGTAATTGAGCTGGGCAACCTCGCGGACCTTCCTTTGCGTGTTTATGTGAATGAAGGAATCGGACAGGTTCTGTTCTTTGAATCCGACGAGGATTGTTCGACGTCGTACGAAGACCGCGGCGGCAAGTATCAGGGACAGACCGGGCTCACTTACTCTCGTCTCTAGTCATATGCCTTCGTCAGGTAGTGTCCTAATTTGAAAGCGGAGTACAGAAACTCTGGCACCAGGTTTGTCCGTCTGACTATTGCCTCCCATTTAGATCGGTGATATAGAGCGCGCCAATGTTTGCGCTGAGAGGCAAAAGCTCGCTCTATCATCTTGTTAATCCTCGAACTGGCAAAACTCTCTGCGGCTTGCGCGTGAATCCTACGCGGCTGCCCCGGAAACTTAGCGGAACTACGTTGCATCAGACTCCAACGCGCCCTTTGGACAAGACACTCTGCAAGCATTGTATCCGGCTGGCTGAACCTGTCGCTGAGTTGCAACCGTCAACTTGACGGGCGGTGTCAATGCAAACATCTAGGATTGACTCAGGGATAGCAGCGTCCAGACATAACGCCGGATTGGAAATATTCTTGAATTCAAAGTAGGACACTACTCCCTCGTCAGCCTGGTAGTGACAGGAGCAAATCAGCTAGGTAGAATAGGGTCCCCCTTTTAATAATAAAGAATGTCCAGCGAACATTTTATGCATGGGCGTTTTCTCGAGTGCCATTGCACCTGAGGAAAATTCCTCTTGTCATTGAGTTAAGCGAAGACTAGAATTCGCCGCTTACTAAGGGTTGGTCTTGTTGCATGCTTGCACCTGATACGCGCCTCACTCCCGCATCCCGAAGTGACGATACTCCGGTACAAGAACTCGTCGCATCAAATGGGTACTCCCGAAACCAACGCGATGAACGCGACGTACGCGAATACCTCGCGCCTCTGTTCAGACATAAGTGGCTGGTGCTGACGGTTGTACTCGTCGCCACTGCCGCCGCCGCGGTCTACGCTTTCAGCCTGCCATCGATCTATGAGTCATCGGCGGTCTTGCAGATGGATCCGAAGGAATTCGCCTACATGGAGGACAATCGTGGCATGGTCCTTCGGTCGTACAACGACTATGACGACCAAAATACGCAAATACACTTGTTGAGCAATCCCCACCTATTGCGTCAAGTCGTTTTGCAGCTGGATCTGGAACACCGACCGGGCTTTCTGAGCAATCGCAACGACACAAGCATCCTCTCCAGTATCAAACGGATCTTTTCGCGCAAGCGAGGCTCTGCCCGTGCAACCGAGGTCGCGCCTGCGAGAAGTGTCGAAACGAATGTCAATGAGTTGAGCCAGGAGCGGATGCGCGAACTCGAACCGTATGTTGCAGCTATTGCAGCCGCTCTAAGGGTCCAGCCAGTGGAACATACAAATTTGGTTACGGTCGGCATCATGGACGCTGACCCGCAGCTTGCGACGCAGATCGTAGATACGTTGACCAAAACCTTCGTTACCAACACGACGAGTTATCAGAACCGGGGCTCACAGCAGGCAGCCGAAACGTTAAGCAGGCAAATCGGCGAGATTCAAGTAAACATCAAACAGGCCGAAGACGCTCGCTTAAACTATTTGAAGAGTCACAATCTGCCGCTTGAAAAGGGAGACGGCAGAAACATAACTACGGATCGTCTGGCAAAACTCAGCTCTCAACTGCTCGATGCCGAAAATGATCGGAAGCAGATCGAAGCAACATACGAAGCGGCAAAGGAGACGAAGGATCCGTCGGCGGTGCCGTCGGCAAGAAGCAGTGCGGAAATACAGGACCTGCGCAAAAACATTCACCAATTGGAACAAAAGCGCACGTCGCTTCTGGAAACTTACACGCGCGAGTGGCCTGAGGTAAAAAAGGTCGAGGCTGAGATTCGTGAACTTCAAAATACAATCGCTAAGAGTTCAACCGACGCGGTGGCGACACTTAGTTCACAGTTAGACGCCGCTATCAAGCGCGAAACAAAACTGCGCGATGCATATTACAAAGAGAGGGCCTCAGCCAATAACCAAACGCAGGACGAGATCGCGCTTTCCAATCTTAATCAGCAAATCGATATCAACCGTCAGGTTTACAACACGCTCTATCAGCGGCTGACGGAAATGCAGGTGAATTCCCTTGATAAGTCGGTGCGGGTCGGGATCGTTACTCCGGCGGTAGTGCCGTCGGCGCCTGTCGGTCCGGCGCGCGGCAGTAAAATAATTGTTACTTTCCTTATTTCGCTGATGGCCGGTGTCGGCCTCGCCTTTCTCATAGAACAATTTGACAACACTCTGAAGTCCGCCGAAGACGTGGCAAACCACGTATCATTACCGACACTGGCGCTAATTCCGGCCACCGCGCTAAACGGGAACGGTGGTTTCAAAGGCAAGTTCCTGCGGCGAGTTCGGGCTGAAGAAAATCACACGTCGGCACTCGCTTTATCGACAGACCTTCGATCACCGACCGCTGAGGCTTACCGACATCTGCTCGCGTCTTTGCTGTTTACGGCGCCCGGACGATCTCCGCGCACGATTCTCGTCACATCGGGAAGTCCCTTAGAAGGAAAAACAACGATTTCGGTCAATACCGCGGTCACGTTCGCACAAACCGGTGCGAAGGTGCTCTTGATCGATTGTGACTTGCGCCGTCCGCGCGTACATCGCAATTTGGGACTCGAAAACGGCGCCGGCTTAACGACGTACCTATCCGGTCGTAAGGACATCGACTCGCTGATCAAGACGCATGAGCTATATCCGAACATGAAGGTGATTACCGCGGGACCCATGCCAGCGAATCCGGCGGATTTTCTGACTTCAACAGAGATGCGCATTTTGCTTAAGGTCGTTGGCGATCGCTTCGATCATGTCGTTATTGATTCGCCGCCGGCCATCTCGTTTGCCGATGCCAGCATTATTGCCAGTTTGGTCGATGGAGTGGTGATTGTGGCTCATGGCGATCGGAGTTCGCGCCGCTTGGTAAGGCGCGTCAAGCAGCGTCTGGAAGCGGTCGGAGCCAACATATATGGCGTCGTGCTTAACCAGGTCGATCTCCGCGCCCACGATTACTTGTACGAGTATTACAACGCTTACGAAGAAGATTGATTCGTTCAGAAATGAGTTCAGCCGGTCCATCAAAAACAGAACCGACGATTGATCTTTTCTTCGCGTTTATCGACGGCGTTTACGACTACGTGTGCGCCGAGTGCACGGCCCTTTGCTGCAAGGGACATGGTTTGGGCGGCAGCCTTGAAAGAGAACTGCGTCCGCTCTTTACCCGCTATCCGCAATTAGAAACGATGGCCATCTCACGGACCGGAGGGCAAATCACTTTCGCTACCACCGGCGGCGGCTGCGTGCTACTGGACGCGGATAACTTTTGTCGTATTGAAAAGGAGTTAGGTAAAGACCAGAAACCCAACATCTGCAATCTGTTTCCATTTAATGCGTTTTCGAGAATTGGCAAGACGATTGCCGTCATGCCTCATTTTTTGTGTCCGCTGCGCGCGACTATCCCGGCCAGACCGGGCGAAGTGCTCGGGACCCACGCATTTATCGAAAGCGAGTTGCAGAAAAGCCGGATGCTTGACAAAGCTTACGTCAAGAACTTTGTTGGTCCAGCGCGTCTGAATCCATCGTTAAACGAAACGGCGACTATTGAAAGAGAGCGCAGTTTCCGCGATCGTTGCGCCGGCGCGCTGAGTGTTGCCAGCTTCCGGGACGTTTTGCTGAATGCCGCGGCTGATGCTGCAGCGCTCAACGCTTTTTTAGAGCGAACGCGCCGCATCCTGGGTTACGAGCCCGCGGCTCAATCCAATGGGCGCGACGTTATTGATGACCTTTTGCTCACCTTCGCATCACCATACCGGATAAGTCTGTTGGATTTATCCGGTGAAGGCGTACTACGAGCACTGGGCGTGGCGGAACTTATTGTTCGCAAAGCGTGGGCGGGAGCGACAGTCACTCCGAGTTTGCAGAGCATTGCTAACACGGCCGCAACGTTCAGGCCGATTCAAGCCTTGCTCGCCGATGGTGATGAACGATTTGATTTTGGTCGAGTAACAAAGAAGACATTCTCATTTAGCGACGCAGAACTTACTTTTGCTGCTTTCATAACAACCCAGAATTCAGTCGAGAAAGGCGTGCTCGGTGCGCTCGATGAAGCGATATCACCGGGAATGGCGGTCGCCGATCGTTCGGTGTTGCTGATGCGTCTGGGTCAACAGATGGAGGCCGCGAAATCTAAACGGAAGCGAAAACATGGAGCTGTGATTGACGAGATTCTTGCGTCGCAAGGTAATAATCAGTTGGCGCAGATTTCAATTTCAAATTAAGCGGGGAACGGGTCGGAGAAATTAATGGGCGATTTGCCGCGTTACAAATACAGTTCGACTTGAACGAAGAAACTCGACCGCCTCGGGTGGGCGGATGGACTCGCATTTCGTTCATACGGGCTTCGCATCGGCGTTCGTGTATCCGACCGCGCCGCGATCGAGCGTGTCCTCGATCGTCTGCCGCCCGGGTGGAAGCCGGCGTCATCGCCAATCGTCGACCACATGTTTTCCTTGATTGTTGGAGGTCAGCAATCTGCGTCACACGTGCAGCGTTTCAATTTACTCTACTATGATGCATTGCGGCTGGCGCGCACAAAGGACCTTGAATTCGTGCTGAAGAGCTTCGAGTCGGAATTGCAGTTGTTGGTAGCCGAATTCGCGCGTGGGCGCACGTTCGTTCACGCCGGTGTGGTTGGCTGGAAGAACCAGGCCGTCGTAATCCCCGGAACTAGTTTCAGTGGTAAAACTACGCTCGTCACAAAGTTGGTCCAGGCCGGCGCTAAATACTATTCGGATGAATATGCGGTGATGGACGAATACGGGCTCGTCCATCCGTTTCCGCGACCATTGGGAGTTCGACGGCCGGATGAGTTCGAAACGACCCGAGTCGATGTCGCTTCCCTGGGTGGAACCCCCGGATCGAAACCGTTGCCGGTACGATTGGTGATCTCGACGCATTATCGCGCCGGAGCGAGATGGCGGCCCCGTGAATTGACACGCGGGCGCGGCTTTTTAGAACTGTTGGCGAACACCATCTCGGCCCGGTCACAAACAAAACTCGCCTTTGCCACGCTGCCCAAGGCACTTCGTTCCGCTGAAGTTCTCAAGGGTGTACGCGGCGAGGCTGATGATGTAGTTGAAGCGATTCTCGAAAAGATGACCTAATCAACCCGGCAGATTTGAGTGCGGCTGTTTTTCAAATCGAGTTGATGATGAGGAGGATGGATGAAACGAGCAAACGGACATTCTTTGCCTAAAGCGAGAAAAGACGATCTGGTTACCCGTCAAATTACCGGCGAGTTGCTGGTATACGATCTCAAGAGACATAAAGCATTCTGCCTGAACAATACGGCGGCCACGATTTGGAAGAACTGTAACGGTAAACGGACTGTTTCAGATCTGGCTGCGACGCTGAGTAACGATCAAGAATCGCCTACCGACGAGAAGGTTATTTGGCTGGCGCTCGACCAGCTGGAGAAGTCGTACCTGTTGGAAACGCGCGCCACGAGGCCTGTCGGCCTGCCTGCGATTTCGCGCCGCAGCTTGATCCGCGCCGGAATTTTGACCGCGGTAACTCTTCCATTGGTGACAATGATCACATCGCCTGTCGCAGCGCAAGGCGCGACGCCAATTACCGATGTGGTTTGCACCGGTCGTCACCAAAGCGACCCGGGCGGCTGCGGAAATAATCCGTGCTCGCCTCCGGCAGGATCAAAGTGCATCAACGGTCCCGGTAACACTTGTAAGTGCGCTTAGCGCGTGACGGCTTCCTCTGGGAACGATTCGACCCGAGGCGACGCTTAGAGAAGTGACTAAATGTTCACACCCTCGGCAAGTTCGGGCGCGGGCAATCTGATTGCGTGCTTGTTGACGGGTGCGTGGCGCCAAAATCCGGATCCCTTAAGCCTTTCACCAGAACAATTGTCAATCGCAGCTCCTCTGCTGCTCTCAACGGGGGCTGCCGCTCTCGCCTGGACGCGCATTGGAAGATTTGACGTCACCACCAATGACCTCGCGGCTCTCCGCGAGGGATACCGCAAACACCTAATCGACGCCGCGGTTCATGAGTTGGAGATAATCGACCTTTTCCAACGCGTGCGCGCGGCCGGCATCGAGCCCTTGCTGTTCAAAGGCTGGGCCCTCGCTCGTCGGTATCCTGACGCAGGCTTGCGGCCGTATGGCGATCTTGACTTATGGGTGCGCTCCCAAGAGTTAGAACTGCTGTATCGCACTCTGGCCGCCTATGATTACTCATATTGCGTCGAACCTCACATCACTTTTTATCCGCAGTATGAAAGATCGTTCGACGAGGTAATGAGCAAGTCTCAACTGGTCTCTTTGCATGGCGCTCAAATCAGAGTGCCTGGAGACGAAGATCACCTTAGATTCATTTGCCTTCACTTTCTCTTCCACGGTGGTTGGCGCCCGTTGTGGCTTTGTGATGTGGCGTTGATGGTTGAATCGGCAGATTCAGGATTCGACTGGGATCGCTGTCTTCGCGGGAATCGAAAGTACGCGGACTGGGTTGCGTGCGTCGTCGGCCTTGCCCATCAATTGCTGGGCGCAGACGTAACGGGAACTCCAGTCGCAAAGCGAGCAAAGTCGCTGCCGCGCTGGCTGACCAATGCCGTGATCCGACAATGGGAGAAGGGTCCGGGAATGAGTTTCGCCGAGAACTTTTCGTTTTCACTTCCGCGTCGGCTTCTGAAACCGGCCGCGCTTGCCACTTCATTTCGCGAACACTGGCGAAACCCGATTCAGGCGTCGGTCGAGATGAATGCGTCATTCACAGACGCGCCGCGCGGTCTCATTCAGTTCGGTTCGCTCTTTCTGCGTCTTCCCGAGTTCTTCAGATATTTTGGCCACGAAATACGCCGCACGTAACCACGCGAACTAACTGGTTTTGTACAGGGGTTTCAGCAGGACGTTGTGACGGAGTTCCTCGTAGCGAGCACGAGTGCTCTCGTTCAACCGTTCAGGGTTTTCTGTACGGCACAATCTTCGCACTTCGCGCTGTATTTGAGATAGGGATTTTCCTTTTACCAAACTCTCGATGATCAGCAGATGGATGTCGTCGAATTCGACGATACCGAGCGCGTTGGTCCCCGTGGCTGCGAGCTTTATTCGCGCCATCTCTTCAATCCAATTGAGCACAGTTTCCATGGGTTGCTCATTCGGATATCGCTCGCGCACTAGTTCGAGGATTCTCTTTCGATCGCGAACATTCAGCAAGAGTGCCAGGAAGAACCGCAGCTCGGCGCTGGTCACGTAACTCCGCCAGTTAATCACGGTCATCTGTCTCTGGGATTCAGCAAGCACGGCTGCGAGAACATCAGTAGCTGTGCCATGGTTGGCGCGTGTCATGTTCAGCATGGCGCGCCATCTTGGGGTGCTGCTGGTTGACAATCCATGGATCAACGGCGGCTCGTTCCGCAAGAGATGCGCGTGCGCCGTGCTCAGCAGGGCGAAGGCCGTGTGCAGATCGGAGTGCGCCAGCATCTCGCCAATGATCTCATCAGCGTCAGTGTGGTTCATTCCCAGCAAAACATCTGCGGTTTGGGTCCGCTTGATTATCGCTGGGTCGTTAAAGAATGGATCGATGGCGACGCCGGGAGGCCGATAATTGAATTGCGGTTGTGCATCGGGCAGTCCAATGGTGCGAACTGTAAGCGTGGTCGATGGTCGATCGAGATGAAACAAGGAATGAATGTAATCGCGACCGGGAATGATTTTTCTGATGTCGCCACGCTCGAGTAATTGCACTTCTCTCAGCGTCAAGTTGCCGAGCGCAAAATACGGACTAACCTGGCGTCCGACGCGAAAATCGTAATGGCCATGCAGGCTGGAACCCGACAACACCTGGAAAGCGCCGGCGAAGCCGTGTTGATGGATCGTCGTAGTTCCGTCCAGCCAGAAATAGAGATCGATATAGAACCGCGTGCTGTTGAAAAGCGTTAGCGGAAGATTGCTAAAGCTCCCCTCGACGTCTTGCTGACGTGACAAGGGGGCGGTTTCGATCTCCCTAAGGACGTCGACCGGGTCGATTTGCTCCGGAGCCTTGAACCGTTCCAAAGTAGCGGCGGCGATGTCGGGAAATCTGATTGCGTCATATCCGGCATCGCGCCATTCACGCTCAACGGCTGCGCCCATTTCTTGAAAGAACGCGATGAGGTCAGCGCGGCGATTTCGCTTAACTTTGCGTTTCATATTTGGGGTCCAGAGGGACCAATCGGCAAGACGCGCACGGTTAACGTGAACTCACGACCCGCAAAATAAACCAAGCCTCGTCGTGGATTCCGCGCAAGTCACCTGAAACGCGCGCGACGGTAGCACGACGGGCGAAAATGATCCGTCGCGGCGAACTCTCCTTCTGCGCGAACGCAGGAATTGAAGCCGCCGCGACGAATAGGACCGAGAAAATAAGTCTCTTGAGTCCCACCGGGGAAACGAGTTTCTTTGCTAATTTACTTGAAGCTGACGATCACCCGTTCGATCGACGGCGGCAGTTCATGCAGTTCACTGCGACGGTAACCGGCGTTGCGGAACATCTGCTCGAGTTCAGCGAACGTGTACGCATCACCCGCCGGTGTTCCACCCAGCATCTGCATACTGAACACAGCGGCTTGCGGCGGCGTGATGCGATCATCGTTCGGAACAAATTCCAACGTAACCGCGCGGCCATCATCCGCAAGCGCGGCGTGGACTTTTCGGAGCAGTGTCTCGCAAGTCGCTTTGTCGAAATGATGAAGGAAGTTTGTCAGTAGCACGAGGTCGTACCCTGTGCCGTAATCAACATCGAACGCGCTGCCCGGGTTTGTGTGATAGCGATCTGCGACACCAGTCGCTTGCGCATTCTCCTTCGCAACTTCAACGACCTTGGGCCAGTCAACCGCAGTTACTTCAACTTGCGGATTCTGTTTTGCGAACGCGAGTCCGAAAAGTCCATGACCTGCGGCAATGTCCAAAACTCGCAATGGCCGATCGTGTTTCGCGTCGATCAGTTGCGCTATCAATTGTGCGGGCATCGCCATCATCGGCTGCATTGCGCGCGCAAAGTTTACCCACATCGGATGGTCAGGTTGGAACGCTTCGTCCTCCGCGACCGAACCACCTTTCCTGACTGCTTCAGTCAAGTGATCGAATTTGTCTCTAATGTGGTCCGACAAAATAAACTCACTGACGGTTCCCATGTACGCAGGTGAACGTTTGTCGAGGAACGTTGCCGAATCCGGGGTCAGTGAATAATTGTTGCCTTGCTTGGTGAAAAATCCCGCGACCGTCAGAAAATCGCAGAGAATTCGCGTGCCGCGTTCCGACGCGCCACAACGCTCGGCGATCGCTTTCGCGGTTGCATTTCCTTCGCCGATGGCGGTGAAGAGTTCCAGTTCAATACCAGCTTTAAGGGCTTCCGTGCGCTGATATGCGTTGAACGTATCGAAAACCAGAGCCGGTGATGGTTGTTTTTGCGTTTGTGCTTCTGGAGCCATGATTAGTCCTTCCTTGATGAATGATTATTTGGGGGAAGCAAAGCGTAACGAACGGCGGAAGGAAAGTCTAATTGCGACGAGTTGAATGCGGATTGCTAGTTCAGATTAAGAGAGACGGGTTGCGCGAGTCCTTCGATCGAGAGCGTGAGACCGTGAGGGGTCGACACGGGCTGCTTGTTAGGTGCCAGAAAAAAGATGAGTCCCTGTCGCCGGCGTTCGTCGTGCGTTAGCGGCTCTTTCAGCTTGAAATCATAAGCACGAACGTCTTCGTCGAAAGTCTTGCGCGCGTTCGGATTGTAGGCAAAAACGTCATTGGCGCTAAGTATCCGAGAGATTGCCTGCTTGACTGAAATTGATTTCCACTGCGTTCCCGCGTCGTCTCGCAAAGTGAACTTCACTTTTTTCAGCTCGATCGGCAAGCCACCGTTGTGCGTCATCTCGAGCCGCACTGGCAACAAACCGGCAAGCTGGAAATTAGCCTCGAATAAATCCTGAGTTTCTTCGTCAGTAAGTAACGGAGCCGCACGTACCGATAGCGATCCGAGATCAACAGCCTTTGCTGATGCAGGAAACGCAGGCAAGCTATCCGGCGATTTCACCTTGAACAAGGTCAAGGTTGGAACGGCACGGTTCGCCATCTTTGCGCAGCCACAACTGATCAAAAGAAGCGCTACGCCGAGCGCGTTAAGTGACTGCGTTCTCACCCGCGACGACATGCGCGGCACTGTGTCATGGTTGAACAGGAAAGGCAAGAGAGGTTTTTGCCGAATACTGCGGGAAATTCTGAAGCTCAAAAATCAAAAACGGCGGGAACTTGTCCCGCCGTGATTGGTGCGTCACCGAGAGCCAGCATCCGCGAATTCGGGCCGCCACGGATTTTTGCCATCTCCCCGGTTGAGGGTGAGAACTGACAAAACGCAATTTAATTTATCGTGTGATTTACGTCAATAGCAAAGATACTATCTATTCGGATAGACCTCGGTGGGCCACCCTGCATCGCTATTGTTTCTTCTTGATGAGAGATTTGCGGCGAACTCGGATAGGAGCACGGGCCGCCAGCAGACTCTTGTGTCGATGGTTGATGATGTAGCAAAGCCCCTGGTGAGTGAGCCCGAGAATTCTGGCCGCGCGCGTGACGCTTCCGTTGGCTTCTTCCAGAGCGCGCTTGATCAAAGTGCTTTCGCACTTTCGCACTTGTTCCGCGAACGGAATCTGCAGCGTTCCGCTCGCTGTCCTTGTCACTGTTTCTTCAACGTCGGTTAATAATCGCGCGCACGCTCGCAGTCGTTGCAGCGTTTCGCGTCCGACGTCCTCGGCAAGCCGCTGGTCCGCTTGCGCATACAGATTCTTGATCTGCTCATTCGGTAGAAACCCTTTCAATTCTTCAATGATGGTAAGGAATACTTGACCAGAGTATTCGCGATCGCCTGCTGCTTCTGCGACAGTTGCGGCATGTCTCAGAGTTTCAAGTGCGGCTTCATGCTCACCGCGGCGTGCTTGGGCGACACCTAGAGTGCGCAAAGAATCAGCTGAATGCATCAACTAAGCCTCCGTCTTCGTGGATAGAAAAAGGCTTTCTGGATGCAAGGACCTGACGAGGCGGCTCCCAGTTAACCTGACGCTCGACGACTGAATTGTCGAACTCAAAAAAATTCTAATTCGAAGGTGTTGCTTGACTGCTTCAATAACATTCGCCGCCACGGTTACTTCCGTTAATCGGTGGTGACGAACGGCGAGCCGCCAAAATGGCTTTAGGCCGGCACGCCTATGAACCCAACTCTATGAACCCGCCGACGCAGCTTCAGCTTTCGCGGTAAGGTAGGTGAGCTGACTTGCGTCGATCATATTTAACCCGTGCTCTCGAACACTCTTGAAACCTGGGATGATTTCACTGACTGGGGCGCTCATTAGCTTCTTGCTGCGTTTGTAGCCGGTGAAATCAAGATAGAGGTGCTTGCGCATGAATCGATCGGGCCAGCCCGCGAAGCGCCATAGAGGATACTTGATTCCCTGGCCGAACAAACGTTTGCCGAGCATCCGGTAGTACAGCGGAACACCCAGCGACCATTGGTAAGGATTTCTGTCTGCCGCGTAGAATTCCCGATTGTATTTCCAGCACGTGAAGAAAAATTCCCACTGAAGGTCGGTCATCTCGATTAGCTTCGCGCTGTCTTTCTTCTCCATGCGCGTGTTTTCGAGTGGCACGAACCACGTGGGCACGAACATGCCTTTGGCATCGCGCAAGTCGTATAACAGATTCAAAGATTCTTTTGTGTCTTGCGCCGTCTCGCCCGGCAAGCCAATGATGAAGGTGCAAAACGGAAACCAATTGTGCTTGTTGAGAATTTCTATTCCCTTGAGCACGACGTCCCGCCACTGCTGCGCTTTGTAAGGATAAGCTTTGCCCTTCATAAAAATTTCAAACAGGCGAGAGCTGCCAGTTTCAAGTCCGATGATCGGATCCGCGACGCATTTGTTCGGATCGGTTGAATCCGGATGGGTCAGATGCGAATACGGCACAATGTGCGGCGTCAGTCGCTCAACGATCGTCGGATCTTTTACGACCGGAGCAATCGTAATGTGAGAGGTCTGGATCGTCTTGATGCCGGGCACAGCGGCCACTGACGTAAACAACTTCTCGAGGGCCGGAACGTTCGTTTCGAAATTGGGCATCTGCTCGTAGAGGAACATGTCCTCGCTCGCGAGCATTACTTCGGTGGCGCCCTCACTCGCATTAAGCTGTGTGCTTTGCAGGATGTGATCGAGTGGAAACGATCGCCCCACCTTAGTCGCCGGGCCGCAAAACTGACAGCCGCGTCCGCAGCCGCGCGTAATTTCGACCACACCAAACGTTGAGCGATGCCTGACGACCGGAATCTCTTCGACGGTCGGTTGCACACTCTTTGGGAGCTTGATGATACGCTCCAGCGAAGGATCGCCCGCCATGATCCTTCGAAACAGTTCGCTGAATACCCTCTCGATCTCGCCGTCGATCAAGTAGTCAATCTTGAATTCATCGAGCCGGTTTGCGCGTTCAAGTTGCCATGCGCCCGGACCGCCCACGACAATCTTCGGCTGATATTTTTTGATAACTGGATGGGTGACGATCTTTAAGAACTCGGCCGCGTTGACGGGCATGAGATTCTCGCCCGCCAGCTTTGAATAAACATCTGTTGCGTAAGAAATTCCGAGCGGATTGTGCGCGTGGATTGCGACGAGCTTCGTTTCCGGGCCCACGAACTTGTCGAGATTCTCGACGTACGTGGTCACGACATCCGCCTCAGCGTATTCGCGGAGCAACAACGTCTCGACCATGCGCAGACCGTTGGGCACATACTTCGCGCGGCCGTCTGGCCACGACTCAGTCTTCAGTGCTTCCGGGTTAATGAATTTGTGCCCGTACTTTGCGGGAATGGTTGCGGACAACATCTGTTGCCAAATGCTGTGGCGCCACTCACTCGCCTCGCTGGATGAGGCAGTCAGGACAATTTCAGGGGAACGCAACCAGAACCTCCGTTATGTTTGACCTGGATAACATCACCGCTGTGTTATTTCGGCGCGGATTCTAACATCTGCTGGGAACCATGCCAATATATTTCGCCATCCGAGTTCGCCCGCAAAGAGATATGCACCCCACATGTCATGTGGTATAGTCCGCCCACCGAAGGCACAGATACCCTGACATGAACTTATGCGCGTTCGGAAGGGCCCTTTGCGGTACCGGCACTTAGTCCTCCAGTAGCCGGTTTGTTCTGTGGCGTCCATCGTTCACGGAGATCGGATGAGAATATTACTCTACAACCCTGACAACGGGGTCACCCGCAATTTCATGCCACATCTGTGGATGTTCCTGTTAAAGGCGCTCACTCCCGCAGGGCACGAAGTTTTGTTAATCGATGGCAATGCGCGCCCGATGGACGAAAAGCAACTGGTTAACTTCATCCGTCGCGAAAAGATCGGCTTGGTTGGCATCGGCGCGATGACGCGAATGATTGCTCGCGCGTATCGGATGGCCGATGCAATTCGCGCTGCCGGCGTCCCCGTCGTGATGGGTGGTCCGCACGTGACAGAAGTTCCGGACGAAGCTTTGGGACGCGACGGTGGCCCTCGACATGCCGATGCGGTAGCACTGGGCGAGGCCGACGAAACCTGGCCCACGATCGTCAATGATGCGGCACGCGGCGAACTCAAGGAGATCTACGCACCGGTCGATCAGAAGGGCATAGAGCGAAAGCCCAGCCTTCAGCCTTACCCGGAAATCCCGTGGAGCACGATGGATTTGGAACAGTTCGATCTGGTGCCGAAACCGATTCGGGCGCTGCTTGGGCGACAGGGCACCGGGTGGGGCTCGCTGCACATGATTCCGATTGAGTCTGGTCGAGGTTGTCCTTACGGCTGCGAGTTCTGCACGGTTACCGGGTTCTTCGGGGATTCCATTCGTTTTCGCACCAACGAAAGCGTGGTGAATGAACTGCTGACGTTGAAGCAGCACGCGCGCCAGAATCGCAAGCAAGTTATGGTTTTCTTCATCGACGACAACTTCGCGATCAATATCAAGAGAACGAAGTCGCTGCTGCGCGACATCATTGCTGCCGGCGCGCAATTGCCCTGGACGGCGCAGATCAGCGCAAACCTTCTGCGCGATGAGGAATTGATCGACCTCATCGCGGCTTCGCATGGAAAATGGATCTTTATCGGGATGGAGTCAATCGATTCTGCGAACCTCGCTGACGTGAACAAGAGCTTCAACAAGCCGTCAGAATATGCCGCTGTCCTGAATCGGCTGGCCGCTCGCGGTATTTACGCCATTACATCCTTCATCATCGGCTTGGACAATGACAGCGTCGGAGTCGCGGCGCGCACTCTGCGCGAGATTGAGTCGTGGCCGCCGGGTTTACCCATCTTTGGACAACTTACGCCATTTCCTTCGACACCTCTCTATCAGCGGTTGTTGAAGTCCGAACGATTGACGCGGCCGAAGCACTGGCTGGACTTCGCTCCATTCCAAATGGCGCACACACCGCTCAAGATGAGCATTGCAGAGACTCACGATGAATTGAATCAGGCTTGGGAAGGATCTTATAGCCCCGAACGAAACGCGCGAGCCATTGACTCGATCCGCGACAAGCCAATCGATCATCGCATCATGCACTTGATTACCAGATTTATTTTCCGCGGCATCTATTTTCCCCAGATGGGAAAAGCGGCATGGGCTAAGCTATTGCTGGCCAATCGTCGTTTGATTTACAAATTGGCTCGCGAAAGTGTCTCTCGAATGCGATCCTCCAGGCGCTCTGCGGCTGCGACAGTTCGCCCAATGCAAGAGATTGTTGGCCGCTGATCACTTCTTGCGGAGCACCAAAGCGCGCGGAATCTGCTGCAAGTCGTTCTTGATATCGATCAAATCCCAAATCTTCTTGTTGACTAACGCTTGCACCGCGGCGCTCTGCCCACTTCCGATTTCAAAAATTAGGTAACCATCGGTTTGCAGAACATTCGCCGCGTCTTGCACTAGCGGGCGAACATGTGACAGCCCATCTTCTCCAGCGACCAGAGCGGAAAGAGGTTCGTGATCGCGCACCTCTGGCTGCAAGCTCTCGATATCCCTGACCGGTACGTAAGGCGGATTCGAAACGATTACGGAGAACCTCGCCTGCTCTCCAAATGCTGAGAGCCCATTAGCTTGGACGAGCTCGAGCCGATCGCGCAGGCCCTGCCGCTCGGCATTTCGACGCGCGATCGCAAGCGCGTTCGATGAAATATCTATGCCGATCGCGCGAGCGTTTGAGATTTCGTGTAACAGCGAAATCGCGATGCAGCCTGAGCCGGTACCGACGTCTGCAATTAATGGCGCCCCTGCAGATCGCCACACATCGAGAGTAGCTTCCACGATCAATTCTGTTTCGGGGCGTGGAATCAAGACATCCGGAGTCACTTCGAACTTCAGGTTGAAAAACTCCTGAACGCCGGTGATGTATTGCAATGGTTCATGGTTGGCTCGACGCGCTACGAATCCGCGATATCGTTCGCTCTGATCGCATTTCAACTCGTGCTCCGGATGCGCGATGATGAATGCACGATCAACGTTCAGCGTGTGCATCAATAGAGATACCGCTTCCAGCCGTGGTTCACTGATTTCCGCGGTCCCAAGCCGGGCCGTGGCCTCACTGAGAATCTTGCCGATTGAACCATTCATACCTTGCGAGTAATCTAATCGTATATTAGGCTTGCGAATAAATTGAGAGTAGTTCTCCGGCAGGGTTTTTGCTGAGTTCCGCCTGCGCCGTGGGAAATCGGACGAGATTGGCATTTTACTTCGGGTAGTACGAAGCGAGTCTCGTTTCTTCCCGTAGGGACGGCGGAACCCCGACACAGTCGGGGTTTCGCAGTTCGAGACGTCGAGCTTTAACCATTTTGACGCGAAAAAGAGGACCACTCACTCAAACAAATGGGAGCTCTAGCCAAAAGCATCACGCTCTTTCTTCTGAACTGGCTCGACGCGCAACTTACTCTGTTCTGGGTCCATTCAAACGTCGCAACTGAAGGCAATGGATTGATGGCGCAACTGCTTCGGGCGGGCGACACCCCTTTCCTGCTTACGAAGCTGGCGATTGGCGGGTTTGCAGCTTATGTCCTTTATCGCTGTTCGCATCTGACGGTGGCGCAGCGCGGAATGCGACTAGTGCTGACTGTCTATGGTGCTCTCATGTTCCTTCATCTTGCCACGGGCCTCTCTGCCATCGGCTATGCTCAGCCGCTCGCAATGCTGACATTTGTCAGTAATCTTCCTCACACAGTCGTTTCCCTCTTTTCCTAAAACAGTCCTCAAATTTAGCTTGTGGCCAGCGCTGAAAACCGCGGCTGTTCGCGGAACTTCGGCCACCACTCAGGCGTTTTGCAATAACAAGTTGCGCAAACGTAAACTTGGCCAAATGCATCTCAAGCACATAGCATTCTTTTGAGGAGACTTAGCAATATGTATCGCATCACAGCCCGTCAAATCCTAGTGATTGCCCTGAGTTCCGCCCTGTTCGCTTCGGTGGGCGTCCTGGGGTTCCAGCAGTTATCACAGCGCTTTAATCCGTTCGCGTCGGCGTTGAACGTCAATTCGCCGTCCCCGATTAGCGATCCGTCAACGGCCACCGACGAGCAGAACAACATCGAGGTTTACAAAGCCGTCTCGCCGGGCGTCGTTTATATTCAATCGACAACGATGGTGACAGACTTCTTTGGTATGTATTCCGAGCCACGCGAGGGCGCCGGCTCTGGCTCAGTCATCGACGATCAGGGGAACATTCTGACGAATTATCACGTCATTGCGAACGCCGAAAAACTTACCGTGAGCTTTGGCGGTGGCAAGACGTATGCGGCGCGTGTCGTAGGTCGCGATCCCGATACGGATCTCGCAGTGATCCGGTTAGTCGAAAAGCCGGCAGAGGCGGTCACCATCGTGCCGATGGGTGATTCTGACAAACTGATTGTCGGCCAGAAGGTTCTGGCAATCGGAAATCCATTCGGACTTGATCGCACGCTGACGACCGGAGTGATCAGCGGATTGCAACGACCGATTCGCGCACAGAACGGACGACAAATCGAGGGCGCGATTCAGACTGATGCCTCAATCAATCCCGGAAACTCCGGCGGGCCCTTACTCGATTCCCACGGAAGGATGATTGGCATTAATTCCCAGATCGAATCTCCATCTGGTGCGTCGGCGGGCGTCGGCTTTGCAATCCCGGTGAACATCGCCAAACGAATTGTTCCGGAATTGGTGCGCAACGGCTCAGTGCAGCGCCCGAAGTTGGGAATAGTTCCACGTGACGTTGAGACGCTTACCAGTCAAGTGGAACTGCCCGTGTCGTACGGCGTGCTAATTTGGCAGCTTCAGCCCGGCGGGCCGGCCGCCAATGCCGGTCTGCGCGGAATGGCTCGCACGGACGACGGTTCGCTCGAACTAGGCGATATCATCGTCGGCGTCGACGGCGAAAAGATCAATGACAACGACGAACTCTATAAGGTGCTGAACAAGCATCAAATTGGTGACAGCGTAAATATCGATGTCTATCGAGGCAGCCGTCGCATGACTGTGGGCGTTCGGTTGAATGATATTCCCGCCCAACGGCGAAACGTTCGCGAATAACCGAACGTCATACTTGGAGATAAAAAGCGCGCGTCGAAATTCGGCGCGCGCTTTATCGTTCCCAAAGTGGAGACTTATTTAGCCCGGTGGCCAGGTCATTTCCCGTCCGCCGAGCACATGAACATGCAGGTGAAACACTGACTGGCCCGCGCCGCTGCCAGAGTTAATGACGGTCCGGTAACCACCGGTGTTGCTTAACCCGTGGTCGTTTGCAACCTTCGCCGCAACCCGGAGCAGATGGCCCAAAAGCAGTTCATCTCGTGGCGAAACATCGTCCAATGATTCCATATGCTCGCGAGGAACGACGAGCAAGTGCGTGGGTGCTTGCGGGTTTACGTCGCGAATCACGACGCAGCGATTATCCTGATAAACGACGTCGGCCGCCGCATTTCCATTCAAAATCCTACAAAACAAACAGTCACTCTCACTCATAAGCGCATAATAACACAGACATCAGTTGATCTTAGGCTGCTACGCCTTCCCCTGATTGAAGCGGCGCAGTGACGGATTCGCGCAGCCGCGTGATGTCCGCGCCAACGGCTTTCAACTTCGTCTCGATTTTCTCGTAACCGCGATCAATGTGATAGACACGATCGATAATTGTTTCACCTTCGGCAATTAGTCCGGCGAGCACCAGCGAGGCCGACGCGCGTAGGTCGGAAGCCAAAACGCGCGCCCCAATTAGTTGCGTCGGTCCTTCGACGACTGCTTTATCATGGCTAATTTGAATGCGTGCGCCCATGCGTTGCAGCTCGGATGCGTGCATAAAACGATTCTCGAAAATCTTCTCGATGATTTCTGAGCGGCCGTTTGCTTGTGTCATCAACGTCATGAATTGCGCCTGCATGTCGGTCGGAAAGCCCGGATACTCTTCAGTCTCCAAATCTCCGGCGCGAATTTTGTTTTCATAACGCACGTGCAGTGTGCTTTGGTTCACTTCCTCGATCTCAACGCCGACGTCGCGCAGCTTTCCGATAATGCGATTGCAGTGCTCAGGATTGCAGTCTTTGATTTCAAGATCGCCTTTGGTGATTGCGCCTGCCACGATGAAGGTTCCCGTTTCAATCCGATCGGGAATGATTGTGTGGTGTGCTTCACCGAGACCCTCGACGCCCTCGATCTCAATCTTCGGGGTGCCCGCGCCGCGGACACGCGCGCCCATCTTGTTGAGCAGTTCCGCCAGGTCGCGGACTTCCGGTTCGCGCGCCGCGTTGTGAATGACAGTCCTGCCCCGCGCCAGGGTCGCCGCCATCATCACGTTTTCCGTGCCCGTCACGGAGATCTTTTCAAACTCAATTTCCGCGCCGGCCAGTCCGTCCTGCGGTGCGCGCGCGATAACGTCGCCTGCCTCAAGAATAACTTCTGCGCCCATCCTGGCGAAGGCGGCGAGATGCAAATCGATGGGGCGCGCGCCGATCGCGCAACCACCCGGCAAAGAGACTCGCGCTTTTCCAAAACGCGCCAGCAAAGGACCCAGTGCAAGCACTGACGCGCGCATCGTCTTCACCAGTTCGTACGGCGCGGCCATCAGTTCGACATTCGCTGCTGAAATCTTATGCGTGCGTAGTTCAGGCGTGAGCACTTGGCCGCCGATGTCTTCCAACAACCGGCGCATCGTGATGATGTCACGCACGTAAGGAATGTTGTGCAGGGTGACGGTTTCAGGCGTGAGAATCGCGGCCGCCATGCACGGCAGTGCAGAGTTTTTTGCCCCGCTAATCGAGACGCGCCCTTTCAGCGCCTTGCCGCCGCGAATGCGAAACTTGTCCACGCGGAGAGATTAAAGGAAAAGTTACAGAACCGCGAGCCTTAGAAATTAACTGAGGTCAGAGATTAAGTTTGGCTCACAATTTCCTTCGCAATCTCTGTGGCGGTCACACCGTCCTGGATCGAAATTTGTTTTTCGGCGAGCTGATAATCGGCTTTACGTGCGTGGAACCTTTCTCGTGCAGTGTCGTGATCCGGCGCGAGCGGTCGAGTTATGTTTCCCGAGGTGATTCGTTTCCAACACAGGTCGAACGGCACGTCCAACCAAACGGTGAGACAATCGTAGAGCGCAATCAGCGTGCGATTCGCGGGCGTGCTCCATGTGCCGCCGCCGAGCGCGATCACGTGCGCTTCTCTGTCCTGCAGGACATCGCGCAGCGCGAGCGTCTCCACCTCTCGAAACGTGTCTTCACCATCCTGCGTAATAATTTCGGCGGGCGAACGTTTCTCGCGGTCAGTGATGAAGGAATCCAAATCGACCCGGCCGCAGTTGAGTTCGCTCGCGACTTCATTTGCGACGGTGGTCTTGCCGCAAGCCATGAAACCAAGAATGACAATTCGGCGCGTATTCATGCTGGGAACGTGGACGCCCTCGTCCGCAAACGCTAAGCAAGTCTAAACTTTGAAGTTAGGAAGTGCCCAGTAGTAAAAGACTCGCGATTTCATCGTTCAACTATCGAATCCAATAAATCAAAGAATTCCGGGAACGAAACGGCCACGCATTCGGCGTCGTTGATTTCCGTTTCACCTTCGGCGATGAGCGCAGCCACGGAAAAGCTCATCGCGATGCGATGATCGCCGCGCGAAGCGATTTGTGCGCCGCGCAAGCGTGTTGGACCGGTGACTTTCAATCCACCGGCAAACTCTTCAACTTCGGCGCCCATCGCGCGCAGGCCGGCGACCGTTGCCGCAATGCGATCGGATTCCTTAACTCGCAATTCTGCTGCATCACGGATTTCGATGCCTCCGTCGATTTGCGAGCCGACGACGGCTAGTAACGGAAGCTCATCAATGAGTTGCGGAATGAGCGCGCTGTGCAACGTCAACGCGTCATCTGCTTCTCTCATGCGCGAAAACGCGCGTGCGCCTGAGATGCGAATAGTGCCTCGTGGTTCGTTGCTATCATCGCGAAGGTCGTCAGTTTTAATCGAGTCGTCAGTTTTAATCGAGAAGCCAAACGCGCGCATTTGTTCGAGAAATAATGTGCGCGTCGGGTTGAGACCGACGTTTGCGATTTCCACCGAAGAGCCGTCAAGCATCGCCGCTGCCGCCACGAAATACGCTGCCGAGGAAACGTCGCCGGGAATGTTGACGTCGCAAGCCGCGAAACGAGCCGGCCCTGTCACGCTCGCGAATCGGTCGCCCTCGCGTTCACCATTGCCGGTTTCAACATGTGTCTGGAACCAACGCAGGATCCGTTCGGTGTGATCGCGCGTGGTCTGCTTCTCAACGACACGCGTGCGACCATCCGCATTCAACCCCGCGAGCAAGATGCACGACTTCACTTGCGCGCTCGCCATTAGCAATTCGTATTCGATCGGATTCAGCGGTCCTCCGCGGATCGCCAACGGCGCGTGCCCATCGACCGAGGAAATGCCCGCACCCATCATTGTCAACGGCTCGATAATTCTTTGCATCGGCCGCGAACGCAGTGATTTGTCACCCGTCAGAATCGATTCAAAGCCTTGGCCAGCCAGGATTCCCGCGAGCAAACGCATCGTCGTACCGCTGTTCCCGCAATCAAGTGGAGCGGAGGGCGCCGTCAGAATCCCGGTCGATTGCACCAGAACCTCCGGGCCCCGCTGCTCGATCGAAACACCGAGTGCTTTCAAGCATCGAATCGTCGCCGCGCAATCTTCGCTCGTAGAAAGATTATCGATTCGTGATGTACCGCGGGCGAGCGCTGCAATTATCGCCGCACGATGCGAAATTGATTTGTCCCCCGGCATCTCAAGGCGGCCACTGATTCTTTTTGCGGGTCGGACAATCACCAGACGATCTTAACCCCGACCTAATCGTCAGCGAAAGACGACGACCGTCAAAATACGTGCGCTCCCGTTGACACGCGCCCAGCCAACGTGTTACACGTCCGTCTCCGTTTTGCTTTTGGATCGTCAGCAGGCAGACCGCAATTCCCATGGCCGGGAGGCCGCGCCTTTTGTGACCGAACAAACGACTCGACTCGTTTTGCCCAGCCACATTGAGGCTGTTGCTGATGCTGCCGCCGCGGCGGCCGACTTCGCGCGCAATTGTGGCGTCGCGGATGAGGCGGCTTTCGGCATTGACATGGCCGTCCGCGAAGCCATCACGAACGCCATCGTTCATGGGAATAAAGAGGACGACGCAAAGCAAGTCGAAGTGGCTTTCACTTGCGTCCCTAACGGAGTGGAGATTGAAATCACGGATCAAGGCGAAGGCTTCGATCCCGGCCGCGTGCCTGATCCAACAGCGGCTGAGAACCTTTTGAAAACGTCGGGACGTGGCAACTTTCTGATGCGCAGTTTCATGGACGAAGTGTACTGGGAAAGACGACCGGAAGGCGGCACCACGGTGCGCATGATCAAGAAATTTTGAAGTACTTTCGATTTTTGATTTTTGATTTTTGATTTGACTCTGGCGCAATCAAAAATCGGCAATCAGAAATCAAAAATGTCTGGAGTGGATCATGGCAGAGCTTAATATTCGCGAACGACAAGCCGGTGACGTAACCGTGCTCGATATGGATGGCCGCATTACGATCGGCGATGGCAGCATTGCTTTGCGCAGCGCCGTGCGCCGGCTGCTGGAAGAAGGAAAGAAGAAGATCTTGCTGAACCTGGCGGGTGTCGGATACATCGATTCGAGCGGCATCGGCGAGTTGGTCTCGAGCTACACCGCAATCAATAAAGAAGGCGGACAGCTCAGGCTGCTCAGTCTCACCCAGAAGCTCCAGGATCTACTGACGATTACGAAGCTGCTGACCGTCTTCGACGCTTACGACGACGAAGCAGAAGCGCTCAGCAACTTTAAGTAAATGCGATCGACGTCGAATTGTTTCGGCGTCGCCCACGAACCGAGGAGGTTTGCATGGCCGAACTAAACATCAATCAACGCCAGGCCGGAGACGTCACAATTCTCGACCTTGATGGCGAAGTGCGTATCGGCGACAGCAGTACCGCGTTGCGCGGCGCGATTCGCAACCTGGCGGCTGCCGGCAGTTCCAAGATTCTGTTGAATCTCAAAGGCGTTAAGTACATCGACTCGAGCGGCATCGGCGAGCTGATCGCGAACTACACAACGGTGAATCGCGGCGGCGGCCAACTGAAGCTGCTCAACCTGACTGAGAAGGTGCAGGACCTGCTTGTGATCACAAAGCTGCTGACTGTCTTTGACGTCTATGACAACGAAGCAGAAGCGCTCAGCAGTTTCAAATAGAAAACAGGAGTATCGAGTTAAGCGACGGCCCAGCGAATTTGCTGGGCCGTTTTGTTTTAATAGTGATGAGTCATGAGTGATGCGTGATGAGTAATGAGTGATGAGTAATGAGTGATGAGTAATGAGTAAAAGAAAGTCAGTACCATCCGCGTGGGGATGGGTCCAACTAGCCGCTTGGGCCCCCTGGTCACGCCGGCGGAGCTGCCCTTACTCATCACGCATCGCGACATCACTCATAACTCATAACTCATAACTCATCACTCATCACTCATCACTCATCAGTCATAACTCATCACTCATCAGTCATCACTCATCAGTCATAACTCACCACTCATTACTCATCACTCGTCACGCATCGCTACTCACTTGTCACTCGTCACTTGTGATTATGCTAGACTGGCCGCCGCTTATGACCCGGAAGTTCGACAAGGACTCCAGCGAGGCGATCGCCGACGCAGTCCGCGAAATCGAAAGACAGACCGATGCCGAACTTGTGATCGTTATCCGAGGCCGGTCTGGACCCTATCGTCACGCAGACTACTTATGCGGCGCGCTGCTCGCCTTCGTTGGCTTGCTCTTTTTTCTGTTTTCTCCGCTGGTGATTCGCGAATGGTTGGTGCCAGTTGAGGTCGTCTTGCTATTTGCGCTCGGCGCATTTTTGAGCTCGCGTTGGCCGTTCTTGCGAAGACTGCTGACATCAAAGAAGTTTCGCGCGAATGCGGCACGCCACGGAGCGGCCGCGATGTTCTATGAAGCGGGCATAGCGAATACAAGAGCAGAGAACGGGCTCTTAATTTACCTGTCGCTACTTGAGCAACAGATCGAGATTTTTGCAGATCGTGGCGTTTTGAAAGCGATGCCGCCGTTGGAGTGGAATACATCTATTCACGAGTTAAAAGACCTGGCGACGAATTGTGAACCGGAAAAGCTGATTGTCTCGCTGAAGAACCTGGGAAAAGTCCTCGCGGCTCATATGCCGGCTACCGGCGAAAATCCCAACGAGTTGGTTGATGGACCAAGCATCGACCTGAAGTGAATTTCGGAAGCGATTGAAGCGAAGCATTCGTATGTCTAATTGAAACAAAGCGCCGTAGTTTTCGTTGGATGAAGCGTTAGAAGTTGACTCGAGATGAAGCGTCTGTCCGGAATTTGGAATCTGAAATTCAGTCGCTTCGCTCTGCGCTGTGGTGCGCGCATAGTTTTGGCCGCGTTAGCGCTATTTGCCTTCGCGCTGTTTACCACTGAAGCCTGGGCGCGTGTCGGCGGCGGTCAGTCATACGGCGGTGGCGGGGGCAGCGGCGGTGGTGGTGGTGACGGCGGCGGGCTCGGCGTTCTGATCTATCTCATTTTTCGGTTTTTGCTTTGGTTGACGATCGAACATCCGGCGATTGGGATTCCGGTTGACATCGTCGTCATCGTACTTCTGGCTCTGTGGTTCGCGAGGCCTTCGAAGAAATCAGTTTCAGTCGTTTCCTCCTCGCCGGTCCTCGGTTTATCGACAGGTCCAGGAGTGCGTCCGCAGCTGGATGTTCAGCGCGCGTTCAATCAGCTCCGGCGTTTCGATCCAAACTTCTCAGAGATAATTTTTACCGACTTCTGCTACGCGCTGTATGGCCGCGCGCACGAAGCGCGTGGAAAAGGAAAAGCAGCGCTTGATGAATTGTCGCCGTATCTGAGCGAAGCCACCCGCACGTCTCTGCTGCAATTGAATTCGCCGCAAGTGAAAGCGGTGCAGGGAGTGATCGTCGGCGCGATGCAAGTGGCTGACGTGCGCGGGTTGGCGTCTCCGAAAGTCGAGATCAGCATTGAATTCGAAGCGAACTATACGGAGTTCACTCCGCGCCAGGGAGACCCGCGAGGCGAAATGAGCTATTACGTCCGCGAGCGTTGGGAGCTTGAGAGAAAGCGCGACGTGCTGTCGCCAACGCCGGAACAGGCGACCGCATTGCATTGTCCACGTTGCGGCGCGCCTTTGCAGAAAGACGCGAATGGCGCGTGTGCCTTCTGTCGCGCCAGAATCGAAAGCGGCGAATTTCAGTGGTATGTGCGATCGATTCGCACCTTGAGTCGCGAAGCGCGCGGGCCACTGCTGACTTCGGATGTTCCGGAAGTCGGCACGAACTATCCGACAGTAACGCAGCCGAACTTCCCCGCCGTGCGTGCGGCCTTTGAACAGAACAATCCTTCGTTCAAGTGGGCCGATTTCCAGGCGCGAGCACGCATGATCTTCACGGAACTGCAGGAAGCCTGGTCGTCGCTGAATTGGGAACGTGCCCGGCCGCACGAAACGGACAACATCTTCCAGATGCATCGCTACTGGATCGATGCCTATAAAGCTCAGCATCTGCGCAACGTTCTGGATCGCTACCAAATCACGGCGATGCAGCCGGTAAAGATAAAACAGGACGCGTTTTATCAAGCGATTACCCTGCGCATTTTCGCTCAAGGGTTCGATTACACGATCAACGATAGTGGGGAACTTGTTTCCGGATCGAAGACAAACTTGCGCCGCTGGAGCGAATACTGGACCTTTGTTCGCAACAGCAAAGCAAAGCCAGTAGCGGCGCGCGCCGACCTGAATTGCCCGAATTGTGGCGCGTCTTTGAAAGTCAACGCTGTTGGCATTTGTGAGTTTTGCGGAGGCAAAATCACTTCAGGCGAGTTTGACTGGGTGCTTTCGAAAATTGAACAGGACGAAAGTTATGGCGGCTGACCTTCTGGCCCACCGTTTGCTCTCGCGTAAAACTACCGCTGTTAAGAACTTGACGCCGTCTAATGGGCCTTGCTATTCTGCGTTCAGTTCAGGACAACTCAGTTCGAGAACACCCGATCGGTTTTTTGTCTCGCATAACTTTTCGGTTCCTAGCCGCGCATGCGACTACCTTGGTGAAGTTTCAAACTCGGGAGGTGTAAAGGTGGGCTTCAAGGTCGGCCAGAAAGTTGTTTACCCCAATCACGGTATCGGCACCATCGAACAAATTGAACAGAAGCAAATAGGCGCAACGGCACTACCGTTTTATACGCTTCGCCTCGCTGCTACTAATTCCCTCGTTCTGGTTCCAGTTTCAAATGCGGCGGAAGTCGGGCTGCGCAAGCCAATCACTTCCACTGAATGCGACACCCTGTTTGCCGCTTTGAGTGCGGATTTCAAAACACCCGCGCATGACTGGAAAGATCGTTTCAAGGACTTCTCAGAAAAGATGCGCACCGGAAATATTTTCGAGGTTGCGGAAGTGCTCAAGCATCTCAATTTCCTGAGCCACAGCAAACCCCTTTCGTTTCGCGAGCAGCGCATGCTCGAACGGGCGCACTATCTTGTTGTTTCCGAACTCGCGGCTGTTTGCCGGCAGCCGGAATGCAACGTCGAGCCACGCGTGAACGACGCGCTGGCGCTGGCTTGTGCGCGACATGAAGGAAAAGGGAACGGCCTCGCCCGTCGGGCGGCCGCCGCCGGCGCACATTGATTCTCTAAAACTCGAAATATCTTGAGCGCGTGGTCACAACAACTGCGCGCCTTTTTTGTGTCGTGATATGATGAACTTATAGCTGTTCACGACGATAACGATGGACGATCCTGCTAGTAATTTCTTCGGCCTCCTCGCCGGCGATGCCCAGTTCTCAGTAATTCTGGTGAAATTCCTGACAAAGTTTGCCGCGGTATTGTTGTTGGTTGCGGCGAACGGCTTTTTCGTCGGAGCAGAGTTTGCGCTCGTGTCAGTGCGCCGGACGCGACTCGAGGCCCGCGCTGCGGGAGGTAGCCGCCGGGCGCAAGCCGCGTTGCGATTGATTAGCAATCCGACGCTCTTTATCTCGGCGACGCAACTGGGAATTACCCTCGCTTCACTCGCGCTGGGTTGGGTTGGCGAGCCAACTATCGCGGCGCTGCTGGAACCTGTCGCGGAGGCGATCGCGCCGGCTGGTCGCGCCGCTTACGTTGCGCACGTACTGGCGATCATCGTGGCGTTCACAGTTATCACATTCCTGCATATCGTCCTCGGTGAGTTGATGCCGAAAATGGTTGCGCTGGATCGGGCGGAGTCGCTCGCATTATTTGCGGCGCGGCCGCTGGAACTGTTCGCGCAGATCTTTCGCTGGCCGCTCTGGCTGTTTAATCGCACGGGTACCGCGATTGGTCGACTGCTCGGATTGAAGTCTTCTTTGCAACACGCCGCCGTTTATAGCGAAGATGAATTGCGCCGATTGGTCGACATTGCGCGCGAAAGCGGTTACCTGCGCGCAGAAGAGCGACGCCTGATTCATCGCGTGTTCGAATTTTCAGACACGCTCGTGCGTGAAGCAATGGTGCCGCGCACCCAAATCGCCGCGATCTCAGTCGATTGTTCGCTCGAGGATATTCGCGACGCCTTCAACAGACACGGCTATTCGCGCTTGCCCGTCTACGACCAATCGTTGGACAACGTCATCGGCTTCATTCACAGCAAAGACCTGATGCCTTACCTGCTGAAACCAGAGAATTTCAAATTGGAGTTTGTGTTGAAGCCGCCGATGTACATTGTTGACACCGCCCGACTCGAAGATGTCCTGCGGCAGATCCAGAAAGCAAAGTCCCACTTTGGTTTTGTGGTCGACGAACACGGTGGCATTGAAGGAATCATTACCCTGGAAGATCTACTCGAGGAAATTGTCGGCGACATTTCTGACGAACACGACGAGGAAGTCAACGAACAGATAACCAAAGTTAGCGATCGAACCTATGTGCTGGACGGCGCGCTAGCGGTGCGCGATCTGAACCGCAGATTAGGGACGTCTCTGCCCGAATCGGAAACCTACATCACAATCGGTGGGTTTCTAATGATGGAAGCCGGACATGTGCTTCAACCGGGAGAAGTCATTGAAACCGAGGGCCTGAAGTTTAGCGTGGAAAAAGTGGAACAGCGGCGCCTGCTGCGTGTGCAGCTTGAATTACCGGAACAACGCGCCGAATTGAAGTCTGCCGAAACAGAAGGCGCAGCCACAGCGGCGTAAGCTCACACCGCAAAAAGAAGATTACTGCTGAAACGCTTTTCTTTATCCAACCAGGTTCGTTCAAGGTTGAACCCGCTTTCGGTTGCCAACTGATTTAGATCGTCGAGGTCAAACTTGTAAGCATTTTCCACATGAATGCGCTCTCCCGCCGCAAAGCGAAGCGATAGATCGAGGTCACGTATGTCTACAGTCTGATTACTCAAACTCTCAAGGTAAACCTCAACGCGACCGGCACGCTCGTTGTAGAAGGACCGCAATCCAAAAGCCCACAAATCAAAGTTTGCGCCCAGTTCGCGATTGATGCGTTCGAGCTCGTTTACGATGAACGCTCGCGTTACGCCGAGCGGATCGTTGTAGGCAGCCTCAAGTGCGCCGGGCTTCTTCTTCAAATCCGCACCCAGCAACAAGGCGTCGCCCTTTCGCAGCACACGTCGAATTGCGCGTAGAAAGTTCAATGCTTCATTGGGCTCAAAATTGCCAATGTTCGATCCGAGAAACAGGACCAACACCGGATCCTTCCCCAGCTTCGGTAGAGCTTCAAGCGCTTGAAAATAATCCGCAGCGTACGCGCAAATACGCAATTCGGGATAAGAACCCAACAACGCTTCGGAACTCTCTTTGAGAGCGGACGCAGAGATGTCTATTGGGATAAAACGTAATTCGCCACGGTGCCTGATCATCGCTTCGATAATCTGGCGGGTCTTTTCCGCGCTGCCACTGCCGAGTTCGATGAGGGTATCGCAAGCGTCGATCGCGGCGACGATATCATCGGCATGCGTCGAAAGAATCTCGTGCTCAGCCCGCGTCAGGTAGTATTCCGGAACCGCGCAAATCGCTTCGAACAGCCGCGAGCCCAACTCGTCATAAAGATATTTCGGAAACAGATGTTTCGGAGTTGAAGAAAGTCCGGCGCGCACATCATGCGCAAAATTTGCGTGGCCGTTTTGCTTTGTCAGATCGTGAATGACAAGGCGTGGCGAGGAAGTCTGCGGCTGCGGCTGTGACATGAAGAGGTCTCTGCGGTCGTCAAATATTGACGCGAGCATTGACAGACGACTGCGATCTCTAGAGGCGCCTGGTTCGGGGGATTGCGAGATTATACGCGCGGGAAAGCGGCAAGCAAAAAGAGCAGCCGGGCACGCCGCCGGCTGCTCCAAAAGCTGACACCTTCGGGGTGTAAGCTAAATGATGACAACGCGTGGTCGCACAATCCTCACCGGTGGGCGAGGAACAGTTATGTTGACGTCAGGAGTCGACGGCACGACTATCTGGGGCGTGGTCACGGTAATCGCCGGAATTGTCGGTATTTCAATGCGGGGAATCGTAATCGTCCGAATGTCGCCTGACCCTGCCGGCGGCTTATCAGGCGTGACGGTTACGCTGCGCGAACTGTGATCGCGCACCACGGTCAGCGTTATTGGCCCATCTTCCTTCTTGTTAATGGCGCGAGTGATGTCGCCCGGCGAATCAACCTTTTCACCGTCAACCGCGGTAATCACGTCGCCGGCTTTCAATCCAGCCTTCGATGCGGCGCTGTTTTCAACTACCGATGTGACGAGGATTCCTTCACTAACCCCGAAGTAATCAGCGAGCTGTTTGGTTAACGTCTGGGTGCTGATGCCGATCCGGCGGTACGAGCCCATGTTGATAGTCCATGTGCCGTTCTCGCTCTTAATCTTTGCCGGCATATCCTTCCTCATTTTTTCGATCTTCTGCCGCATCTCTTCGCGCGTCTTTTCGTTCCAGACTCTGTTGAAGTCGTCGCGTTTACCGAGCGTGGCCGACACTTCTTGTTCTGATCCACCGCGCGCGATCGTTAGACGCACATTTTGATCGGGCGACGATTCGCTGACCAGACGATTTAACTTGCGTGTGCTTGTCACCGCTTCGCCGTTGAATCCGACGATGACATCACCTTTGCGCAGGCCGGCCTTCTCGGCTGGACTGTCTTTCACGACTTCCGTCACGCCGACACCGCGCACTTCACGCATTCCGTAAGATGCCATGTTTTCTTTGCTCACGTCTTCGGCATGCACGCCGAGGAATGTGCCGCCCTGAAAGAAAAGCGTGAAGTTCCGGTCAGCCTGTGGCGCCCACACGTCTCGATCAAAATCGAAATCAAAATCGAAATCAAAAGCATTGTCATCAAACGACCATTCGGCGGTCGGAGCCTTTGGAGCTTTTGGAGTTTTTGCCGCTTCAGGGGCTTTCGGCGCTTCCTGGGCACTCACGATGCCGCCAATAATGAGACCGCAACTGAGAATGATTGAGAGAGTCAGTAACAGCTTGGGAATTGTCATAAACACACCTCCGATAGGGTTTTGTCCGATTTCACGCAGGAGCGGAGAGTGAGTTCCAAATTGTTGGGCTGATTCAACGCGCTAATCGAGGCGACCGTTACAGAACCGCGAACAGTAGTGAGCGGGATCAAGCGTCCTGCTTGTGTAAAGGGGTTTTTTCCCAGCGTTGGGTTGATCTATGTCCCGCTCGCTACCGCTCGCGGTTCTGTATTAGTCAAGCTGCCGGTAAATTTCCTGCCTGTCGCTCATTTCCACAGCAATCTTACCTTCGGCCTGAGCCTGGTCGAGGTGGGCGACCGCTTCAGATACGGCGAGAAACTTGTGAACATCGTCGGCGTCCGGAAACATCAGGCGTGAGATTTCCCACGCAGTTGCGCCGTGCTTTGGTAGCAGCCGCAGCACCGTCGCCTGACGATCGTTGATCGCGCGAAGATACCGATTGAAGAGTTCTTCGTAATCGTGAATCGGTTCGCCGTGCCCGCCGTAAACCAAAGTCGGTGCGAAGCTGCGCACGCGCGCGAGGCTAACAAGATATTCTGCTAACGAACGAAAGCGTCTTGACGGATCGATTGGATCGGGCGAGATGACCGGATTGGGCGTCACTCGTTTTAGCACGCAGTCTCCAGCGATTACTGTGCGGTCGGCTTCACGCAGAAATGAACACGAGCCCGGCGTGTGACCGGGTGTGTGAATGACGCGCAGTGTGCCCGTTTCAAACTCCAACTCGTCTTCATCGTTAAGCGCGGAGCAATGATCGTCTTCAAGCGAGTCGGCGTACTGCCGAACTTCGTCGTAAAGCGCGCGCATTGAGCGTAACTCGGCTTCGGGAACGCCCGCGCGCATCAACAGACGCAAGCTGTCCTCGTGTTCCAGACGTCCTGCGCGATGGCCGGTTTCCCAGTTGTGCACAAAGACTTTCGCGTCCTTTGCTTCATCGCGCAACGAACGAGCCAGTCCGCAATGATCCTCATGCGCGTGCGTCAGCACGATGCGGCGAATGTCCCCCGTCGTCAGACCACTTTGTCGCAGTCCGGCGCGCAACGCTTCAACAGCTTCGCGAGTCTTCGGCCCGGTGTCGATGATCGTGATCGGATCTTCTTTGATGAGGTAGACGTTGACCGCGCCGATGTAGAACGGGGTGGGAACGGAAATGGGAACGATCTTCATAAGGCAAGATTTAGAAAGGCAAAAGTAAAAAGGAAAAAGGCAAAAGGAAAAAACACTTGGGTGATCACACCGTCATCTCTTCGCGTGACCTCTTCCTTCTTGCCTTTTTTACTTTTTCGTTTTGCCTTTAGTAGACGTATTTGTTCGCCTCAATCATCGCGTTCGCAATTCGCTGGCGCGCCGCGACGGTGTTGATCGGCGTCATCCTGGTGAAGCGACGCAGCGCCGCCAGGAGCGTGCGCAACTCATCGCCGTCGGCCATCGCCGCCAAAGTGTTCTTAGCGTGCGCCTCGATTCGTTCGACTGCGTCGTTACAGAAAACGCGTGTCATGTCGATGAAGCGTTCGGCAGCTTTCTCGCTTTGCGCCGCGGCTAGTTTTTGAGTGCGCAGAATTGCCGACTCCATCGCATACGCATCCATGATGATATCGGCGACGCCCATCAAGATTTCCTGCTGCTCGGCAAGTCCCATCATATACTTCTGCGCCGCCGTGCCGAGTGTCATCAGCGCGACCTTCTTGGCATTTGCCGCGAGCTTCTGTTCAGTGCCCAGCAAACTTTCGTCGGCGTCAAACGAAGGCATGGAAGGATTGAGAATCTCATCCATCAAGCCCTGCGCCGCCGGAAGTAACGCCAGACGTCCGCTCATCGCCGCCTTCATCAAGCGTCCCGGAATTAGCATGCGATTGATTTCGTTCGTGCCTTCGAAGATGCGATTGATGCGCGTGTCGCGATAAGCGCGCTCAGCCGGGTAGTCAGCCGAGTAACCATAACCGCCGAAAATTTGCACCATTTCATCGGTGACGAAGTCGCAGTATTCTGAGAGTGCAACTTTGATGATCGAACATTCGGCAGCGTACTCCTCGATCGCTTTCAAACGCGCGTCCATGTCATGCGAATCGGCAATCGCGCCGAGACCTTCTTCGATCATTCCCAGCGTGCGATAGGTCATCGCTTCGCCGACCCATGTGCGAATCGCCATCTCGCCCAGCTTCGCTTTGATCGCGCCAAAAGATGAGATCGATTTACCGAATTGCTGCCGTTCATTTGCGTACTTCACCGATTCGGTGAGCGCGAGCTTCATTCCGCCAAGGCACATCGCACCGAGTTTGAAGCGGCCGATGTTCAGGATGTTGAAGGCGATCTTGTGGCCTTTGCCGACTTCGCCCAGCAGATTCTCCACTGGACACTTTGCATCGGCGAGAATCAGCGGCGTGGTGCTCGAACCTTTGATGCCCATCTTGTGTTCTTCGGCGCCGGGGCGGCAACCTTCCTGGCGCTCGACGATAAACGCGGTGAACTTGTCGCCGTCAACTTTCGCGAACACCACGTAAATATCAGCAAAGCCACCGTTCGTGATGAACATCTTCTCGCCGTTGAGCACGTATTCCTTCCCGTCGGCGCTGAGCTTTGCCGTTGCCTTGGCGTTCATAGCGTCGGAACCTGAGCCCGCTTCAGTCAATGCATAGGCGGTGATCAAATCACCCGCCGCGATCTTTGGCAGGTATTTTTGTTTCGCTGCTTCCGTGCCGAAATAGACGATGGGCAAAAGACCAATGCCGCTCTGCGCGCCCAGCGTGGTCGCGAAAGAAGCCGAGCGTCCGAGGTTCTCTGCGATGAGCGAGCCGCTGGTTTGATCGAGCGCGAGGCCGCCGTACTCTTCCGGAATGCTCGCGCCGACAAGACCGAGCTCGGCAGCCTGCTTCACGAGTTCGCGGGCAAGCTTCCAATCTTTGGCTTCAAGTTCGTTAATGCGCGGCAGAACCTCCGCATCCATGAACTGCCGGGTCGTGTCGGCAATCATGCGATGCTCTTCGTTGAAGTCTTCCGGCGTGAAAATCTCTGAAGGCGCGCGGTCTTCAATCAGGAAGCTGCCACCTTTAACGATCTCTTTTTTGTCCATTACGGCTGCCATTTTCTGCTCCTTCCAGTCGCCACTTGTTACCTGTCACAATCTTTCAAAAATTCCCGCCGCGCCCATGCCGCCGCCGACGCACATGGTTACCATCCCGTAACGCGCGTTCCTACGTTCCAATTCGCGCAGAATCGACGCAGTCAACTTCGCGCCGGTGCATCCGAGCGGATGACCCAAGGCGATCGCGCCGCCATTGACGTTCACCTTATCCGGATTCAATTCGAGCATTTTCATCACCGCGAGTGACTGAGCCGCAAACGCTTCGTTCAGTTCGATCACGGCGATGTCATCGAGGGTGAGCCCCGCCAGCTTCAGCGCTTTCGGTATTGCATACACAGGTCCAATGCCCATTTCTTCCGGCGGGCATCCCGCCGTTGCGTAGGCGACAAGTCGTGCGATGGGCTGCGCGCCGAGTTCTTTTGCTTTCTCTTCGGACATGACGATCACTGCCGCGGCGCCATCGGACATCTGCGAAGAGTTACCGGCCGTGATTGTGCCGTTCATCTGAAATGCCGGCCGCAGTTTGCCCAAAGCTTCCGCGGTTGAGTCGCGGCGCGGCCCTTCGTCTTTATCGAACGTAACTTCCTGGCGTTGCTTCTTGCCCTTCGCATCCAACTCTTCGACGCTGACCGTAAAAGTTACTGTCTCATCTTTGAATTTATCTGCGTCGAGCGCCGCGATCGCGCGCTGATGTGATCGCAAAGCGAACTCGTCCTGCTGCGCGCGCGTCACCTCGTATTTCTTTGCCACGTTTTCAGTGGCCAAACCCATGCTGAGATAGAAATCCGGATAGGTTTCGATCAGCGTCGGATTCGGCCGAATGATGTGGCCTCCCATGGGAATCATCGACATCGACTCCAGACCGCCAGCGACAATCACGTGCGCGCCATTGGTGCGAATGCGATCGCTGGCCATCGCGATCGTCTGCAAGCCCGATGAGCAAAATCGATTGATAGTCATCGCGCTGGTTTCGACCGGTAACCCCGCGCGAATCGCCGCGGCACGCGCGACGTTCATGCCTTGTTCGGCTTCGGGCATCGCGCAGCCCATGATCACGTCATCGACTTGCGCGCCGTCCAGGCCCGGCACGCGCGCGATCGCTTCCTTGATTGCTGCTGCGCCCATGTCGTCGGGACGCGTGTCGCGCAAGGTTCCTTTCGGCGCTTTGCCGACAGCGGTTCTTACGGCTGAAACGATTACTGCGTCTTTCATGATGTTCATCCAAAGTCTAATGTCCAAGGTCCATAGTCCATTGCCCAACCGGACGTTGGACTTGGACTCGGGACTTTAGACTAATTCCTTAGCGGTTTTCCCGTCTTCAACATGTGTGCGATCCGATCCTGGGTCTTGCGCGTCCCAATCAAAGACAGAAACGCTTCGCGTTCAAGGTCGAGCAAGTACTGTTCGCTAACTCGCGTCGCGTGATTCAGATCGCCACCCGTCAAAATACGCGCGAGCTTTTCGCCAATTAGCGCATCGTGATCGGAAATGTAACCCGCGCGCTTCATGAGATGCACGCCCAGCTTCAGCGTGGCGAGCGCCGGCGCGCCCAGCGCGAGAATGTCTGTGCGCTGCTGCGGCTGCACGTAGCCAGTCGCGGCCAGGGCCAGCACCTGTCTCTTCGCATCAGCTATCAAACGATCGCTGTTCATTGAAATCGAATCCTGGTCGCGCAGGAATCCCAAGTCGCGCGCCTCTTCGGCCGAGGTCGCAACTTTTGCCAACGCGATGGTTTCAAACGCGCGCTTCACGAATGGAAATGGATCGGCGTCTTTCATATCGGAGGGAATTGAGTCCAGCGTGCGCACCAGCATCTCTTTCGTGCCGCAACCGGCCGGAATAATTCCCACGCCGACTTCGACCAGACCGATGTAAGTTTCGGCCGCCGCGCGCACGGCATCCGCATGCAAAACCATTTCGCACCCGCCGCCAAAAACCATCTGAAACGGCGCGACGACAACCGGCTTCGGCGAATACCGCAAGCTCATTACGGACGATTGGAAATAGCGCCCGATCATTTCAAGCTCTTCCCAGTTCTCGTCCTGCGCTTCCATGAGCATCAGCATCAGGTTTGCGCCGACTGAGAAGTTCACGCCCTGATTGCCGATCACGAGGCCGATAAAATTCTTTTCCGTTTCCGCGATCGCGAAGCGCAGCATTTCAAGCGTGTCGCCGCCAATCGAATTCATCTTCGAATGGAATTCGACACAAGCTACGCCATCACCCAGATCGATCATCGACGCTCCCGGGTTCTTCTTGATGACGCCGGCGCGATCTTTCAGCGATTTCAAGATTATTGTGCCGGACGGATCAGCAAGCGGCACATACTGGGAAGAGGCAAAGTCAAAATAGAAGCGCTGCCCATTTTCCTGTTTGTAAAAAGTCTTGGCGCCGATGTCGAGCATCTGCTGTACATTCGCCGGCACGGCGCGCCCGTCTTCTTTCAGTCGCGCGACGGATTTCTCGACGCCCATCGCGTCCCAAACTTCGAATGGACCGAGCTCCCAATTAAAGCCCCAGCGCATGGCGCGATCGACTTCGACAACCGTGTCCGCGATTTCCGGGATGCGATCCGCGGTGTAGGTCAGAGTCTTCGAAATCGTCTTCCACAGAAATTGGCCGACTCGATCTTTCGCCCACGTCAGTGTTCGCAAACGCTCGCGTGTGTCCTCGATGTTCTTCGCCATGTCGAGCGAAGGCAGCTTCACCTTTTGCGAAGCGCGGTAGTCGAGCGTCGCGGTGTCCAGCGTCCAAATCTCGCGTTTGTCGCCGTCGCCTTTCCGTCGTTGATAGAAGCCGGCCTTGGTTTTGTTGCCAAGCAGCCCACGTTCGATCATCTTGGTGACGAAATCGGGCATCACGAAAATTTCGCGTTCGTGATCGTCCGGCAAGTTCTCGTGCAGGTTCTTCACGACGTGTGCGAAGACGTCGAGGCCGACGAGATCGAATGTGCGAAACGTCGCAGTCTTCGGGCGACCGGCCGCCGGACCCGTGATCTTGTCGACTTCTTCAATCGAGTATCCATCGTCAAGCATCGTGCGCATCGTCACCAGCGCGCCGTACGTGCCGATTCGATTAGCGATAAAGTTTGGGCGGTCCTTCGCGACGACGACACCTTTACCCAAGCGCTCGTCCAGAAACCCTGCCATCGAGCACGTCACTTCACCATTCGTCCACTCCGTGCGAATCAGCTCAACCAGGTGCATGTAGCGCGGTGGGTTGAAGAAGTGCATGCCGAGGAAGTGCGCGCGGAAATCTTCGGAACGTCCTTCGGCAAGTTGCGAGAGCGGAATGCCGCTAGTGTTCGAAGCGACGATCGCGCCCGGTCGGCGATGCTGTTCGACCTTCTCGTAGAGACCCCGTTTGATGTCGAGGTTTTCGACGACGGCTTCAATTATTAAGTCACAGTCCTTCAGCTTTGACAGGTCGTCTGCGAAGTTGCCGATGGAGACAAGGGAAGCGCGTTCGGCGGTGAAGAACGCAGCCGGCTTGGCTTTCTTGGCAGCTTCGAATCCGCCGCGGGCGATGGCGTTCCGATCTGGTTCTTGCACCCTCCCTTCCGCATCAGCCTTTGGTGCGATGTCGAGTAGAAGCGTCGGCACGCCAGCGTTGGCAAGATGGGCGGCGATTTGTGCCCCCATTGTTCCCGCGCCCAAAACGGCAGCTTTTTTGACCTCAATCATGGCCGCAAGATAATACTGAATGAGCGTTCATTCAGCAAGCTTCGCCCGACTTGTGACCATAACTTCGCTGAGCCCGGTCACTGGTCCGATTGCGGGCGGCGGCACAGTGAAAATTCTGGGCTCTGGTTTCGTAGGTACAAGTGCCGTCAGGTTTGGTTCGGCGACCGCCACCTTCAAGGTCGACTCGGACGGACAGATTTCGGCCGATCTCCCCGCTTCTCCAGCAGCGGGCCCTGTAACCGTGACGGTGAAGACGAAGGGTGGCTCAGCGACGGCCTCCTTCAGCTACGTCGCATGAGCGCGAGGGATTTCTTACTCTCAGGAATTTCACCGCGATCAAAAAGACCCAGTTGTCAGCCTGGAGAATTCGCGGCAGGTGGTCGGATATTTGGGACGCGCGGCGGTGATGACAGCGCGGCTGCATCGTCATCAGGAAGAACACGACCGCGAGCCGGGCTGGTTGCAGGGATTGGCTTGATTCAGTTTCCGGCTTGCCCGACAAAAACGTTCTTGTCGATTTGCGCCGGATTACCCAGCACCACGAAGCGAATATTGCGCATGTACTTTTGCGAAACTCGTTGCACGTCAGCGGGCGTCACCGCGCGAAGTTTCGCAATGGTCTCGAAAGAATTGCGCCAGCTGCCACCGATTAATTCGAACTCAGCGAGGTTCGCTGCCTGCGCGGCATTGGTTTCCTGGCCGAGATAATACGTCGTCAGATACTGTGATACGACGCCGGTCATGTCTGATTGCGTGAGCGGCTCTTCCTGCAGTCGCTTAATCTCGTTCAGCATCACGCGCACGGCCTGGTTCGCATCGACCGCGGTCACGTAAATGCCACCGACATTTGCTCCCTGGCTATTCAGGAATGCGCTCGGCGCATAAGAAAGGTTTCGCCTGACGCGCACTTCTTCGAAGATGCGGTCGCGCAGCATTGCGGAGGCCACTTCCATTGGATATATGTCCGGCGAAGTGATCGGCGGGGCAGTAAAGAGTCCCTGAATGTAATTCGTCGGCAAGCCGCGCTGCGTCACTTGCACCGTCGACGCGCTGAACGAAAGCTGCGGTACCGCATCACCTTTGTACGTGCCACGCGGAAAAGTCCCGAAGGATGATGCGATGCGCGGCTTCAACTGGCTCACGTCGATGTCTCCCACCACCACCAGAAGCAAACGCGAGGTTTCCATCACTTGCTGGTGATAACGGCGAATGTCGTCGAGCGTCAGACGTGAAACAGATTCGACCGTGCCTTCTGGCCGATTGATATAAGGGTGGCCAACGTATGCGGCCTGCTCCTGAAGTCTCTGCAAGTAGCTATCAGGATCGTCGGCGTCATCACTCAGCGCAACCAGACTGCGTTGCTTTATTAAGTCGAAATCTTCTTTCGCGAACGCGGGATGCACTGCGACGTCGGTGAAAACGCTCCAACTACTGTCGAAATTCGCGCGCGTGGACGTCATTGAGAGCACAGAGTAATCGTAATTGTCGCTTGCACCGATAACTGTTCCGGTGCGCGCCAGCTCTGCGCGCAGCTTCTCGCGTGGATACGCGGCGCTACCCTCTGCCATGACGCTAAGCATCAACGATTCGACGCCGGCGTTTGCCGCGGTAATGTTGCGCGAGCCGCCCTTCAGAAACAGTCCGGCGGCCACGGTTTGGCTGCCGGCGCGACGTTTCACCAGCACCTTTAGCCCGTTGACATCGAATTCAGTTACGAGCGCTGCTTGTCGCGCGATGAGGCCCTGCAGGTCCGGCGTCTGCGGTGCAGACGGTGTCGCTTGCGCGAATGCGCTCGCGCACAAGATCAACGAAAGACAAATTGTTGAGAGTAGGACCAAAACCGACTTCATGTCTGCGGTATGCCTGCTGGTTAATTTCGTTTGCGAATATTTCATGTTCTTATCCGAATGATTGGTCGCTTCAGCTGCGCACGGATCACTGGCCAATTAGTTCCTCAGGCGTAATCTTCACCTTCTCTTGCGCTTCAGGCGAGATCAGCACGAGCCCCACGTGCGATTTTCCTTGAATGTAAGTTGTAATGTACCGGCTGATGTCGGCGCGAGACGTGCGACGGAGATTCGGCAAGTACGTGCGAAAGTAATCAAGGCCCGTCGACGACCACCAAAAACTCAGCGTGTGCGCGTACTCACTCAACTTCTCGCGCGAGTACAGGTCGTCGGCCTCCAGCAACGCTTTCGCGTTTTCCAGTTGTTCGTCAGTGAAGTAATCCTTGTCGTTGAAGTGGGCGACTTCGTTGTAAATCGCTTTGAGCGCTTCGTGGGCTTTGTCCGGCGTCGTTTGCGCGATGATTTGAATCGGCCCCACGTTTCGCTGCGTGAGATACCCAATCGTGACCCCTGAGACGAGCCCGGTATCAACGAGGTTGTGTTGGAAGCGCGAGTTCGGCTGCGTAAGAATGAAAGAGAAAACGTCAGCAGCATAACTGCCGGGATTATCTTTGCCGATCGATGGACCGTGCCAGCCAATATTGAAAATCACATTTTGCACCGGCTGTTGCACGATGGCCCCCTGACTCTTCGGCAACGGCGGATGCTCGACCATCGGAAATTCCACGAACGGATCTTTCTCGCGACGCGGCCAGTCGCCGAAAAGCTCCTGCGCCAGCTTGTTAACTTCATCCGGGTTGACGTCGCCCGTCACCACCAGAGCTGAATTGTTCGGCACGTAGTATCGCGACTGAATCAAACGCATCATGTCAGTGGTTGCGGCTGAGACCGTCTGGCGATTGCCGAGCGGGTTCTTCCGGCTCGGATACTTGTAGAACAGGCGGTTCGTCATCTCGAGATTCAAGTAATAGAACGGATTCGATTCATTCCGATCGATCTCGCCGATGACAACTTCGCGTTCGCGTTCGAACTCACCCTTGTCAAAAGTCGGATAGCGCGCGGCATCACGCATAAAGTTCATCGCCGTCCGCAAATTCGGACTGGTCGTCGTGAAGTAATAGTCAACCACTTCTTCCCGAGTCTGCCCGTTGTAAGCGATGCCGAGTTGCCCAATCTTCTGCAGGTATGCCTCAGCATTGTCGATCGCGCGATTGGCCTTAAAGAACATGTGCTCGTACAGGTGGGAGAGACCGTTGAGTTCCGGCGGTTCAGTGAATGAACCGTTGCGCACGGCGAGTTCGATTGTGACCAACGGCACCGAGTGATCTTCAACCGTCACGATTTCCAGACCGTTCGCGAGGACATGACTGTTTATGTCGGCGGCTGGTTTGGTTGTTGCCGTCTTTGCGGGCGCCGCGCTTTGACCTTGCTGCGTCGTGTTCTGTGGACGCGCCGGCAAGTGGGCCACAACGCTGAAAATCAATGCTAAAACCAGGAAAATTCGCTTCACGTGATTATTCCGTCCTGCTCCGGAGACAAGCCAAGCTGCCTCACTTCGATGCTTTAATACGCGCGAAAACTTGAAAGGGATTCAAGATTCAACTGTAGCACAGCGAATAATGACACGCGGAACGCGCTGGCTACTCGGAAGGGTTCGATGAGGTTAGAACGGGAAATGGATGTCAGGTCACGCCGGCCGCGGACGCCGGCAACTAATTACTGTTTGATTACCGGCTGGGACAACTCAAAATTCTCAACACGTTCACACGGCTTAATAGTAAGGCTCTGGTTTAGTTTCTGCGCATCGCGAACGACTCTGGCCCTTAAATTCGAATCCTGGCGAATCAAAAAGCCTGCCGACCGATCTTCTTCGCTGCTCATAGCCACCGCGAAATACTCTCCGGGTGGAAGGTTACGCAACTCGAATCTTCCATCGGGCTCGCTGCGCGTTTCGAAATATCTGAGCAAATTGGACGAGCTGTCTTTTTCGACAGGCACGAGATAGACGAGCAGTCGATCCTTTACCATTTTGCCTTCAGCCGTAACGACCGCACCGCGAATCGTCGCTGCTCCCTCGCCGAGAGTTACATTCAGTCCCGAAACGCTTTGATTAGTCAGAGTCACACCCTCACTGACGAGGCGCGAGTCAGTAGTACGTGGGTTCACCGTGCGCGTGAAAGACTTTACGTACCAACCTGAATTGGGCAGGGTGATGCTGAGTCGATAGGTGCCGGCATGGAGGTTACGCAGAGTGAACTCGCCTTTCGCGTCCGCCACAGCGTCAGCTATTTGGTCCGCAAAGATCATTGCCACTTGTTCGTTTAAATTGGTGTTTCCCTCTGCTGATTTCGTCGTTTGCTTTTCTCGTCGCGCGAAGACAATTGTTTCCTGCAATGCAGTCTCTCGATGCTTTACACAGTCAGCCGCAAGCGTCGTATCGAGCACCACGCGACCGTTTATCCCGGGCAACGGCGCCACGCTTAAATTCACTCCCGTGACATCCGCGCCCTGCACCTTTATCCGTTTGGGTTCGGAAGCACGAACGTCACGAGTTTGAGAAAAGGTTTGCGCGACAAGTTCGTACTCGCCGTCGGCCAGTCCGTAGACAGCAAACGAGTAATCGTTGATCGATGACGCAACCATACTTATTAAGATGGTTTTACTCTTTACGTCGGTGATGTTGATGTTTGCACTGCCGAAAGTTGAGGGGCCCGCAGGCTGTGGAACGCCGTTGACGTTGCCGCTAACCGCGTGTCCCGGTTCGCCGCGATATTGAATGTCGGCGGCCGCTTCTTCACCGCTTCTGACGGTAACTTCCATCGCCGTATCGCGTGTTGATGACGGCGCGTATGTCGCAACATCCTGGTCGAAGCCCGCGGTGGCGTAGCCGCCATAGAATCTGGAAGCGCCGCCCGCGGACACGATGTAGGTTCCCGGCGTCAAACCATAAATTCGATACACCCCGCGATCATCGGTGAAACGTTCGTTGGCTGACGAAATCACGGCTTCAATCGGTTTCCCTGTTTCGTCGCGGATGCGAAATACGCGAACGTTGACGGCAATGACGGGAGCATTGTTACTGTTCAGCACGGTGCCGGTGATAACGCCGCCTTTTTTCAAACGGATATTCGCTGACTCGCCGGTATGTACGAACCCGCGCGTATCAGTTCCGGTTGGCGCATCGGATACGAAACCAGGGGCTGCCGCCCACACGCGGTATGCTCCAATTTCCAGATCGTCGATCTTGAATGTGCCATCGCTATTAACCAATGTGCTGCGCGGAGGGACCGTGGTCCCGGATGCTGATATGTATACGGCTGTGTTATTTGGGAGATCGCCGCTTGTCGAAATGACGTGTCCGGTAATTGAGCCCGATGCAATATTCGAATCGACCGCCTGCCCTCGGACCGATAATGAAAGGCCACATACGAAAGTGATTGACACCAGTGAGACTCTAATTATGTTTCGTATCATGGCCCGCCTTCTTTCGCGGTCAAATCGAGGACGAAGTCAACTTGAGTCTCGCCATCATCTGAAACGTTTACAGTTTGTCTCTGTGGCGGAAGTGGTTGCGGCCCGGGCCGATTGAGGCTTAGGTAAACCACCACTTCATAGGTCCCGCTGATGAGATTCGCGATCGCAAATCGTCCGCGCGCATCAACGAGGCCGTTGCCCGCACTTGTACCTCCTTCTCGTCGCGTGGTCACGGTAAGACGAGCATTGGCGGGCAGTTCGCCGCCGATGATTCGAACTGTTCCGCGGATTGTTCCCGCACCGAGCGCTGCAGTTACCCGCAAGTCTGAGATCGATTCTCCCGGCGATAAGTCGAATCCTTTCGTGACGTCCACGCCGCCACGTTCGACGCGCAAAACAGTTACGCCCCAAAGGGCCGAATTTGAGAATGCCGCGACGTACAGATTCACTCGACCAGGCTGAACACCGCCAATTTGAAAAGTGCCGTTGCCCGAGAGTGACCCCGACGCTGAGGGCCCAGAGCGACCATTCGAGGTGGAACTGATGTTCGCCATAACTCTCAAAAACGAAAACTGCTGCTGTAATTCCTTCGCCCGACTGCCCTCGAAAACTACTACGCCACTCAAGGTTTGTCCGCGCGCGGCCTTCAATTCAAGATTAGTTACGTCGCTGTCGCTGATGTTGAAAAAGACCGGTTCAGTAAAATAGGACGAGGCCTCGAATGTAGTGCTGATCGATACTCCGTAACGGCCGCGCTCGAGTCCTTCGAGCCGGAACTCTCCACGCGGACCAGTGGGCATGCCGATGAAGCCGCCGTAAAACTGCTCGCCCGCGCGCACCGGACCGTACATGATGCGAACACCCGGGATCGGCTGTCCTGTTTCCGCATCGATGAGGTGGCCTGAGGCCACGTACGAGTTGCCGGCGCGACCGACATGGATGTCAATGTTCGGGGCCTCGCCGCCTTCCTGTAATTCAACAATCGTTGCTCTGAGCGGATCATTTGTGGCGCCATAAAACGTCAGTGGATAAACGGCGTGCGTGTTGCTCGTGACGACTCCGTTTTCGCCAGAGCCTACGCTGACCCGATACCGACCAGCGGGCAGGCCGTAAATGCGATAGATACCGCGGTCGTCGGTCACGCTCATCTGGTAACTCATGAATGTCTCGAATTGTCGTGTTGGATTCCCGGATGAATCGAGCAACTGCAGGTTCACCCGTTGTTCGACCACCGGTTTATCGTCCACGTCGGTGACGCGTCCGGTAATGACGCCGCCCTTGACGAGCTTGATGTCAATATCGTCAACATCCTCGGCGGCGGTGAGCACCACTGACTTGCCCATGCCGAAATAACTGTTTGTGGACGAGCTGCTTTCGGCCAGCGTCAGCGCTGGAGCGACAGCAGAAATCTGATATTGACCGGCCGCGAGCCCCGTTAGCCGATACCGGCCATTCGCATCGGTTTTCGTTCGCATTGGCCCTTGCTGAAACGACGGCCGATCAGCGAATTGCGCCACAACTAGAATGTCGGACGCACCTTTGTCGTTAATGCTGACTGTTCCTGAAATCGATCCGGTGGGCTTTGTTCTGTTGTCACTCGACTGAGCGCTTGCGATCACCGCCGAAAATACGCTCATGAGTGCGGCCAGCGCCGTCAGGAAGGGCGAGAGTCTTCGGTTGGGCATGGTGTCCTTCCGCGAGGTAAGGCTTATTTGCAGCGTCATCATGTCACCGCAAAGTGACGACAGCAAGCAAAATTTGCCCGTCGAACGTCGCGCTGGCCGTCGCGCGTTTTTGCTTGTAGAATCAGGCTTCGCTTTCGCAAAGATCGCTTCTCGCAGCAACTCTCGAACGTATGGCTCGTCTGAAAATCACTGACGCGAGCGGCCGTCAGTCGCAACAGAATTTGGCCCCCAAGGCGACCTGCACAATCGGGCGCGCTCCCGACAATCAAATTGTGCTCGACGATCCACGCGCCTCGCGCCATCACGCGCACATTCGGCCGAGCGACGAGGGCGGATTCTTAATCGTCGATGGCTACTACGTCAACGGCCAGATTCATCGCAGCGCTAACAAGGTCTATGTCAACGGTGAACAGAAGTTCGAGCATCCGTTGAAAGATGGCGATCGGGTGACCATCGGCGCAAGCACAATCAAGTTCGAACAAGCAAAAGAAGAGCGCACCGAGGACTTGAGCTACGACGACAAGCCCCTCGGCCACACGCAGTTTGTGATGTCAGCGAAGGATGTGCTGTCGACGGTTTTGAAAAAAGAAGCCGAAACTGGCCCACTGCCGGGCGCGCCGCGCGACAAGGTGCTCGAGCAGTTGCAGCGCAAGGCCAACATCCTGAGCGAATTGTACGAAATGAGTAAGGCGCTCGGATCGGGTTTTGATCTCGACAAAATTTTTAAGAAAGCGACGGACATTATCTTTCGGTCCACGCCAGCTGATCGCGTGATTGCCTTGCTGGCTGAAGGTGTCGTTACGGAGCAGAACGCAGACGAAGCGAAACTGTTTCCGATTGCGACGCGCGCGCGCGACGAAAAGCTCGAAGCGTTTGCCAAGAAGATGACGATCGGCCGCACGATCACGCGCAAGGTGATGAAAGAGAAGGTTGCTTTGCTGTCTCAGGATGCGGCGGCTGACGAGCAGTTCGCCGGGGTCGATTCGATCGTTTCGCAGGGCGTGCGTTCGACGATCTGCGCGCCGCTATTTACTGAGGCGGGCGCTCATGGCGCGTTGTACGCGGATCGTCTCGATCCTTTCTCAGCTTTCAAACCTGACGATCTGGAACTGATCAGCGCGGTCGCGGCACAAACGGCGATCGCGGTGGAGAACGTGCGCGCGCATGAACGCCTCGCCAAAGAGGAAGTTGCGCGCGCAAACTACTCTCGGTTCTTGCCGGAGTATGTCGTCAAGCAGATGCTTGAGAATCCCGAGTCGTTCAAACTCGGCGGCGTCACCCAGACGATCACAATTTTATTCGCGGACATTCGCGGATTTACCAGCATTTCTGAACATGCCGCACCCGAGAAGATCGTCGATTTGCTTAATCGATATTTCTCAGCGATGACCGACATCATCTTTGCGCACGGCGGAACGCTCGATAAGTATCTCGGCGACGGCTTGATGGCTTTGTTTGGCGCACCGACTGCGACACCGAAAGATGCCGCCAACGCTCTCTCTGCCGCGGTTGCGATGCAGCGACGAATGATCTCGATCAACGTGGAATTGCGCGAAGAAGGTTTTCCGGAAATCGGCGTCGGCATCGGACTTCACACCGGTGAAGTGACAGTGGGCTACATTGGTTCTGAACGCCGATCGGAATACACAGCTATTGGCGATGCGGTGAACACTTCGTCGCGGCTCGAGTCGAACGCTAAAGGTGGACAAATCTTAGTCAGCGAAGCCACCGCCAAAGCCGCGAAGTCGCGTTACGAATTAACGCCTCGCGATCCCATCAGCGTAAAAAACCGCGAGCAACCCGTGCCGCTCTACGAAGTGCAATGGCAGAAGGCTACGGGAACGTGAGGAAAGGCAAAAGGAAAAAGTAAAAAGGAAAAACCACGATGGTTCCGGTCGTCATGTGAAGGTGAATCACGCGGGGAACGATCAGAGATTTTTGAGTGTCTAATCTTTTGCCTTTTTACTTTTCCTTGTGCCTTGATCGATGACTTTTCGCGACTTCTTCAAACGCCAAATTCTCGTCGCACGCGTCTACGGCATTCCCGTCAGAATTGATTACCGCTGGTTCATCGTTTTCGCGATGAGCGTTGCCCTGATTGCGGCGAACGTGCGCAAGCATTCGTTGCAATTGGGAACGTTGTTGCTGCCACCGATGAGCGAGTTAACGGCGTGGACGCTAGGGTTGGTCACAACGTTGGCCCTATTTCTATCCGTTTTTGGCCACGAGTTGTCGCACGCCCTGGTGGGCCGCACCGAAGGAATCGAAATCGATGAAATTGTTTTGCACCCGTTCGGCGGCCTCGCGCGGTTGCGCACGCAACCGGAAAGCCCGCGCGCAGAATTTCGCATTGCCGTTGCGGGGCCGGCTGCGAGTTTCATCTTTTCGCTGATTGCTTTCGCCGGTATGTGGATCGCCGCAAGTCTGCGAGCAAATTTTGCACTCGCGCTTTTCTTTTTCGTCGGCGCCGGAAATCTTTTGCTTGCCGTGTTCAATTTGTTCCCCGGTTATCCGCTCGATGGGGGCCGCGTGTTGCGCGCAATCATTTGGAAACGGAGCGGCAGTATTCGGGATGCAACGCGCATCGCTGGGTTTTGTGGCCAACTAATGGCGCTAGTGCTAATCGCGTTTGGAATTTACATGGTGGTCGCCCCCACATTCCGCGCGTACTTCATGGGACTTTGGTCAGTGATGGTGGGCGTCTTCCTTTTGGGGGCGGCCACGAACGTGGTGAAGAGTGCGCGCGAGCCTGCCACTGCTCGCGAGGCGATGTCCGCGCCGATCGCAATAGAACCTGATTGGCCAATCAGCCGGTTTGTGGATGAACTGTTGCCGCTGCATCGGCATGCGACCTTCCCAGTCGCGCGCGCCGGAAAATTTCTTGGCATCCTTTCGTTGGAAGACCTAAAAAAAGTGCCGCGCGAGCAGTGGCGTGCACGCAAGGCGGGCGATGTTATGAGAGCGGTAAACTCGTCAATGTTTGTGCGGGCTTCCGCCGCGATGTCTTCGGCGCGCGAGTTGATGCAGGGCAATGGAGTCGGTGCCGTCGCGGTCATCGATGAACTCGGCAACTTGATTGGGTTTCTGCGACGGCCGCAAAAGTAATTCACCGCAACACACTTCTCAAGTTCGGATACAATCTCAATAGATGAAAAAACTTTTCGGTACGGACGGAATTCGCGGCAAAGCCGGCGAATTTCCCCTGGACGCGGCCACCGCTCGCGTCATCGGTAGATCTTTGGCGCAACATTTAGTGGAGAATACTGGGAAAAATCCGCAAATCGTGATCGGTCGCGACACCCGTGAATCCGGGCCCTGGATCGAGCAGGCGTTAATCGCAGGAGCACACGAAGCTGGCGCTCAAGTGAAATCTGCTGGCGTGATTACGACTCCCGGTGTTGCATTTCTTGCGCGCATGCTGCGGGCTGATGCTGGCGTTGTCATCAGCGCTTCACACAATCCCTACTACGACAACGGCATCAAGGTCTTTCAACCGTCAGGCCGCAAGCTTGACGATGGCGTTGAGCGACAGATTGAAGCTGACATCGCCAATTCGGAAGAAGCTGCGGCGGCTGAGAATGACGATGCATCGCGGACCATGTCTTCCGTTGCAGCGGCGGAATTGCAAGACCGTTATGTCGATCACCTGACTAAAGAAGTTGCGCACGACCTCTCGCTGGAGAACTTAACGATCGTCGCGGACTGCGCGAACGGCGCTGCCTATCAAATCGCGCCTGAAGTGTTTCGCCGATTAGGCGCGAACGTCGTGGCGATTAACGACCAGCCCGATGGGCACAACATCAATCTAAATTGCGGATCGCTGCATATCGACGGTTTGCGTGAGGGAGTCGTGGCCCAACGCGCTGACCTCGGCGTGGCGTTCGATGGCGACGCCGATCGCGCGCTGTTTGTAGACAGCGCCGGTAACTTCGTGGATGGCGACGCAACGCTCTGGATTCTCGCGAATGATTTTAGAGCGCGCGGCGAGTTGGCCAACGACATCGTTGTTGCGACTGTGATGAGCAACATCGGAGTTGAACTCGCTTTTCGGGCGCAGAGCATCGGTCTTACGCGCACTGATGTGGGCGACAAATACGTCTTGGACGAAATCTTACGCACCGGTGCCGCGCTCGGCGGTGAGCAATCAGGGCACATTATTTTTCCGAATATCAGTTTAGCTGGCGACGGAATCATCACGACGATCATGGTTCTGCGCGCAATGCAGGAGCGAAAACGGCCGCTTAGCGATCTTACTCGCGGATTTCAACGTTATCCGCAACTGCTCCTGAATGTGCGCGTACGCGAAAAGCGACCGTTCGAAGAACTGCCTTCGGTGCAACAGGCTGCACGCGAAGTTGAAGACTCTTTGAATGGTCGCGGCCGATTGCTGCTGCGATACTCCGGGACGGAACCGCTGGCACGGATAATGATCGAAGGCGAGGATGATAGCCGGATTCGGCGAAACGCGGAAAAGATCGCGGAAGCGATCCGGCAGGAAATTGGCGCCGAGCAACTCGAAAATTGAGGTCTCGAACCCCTCGACCGGTTCGAGAGAATCGAGAAAAATTTACAGACTGCAGGGTGAAAGAGTTTCACAGTAAGCAGGCCTGGGTTCTCGCCGCCCTCAAAATCTTTGAATTTTCGCAGGCTTAAGTGCCGTCGAAAAACTCTATTGCGCGGCATAATCGTTGCGATGTATATTGTGGGGCAAGAGAGACGGTTGGTGGATCCTCCGTCTCAAGTGGTTGCTGGGGTGAGGACAGTAACCACGAAAATGGATGGGCCGCTGCGACCCCCACGTTGCAGCGGCCCATTCTATTTGTGAGGTAGCGCAGGCGGCTGGCTTGCGCTTTTTGTTTTCGACCCCCGCCGTTTGACTCGCGATCTCGTTTCGCGTAGAAACTTGCGGTCGCATGACCAGGGGTTTTCGATTTTGCGCGAAGGGTTCGCTTGCCTGCATCGCTACGTTCCTGCTGTTTTTCTGCATCGGTGGGTGCCGCAAGCGTGCCAACACTAACAATGCCAATTCCAATTCATTAACAACCGCGAGCAATCCCGAAGAAGCCAAACGCAACGCCCAGGCTCTGGTCGATCAGGCAAAAGAACTCTACAAGAACGATGAAGACGAGAAAGCAGTCAAGGTGCTCGAGCAGGCAATCAAGCTCGATCCCACCAACGCCGAAGGACATCTGCGTCTAGGCATGAGCTACGCCGCGCTAGACCGTAAACCGGACTCCGACGACGAATACAAAAAGGCGATTGAGCTCTTCAAGAAGAAAGTCGAAGCGGATCCGAAAGACGGGTCCGCGTTTTTCTATTTGGGCGAAGCCTACAACTTTCTGCATCGCGACGAAGACGCCGCGCGCAACTATCGCGAAGCCACGCAGTTGAACGAAAAAGATGAAGAGGCGTGGTATCAGTTGGGAATGTCTCTAATCAAGTTGGCTCGGTACACAGAAGCGGTAAACGCATTTCAAAAGGCTCTTGAGTTGGACGCGAACGACTATCGTGCGACCGATGGATTGCAGGAAGCGCAAGACGGCGTTCAGCGCATCCGCGAAGGCAAGAAGCACAATGAAGACATGCTGAAGAAGCAGCAGGAGAACGCCAACGCGAATGGAAACGCGAACTCGAACTCAAACTCGAGCAAGCCCAAGCCGAAACGAACTCCCTGACCCGATCCTCACCTTGCGCACTTGCTAACTGCTTTCTGCCAACTTAGTATCAAACCGAAATCTTAAGTAATCCGAGCAATGGCTACGTACACACCACCGCCCTATTTTCCGCAAAGTTCGCTTTCGCCACCGTCGGCGGCGCGCTACCGTAAGTTCAAGATGATTGCGGCGCTCATAATCATCGCGCTGCTCGCGCTTCTCGGTGGCACGATCACGGGCGTCGTTTACTTGATTAGGTGGCTGGCCTAACAGCCCTCGCTCGCTTGACTTCAAATCCCCGCGCCCGTATAGTTTCCCGTTTCGGACTACGGTTCGAGTTCCGCTAGTGCAACGCTGTTACTGGTTCTGTTGGTGCGGAGGCGTTGCCCGGCTCGATGCGCGGCATCGGTCGTTTGAAACTATTGTGGCGTAAAGCTCGCACCCTTCCTGGTGCGAACGCGGCAAAGAAACCTCGGGGCCGCGACGCTACAGAAAAAGCTTCGGCTATTTTGGGCTACTGGGAAGCCAAATCCGCGCCCGCCTAAAAGCGAAATCAGAACGTCCCTTTAACTAAATCGAGAGCAGGCCAGTTTGTCTGCGCTGACTGCCGGACTCGTTCCGGAAAGAGGCAGGCCGCGGCCCTTTTTTGCGCTTTAGGCGCTCGCGACTGAGATAGAGACAAAGATGCCGACGATAAATCAATTAGTCCGCAAAGGACGACAGCAGGTCAAGTACAAGACCGCGAGCCCGGCGTTGCAAAGTTCTCCGCAAAAGCGGGGCGTTTGCACCCGCGTTTACACCCAAACGCCAAAGAAACCGAACTCGGCGCTGCGCAAAGTAGCGCGCGTGCGTCTGACCAACGGCATCGAGGTCACGACCTACATTCCGGGGGTTGGCCACAATTTGCAGGAGCACTCGATCGTTTTGATTCGCGGGGGTCGCGTCAAGGACCTGCCGGGTGTTCGCTATCACGTAATTCGCGGCACTTTGGATTCAGTCGGTGTCGGCGACCGCAAGAAGAGCCGCTCAAAATACGGCGCCAAACGCCCGAAGGGAGGCGCGAAGTAATTCATGCCGAGACGCAGAGTTGCAGAGAGGCGCGCAGTCCTTCCCGATCCGGTCTACAACAGCCCGCTGGTGACGAAGTTCATCAACGGCATCATGTGGGGCGGCAAGCGCTCGATCGCGGAAAAGACTTTTTATAATGCTCTGAAACAAGTGGGCGAAAAGGCCAACGAAGAGCCTTTGAAGGTTTTCAAGCGCGCGATTGAAAACGTGCGCCCGACCGTCGAAGTCAAGTCGCGTCGCGTCGGAGGATCCACCTATCAAGTTCCGGTGGAAGTTCATCAGGAGCGCCGCGGCGCCCTGGCGATTCGCTGGATTGTTCTCTATGCGCGGGGGCGCGGCGAAAAGACGATGACAGATCGATTGGCTGCTGAATTACTAGACGCGGCCAACAATCGCGGCAACGCCGTTAAGAAGAAGGACGATGTGCATCGTATGGCAGACGCCAACAAGGCGTTCGCGCATTACAAATGGTAAGACGGTCTTTGGACTTTGGTCTTCGGACTTTGTCAAAAGCCAAAGACCTAAAACCTAAGGCCTAATTAAGATGGTTAAGTACGACCTCAGCAAATTCCGGAATATCGGCATCATGGCGCACATCGATGCCGGTAAGACCACCACCACGGAACGCGTCCTGTATTACACGGGTGTCTCGCACAAAATCGGCGAGGTGCACGAGGGCACGGCGACCATGGACTGGATGGAGCAGGAGCAGGAGCGCGGCATCACGATTACTTCCGCAGCCACAACCTGTTTTTGGGAACGGAACGGGGTCGATCACCGCATCAACATTATCGATACTCCAGGGCACGTCGACTTCACAATGGAAGTCGAGCGTTCGCTGCGAGTGCTTGACGGCGCAGTCGCCGTATTCGACGGCGTTGCCGGCGTCGAGCCGCAATCGGAAACCGTCTGGCGTCAGGCTGACAAATACGGCGTTCCGCGCATTTGCTTTATCAACAAGCTCGATCGCGCGGGTGCCTCGTTCCAGCGTTCGTTTGATTCGATCATTTCCCGCCTTGGCGCAAATCCCGTCGCTCTCCAAATTCCCATCGGATTAGAAGATCAGTTCAAAGGCGTCGTCGACATTATTTCGATGAAAGGCCTGATCTGGAACGATGAGTCGAAAGGCGCTGAATACGAAACGAGCGAAATTCCGGAAGAGCTGAAGGCGGAAGCCGCTGCGTCTCGCGAAAGATTAATTGAAGCCGTCGCGACGGTCGACGACGACTTGATGCACAAGTACGTCGACGCGCAGCCGATCACCGAAGACGAAATTCGCAAGGCGCTGCGAAAAGGTACGCTTGAGTTGCGGATTGTTCCAGTCGTGACTGGTTCAGCTTTCAAGAACAAAGGCGTGCAGACTCTGCTCGACGCGGTCGTCGACTACCTGCCGTCGCCGCTCGATATTCCGCCGGTTGAAGGTATCAACCCGAAAAACGGCCAGAAGGAAGCCCGGCCTCCTGATGCCAGCGCGCCGTTTAGCGGCCTGGTGTTCAAGATTATGGCCGATAAGCATCTTGGCCAGCTTTCGTTCGTGCGCATCTATAGCGGCACGATCAAGTCTGGCTCTTACGCTTACAACGCCGCCAAGGACACGCGCGAACGTATCGGCCGGTTGATGCGCATGCACGCTAATAAGCGCGAAGACATTGAGACCGCGAGCGCCGGCGAGATTATCGCCATCGGCGGCATGAAGCAGGTCACCACCGGCGACACAATCTGCGACGAAAACAAACCGATTATTCTCGAAGCGATCGAATTTCCTGCCCCGGTTATTCGTGTTGCCGTCGAACCGAAGACGCGTGCTGATCAGGATAAGCTCGGCGTGGCGCTCGGCCGGCTCGCGCAGGAAGATCCCTCGTTCAATGTTTCGACCGATCATGAAACCGGCCAGACGATCATCGCCGGCATGGGCGAGTTGCACCTTGAAATCATCGTCGATCGCATGAAGCGCGAATTCGGCGTTGAAGCGAATGTCGGCAAGCCGCAGGTTGCATACCGTGAAACGATCACACAGCCGGCACCTGGTAAAGAAGTCTTCAAGAAGCAGACCGGTGGTCGCGGTCAGTACGCGCACGTTGAAATCGAAATCGAGCCGGCGCCCGGAGAAGGCTTTGTGTTCGAGAATGAAATCACCGGTGGCGCGATACCGCGCGAGTTTATTAAGCCGACTGAGGCGGGCATTCACGATGCGATGGAGCGTGGCTATCTCGCTGGCTATGAGTTGGTAGATGTGAAGGTGCGTCTGCTCGACGGCGGCTTCCACGAAGTCGATTCGGATGAGCGCTCGTTCCACATCGCCGGTTCGCTCGCGTTTCAGGATGCGTTGAAGAAGGCCAAGCCGGTGTTGCTTGAGCCGATCATGCGTGTTGAAGTGGTGACGCCGGAAGAGTACATGGGCGCAGTCAACGGCGACTTGAATCGTCGTCGTGGACAAATCGAAAAGATGGAGCCGCGACCGGGCGGTGCGCAAGTTGTGACCGCGTACGTGCCTTTGTCGGAGATGTTTGGTTACACGACCGATCTGCGTTCGGCGACGCAAGGTCGCGCGACTTCGACGATGCATTTTGAGCGTTATGATCAGGCGCCCAAGAACGTCGCCGAAGAAGTGATCGCGAAAGTTCAGGGCGTGGCAAGTAAATAGTTTTGTTTAGAGGCGGCCCTTCCGGCCGCCGTTTCTTTCGAGGATAAAGAGACACCAATGAGCAAAGAGAAATTTGATCGCAGTAAGCCGCACGTGAACATCGGGACGATTGGGCACGTGGACCACGGCAAGACGACTTTGACGGCGGCCATTACGAAGGTTCTGGCGAAGAACAATCCGAAAGTGCAATTCGTCGCTTTCGATCAGATTGATAAAGCGCCGGAAGAAAAAGCCCGCGGTATCACCATCGCGACCGCCCACGTCGAGTACGAGACGGCTAATCGTCACTACGCGCACGTGGACTGTCCGGGCCACGCCGACTATGTGAAGAACATGATCACCGGCGCGGCGCAGATGGACGGCGCGATTCTCGTGGTGGCCGCGACTGACGGCCCCATGCCGCAGACGCGCGAACACATTCTGCTCGCTCGGCAGGTGGGCGTGCCGGCGATGGTGGTGGCTTTGAACAAAGTCGATGCGGTTGACGATCCGGAATTGCTCGAGCTGGTTGAATTGGAAGTGCGCGAGCTGCTCAGCGCTTATGAATTCCCGGGTGACGATATTCCGGTGGTGAAGGTTTCGGCGCTGAAAGCTCTGGAAGGTGATGAGACATGGGAGAAGTCAGTCATCGAGTTGATGGATGCGGTTGATTCTTACATTCCGACGCCGACGCGCGACATTGATAAGCCGTTTTTGATGCCGGTGGAAGACATCTTCACGATTCAGGGGCGCGGCACGGTCGCGACCGGACGTGTCGAGCGTGGCAAAGTGAAGGTCAACGAAGCGGTGGAAGTGGTCGGTATTCGGCCGACGCTGAAGACGGTAGTGACAGGCGTGGAGATGTTCAAGAAGCTGCTTGACGAAGGGATGGCCGGCGACAACGTGGGACTGCTGCTAAGAGGAGTGGAGCGCAAAGACATCGAGCGTGGGCAGGTGATTTCGAAGCCTGGCTCGATCACGCCGCACACGAAGTTCAAGGCAGAAGCTTACGTTTTGACGAAAGAAGAGGGTGGCCGTCACACGCCGTTCTTCACCGGCTATCG
>Ga0157378_10000033_pt1 | contig 120764 bp, 112 predicted proteins | sample M65metaG_FD_115309 | JGI IMG/M metagenome (GOLD analysis project Ga0157378, IMG submission 115309) | Miscanthus rhizosphere microbial communities from Kellogg Biological Station, Michigan, USA - M6-5 metaG | ecosystem: Host-associated > Plants > Roots > Rhizosphere > Soil | place: USA...
CTGGCCGGCAACCTGCACCCGCACGCCCTTGCCGAAATTCTTTTCCGCATCCGTGCGCGGCACCGGTCCGGTGAGCCAGACGCCGGGGAACAGTTCGCGCGCCTTGTCGTATTCGACGAACGTGCCGCCGGCGGCTTCGAACTGCGGCTTCATCGCGACCATGATGTTCGCGCTGTCGCCACCGTGCCGCGGCAGGAAGATGCCGCGGCCGACGTGCACGCGCGCCAAAGCGTGCGGATTGGTCTGCGACAATTCGCGCCGCAGCGTGAGCAAGCCGCCGCTGTGGTCGTCGTGGAAGTGGCTCAGCACCACGTCCTCGACATCGCTCAGGTCGAGGCCGAGTTCGTGCGCGTTGTCGAGCACCGTGCGCGGGTGGGCGCCGGTGTCGAACAGGATGCGGTGGCCATCGGCCTCGACCAGCGCGGCAAAACCCCATTCGCCGATACCCTCCTGCGCCAGCATGGTCGACAGGATCGTGATCCGCAGCGTGTGCACGCGCGCCGGCGCGCCGAACGCGGCGGCCGACGCGTGCGTGGCCAGCTGTGCCGCGGCGAACGGCGCGAACACCAGTGCCCATGCCAGCAGCAGCCACATACAGCAGCGTGAACGCATCGCTCGCGCCATGCAAACACCTCCCTCGGTGATCGAAGCATACGTCAGCGCAAGCGCTCGCGGATCATTCGTCGCCAGCCGTGCAACGCTGCGGATCACTCGATGCAGCCGCCTCGGGTCGCGCATCGCAGCGGCGTTGCGTGACCCGTGTCGCCTTTTCGAACACCGCTTAACAAACCTAACGTCGAGCTAACAGAACGCTTATCTTTCCTGACGTAAGTTCCGGATTCCCCTGAACGAACCGGAGCGCCGCCATGGCACTGTGGAAAGATCCGAGCAAGACCTCCGCGCCCGAAGCCAGCAATCCCGCACGTTTCGACCTGCCACCCGCGCCCGAGGCGAAAGTGGAGCCGATCACGCCCGTGACGGCGCCGCAGCGGGCGCCGGCGCGCGACAAGACCCGCTCCGAATCACTGATCGCGCCGGACATCGCGATCGAGGGGAAGATCGAGGGCGCCGGTCATGTGCGCATCGCCGGCAAGTTCAAAGGCGACGTCAACGTGCAGGGCGACCTGAGCATCGAATCCGGCGCACAGGTCACCGGCAGCGTGCGCGCCGACAAGGTGCTGGTCGCGGGCGAGTTGCTCGGCAACATCGACGCCGCCTCACACGTGGAGCTGCTGCAGAGCGGCGCGCTAACCGGCGATCTGAAGGCGGCGACGCTGGCCGTCGCCGCCGGCTCACGCATGCGCGGCAAGGTCGAATTCGGCTGGGACGACGCGATCAAGAGCGACGGCACGAACAAGCACGCCAACGGCGATCGCAACGGCAGCGCGACGTGAACACGGCGACGCGCCCGGGCGCGCCGGGCGCGACGCGCGAATGTCCGCACTGCCGGGAGACGATTCTCGAAAGTGCGGCGGTGTGCCCGGCGTGTCGCCATCATCTGCGGTTCGAGCCGCGCGCCGAAGGCCTCGGCGACGCGGCCACCACGCCGCTGCGCGTGGAGGGCAGCATCCGCAATCCGGCGCAAGGTGCGTGGGAATACTCGATGGTGCTGACGATCCGCAACGAACGCGGCGAGGACATTGCGCGCCGCATCGTCGGCGTCGGCGCGATCCAGCCCGACGAGCAGCGCACGTTCACGCTCAGCGTCGAGATGGCGCCCGCCAAGGAAACCGGCAAGCGCGGCACCCGGCATTGATTCGCGCGGCGTGAGGCGTCAACGTGCTGCTTTCCGCCGCGCGCGGCATTTGTCTGTGGCCCACCGGCGATGCCGCGGCGCGCAACCGCCCGGCACAAACCGCCGCGTTCGGTCTGCCCGCGCGCGACCGCGTTCGCTGCGTCGAGTCGTCACGCCACGATTCCCAACTGTGCCAGATTGTGCGCAACAGACGCACGCGTGATTTAGCGTTGTGCACATATTAACAATGGTGCTTTGTGCACAATGCGGCGCGTCAACGGCGTGGCCCGTTCGAAACCGTCGGCGAAGAACATTCACTGCCGCCTTTCGCCAAGATCAATGGTCTCGCCATACTCGGGGATGTGGACGTCCCAACCGAGCCGCCGCTCGATCTGCTGGCGCAGCGCATCGGCAGCCACAGGTTCGCCATGCGTGACGAACGTGCGCCGCGGCGCTGCGTCGAAATTCTGCAACCACGCGAGCAGCTCGTCGCAGTCAGCGTGCGCGGACAATGTGGACAACGCCGCAATTTCCGCGCGCACGGGAATGTCTTGTCCATGCACTCGCGTTGTCGTGGCGCCGGCCAGCAGTGCTGCGCCACGCGTTCCGGCCGCCTGGTAGCCGGAGAACAGGATCGTATTGCGCGGGTCGGGCGCGAATGCCTTCAGATGATGAATCACGCGCCCGCCGGTGGCCATGCCGCTGGCAGCGATGATGATCATCGGCTGACTGCGCGTATTGAGCTGCTTGGATTCCTCCACCGTGTTCACGTACGTTGCCGCGTGACAAACAGCCTCGCATTCGCGCGCCTCCAGCCGATGCTCGTTGCGGAAGCGCAGATACAATTCAGTGACGTCCACCGCCATCGGACTGTTCAGGAACACGGGCAGGCTCGACGGAATCCGATTCTGCAGCTTGAGCTGGTGAATGCACCAGAGCAACGCCTGCGCGCGGCCAACCGCAAACGACGGCACAACCACCACGCCGCCGCGCTTGATCGTGCGCATGACAACGGCCTGCAGCTCGTCGAGCGGATCAGCGGTCGGATGCCGCCGATCGCCATACGTCGATTCGATGATCAGATAGTCGGCGGTATTTGCACCACGCGGCGCGGATATTACCGGATCGTTCGGCCGGCCCAGATCACCGGAGAAAATCGTCCGGCTCGTGCCGTTGTTGAGCGTCACGAAGGCCGCGCCGAGAATGTGCCCAGCGGGTGCCAACTCAGCCTCGAGGCCGCCACCCAAGGCAATCGGACGATCGACGCCGACCGGCTGGAAGTGGCGCAGGCAATGCTTGGCATCCTCTTCCGTATACAACGGCAAGGCCGGCTTGTGCCTGGAAAAACCATGCCGATTTGCATACTCGGCGTCTTCCTCCTGCAAATGGCCGCTGTCGGGCAACAGCAGCTTGCACAATTCGTAGGTCGCCGGCGTGCAATGGATCGCGCCTCGAAAACCCGATTTCACCAGCAACGGCAGGTACCCGCTGTGGTCCAGATGCGCATGCGTCAGTACCACCGAGGACAGCGCGGCCGGCTCGAACGGCAGCGCTGCCCAGTTGCGCAACCGCAGTTGCTTGAGACCCTGGAACAGACCGCAATCGATCAAGACCTGATGCGCATTCGTGCTCACCAGGTATTTCGATCCCGTCACCGTACCCGCCGCACCGAGAAAATGAATTTTCACGCGACCAACTCTCGCCTGTTGGGCGATGCTTCGTAACCCTTGGGCGGCTCGAACGGCGAGGTGACGAGCAAGGCGACTTTCAGTTTCGATGCCAGCTGAACACCGTCGCGCGCCGCGCGTTGCGCCCGCGCCGATCCGTCCGTGCAAACGAGAATACGCTGATACACGACTGCCTCCCGTAACGTTGCCGCCAAGTATGTTCACGTTCGGAATCAGCGTATTGATTGCCGTCAATTGACGCGCCACGTCGCGCCCACGCTGGCGCCGCTGTCATGAGGTGACCTGGATCAACATGCTGTCTGCCGGTGTGTGCCAGCATTGAACGATCCCTGCCGAGGAGGCTGCAAATGAAAGGCACATTTGCGATTGCCACCGTGAGTCTCTTCCTGTACGTAGGAGCGCACGCAGCCAACGCAGCAGAGGTCGACGATTCGGCCAAGGTACTTGCCGAACAAGTCTGCGCGGTCTGTCATGGTCGCGGCGGCAGAAGCGCTTACCCCACGACGCCAAACCTGGCGGCCCAGCCGCGCCAGTACCTGGCGGGAAAATTGCGGCACTTCCGCGACCGCTCGCTGGCAAAACCCGAAAGCCACATCGACGTGCTCGGCCTGTCGCTGATGGACGATCCGATGGCTGACGCGCTCGCGCGCTACTACGCCAACCAGCCGGCGGCGGATCCGATCAAAGCGGATGCGGCGTTGATCGCTGCCGGCAGCAAGGTCTACGAGCGCGGCGTTCCAGACAAGGCGGTGGCGCCGTACGGCGTTTGCCATGGCGCGGATGCAGCGGGCAGCTGGTTGTTTCCCCGACTTGCTGGCCAACGTGCCGAATACGTCGAACGGCAACTCAACCTGATTCAGGAACACCTGCGTCACTCGCCTCTCATGCACGGCATCATCAAGACGATGAGTGCCGAGGACATCAAGGCCGTCGCGACGTTCGTGCAGTCGAAATGATGGGCGCGTAGCGAAAACGCTACTTCTTCAACAGCTGCTTCAGGTTCGCGAACGGGTTGTGCACCGCGGCGGTAGCAGGATCTTCTGCGCGCGACGCACTGGCGCCGGTGTGGTCGATGTAGCGCGAATGCTCGTTGTCGTGGCAGTACACGCACAGCAACTCCCAGTTGCTGCCGTCGGGCGGGTTGTAGTCGTGATCGTGGTTGCGATGATGCACGGTGAGTTCGTGCAGGTTCGCGCGCGTGAACTCGCGCGCGCAGCGGCCGCAGATCCACGGATACATCTTCAACGCGCGTTCGCGATAACCCTGCTCGCGCTGTTCCGCATCGCGCCGCGCCTGTGCGACGACGCGGTCGAGCTTGGCGTTGCTCCCTGGCGGCTTGGCGGCGGACATGGCGCCTAGTCTATGCGCATCCGCTCGCACAGGAAACGGTCGCGAGTCGTGGCGGTTGTCCGGATCGATCCACCGACCGGAGCCGACTTACACGGCGCGGATCAGCGCAACTCAACCCGCCGCACGCGACGCCGCGCGCTTCGGCAATCGCCAGCCCGGCCGCGCGAAATGGCAGGTATAGCCATGCGGAACGCGTTGCAGATAATCCTGATGCTCGGGCTCGGCTTCCCAGAAGTCGCCGGCCGGTTCCACTTCGGTGACGACCTTGCCAGGCCACAGGCCTGAGGCATCGACATCGGCGATCGTGTCCTCGGCGATACGCTCCTGCTCGGGCGAGGTGTAGTAGATCGCGGAGCGATAGCTCATGCCCAGATCGTTGCCCTGCCGGTCCTTCGTCGTCGGGTCGTGGATCTGGAAAAAGAATTCGAGCAGTTCGCGGTAGCTCAGCTGCGCCGGATCGAACACGATTTCGATCGCTTCAGCGTGCGTGCCGTGATTGCGATAGGTCGCGTGCGGCACGTCGCCGCCGGAATAGCCCACGCGCGTGGAGCGCACGCCGCGCATCTTGCGGATCAGCTCCTGCATGCCCCAGAAGCAGCCGCCGGCCAGGATTGCTCGCTCGGTAGTCATCGCGTGTCCTCCACTTGATCCAGATAGGCGCCGTAACCTTGTTCCTGCATCTGATCGCGCGGCACGAAACGCAGCGACGCGGAGTTGATGCAGTAGCGCAGCCCGCCGCGGTCGCGTGGCCCGTCGGTGAACACATGGCCGAGATGGCTGTCGGCGTGCGCGGAGCGGACCTCGGTGCGGATCATGCCGTGCGTCGTGTCGCGCAGCTCCGCGACGTTGGCCGGCTCGATCGGCTTGGTGAAACTCGGCCAGCCGCAGCCGGACTCGAACTTGTCGCTCGAGGCAAACAGCGGTTCGCCGGAAACGATGTCGACGTAGATGCCCGGCTCCTTGTTGTGCAGCAACGCGCCGCTGCCGGGTCGCTCGGTGGCGCTCTCTTGCGTGACGCGATATTGCTCCGGCGTCAGCGCGGCGATAGCCTCGGCGGTCTTGCGGTAGTCGCTCATGCTTGCCTCCTGGAAACGTGGTCCGATGCGCGGAAGATGGGGTTGCTTGCGCGAATTTCGATGGCCGCTGCCGTAACGATTCGCCGCACGCTGGTTGGACGTGCCGGCGGCGAAAACCTGACAGTCTGCTAGCTCAACAGGTCGTACTTTCCACCCGTCTTCAACGCTGCCTGGTAGGCGGGGCGCGCGTGGATGGTCTCGAGCCACGCGCGCGACTTCGGTCCGAGCGCGCTGGCGGCACGCATTGCCGCTGCTTCGAGCGGAAAGCTCATCTGCACGTCGGCCGCGCTGAACGCAGCGCCGGCGAACCACGGCTGCGCCGTCAGTTCGCCCTCGATGTAGTCCAGGTGCAGCTTCAGTTGCGGATCGATGAATTCGTGGTTGACCTTGCCGACGATGCCGCGCGCCACCGGCTTCGCAAAAAACGGCATCGGTGCCGAGGCAATGCGGCTGAAGACCAGCTTGAGCAGCAATGGCAGCATGGCCGAACCCTCGGCGTAGTGCAGCCAATAGTCGTAGCGCAATCGCTGCGTTGTGCCCAGCGGCGGCGCCAGGCGTCCGTTGCCGTAGCGCTCCACCAGATAAGCGATGATATTGCCGGACTCGGCCACCACCACGCCGTCGTCATCGATCACCGGCGCCTTGCCCAACGGATGCACCGCCTTGAGCTCGGGCGGCGCCAGCATCGTTTTCGGATCGCGCCGGTAATGCTTGATCTCGTACGGCAGCGCCAATTCTTCCAGCAGCCAGAGGATGCGTTGCGAGCGCGAGTTGTTCAGATGATGCACGGTGATCATGCGCGGTGCCGTCGGATTGGAGCTCACATTGTCGGATGATTGCGCGACGTTCGCCATGGCTGCGGCCTGCGCGATCCCCCTGTGCGCCTTTGCTTGCGCAAGCAAGACGGGCTCAGCGGCCCGCTATGACACAAGTTGTCGCTGCGCGGCACTCGACCAGTCGCCGCGGTCGCGTCGCTCGGTACCAAGAGCGAATCGAGACACGACACTTAGGCCGATTCGCTTGAACGCATGGCGACACCGCGCCTTGGCCTTGTTCTTGCTATCACGCCATCCGTGCCGTTTTGCCGAGGCGGCGACCTTGTCATCAATTCACCGCGTGCGCCGATGGGCGGTGTGCGCCTACGAGGAGAAGTGGTCCATGACGTTTATGGGGAAAGTGTTTCGTGGCATTGCCGCGACCGTGATGATCGGCGCGTTTGCCGCCAGCCCGCTGGCGATGGCCGGCGAACAGGATTTCACGCTGGTCAATCACACCGGAGTCGAGATCCACAAGTTGTTCACGTCGCCGCACAGCAGCGACGATTGGGAAGAGGATGTTCTGGGCAAGAGCACCCTCGGCGACGGCGAGAGCATCGAGGTCACATTCCCGCAGCGCGAAAAAGCCGCGCACTGGGATCTGCGCATCGAGGACTCCGGCGGCAACGCAATCAACTTCACCGATCTGAACCTGAAGGAGATCTCCGAAGTCGTGCTGCATTACAAAGACGGCAAGGCCTGGGCGGATCTGAAGTAACACCCACGCGGCAGGCTCTGCGGCGATACCGTCGCGGAGCCGCGCTTGTTGCCGCATGATCCAAGGTATCCGCGTGTGCGAATGCCTTGGGTCTGCTTGCCGATCCAACTATCACCTCGTTGCACCGCTGTCGGCCTGAGCGGGTACAGCGCCGTCACGCGACGTCGCCTGCGTGTAGGCGCGTCGCCGCGATCCCGCATCCGTCGCGTGCGCTGTGTCGTGAGATTTCCTCACACATCTGTCAATCGCGCTCGCTTCCCGTTGCGCGCGCATGCGCGTAGCGTTGATATTCCTTCATCAACCTTGCCTGCCCATGTCGAGCATCGCGAAAGTCGATTTGCGTAGCGAAGCGTCCGGCGTCAGCGAGGACTGGAAAAATTGGGTCCTGGCCGATGTCAATGATCACGTCGTCCGCATCAGCGTGATGACGCGCGATTTTCACTGGCACCGGCATTCCAATTCCGACGAGGTGCTGCTGCCGCTGGAAGGCAGCCTGATCGTCGACTTCGAGGATCAGACGATGACGGTCGCGGTCGGCGAGTTCGTGCGCGTGCCGCGCAACGTGCTGCACCGCACCCGTCCGGCAAACGGAAAGGTGGTCACGCTGTCGTTCGAGCATCGCGATACGTCGGTCACCGGCGGTTGATCGGGCTTGCGCTCGCGCCTGCGCGCGCGTTCCGTGCGCAAAGTCGCGCTGCGGATGTCGGCTGGCGCAGGCCCGCGCTGCGAGACACGCAGCGCAGGTTCTGGTGGTGCGCCGACAATCAACGATAGTCGATCTGATCGGTTCTCACGCAGGTGTTGTATTCCTCGCGATCGAGTTTGCCGTCATGGTTGATGTCGCAGTTCTTGAACTTTGCCGACAACTGCTTGTTGGACGCGACGTCGGTCGCGCGCAGATAGCCTTGATGGTTCTTGTCCAGCGCGTCGAACGCACCGTTGCGGTCGTCGGACAGTCCTGCCTGCGCGCCTGCGGCGCCCGAATTCAGCGCGCCGGCGCGCGCACCGGAGTTGTTGTTCATGCCGGTCGTGTCCTGCGGCGTGTTCGTGGTCGTCTGCGGCGAGGTCGTCGACGACGAGGGGTTGCCCTGCCCTTGCGTCTGCGCCGACACGAGCGAGCTCATGCCGAGCAGCGTACCAATCGCGATTGCGGTGATTTTCCTGTTCATGGCGTTCTCCTTCGCAGTGATTTGCATGTCGTCCCGATCCGCTCGCAAGGCGGACGCGCGGACCGGAGCGATTGGCAACTCTCATGCCGCGATTGACGCATCGCAAACCGTTGTTTTTCCGAAGCGGCACCTAGCATTGTGCGCGGCAACGGCCGCCAGACAAGGCAACCTGCGCGATCCGGCGCCAGACGCGGCGGCCACGACCGCAAATTGCGGTTGTGCGCGGCAAGTTCTCGGCGCGTCGAGAAGATCCGAGCACCGACACGCACGAACAATAGCGGGCGACGTTCCGGTCTCGCGGGCTCGGCCAGCATGACCGAGCGTGTCGGCGATCAGTGGTATCGCGCGTATTTCTTGCGGATCGCTGTCGCCATCGCCGCGTCCGGCGGCGCGCCATCGAGGCTCTTGCCGTTCACCGTCAAGCCGCATACGGACGCATAGAAGGCCGTCTGTGCCGCGCTCAATCCGACCACGCGATTGACCAGATCGGCCCAATCGACGAAGCGCCGCTTGTTGCGCTCGCTGACCACCTGCGCCGCGACCTCAGCACTGATGCTGACGACTTGCGCGATATCGGCTTGCGACGCGGTTTTGACGTCCACTGCGCGCAACACGACCGGCGGCAGGATTTCCTGCTTCGCGGTTTCCTCGACCGCTTCGCGTGCGCGCCGTTCTTCGTCGCGTGCACGCTGCTCGGCAAATTCCGCCTCGCGCCTGGCTTTGGCTTCGGGTGTGTTGGCCGCCTGCCATTTGGCCTTTTCGGCCTGCACGGCGGCATAGGACTCCTTGTCGATGCAATCGTAAGCGCGATTGATCGAATAGCCGTCCTGCATCGCGCGCTCGTGCGCCTCGACGCCGCGCAGCGGCGGACCTTCGCATGCCGCGCGATATCCGGCCGACTGCTCCGGCTTCCCGGAACAGGCGCCAAGCGCAATCGCGAACACAGCGATCGCGATGAAAGATGGGTGCCGCATGCAACGAAGGTTCATTCGTAACGGCCACAGGGAAGCAGCGCCCATCCTATACCGCCGCAAACAGCGCCTCCACCGCCGCGAATGCGCACGTCGACCAAGCTGGTAGTCGCATCGACATTTTCTATCGGAAAAAGGCAGCCGGCCGGGGCCTGCGAGCGTACGCTGACTGCGCTACACTCGGCGCGCTCGATGGGGGAAGCGCAAGGACACCTAGCAGCTACTGCCAAGCAGGTCATCTGCCATGCGTTCGATCACTCTGGAAATGAGGCGGCGCGTCGCCGCGCCGCATCGCTTGCGCCGCCAGGTGCTGGCGGGTTTGTTCGCCGGCGTCGCGTGCGTGCAAGCGATTGCGGCGGAGCGCCAGGAGCTCGATGCGTTGCGCAGCCGATTTGCGGCAGGGCTGGCGTGGCAAGTCGAATTCACCGACCTCGAGCACAAGCCGATGGGCACCCTGCCAATGCGCATCACCGCCGAACGCGCGAGTTCCTGTCTCGGCGGGATGAGCGACGGCGTTCGCGTGGAATTCGGGCCGGCGCGCGATTTGTCGCCGAGCGTGCATCTCGGGTCGTACGGCGTCGCCCTGCTCACCGAGGACAAGATCAAGATCGACCTCACCGGCGGGATCTGCGACGCCTATCTGCTGATGCAAGGCGTACTCGCCGCGGATGGTTCCTCGCACGGCGAGTTGTACACGTTCGGCATGCGCGGCGGGCACGACATCGGCACGTTCAGCGCTTCGATCAAATGAGCGCTTGCGAACAATCTGCGAGCGGCAGCTGTCGGGATACCTATCTCGCCCCGCCCGCTTGTCGTACTATCGCCAAAAGCCACGCACAGCAATTGCATTACGTTTCGATGCTGCCCCCCCACGGAGGATTCGCCATGCGCTATCTGCTACTCGTCGCCGGCCTGTGCCTGGCAAACGTGTGTCTCGCCGGAAACATTCCGTTCGTCTCTTCGCTTTCCCCGAATAGCGGCCCGCCCGCCGGCGGGACGAGCGTAACCATCGCCGGAGGGAATTTCACCGGCGCACTCGCGGTGAACTTCGGTGCGACGTCAGCGACGAGCTTCACTGTCGACACCAACTCGCAGATCACCGCCATCTCGCCTGCCGGCGTCGGCACGGTGGACGTCACCGTGAACACGCCGTCCGGCACGAGTGCCATCAACGCGGCGGATCAGTTCACCTACATGGTGACGCCGGTGACGCTGCAGGACTTCGACGTCAAGTAGCTTCGAGTGAGTCGCGGATGCATCACGTTCGCAGCTGCTTGTTGAAGAATTCGATCGTGCGTTTCCAAGCGAGCTTGGCGGCGGCCTCGTCGTAACGCGGCGTCGTGTCGTTGTTGAATCCGTGTTCGACGCCGGGATAGACGTACGCCTGGTAGCGGACGCCCGCGGCTTTCAATGCCTGTTCGTACGCCGGCCAGCCGGAAGTGATGCGTTGGTCTTTTTCCGCGTAGTGCAGCAGCAACGGCGCCTTGATCTTCGCCGCCTCCTCCGCTGTCGGCTGCGCGCCGTAGAACGGAACGGCAGCGGCCAGATCCGGCACGCGCGTCGCGAGAAAATTCGCGATGCCGCCGCCGTAACAGAAACCGACCACGCCGACCTTGCCGTTGCCCTCGGGCAAATGCTTGAGGAAATCCTGCGCCGCGAGAAAATCCTCGTGCGTCTTGGCCTGGTCCAGCTTGCCGAACAGCTCGCGCGCCTGGTCCTCGTCACCCGGGTAGCCGCCGAGCGGAAACAGCGCATCCGGTGCAAACGCGATGAAATCGTCGAGCGCCAGCCGGCGCGCGATGTCCTCGATGTGCGGATTGAGCCCGCGATTCTCGTGCGCCACCAACACGGTGGGCAACTTGTGCCGGGTTTTGCGCGGCTGCGCCAGATAGCCGCGCACTTTCCCATAGCCGTTCGGCGAAGGCAGCTCGAGGTATCGGGTCGCGATACGCGAATCATCCTCCGCCACCTGGCGCGCCTCGGTAAAGCGCGGGCTCAACGCCAGCAACAACGCTTCGGCGGTGACGCCAGCCGCCGCGAAGCGTGCTGCGCGCTGCAGGAAATCGCGCCGCGAAAGTTGTCCGTGCACGTATTGATCGAACAGCTCGAGTGCTTGCGGATCAAAGTCGTTGGCAGTCTGGCGTGTCATCGCAACACCTCGTGGGCCGGTACGGAAACGACCGGACGTGTTCGGCAAGGCTTTCGCGGCAATCGATTGTACGCCGCCGCGCACGCGTTCTTGCTGTGTCCGCTCATCCACCGTGCTCGTGCATCGAGCTTGCTGCGCAGGCGACGATTGTTCCGGCATTCACCCGTGCGGCGTTATTCTTGGGGTTCGATGCTCCTCGGCGTCGACTACGGCAACGCAAGAATCAAGGAGGCGATCATGAGTTACGTCGACAGTTTCGTGGTGCCCGTGCCAACCAAGAATCTCGCGGCATATCGCCGCATGAGCAAGACGATGGAAAAGGTCTGGCTCGATCACGGCGCACTCGATTACCAGGAATTCGCCGGTGACGACGCCAAGCCCGGCAAGATCACCTCGTTCCCGCAAAGCGTCAAGCTCAAACAAGGCGAGACGGTCGTGGTCGGTTTCATCACCTACAAGTCGCGCGCGCAGCGCGATCGCGTCAACGCGGCAGCGATGAAGGACAAACGGCTGGCTTCGATGATGGATCCGAAGGCGCTGCCGTTCGACGGCAAGCGCATGTTCATGGGTGGGTTCAAGCCGCTCGGCAAGGCGTGATCGGCGACGGACTCCGTTCCGTAATCATTCGCTGCGAAGGTCCTCGCAAGTTTTGCCTCATCCCATCCCTCTCCCGTACGCGGGAGAGGGGGCAGAAGCGCATTGCGCTGTCGTCGCGCCAAGCACAAACCGAACGCGCATCAAGGCTTGCGCGCCAACGCAAAATCGATAGCTGCGCACACTGCAGCCACTTGCGCGGCGTTGCATTGCTCGGGCGTCGCGCGCGGGCTGTCCGGATACACCTCGGTCGTGGTGCGGTAACGCGCCGTCGTGATGCTGCCGCACAGCCCGAGTGAGCGCAGTGGATAGTTGATCACGCCGTGCCCGACCACGGTCGAGCCGATAATCTCGCCTTTCGCGTCGGCCGGCGCGATGTGCGTGACCTTTGCCACCGCGGCAATCACCGCCTGCTGGAATTCCGGTTGCGGATCCTCGACGTCGCCGACCAGATAGAAACCGTCCGGCACGCCCTCGGGCTCGAACGGCTTGCCGTCGCGCGCGGCCAGAGCGGGCCGGAACTCGGACTCGTCCGAGTCGGTGGTTTCGTGCAGATCCAAGTGCACCAGGAAACGATCGCGCAGCGCAGCCACCAGGCGCATCAGCGCCGCCGATTCCGGCGCGGGACTGTCGGCGCGAAACGAACGATTCGGATCGACCGCGGCGGCATTCCAGCGATGGATGCGCTCGTAGGCCCATGGGCTCACGCAGGGCGCGACCAGCAGGTTCACGCGCCCGGCATAGTCTTGCGCGCGCTGTTCGAGAAATTGCAGCGCACCGTGCACGCCGCTGGTCTCGTAGCCGTGCACGCCACCGGTAACGAGCACATGCGGCAACTCGTCGCGCCAGCCGCGGTTGCGGACCGCCAGTAACGGATAGCGTTCGGCGCCGTAGGCGAGTTCACCGTACTGCGTCACGTCGAATCGCCCGCGCAGCCGATCGATCCTGCCGAGCACATCGTCGGCGTAGCTGCGCTGGCGCCTTTGCCGCGCCAGCCACGCGGACCTTTCCGCATCGCCCCAGGCTTGGCCGGGAATTCCAATCGGGTACTGCACAGGTGCTGTCATTGCGCTGCGCTGGTCCTTCGCTGTCGGGGAATGCAAGTCTAGCCTGCCGATGCAGACGAAGACGAGTTGGTGTCATCCCTTGCCGGACTTGCGCGCTTTCGCGCGGGCAGGCGCGTTCTTCTTCAACTTCGTCCGGTTGTATTCGATCGCCGCACGCACGAGTTTTTTCAACGCCGGCGCATCGACCTTGTCCCCTTCCAGAAGATCGATCGCGCGGCGCGCATTGCAATCGAGGCCAGCGTTGAACAGCTTGTCGGGATCCGCCAATTTCGCGCCATGCGCAAACGTCAGTTTCACTTTACCCTTGTGGGCATTGGCCACCGCGATCATGCCGTCGCACGACCACACTGGACTGCCCATCCATTTCCATTCTTCCACGATCTTCGGGTCGGCCTGCAGGATGCTCTTGCGCATACTGGCGAACGTCTTGCCGCGCCAATCGCCGAGGCCGGCAATCAACCGGTCGATACGCTCCGCTGCATTCATGGCTCGCCACCTTTTAGTTTCCGGGATCCTCGGGTCGCACATGATAAGGCCGCCGCCGCGGCGGTGTGTTGCGTCTTTTGGCTGCCGTCTGCGGACCCCAAACGGCCGCTCAGCCGCATTGACCTGCCCTCGACCTGATATCAGGTATCATGAAAATTGGCCTTTTTGCCGTGCGCCACCGAGCTTTTCGCGTTGAACAGGTTTCTTGCCACTTGCCTCGCCGCCGTATGCCTGCCGCTGTGCACCATCGCCCACGCACAGGTGATGGAGGAAGCGTGCGCGACCAACGACCCGGGCATCCTGAAGCTGTTCGATGCCACGGTCTACCTCGTCAACCTGACTAGCCAGCAGCTCACGCTGAATCCGGATCAGACCTATACCCTCACGCCGCTGAGCCCGTACACGATGTCCCCGTACGGTCCGCTCGATCCGGCCTCCGCGTATTACGGCACGCCACAGGCGCCCGCCGGCCGCAGTGGCGTGCTGATCTCGAGCAACACCATCTTGAGCACCGCGCATCAGGTGCCGTTCGACTACACCTACTTCGCCTACGTGTTCGGACTGCATGCGCAGAACATCGGCGGCGTCTGCCACTATCCGGATCTGGCGCATATCCCGGCGCAGGATGTGTACCTGGCCTCGACGGACGGCAACGGTCAATACAACGGCGTGGTGTTGAACACGCATTCGCCGACCGCATACGGCGACTTCGTCGTCATCACGCTCAACCGGCCGGTGCTCGGACACGCGCCGATGGCGGTGCGCAAGAGCGGCTTCGCCGCGCCGCAGGATCGATTTGCCGCCGTCTCCTTCAGTCAGCGGCTGCTGCCCGCGAAGGGCGATTTCAACGTCATGCATGTCAATGAGACCGCGCCCACCGGCGTGTCGATCGCGAACACGTCGATGCTGCCTGGCGCATCCGGCGCGCCGGTCTACAATCTGGATGCGGACGTCGTCGAAACGCTCGGCGCGTACACCAACTCCTGCGTGTACTTCTACAACGAGCCGAACGGGTTGTTCCTGCTGCAGCAGAATTGTCCGGGCAACTACTCCGCCGTTAACGGCCCGGTGACCGTCATTTCGACCCTGTCCGGCTTTCACGATGCCGACCTGATCTTTCGCGCGTCGTTCGAACCGTAGCGCTCGACCTTGGTTGGTCCACGCGCACGCCGCGCGCACGGTGATTTCCGCGCTCGAAACGTCTGCGTGAATCTTCGCGACGATCGGCGAACGCCCAAGCGCGCGTTTCACGCGCCCGCAACATCGCGGCCCTAGTCTGCGCACGGCCGCCGCACGGCAGCGTGCGCGGTTTCGCGTTCGCGTCGGAGCGCGGCGGCCGACTTTCGTTCATCCTGAAAGGAATTCCGATGAAGATTGCATTGCTTTCGGCGGCATTGCTTGCCGCCGGCCTCGTCGCACCCGCGATCGCAGACAATTCGCACGACGACTCGCACGCCGCGTTGACGTTGGCGGTGATCGGCGATTGGCCGTACAACGATCTGCTGCTCAACAGCGCCAACCTGCTGATCGATTCGGTCAATGCCGACCGGCATGTGCGTTTCCTGCTGCATGTCGGCGACATCCATTCTGGCAGCCAGCCGTGCACGAGTGCCGGTATCCTGCCGCCGATCGCCACGTCGAATCCCGGCTGGAACCAGGCCGTATTCCAGCGCTTTCAGCAATTCGACATGCCGGTGATCTACACGCCGGGCGACAACGAGTGGACCGACTGCCACAAGTCGAAGGAGAAATCCGCCGGCGATCCGCTCAAGGAACTCGCATCCGTGCGCGGCCTGTTCTTCTCGCGCCCCGGCGTCTCGCTCGGCCGCGACGAGATGCGCGTGATCTCGCAGGCGCGCGCGTTCGATCCGGCATTCCCTACCGATGCGCAGTTCGTCGAGAACGTGATGTGGTCGGCCGCGCACGTCGTGTTCGTGACGCTGAACGTTCCCGGCTCGAACAACGACGGTGTGCCCTGGAGCGGCACATTCGCCAATGCCGCCGCGCAGGCGCAGGAAGCGCAGGCACGCAACGCCGCCAACGCGCGCTGGCTCGACAGCGCGTTCGACCTCGCCGAGGACAGCCACGCCAAGGCGCTGGTGCTGGCACTCCAGGCCGACATGTGGGATGCCGCAGCGCTCGCACCCGGCGCGGATGGACTCGACGCCTACACGCCGTTCGTGCAGCACCTGGCCACGCGCGCACTCGCGTTCCATCGTCCAGTGTTGCTGCTCAACGGCGATTCGCACCTGTACGAATCCGATCAGCCGCTGGCCGATCCGACCAGCGCTACAGGACGCATCCACGGTACGCCGGCCGTGACCAATCTGACACGCATCACCGTGCAGGGCTCGACCAACGCGCCGGCCGAATGGCTGCGCCTGACGATCGACACCAGCCACACGCCGATGTTCACATGGAGCAATGTGCCGTATTGCGTGGATCCGGGCACACACTGCCAGTAACGAGCTCGACCATCGTTGCGCCGGCACGCTGCCCGCGCAACGATTGAGCATGTCAACGGATCGCGCCCTGCTCTGGGTACCGCTGGCGTGGTCTTTTCGCTGCGGCAAACTCGTCGCCGCATGATCTGGATCAATACCTCTCGCGGCAAAATCGGCAAGATCGATCCATAGCGTTCTCTTGCAAAGGCCGCGGCTATGATCGCGACGGAAACGGACAGCAATCTGTACGAGCGCATCGGCGGCGTGCACGGCCTGAGCCGCCTGGTCGGACAGTTCTACGCGCGCGTGCTCGGCGATCGCGCCTTGCGCCCGTATTTCGAAGGCGTGCCGATGGACAAGCTGTGCCGCATGCAGCTCGAGTTTTTCTCGGCCGCCCTCGGCGGACCGACCATCTACAGCGGGCGGTCCTTGCATCACGCGCATCAAGGGCGGCGCATTGCGCGCGAACACTTCCAGGCATTCGTCGAGCACCTGTTCGAGACGCTGAAGGACTTTCCGCTCTCCGAAGAGCAGCGCTATCGGGTGATCGGGCGCATCAACACCTACGCCGACGACGTCATCGACAACAGCTCCGCATCGTCGGATTGATGCCCGATCGCGCGGCGTTCGCCGCAGGGGTCGGCCAACCTGACTCTGCGGGGAGGCTCGAACGGTGTTTTTCCCGATGTCCGCTGTGATAAAAAGGGACGCACCGCCCTCGCACCCTCGGAGTAACGTCATGCGGCCGACCACCCTTTCCCTGGCGCTGATCGCCAGTCTTTCCTCCTCGTGCGCGCTCGCCGGCAACATCGCCGACGTAGTGACCGTCTCGACCGGCGCGGGCGTGGCTGGCGCGAGCGTCGACGTCCCGATCTACATTCGCGACACGTCGGGCACTCCGCTCGGCATCGACCAGCCCGCCGGCTCGCGCATCCAGTCCTACAGCATCAAGGTCGACTATGCGCCAGCCGCATCGGTGCAATCCGTAACGGCGGCGCGCGCCGGAATCACGGCGGGACTCACGCCCTTATTCGAATCGTCGCCTTCCGCACCGGGATCGATCTCCCTGCTCGACACGTTCCAGGAGTCGACCAACCTGATCCCGTTCACTTCGAACGCCGCGCTTCCGGGCAACCAAGTCGCGGTACTGCACTTCGTGCTTGCCGCCAGCGCCGCGCCCGGCACGATCACGCTCACGCTCGATCCCGCGCTGACGCAACTCACCGACGAGAGCGGCTCGGCCGCCACCAGGGAAACGACCACGGCTGCCACGTTGTCGCTGCTCAACGGATCGATCACGGTGAATCCCTCGACGCCGGTGCGGCTGCAGTCGTTCGAGGTCGACTGACGCGTCGCGCGCAGGACGCTCGACGGCGCACGTTGCGCCTCATTGCTTGCGGCGCAGCGCCTGGTTGACCACCTTGCGGATCAGGCTCGGATAGGCAATGCCTGCTTTCTGCGCCGACTGTGCAAGCTCATCGTCCTTCGCGATGCACGGATTGGCGTTCGGCTCGATCACGTAGACGTTGCCGGCTGACGTCACGCGCAGGTCGAAACGCGCATAGCTGCGCACGTTGAGCGCTCGATAGGCACGCCGGCAGACGTCGTCGATGTGTTGCTGCAACTCGGCCTCGAGCGCTTTCGCGAAGTGGTTCTTGATGCCCCAGCGCTTGCGATAGTTGTCGTCCCATTTCGCCTTGTAGGTGGCGATGCGCGGCTCATCCTCGGCCATCTGGCCGAACGTCATCTCGCGCGCAGGCAGCACGCGCAGCGCGCGGTCGCCGATGACACTGACGTACAGCTCGCGTCCGTCGATGTATTCCTCGGCGATCGCGTCCAGGTTCATGCGCTCGTGGATCATGCCGATGCGGGCGAGGAAGCTTGGTTCGTCGTCGACGATCGAGGCCTGCGAAATGCCGCGCGAGGCTTCCTCGGTCAGCGGCTTGATGATGCACGGCAGCTTGAGCGTCTTCGGCAGCCACACCTTGTGGCCGCGGTAGAACGTGTGAAACCGCGGCACGCGCACGCGGTGGAAACGCAAGATCTTCTTACACAGCCCCTTGTCGTTGCACAGGAACAGCGCGCTGGAACTGGCGCCGGTGCACGGGATGCCGAGCAGCTCCATCGTCGCCACGATGTTCTTGTCCCAGTGCGGCGCGTTGCGGAAGGTCTCGCACAAATTGAAGATCACATCCGGCTTGATGTCGCGCACGCCGTCGAGCAACGGCCGGATGTCGTCGAACAGGCTCAGGCGATGCACCTCGTAGCCGCATTCGAGCAGCGCCTGATAGACATCGTTCTCGGTGTAGCTGCCTTCCGGGTCGGCGAACTCGTCGACGAAGTCGTAGTCGGGTTTGACCGCATACGGCAGGTCGAACACCATCAGCACGCGCGTGGCCATTGCTTCAGAGCTCCCCACGCAGGCGCGTGGTGTAGCGATAGTTCATCATCAGCGTCGTCAGGTACGTCGCCAGCTTCAGCATCGCGACCGTGTCCGGTTCCTCGGTGACCAGGCGCAATGCGCGGCTGCGCTGCAACACCGCCTTGTAGACCTCGTTGACCATGAAGCGCCGCTCGCCGCTCCAGTTCGACACCGTCGTCACCAACGCCTTGCGGTGCGCTTGCAGCAGCTTCGCGATCGCGTGGCGCGTCTCGCCTTCCGCTTTGCCTTCGTCGAACATGCGGCGCAGGTTGGCATCGTGGAATTCGGGGAAATCCTCGGCTTCCGCGGCGCGGCGCTTCTGGTAGTAGCGTGTCAGCGTGCTGCGGATCGCCGAGATCTTCCACAGCTGGCGTCCGCTGGCGCGCAACGGCGGCTTGCCGGCGATGCTCGCCATCAGCTTGTCGACGAACAGCAGTTTGTCGAGCGCCTTCCAGCCGGCGTACTTGCCGCGCCAATCCAGGCCCGGCGTCAGCCAGACCGCGAACGTCTCGACGAAATCCTCGTCCGGATGGTATTGCGCATAGTAGTAGTCCAGGTGACGCACGAAGCTCTTGCTGTACGGCCGGAAGCGATAGGTTTCGCCGTAGGTTTCCGACGGATGCCCGAACACGCGCTGCCAGCTGCGCTTGCGGTTCAGATCGTAGGCGTAGGTGAGCGCGTGGCCGGCTTCGTGACGCAGCAGCTTCATGCACCAGTCGTGATTGTCGCCTTCGGCCTCGAGCAACATCTTCTTCTGCAGCTTGATCAGCCGCGGGTGCGCCAGATAGAACGGGATGCCGATCACCGGCTCGTTCTCGGGCGTGAGCCATTCATCAGCCAAGTAGCAGCGCGGCCGGAAGCGGATGTTGCGCGCCTCGAGCTCGTCGTAGAGCTGCGCAATGCAGGTTTCCAGCCAAGTGCCTTCGATGCGCAACGGCAGCTCGGACAGGCGCAGCCCGAGCAGTTCCTCTTCGGGAATCGTCGCCAGGTCGATCGCTGGCTTGACGACCGGCGCATGCGCCACTTTTGCCACATCGTTCCTGGAAGACATTGGCGATCCTGCTCGTCGTCCTGCGCCTGGCGGTCCACGCCCGGCCAAAGTGTAACCCGGGCAGCCTCGACCCGGTGCGCAGCAGAGGCCGCCACTCGGGCGCGCTTTTTCTTGCTACCCTGAGTGTGCCAATCCGGGGTACAGCAAAGTCACAGTCGTTTCCCTGAGAGCGCCAAAATGAAGCAGCGCAGCGCGTTGGGTCAGCACACGTTGGAGCGCGAGTATTTCGTCTCGAACGAGATCTTCGCCGCCGAACACGAAAAGATTTTCTTGCGCTCATGGCTGCTTGCCGGCCATGTGTCGCAGCTGGAACAACCAGGCAGCTATTTCCTGTTCGATCTGGAGCGCGAAAGCGTGATCGTGCTGCGCGGCCAGGACGGCGAGATCCGCGCGCTGCACAATCACTGCCGGCATCGCGGCAGCCGTTTGTGCCGCGAAGCGTCCGGCACGCTGGGCAACGCGATCGTGTGTCCATATCACGCCTGGAGCTACGGCCTGGATGGCGCGTTGCGCAACGTGCCGACGATGAACGAGGTGGCGGGCTTCGATGCGGCGAACTTTCCGCTGCATCGCGTCGCGCTCACGAACTGGGAAGGCTTTCTGTTCGTCAACCTGACGCAGGACCCGCAACCGTTCGCCGAAGCGCTGCCAGGACTCATCGGCCGCTTCCAGCAATGGCAGCCGGCGCAGTTGCGCGCCGCTGACCGTCGCGTCTACGAGGTCGAGGCTAACTGGAAAATGTTCTTCCACAACTTCAGCGAGTGCTACCACTGCCCGCTCGCGCATCCTGCGTTGAACAAGCTGACGCCGTTTCGCAACTCCGAAAACGACCTGGAGGAAGGCACGGTGCTGGGTGGGCCGATGTGGATGACCAACCGCGACGGCAGCATGACGATCGGCGGCGAACGCTGCGCGCCCCCGTTTGCCGCGCTCAGCGCGGAGCAACGCGCCCGTGTGTACTATTACACTTTGTTTCCCAGTTCATTCCTGTCATTCCATCCGGACTACGTGATGGTGCATCGCGCGCAACCGCTGGCGATCGACCGCACGCGCATCGTCTGCGAATGGTATTTCCACCCCGACGCGATCGCAGCGCCCGGGTTCGATCCCGCACCCGCAGTCGAGTTCTGGGACATGACCAATCGCCAGGACTGGGACTTGTGCGAGAACGCCTATCGCGGCGTCGTTTCGCGCGCGTGGCAGCCAGGTCCGTATTCGGAACTCGAGAGCCAGCTCGCCGCGTTCGATCGCCAGTATCTGCGCGCGTTGGACGCCGTTGCCGGTGTGCAAGACACGTCGCTGCGCGCGGTATGAGCAAATCCAAGGTTTCCTCGATCTGCGCGGGCTGACCTTTGCAACTCGGACGGCTCGTGCGCGCCTGCGCAGGCTTTAGTCGTGTCATCGTTGCCGCGCGACAAATGCCACGATGCGCTGCACGACAGCTGCTGCGATCGTCTCATCGATCGTCGCATACTCGTCTTCGGCGCCGGTCTTCGCGGTCTGCAATTCGTGATTGATCGAGGGCAATAGCTCGGAGACGACGGTGGCGTTGCCGCCCTCGCGCAATGCGGCGACGATGCCAGCCAGGCTTTGCGGCGGCACCTGGTGGTCGAGCGCGCCGTTCAGCGCCAGCACCGGGCAGCGGACCGCACGCCAGTCCTTGCGCGGATCGGTCGCGAGCAGGTCGCGCAGCGCCGGATCTTCCGCAGCCTCGAGCGACAACGTGCCCACATTCATCTTGTACTTCTCGACCAAGCCGCGATCCTCAGACGACAGCTGTGCGCCGAGTTCCTTCAGCGCAGCGACCCGCACCCCCGGTTCGGGCTGCGCAACGATCGTCGTATACCACTGCCGCGCAAAGCGCATCAGGTGCTCCAGGTCGGCGCCGCGCGCCCCTTGGTCGACGGCGTAGGCGCGATCCTGCAACAGCATCATGTCGATGCCGGGCAATCCGACGCCGCCGAGTGAGACGATGAAGTCGACCGCGTCCGGCTGTCGCGCCGCAACCGCGGCCGCAAGCATCGGCCCTTCGCTGTGGCCGATCACGCCGACACGACGGAACTGCTTGCGTGCGCGCATCAGCGCGACGACCGCGCTCAGATCATCGGCCAGGTCCTGCTGCGTGTGCTGCGCGTAGTCGCCGGTCGAGCGCGCCACACCGCGCTTGTCATAGCGCAGCACGGCGATACCTTGCCGCGCTAGCCGATCGGCCAGCACTGCGAACGGGCGATGTCCATCGCCTTCTTCGTCGCGCGTCTGCGGGCCGCTGCCGTGCACGAGCACGACGACGTTGGGATGCCGCACGTGTTGTGGCAGCGTCAATGTGGCACCCAGCGTCACGTTGCCGTTGGCGGCGATCGCGAGCGTCTGCTCCGTGTACGGAAACGGCGGCGTCGGCGTTTGCGGGCGCTGTCGACGGGGAAATTCCGCGACCGGGCGAAAGTCGATCGGCAGCACCGACTCGTTCTGGTGCCACTGCCCGCGGAAATGATCGTCGCTCCAGGCAAGTGTCAGCAGTGCGAATGGCAGTTCCAATTCGGCGCTGTCGCCACTGGAGCGAATCCGCTTGACCGGGATGTCGTAGGCGCCGCGATCCGGACTGGCGTAGCTCGCCCACACCGAGCCATCCGCGCGCGTGAAGATGTCGACGCCGCTCTTGATCACATGTCCATTCGGCAGTGTCAGATCGCCGAGCCAGCGGCCTTGGTGCGCGCGCAGCGCTGCAACGTCGTCCGGCTTCGACTCGACGGGAGCGGCAGCCACGCGACACGTGACGACCAACAGAAACATGACGGCGGACAGCATCGTATGGCGCATTCAGTACCTCTTGCAGAGTGGGTGTTGGTCGGCGTGGAAAGCGGCGAAGCGGACGGTGCATTCGCCGACGCGCGTCGCGAGAAAGTTCGCGAGCCGCCGATCGAACGAGATCCAAGCAAACATGCCGCCATGGCGCGGCATCCCCGGCCACGCGCTAATTGGATGCGCCGCAATCCGGATCGGTCGCAGCGACGGAGCGGGCGGTATGCAAAGGCTGCTGCATCGATGGATCGATAGTGCGCTGCGGTCTGCACACTGCCGAATGCCGCGACGCCTGGACGTATTCGAACGTCACCACTACTCTGGCGGCGCTGTATCCGTCCATTCCGAGCGAACCACTGCGGAGGATCGAATCATGCTCGACGCACATCACCTGCGGCGAACGGCCGCCTTGCTCATCCTTGGCATCGGGCTGACGCTGTCGGGAGCCGACGTACGGGCACAAGATCCCGCCTTGATTCCGGACGCCTCGATTCCTATTCCGCCGCTGCAGTTCGACGCTTCGGGCGCGCTGGTCATACGGCCATCGCCTACTTCATCCGCGCATGATTTCGACTATCTGGTCGGCAACTGGAAACTGAGGAATCGCAAGTTGACCTCGCGCCTGACCCACTCCACGCAGTGGACGTCGTTCGAGTCGCGCGTGGAGATGCATCAGATACTCGACGGCCTCGGCAACATCGACAAGTACACCGACCAGGCCAGCGGAAAACCTTACGAGGGCGTCGCGCTGCGATTGTTTAATCCAGCGACGCGCCTGTGGAGCATCTACTGGGCAGACGGCAACTCCGGCACGCTCGATCCGCCCGTGGTGGGATCGTTCGAGAACAAGATCGGCCATTTCTTCGCCCGCGACAAATACCACGGTACGCCGATCATCATGGTGTTCCGCTGGGACGTGCGCAATCCGGAACGGCCGATCTGGAGCCAGGCCTTCTCGACCGACGAAGGCAAGACCTGGGAGTGGAATTCGATCAACGTATCCGAGCGGGCTCCCTGAAGAGCGCCGTCCGCTGTCTTTGCACGAGCCGCGGCGTGCGCGTGTCGGCCTGATCCAACGCCCCTCAGCAGCTTTGCTTTCGCGCGGCAGTCCGACTGGCTGTCTGTGCACACCCAAGTCGGCGAACTTCTGGCATCATGCACTCGCACAGGGTGACCGACGCAGTGCCGGGGATTGAGCGCGCCGGTCGGGAACTGCACGCATTTTCGGGGAGAGTGCGTCATGCATATTCGTCGGACTTCGCGCTGGCTCGGGCTGGCGTTCGTGCTTGTCCTAATCGATGGTCACGCCAACGACGGCTTGCTCGATCCCACATTCGCGGGCATCGGCAAGATGCGGGTCGCGTTCGACGATCCCGCCGGCAACAAAGCCGACCATGCCGCCTATCTCCTGATCCAGCCGAATGGCGCCGCGCTGGTCATGGGCTCGATCGACGCGGGCACGCAGGCGAATGTCGGTCTCGCCCGGGTGCTGCCGAGCGGCGCATTCGATCCGGCATTCAACGGCGACGGCAACAGCGACGGCAAGGTCGTGGTCGGGTTTTTGGAAACGATGCAGCCGCGCGGCATGGCGCTGCTTTCCGATGGCCGTATCATCGTGGCGGGACGCAGCGCGAGCGGCGCCGCGTTGCTGACGCGGCGCACCGCGAACGGCGACAACATCGATCCGTTCCCCGCTTCGAGTTTCGGTTTCATCGCATTCACCATCCCGGGTGCGACGAACACTGAATTCATCGACCTGCTCGGCGTGGCGGGCGGCAAGTTCCTCGCCGCGGGCACCGTGACGACGGCGTCCGGCGGCGCCGACTTTTTCGTGGCACGCCTCAGCAGCGATGGTGTGCTCGACAACACATTCGGCGCGTCGAGCGGATACACACGCATCGGCTTCGATCTGGATCTTGGCAAGAGCGACCAAGCCGTCGCGCTCGCCGTCGCGAACGACGGCCGCATCGCGCTGATCGGCACGGTCAGCGAGGGCGACCACGAATTCGGCATCGCCATGCTGCAGTCGAACGGCCAGCCCGACATGAGCTTCGATGGCGACGGCAAGGCGGTCGTGAACTTCGACATCGGCATCGTCAGCGACGACCGTGCCGCGGCGGCGTGCTTTGCGCCGAACGGCAACCTGCTGATCGCCGGCACCGTCTCCGATGCGGTGCTGGGCAACGAAGTTGGGCTGGCTCTGCTGTCGAAGACGGGCAGCCTGGTATCGGGCTTTGGCAGCAACGGCCGGCGCCAGTTCGCGGTGATCAGCACGACCAGCGCCGGCGACGTGGCGTGTGCGCGCGACGGCAGGTTCCTGCTCACCGGCACGTTCGACACTTCGCAGCCCGACCTGATGCCGAGCGAAGCTTTCGTCACGCGTTTCCTCGCCGACGGCAGCAACGACAACACGTTCGGCAGTTCGTTCGCGACCACCGCGTTCGGTCTCAACCGTCCCGCCAGCGGCCGCGTCGACCGCGGCATCGCGCTCGCGCAGGACTCGGGCGGCCGCATCTATGCGGCGTTCGACGCGGAATACCAGGATCCGGATTACGATTTCGGCCTGGCTCGACTTGCCGTCGACGAGATCTTTGCCGACGGTTTCGAATGATTGCCTACGGCGCGACGGCCGCCGGCACGCCCAACGTGCCGTCGGCGATCCGGACAAAATTGCGTTCCTCGCGCAGGATCAGCCGCTTCGATTGCGCCTCGGCAAAATTGGCGCGTCCGTCCGCGTCCGCCTTGAGGCGCGCCCGATAACGCTCGTAGGCCGCGAGGCTGTCGAACGCAATCAGACCCCAGGCGACGTTGTTGGTGCCTTCCTCGGGCAGGAAGTAGCCGATCAGGTGACCGCCGCAGCGCGGAATGACGCGGCCCCAGTTCTGCGCATATTGCCGGAACGCGTCGAGTTGGAACGGATCGATCTCGTAGCGGATGAAGCACGTCAGCGTCATGCGGGAATCCTTTGTCGTGGTCGTGGCGAAACGCGATCCGGGCGCTGCGATCAGCATGGCCGCAGTGGCGCCGAGTTTCGCGAGCGCATCGCGGCGCCGCGCGGTGCGGTTGCTGCCGCACGGTATTGCGGCAATTTCCTGGCTTGCCATTCGGCCCTCCGATCGTGGTGCGGGAAAGCCTGCCAGATGTCTTTCCGCGACACTTCGCCTATCATCAAACCATGGATGTTGATGACGCCGACGCAAACGTCGCGGCCGTTGCCGCGGCGATCGCCGAGCCGGCGCGCGCGCGCATGCTGCTGGCGCTGCTCGACGCTCGCGCGCGCACCAGCACGGAGCTCGCGGCGATCGCCGCGGTTAGCGCATCGACGGCCAGCGTGCACCTGGCCCGGCTCAAGCAGCAGCGGCTGGTGAGCGCGGTGGCACAGGGAAAACATCGCTACTATCGCCTGCAGGGCACGGATATCGCCGCGGCGCTGGAGGCGCTGGCCGTGGTTGCCGGGGTTTCACGCAAGCCGTTCGTTCCGACGACGCCGGCGCGCCTGCGCCTTGCGCGCAGCTGTTACGACCACCTCGCGGGATCGCTGGCGATCGCGCTGCACGATCGACTGATCAAGCTGAACTGGCTGTCGCGTGGCGAAGCGCAAGACTACGCGGTCACGCGCGCCGGCGCGGCCGAACTGCAGCGGCTCGGCGTGAATGTCGAAACCCTGCGCGCACAGCGCCGGCGTTTGGCGTTTGGGTGCCTGGACTGGAGCGAGCGACGACCGCACATTGGCGGCGCTCTGGGTGCGGCGATACTGCAGATGGCGCTTGCGCGCCGCTGGTTCGATGCGGACCTGGATGGGCGTGCGCTCACGCCGACACGCAAGGGACGGAGCGAGCTATCCGCACGGTTTGGACTCGCACTGTGAAATTCGGCGGAGCAGTGACTCGCTGGCGACGCATCACCTCGGCGCATAGCGGAAATTTCCGCTGCGCTCTTCAATCATGCCGCAGCGCCTCGATCGGTGCCACCCGAGAGGCGCGCAGCGCCGGCACGGCGCTGGCCAGCGCGCCGGTCAGCAGCAACAGCAGCGCCACCGTGCCGAGCACGATCGGATCGCGCGGCGTAACGCCGTAGAGCTGCGCGGCGAGCACGTTCGACAGCACGAGCGAACCCAGCAGCCCCAGCGCCAGGCCGATGCCCACCAGCACCAAGCCCTGGCGCAGGATCATGCGCAACACGCGCGCACGGTCGGCACCGAGCGACATGCGCACGCCGATCTCGACGCGCCGCTGCGCGACCGAATAGGCGATCAGCCCGTACAGGCCGACCATCGCGAGTACGAGCGCAACGACACTGAACGCGATCATCAGCGTCGAGAAGAAGCGGCGCATCGCGTTTCCTTGCTGCACGATCTGCGTCATCGTGCTTACCGCAGTCACCGGCAGGTCCGGCGCGATTTCACGCAACAGGCGCCGCAGCGGCTCCGCGGCCTGCGCCGGCGTCACGCGCGTCTTCGCCACGATATTGAGATCCGTCACGAACGAATCGTAGATTGGGAAGTACACCTCGGGCGACGGCTCGCGTTCCAGCCCCCATTGCCGCGCGCTCGCGACCACGCCGACGATCGTCTTCGGCTGGTCGTCGTACACGTCCACGCGCTGGCCGATCGGGTCGACGCCGTCGAGGAAGGTACGCGCATACGTGTCGTTGACCAGCACCTCGGTGCCGACGCCCGAAGCGTGGCTGTCGGATGCGCTGAACACGCGGCCACGCACAACGCCGAGTCCAACGGTGCGGAAATAGTCCGCGCTGACGAAGCGCCATTCGGTCAGCGGCATCGCCGCTTCGCCGCCGGGATAGTCGCGCCCGACGACTTTCACCGCCGAGTTCGTGTTGCTCCGGCCGGACAATGGCACCGCATCGGTCAATGCGATGCGCTCGATCTCGGGCATCGCCTGCAGTCGCTCGAGCAGCGTGTCGATGCGTGGCGTCGCTGCCGCGAAATGTCGGCCGAGCCAATCGCTGGACGACTCGCCGGGCCGGTGCGGCGTCGCCGGCAGCGCGATCGTCGCGGTGAGTAGGTGCTCGACGTCGATCGTCGGATCGACGTTGGCCAGCCGGCGCGAGCTTTCGATCAGCAGCGCCGCACCGGCGAGCAACAACAGCGAGAGGGCGACTTCGCCGACGACCAACGCTGCGCGGGCGCGCGCGCTGGCGCGGCCGCCGGCGCCGCCGCGCGCTTCGTCCTGCAGCGCGGCCGCCGGATCCGAACGCGCGTAGCGCCATGCTGGACCAAGACCGAACGCAAGCAGCGCGAGGGCGGCGACTGCCGCCACGAAGGCGACGACGCCAGCGTCGATCAGCAGCGGGTTGTAGGCCGGCAGCAGGTCCGGTGCCAGCGCAGGCAACACGCGGATCGCGATCAGCGCGAGCAGCAACCCCAGCAGCGTGCCGACGCATGCGATCACGCAGGCTTCCGCGGTGAGATGCCACAGCAGGCGCCGCCGACCGGCGCCGAGCGCGGAGCGCACCGCGAGCTCGCGCCGCCGGCCCTGCGCGCGCGCAAGCATCAGGCTGGCGAGGTTTGCGCACGCGACCAGCAATACCATCGCGGATGCGGCGAACATCACCGAGAGCGCGGGCTTGACCGTGCCCGTCACGCGTTCCTGCAGCGGCATGAGTCTCGCGCCGAGGCCCTCGTGCTCTTTCGGGAACTCCTTCGCCTCGCGCGCGCTGATCGCGGTCATCAGCTCGCGCGCCTGATCGAGCGTGGCATCCGTGCGCAAGCGCGCGACGACCGAAAGATAGTTGGTGTCACGCTGCGTCGTCGCGCTGGCAAGCTGCGCGGGAAGCCAGACATCGCCGCCCGGATAGGTGAACTGCGCCGGCATGACGCCCACCACCTGGTACGTTTCGCCATTCAGCAACAGCGCCTTTCCGACCGCCGCCACGTCGCCGCCGAAATGGCGCTGCCAGAAGCCGTGCGAGATCACCGCGAGCGCGCGATTCTCCTTGTCTTCAGCGGCGCTGATCGTGCGGCCGACCAATGGCGGCACCTTGAACACGTCCCAGAACTCCGGCGTCATGCGGTACGCCGTGAGCTTTTCCGCGGTGCCGTCACCGCTCAGCGTCACGTCCTCGCCGTGGAATGCGCCGAGCGACTCGAACACCGCGGTCGATTGCTGCTGCCAGTCGAACAGTGTCGGCCGCGCGATCGGGCAGTCCGTGCAGGCACCCTGTATGCGCACGATCCGGATGATGCGCTGCGCGTCGGGAAAGGGCAGCGGCTTCAACAGCACTGCGTCGACGACCGCGAACAGCGTGCCGATCGAGGCGATCGCGAGTGCGAGCGTCACGATCGCGATCACGGCAAACCCCGGCGTCCGCGCAAGCGAACGCAATGCGCGCAGCAGACTGGACATGGCTCAGCATCCGTTGAGGGCGACCACCGCTTGGATGTAGGCACTCGGCGTTTGGTTTAGCGTGAATGAGGCGGCGATCGAATCGATCCGCGACGGTCAACGGCCCGCTTCGGCGATCGAAAGCGATTCCGGTCCGCTATCCTATTGCCCTGTCACACACGGAATGCGCGCAATGGCCGGCAAGACGTCTTCGTTCGACCGTTCCCGCGCGCCGGGAAACGGCCGCTGCGCGGTAGCCGAGCGATCCGGCAATAGCAGGCGGCAACGTTCCGATATGGCGGCCGAGCGAACGTCGACATCGAGCACACACGACCCCGAGTTGCTGCGCCGACTGCTGCGCGCGAAGGACCGCATGGACGCGGCTTCGCACGAAGAATGGCCGATCCGGCGCTTGGCGCGCGTGAGCCATGTTTCCGAAGCCCATTTCGCGCGTTCGTTCAAGGATGCGTTCGGCGTACCGCCGCACCGCTACCTGCTCACGCGCCGCATCGAACGCGCGACGGCACTGTTGCGCGATACGAACTTGCCGATCACCGACATCGCGTTCCAGACCGGCTGGAAGAGCCTGGGAACGTTCGGACGCACGTTTCGCGACATTACCGGCGAGAGCCCGGGCGACTTGCGCGCGCAGCAGAAGGCAACGTTGCATGAACTCGAGCGCGTGCCGGCTTGTTTCGTCAGCGCCGCGCAGCGCCCCGCGCTCACAATCGCAGTTTCGGAGAAGCGGCGCCAGGAGGCGCGCGATATAAATGCCGCGTCCGAACAAGAGGAGGTTCCATGAGTCAGGGTATTGGTGTGGTTGGTCTGTACGTCCGCGACCAGGACGAAGCCGTCGAGTTCTACGTCGGCAAGCTCGGCTTTCGCGTGCACACCGACGCACGCAACGGCAACTACCGGTGGCTGACGGTGCAGCACCCGGAGCAACCGTCCTTTCAGCTCGGCCTGTTCACGCCCGAGCAACCGACGCTCGATGCGGCGACGGTGCAGGCGCTGCGCGAGATCGTCGCCAAAGGCGGCATGCCGCCACTCGTGTTCGTGGTCGATGACTGCCGCGTCGCGCACGAGCGCATGCGTGCCCGCGGGGTGGAGTTCACGCAGGAACCGGTCGACCGCTACGGCACCGTCGATGCCAGTTTCCGCGATCCATCGGGCAACGGCTGGAAGATGATCCAGGCGCGCTGACAGTCGCGTACTGCAGCCGCGTCGGATGCACCGCTCGGAGGAATCACACATGAACTGGAACAAGGGAATCCGGCAATTCCACCGCTGGATGTCAATGCTGTTCACGGCAACCGTGATCGCCAACTTCGCGGCGATGACGCGGGGCCAGCCGCCCGCGTGGATCACCTACTCGCCACTGCTGCCGCTGTTCCTGCTGCTGTTCACCGGGCTCTACCTGTTCGCGCTGCCGTACCTGGACAAGGGCCGCAACGCTGCGCGAGGACACGTCGCCGCCGCATCCGAGCAATGATCGTTTTGCATCCCGTGCGATCGAAGCACGAGGATGCCTAGGATCGCGCGTCGAGGACGGATGATTTCTCACCGCACGTATGCTTTCATCCTCGGTTGCAGAGGAGCGGCGCATGGACAAGGCACGGGCGCAGCAGGCAGCTGTCGGCGTCGCCGAGCACGGCAACTCGGCGGTGCTTGTCACGATCGCGCCGGATGGTACGTTGCTCGATCGCCGGCGCATCGACCTGACGCGCGGACTGCCGACCCACCCATACCATCACGAAGGCTCGTGGGCGGTGGGTCGCTACCTCGACAGCCCGTGGGCCCGGCCGATTTCGCTTGCCGATGCCGTGGCCCTGATCGAGCGTGTGCGCGAGGCCGCGGCACGTGGCGCACGCGACGGCCTGGACGCACTGGCCGCCATCGTGCCGATGCCGATCGCGTGCATCGCCATCCGCGTCTGTCCGGCGCTTCCGTCGAACACTGAGCAGCGCATCAGCGACACGCGCGCGGCCAACGTCGCCGACTCCGTCATGTATCGCGAGGCACTCGCCAAAGCTGCCATGGCGCGCGGCTGGTGCGTGCGTTGGTACGATCGCGAACAGGTGTTTGCCGATGCGGCACTGGCGCTTGGCGCAGAGGACGTCGATGCGTTTCTGCGCGCAATGGGCCGTTCGATCGGCCCTCCCTGGCAAGCCAGGCACAAGCTCGCGGCAGCCGCCGCGCTTGCCGCGACGATCGAGAACAGCGGCTAGCGCCAGCGATCCCTACCGTTTCTCGATGTTGCTGCCCGCACGTGTCGACTGTGCGGATTTCAGTCCGCGCGCGTGTGACGCCGTTGCAAGCGGTGCTTGCCCGCAGTCTGCCGCATTTTCGCCCGCGCCGTGATCGAATCGACGCCGACCCTAGGCCAACCATGGCCTTCCGGAGAACATCATGAAGTCCCGCGCGCTACTGTCCGCCCTGGCGCTGCTGTGCGTTGCCGGCTGCGACGCGCATTTTCGCACGGTGTGGCATGGCGAACGTGTCGCCCCGGGCAGCGTTATCAAAGTAACTTCGTTCAATCTGGTCTGGGGTGTCGAACACGATGATCGCGATGTCAGCCAGGATAGCTTCGCGCTCGAATACGTGAGCGCGATTCCCGACGACGACGTGCAGCGGCGGGAAGCGGAAGCCGTCGCGGCATTCGAGCTCGTGCGTCCGGCGTCCGAACAATGGGGATTCCACAGCGCATCGCTCGCAGCGTTTCCGCGATTGGAGCGCAAGGGCCGCTACGATCTGTATCGGTTCGAGCGCCAGCCCGACGGGCACTGGTCGTTCAAGCGCAGCGCCGCAAAGGTGTTTGCAACGGATTGATCAGCGTGCCCCACCCTGCTCGGACTTTGCCGGAGGGATATCGATGCCGTCCAATGGTTGCTGCTGCTCGGGCTTCGTGTGCCAGTTCGCCACGCGCACCTGCACATCGACCGAGTCGCTCGATGGCAGACGCGCGCACGCAGCGTCGCGTTCAGTGCGCAAGCTGAGCTTCTTCGACGTTGCAAGCATCAGCCAGAAACATCCCTCCGCATCGCTGCGTGGCACGCCGTTGCCTTCGAGGTAGTCGACGCCGAGATTTTGCTGCGCTTCGGTGTAGCCCTGGGCGGCCGCACGCGCGTACCAGCGCACCGATTCGGTGGCGTCCTGCGGCAAACCAGGCCCGCCGTTGTGATAGACGAGTCCGAGGTTGTACTGCGCGGACGCCACGCCTTGTTCGGCCGCTTTGCGATACCAGCCAACGGCCTCGGCCAGGTTTCTCGTCACGCCGGTGCCTTCGCCATACATCACGCCGAGATTGTACTGGGCCAGTGCGAAACCTTGTTCGGCCGCCTTGCGATACCACCCGGCTGCTTGCGCATCGTCCTGCACGACACTGCGCCCAGAACGGTAGCGAACGCCGAGGTTGTACTGCGCCATCGCGTGACCTTGTTCGGCCGCCTTGCGGAAACAGTCCAGCGCCGCAGCGGAATCCTGCGCCACGCCGCGCCCGGCTTCGTACGCGGCGCCGAGGTTGAACTGGCCTTGCGCAAAACCCTGCGCGGCGGACTTGCGATACCACTCGGCTGCCTCGGCTTCGTTCTTTTCGACGCCCTTGCCGTATTCGTACATCGCGCCGAGGTTGACCTGTCCCAGCGGCGAACCCTGCACGGCCGCCTTGCGATACCAGTTCACAGCCTCGGCAAAGTCGCGCTGCACGCCGCGCCCCTTTTCGTATGCGACGCCGAGCGAATTCTGTGCATTCGCGGATCCTTGTTCCGCCGCCTTGCGAAACCACTTCAGGGCTCCGTCCAGATCCTGCGTGCGGCCGCGTCCTGCGTAGTACAACGTGCCCAAGTTGTACTGCGCACTCGCAAACCCCTGCTCCGCCGCCAGGCGATACCATTGCTCGGCCTGCGCATCGTCCTGCGCGACGCCATGGCCCTTGTCGTAGGCGACGCCGATATTGAATTGCGCCGGCGCATCGCCCTGCGCGGCAGCTTTGCGAAACCAGATCAGCGCTTGCGCATAATCCTGGCTCACGCCAAGACCGCGGTTGTATGAAACGCCGAGCGCGTATTGCGCATCCGACCTCCCCTGCTCCGCGGCTTTCCGATACCAGCTCGTCGCCAATGCATCGTCTTTCGCCACGCCAAGCCCATGCCGATACAAGTAGCCGTAGTTGTGCTGCGCTTGTGCATCGCCAGCGCGTGCCGCATCGCCCCATTCCTTCGCGGCCGCCGCATAGTCGCGAGCCTTGAACGCGGCGTAGCCCTTGGCGAAATCCGCGCGTGCCAAGCTTGAACAAATCGACCCGACCGCGCCAAGCAGCGCCGCGCAGACGCGGGTCTTCATTTTGGAAGTTCCGCAATGAATTGGCATCCGATGTTTTCCGGAACAACACTGTGCGATTCAACAAACTCGTTTCGGCGAATGAACCGAACACGATCCACTTTTCGCGCCGTCTCGTGGCTGCTCGGCTCGAGCGGGCAAGCGAAGCACGCGGATTCGATGCTTCTCGCCCAACTGATCTACCATGGGAGCAGGAATACCGCGTGCTCCGACAGGCGAACGACGATGAACGCAGACATCCATGAAGCAACGCGGTTGTTGGCTGCGTGGCGCGCCGGCGATCCGGCGGCGCCCGAGGCGTTCGCGACGCTGGTCTACGACGACCTGCGCGCGATGGCCGCGCGTCGGTTGGCCGGAAACCGGCGGGCTCCGTTCCAGACCACGGAGCTGGTGCACGAGACGTTCGCGCGCCTGCTCGAAAGCCCGATGCAGGCCACCGACCGCGCGCATTTCTTCCGCACGGTGGCGCTGATGTTGCGCCAGGTGCTCACCGACGCGCTGCGGCGCGAGTACGCTGAAAAGCGCGGCGGCGGCGCCGTGACGGTGAGCCTGAGCGAGGCCGGCGGCGTCGCGGTGGCCGGACCCGAGGCATGGTTTGCGATCGAATCCGCGCTGAGCGAACTGGATCGACTGGATGCACGCAAATGCCGCGCCGTCGAATTGTCGCTGCTGATCGGCCTGGAGCAGACCGAGATCGCCGCGACGCTCGACGTGTCGGTGCCGACGGTCGAGCGCGACCTGCGCTTTGCGCGCGCGTGGCTGCGCGAACGGTTGGGGCAGTAGCTGAGGCTTGCGACGCACGCCTCTCCCGCCTGCGAGAGGCCGGCGCGCGCAGCGCGCCGGGTGAGGGAACGTTGCGATCGCCGGAGCGGTGATGGCTGGCCCTGCCCCGTTGCGTAGTTGAAGGTGAGCCCGAACCGGGTCGACGACGGAATCCGCTGCAATGACTGCACGCCTGCGTGCCTTGGCGCTTCTCACCATTGTCGCCGCCGCACCGGCGCGCGCCGATCTGCTGGTTGGCGATTTCTCCGACGGCGATACCGCCGCGGCGCATTCGATCTTGCGTTTTCGCGACACGGCAGCGGGCGATGTCGCTCCGCTCGGCAGTTTCACCACCGATCTGCCGGGGCTGCGATTGCAGACGCCGCTTTATCTGACCTACGAGCCGATCGAAGACGTCGTCTACGTGGCGGATTTCTACGGGCAGGCGATTCGCGTCTATGCGGAGCACGCGCACGGCAATGTCGCGCCGTTGCGCACGCTGGCTTCCCCGACGCTCGGTCAGCCACGACAGGTCGCAATCAGCGTGGAACACGACGAGTTGTTTGCCGCGGTCTCCGGATGTTGCCTGGCGGCGTATCCGCGCACCGCATCCGGCAACAATGTCGCAGCACTGCGTTTCATCCAATGGGGTGGCTCGAACGGCAGCATCACGCGCCTGAACAACCCGAGCGGCCCGGTGTTGCGCAAGGCCAGCGACACGCTGATCGTCGCCGACTACAAGCAGAATCCCGACAACAGCTATTCGGGCGTGCTGCTGTCGTTCGATCGAAACGCCAGCGGCAATACGGCGCCGGCGTCCGCGATCGAAGGCAACCTGACCGGACTCGGCTCGAGCGCCACGGCGCCAGCCTACGACGCCGTGCACGATGAAATCATTGTCGTCAGCTTCGACAATACGACATCCACATACCGGCTGCTGAGCTTCGCCGGCACCGCGTCGGGCAATGCCGCGCCGCTGCGCAGCGTCGAAGGTGCGGCCACGAACCTGGCTGGCGTCAGCAGCGTTGCATACGATCCCTACCACGACACGATCTATGTCACCGAGGGCGGCTACAACGGTGTTCCCGCCGCGGTGCTCGCGTTTCCGCGCACGGCGAACGGCAATGCCGCGCCGACACGCACGATTGCCGGCGCCAATACGATGGTCGGATCTCCGGGCGGCATTGCAGCGACGGATGGTCATCTGTTCAAGGATGGATTCGAATAGCGAACGGCGTGCTTTCGCACCTTCAGCGGCGCGCGTAGGATAAGCCGACGATCCTGTCGCGAAGGTGCGTAGCGATGGCAATGCCGACGTATGCGCAGATCGCGCGCGGTGTGACGTTCCAGCTTTTTTTGGACGGCGCCATGAACGCCCTGCATGCTGCGGCATTGCTCGTCGTGCTCGCACTGGTTGCCTGCGGCTCGCAGCGGCACGAAGCGCGCGAAGGCAACAGCGAGCTTCTCGACCGCGCGATTGCCGCCGCAGGCGGCGAAGTATCGCTCGACAAGGCACAGCGCCTGCGCTGGTCGGGCGACGCGGACGTGCATGCCGGCGGGCGAGACATCGCCTTGTCCGTTCGCTCCGACATCGTGCCGTTCGGCAAAGTCAGATCCGAAACCTGGCTGCGCGACAAGGGTCCGTCCACGCTGCGTGTAATGGAACTGGACGGAACACGGGGGTGGCTCACGCGCGACGGAAAACGCGAAGTCATGCCCGAAGCCATGGCGCGCAACGAATACGCGCAGTTCGGCACCTATGGCCTGATGCGCCTGGTGACATTGCGCAAACCGGGCATCGAGACGGTTGAAGCCGGCAAGGACGCGCAAGGCCTTGTCGGGCTGCGCACACGTTACCCGGGACTGCCCGACGCGGTGTTGTGGTTCGACGCGCGCGCGCACCTGGTCGCACTCAGCAACGTGGTCGAGTCGCCCGACGGAAATGGAACGACTCAACAGCGATTCGATTTTTCCGGCGCCATCGAGTCGAATGGCGTGCGCTGGCCGAGATCGATTCGGATCACGCAAGACGGCAAGCCATTTTTCGAGTTGACGCTGAACGCGTTCGAAGCATTGCCGGCAAACCAGGAGCCGCCATCCCGATGACGCACTTCGTGTCCGATCACGCGCGCCGCCTGCGAGGAAACGCATGCCTGCCGCCGCGCTGAGCAACGGCTCTCTCACGCATCGGCTTGCCGGCAGCGCCGATCTCGACGCGATCCGCGCGTTGATGGAAGTCGCGATCGCCGAGTTGCAGAAGCCGTACCTCAGTGCGGAACAGATCGCATCGAGCCGCATGCTCATGGGGCTGGACACCCAGCTCATCGACGATCGAACCTATTTCGTCGTCGAAAGCGCGGCGCAGTTCGCCGGTTGCGGCGGATGGAGCCGTCGCGGCACGCTTTACGGCGGCGATGCCACGCCCGGACGCAGTCCCGCGCTGCTCGATCCGAACACGGACGCGGCGCGCATTCGTGCCATGTACACGCATCCCCAGCACGTGCGCAAGGGTGTCGGGCGACTGATCCTTCAACTGTGCGAGCGCGCGGCATGCAGCGAAGGTTTCCGCCGCGCGGAACTCGTCGCCACCTTGTCCGGTGAGCCGCTTTATGCGGCCTGCGGCTACGTCGCGATCGAGCGCTTCAGCGACGCGCGCGGCGGCATCGGCGTCCCTTTGGTGCGCATGATGAAGCCGATCGGTTGATGGCCGGTGGCGCGTGCGTCAGGCTGGGCTGACATGCGCTCGCTCGGGTCGCGCTGAGCACGCGCCGGGCTTGTCAGCCCGGCTCGCGCGCATGCAATGAGCAGACAGTCAGAGCGTGCTCTGACCGTGCTTCACGCGTTAGCGAAACGACGATCCGGCAAACAGCATCGGCCGCGCATCGAGTCGCGATGAACCCGATCCCGTGTAGAACGTTTCGACGCGAGTCTGGCGCAGCAGATTGCGTGCGCGCATTTCCACTTCGAGATTCTGATAGGCCTGGCTTCCGCGCTTGCCAGTGCGCTGCAACTGCAGATACAGCGTGGCGAGATCTTCGTCGGAGGCCTGCTTCAAGACGTTCTGGTCGATGGTGCTCATAGGTTGTTTCCCCCTGTCGATGGCCTGGCGCTTGCGCGCCGACGCCGCGAATGCTGCATATCGGGTGCCAACTGTCGGGAAATGGCGTCGCAACGCCATTTGCGCCACGCGATCGCCGTCCTGCGGGTGAGCGAGATGGACGCCCAAAAGTGCCGCGACTAGCACCGTTGGTCACTGTGCAGTCGAAAACGTGGGGCGCGAGGCGGCCCGAAGATTCGCACGGCGTAGCCCCAGTCAAGCCAGAAACCGCCCGCCGCGCGTCATCGCCATTCACTAGGCTCGAGCGCAAACGGTTGCGGATCCCGACATGCCCTTCACGCTGGCCCACGCGGCAGCCGCGTTGCCGCTGCGCCGTTTGTTGCGCGGCGCCGCGGACTTTCCTGCGCTCGTGATCGGGTGCTTCATCCCGGACATTCCGTATTTCCTTCCGCGGCCGCTGTGCGACATCAATGCACACCTGCTGCCGGGCCTGATCCTGTTCGGGATACCGTGCGGGTGGGCAATCTACGCGCTATGGTTCGGCTTGCTTCGCGAACCGATGGCCGTATTGTTGCCGCGGCGCTGCGCGGCGCTTCTGATCGCCGCCGGTGGGCGGAGCACATGCGCTGCTCGCGCAGGGGCGGGCACGCTTTCGCTGCTGGCCGGTGCGCTCAGCCACGTCGCCTGGGATGCATTCACGCATCGGCGTGGACTCATCGTCCACGCCTGGCCCACGTTGGCACAACCGCTCCTGCCGCTCGGCGACCAGACGCTGCCGCCCTACTTCCTGCTGCAGCACGGCAGCACGTTGGTCGGAATGCTGTGCCTGGCGCTGCATGTTCGACGCCGCCTACGCCAGATCGCGCCAACCCATGCCGACGCCGAACCGGCACTGCAACTCTCGGCCAGGCACAAGCTCGCTGTCGCCTCGCTGCTGTCGATCGCAAGCGCGTATTGGGTCTGGCGTACGTTTTCGTCCGAGCACGCGCTGCAGCTGTCTGCCTACAACGTCGTCTGCTGCAGCATATCGTCGGGCGCAACCCTGTTCGTGGCGTATGCGCTCGTGTGGCACGGATACCGCCTACTCGGGCGGCGGCGCGAGCGGCGCTGATGGCGGCGTCGGCAGCCCGTTTTCGCTGCGCGCGCAATCCTCGACGAACACGCCGTCGTCGAGCGCAATGCGTCCGGGCTCGACCAGCGATCCGTACACGCCGAGGCAACCTTGGCGATCGCGCGCCACGGTGCGCAGGATCGCGGGATTTCGTTCGCTCGTTACCGGGTCGATCGTGATGACGACGCAACGGCCGTCGCGCTTGTCGACGCGCACGCGCACGCCGCCGATGCGCAGCGTGCTGCCGACCCATGCGTCCTCGCAAAACGGCGCGCCATCGGCTGCATCCACCAGGATGTTCGGCCGAAAGCGCTCGACCGCAAGTTCGACATCGACCAGCTCGCCGAGCCTGCGTATCGTCTGCGTGGTGATCAGCGACAGCGGGAAGGTATCGAAAATGCCCAGGTCATGGCGGATCGCGCGCGCGCCGTCCGCGCACAACTCCGCGGCAAGCGCCGGATCGGCGACGTCGAGCGTCGCTCCCGATGGCGTGCGCACCACGGTCGGCGACGCGTTGGGCCGCGTCGGATCGACGAACGACGGCAAGTAGTGACTCATATCCGCGCGCTGCCGGATCGTGAGCCAGGGAAATCCACTTTGCACGACGTCGTTTCGGACGAATGCCCAGCGCCGATCGCCGGCGAAACCGTGCCACGTCACATCGATTTCGCGCAGCACTTCGCCGCCCATCGACTTGACCGGGTAACGCCACAATCCGATGACGCGGCCGACGACTCTACCAGTGCTTGAATCAAGCATGGATCACCTCTCGAAAGAGGCGCCCTTGCCGTTCAAACCAGCGTCGAGCGTGACGGAAAGGATCCGCTGCAGCGCCTCTCGACGAGGTGTGTGTGCCACGATGGCAACCACGATGTGGCGATTAGGAAAGCATGAATTCCCATGAGCGGTCAAGCGAGCGCTTGTCCCAACGCCGCCTTCCATCACGGCGCGGAAACACCTTGAGCGCTGGCTTCGTCTTTTGCCTACTTCGCGCGCGCCACATCCAGCGCAAACTTCAAATCGAAACAGACGTGACCTTGCATCCGCTTCTCGTTCTGGTCCTTGCAGTCATAGGAACCCTCGACGCGCTTGCCGTCGTTGCGCGAGAGTTTCAACACCTCGGAATCGTCGCCCATCGCGGTGTAGGTCGGTTCGTCGCCGCGCAGGTCGATGAACACCTTGCCGTCCGCAAGCAGGCGCAGGATCAGGATGTGCTTGATCTTGCCGTCGTCGTGCTGCTCGTTGAGCGCACGCAGCACGTTGTCGGAATCCGCCAATGCGGCTTTGTTCATCGCCAAGTCGGTGAATATCAGCACCGGGCGACCGCGATTGCGCGGATCGTGGTTGAACTCGTCCTGCGCCGCGAACGCGTAGCTGTCCGCCAGTCCGTATGCCACGCCGTCGTTATAGACGGCGCTCGGGGTCGCCGGGCGTTCCGGCGCCGGCAACGGCGTCAGCTTGCTCAGCGGATCGTGCGCGTAGTTCGGCCCCTGCTGCTCGCTCGCTTCGGCCACGTTGTGCAGGTCGAGCGCAAAACTCAGGTCGGCGGACATGCCGTTCTGCTTGCTCACGCCCTTGATGCTGCCTTCGATGCGCTGATCGTCGTAGCGCGTGAGCGCGAGCTGCAAGGTCTTCTCATCGAACGGGATCGATCGCTGGCAGTGGTCGGCACACAGCCACAGCATCGGCGAGAGATTGCGCATGATCTTGAGCACGACGACCGTCGAACCCTTGCTGCTGATCTCCGAAGCGACGCTCTCCGGCTCCTTGCCCGGTTCGACCGACACGCCGTCGGCGGCCGCAGCGGTGTCGGCGAACACGACCACACCCGAACCGAGCTCGGACATCGTCATGCCGGCATGCACCGCGATCATCGGGCTCTTGGTCTTCTTGCGCGTGAGAGTACCGTCGTTGCCCGCGCCAAACGCAGCGGCACACGACAGGAGCAACAGGCCAGCCAACGCGAATTGTTTCACCGGATCACCTCGTCGAGCGGAATACTGTTTCAAATGCCGGTGAGTCCGAAAGCGAACACGGCACATGTGCGGGATGGCGAGCCCCATGTCCCCATTCCTGTGCAATACGTAGCAACGCGTATTCACAAGCGCGCGGATTCGCGCAGAATAGCGCCAGTTTGTTGACCCCCAAAATCACAAACTTTGGCCCGTACGTGAGTACCGGCGCATTGCAAACCAGAGGCGGCCGTCACCCCGGCCGCCTCATATTGCATCCCGTTGCAGAATGATGAGCTTGGTCGGAATCCGATAATGACGATGCGACGAAAGAGCGCCAAGCGCGCACTCCGCAAGGTCGAGGCGCCTGCACCGTCTGAATTCAGAACTCGAACCCGTCGCGGAAAATGTACTCCGCGCAAGCCGCGGCTGTAACGCCGTCGCTGCATCCGATCAGATTGATATCGGGACCTCCGCCGCTGGGCAAACCTTCCGGCACGATATCCAACCGATACATGCCGGTTTGCTGCAAACCGATCAGGAAACGCACATCGATGCTCGCTCCCGACGCGAGCGGCGTGGCCGCTGTCACGCTGGGCACGCTGAGGCTGCTGTTGAAGCCACCGCCGTTCGGCTGCGAAGGCGGCTGCTCCAGCGTCGTGCCGTGCACGGTGATGTTGCTCGTGCTGCCGCAGGGCGGCCGGTCCACGGTGACGACGACGTCGGAAGACGTGCGCGGTCGCATGTCGGCGTAGCCCGACGCTGCGGGAAACGTACTCAGATCAACCACGCGAAAACGCAGCCGCGTCAATGGTGCACCGGTTGCGTTGGTATACGTGCGCCGGAAGTCCAATGTTCCTTGCGTGGAATTGTTCGGAGCGTCCATCGTCAAATCGCGTACGCGGTTCGGCGACGTGCTGCGATTCACGCACGTATCCAGCGGCAGCGAGTCGATGCCGACACGGCCACCCGTCGGGCTGGTCGAATTCTGCGGGCCCGGCGTGCCCAGACGTTGACCCGCGCCATCGCTGGTGCCATTCGTATCGACGAATACGAAGTCCACCGCGTTGTTGTCGGTATCGCCCGGAATGCCGTGATAGCTGCACGGATTGATGCTGTTCACGGCTCCTGCCTTGCCGCAATCGTCGCGCACGAACGCGGAGTTGATCGGGAACGGCACCAGCGACGGATATCCGCTGCCTTCCTTGTACAGAGTGTTCGCCTCGGTGACGGAACCGACAGCGTCCAGACGATTGGTCAAATTGAAATTTGCGGGATTGCTCGTCGCAAACAGCGCGATGCCGGTGTTGTCCGGAATGTCCGCAGTATAGGTCGCGTCCGGCGCAGCGGTCGTACCGTTGCCGGACGGATACCCGCCGATCGAATAGCCGGCGCTATTGGCGCAAAGGTAGTGGCCATAGGCCGGGATCGTGGCGCCGTTGAACAAAATGCAGCGCACGACCGCGTCCGAGGCTGCCACGCTGAATCCGAGGCTGCCGTCGAACGACGACACGGTCGTTGCGGCATCACTGATATTCATCAACTCGACGTATTCGTCGTCCGGCGCATCCGATGAGTTCGGTCCGCGCAAGCGGAACTCGCTGATGCGCAGCGGTGAAACGCTCTCGGCGTCGCCAAACGTCAGGCACCAGCCTTGCGCGATCGTACCGCTGTCGCCACCCGCATCATCGACGACATAGAGCAGCCAGGTACCGTCCGCGAAAATGCCGCCGAAACTCGAGCGCATGGTGCTGGTGCTGGCCGGCGCGGCCTCGTTGTAAGGGCCACTCGGAGCCGGCGCCGGGAATGTGTCGCTGCCGGCGGCGCCGTTGCTGGTCGGTCGATGGCTGCCGGGCGTGATCGGGTTCGCAAGACCGGTCTCGCCTGCGTCGCTCAGCGTGTAAGTGACGTTCGCAGGGTCGGCGTTTCCTCCGGCATCGGTCTGCACGATCATCTTCTGCCCAAACGGTCCGACGAGCAGCATGTCGATGTCGGCCGGAAACGTGTGCGAAAGTTGCCTGATCGTCAGCGACAGCGACGTCGGAAATCCCACACCGCTCACCGTCACCTGTGCCGGATACGGCGACGCCACGCCGCTCGTGCCACTGCCGGGAATCAGGATCGGCGTAGCGCTGCAGAAGGTCTGTGCGCGCAGCGGCGTGACGCAGGCCCCCAGCAGAAAGCACGCAACTGCAAGACCATATCGATTCATGAGCTGACTCCGGTTCGCCCGATGTCGCGGCGGTGTCGCATCCGCTTCGCGGCAGAAATCCGTACAGATCCCGCTATTTCAGAATCGCGCAGTGCTGATCAATTGTCGTGCGGCAAATCGCAGTCGTTCCGATCGTGCCGGTTGTCCCCTTGCGCTACACGCGAGCGCCGGACGGTAGTCGGCCTACCGTCCGAAGGAGGCCTGTTGCACTGTATGCGCGCCGGTGAGATGAAATCAACACCGGCGGCAACGCGATGATTTCCCGCTGAAAAGGGCAGTCGCGTGGTTGGCGGCGATGGCATTTGGAAAATAAATCACGCCGATTTCCATATTCCCGAATGCTCGAATCAGTAGTATGCCGCGGAAAGCATGTAGGCGCCGCACTGCGGATATTCGCCGAACATGTTGCTGGTCACGATCACATAGTACTGGCCGGCGTATCCCGGCACGGTGACCTGGTTCGCCAGGCCGTAGCCGTTGTCGGAAGCGTCGACGCAACCGAATACGGAATTGCCCGAGTGCGCGGTGCAGACGAAGATCGAAAGGTCGGCGGCGTACGGCGTCATCGTGACGTGCCACGGCAGGAAGCGCGACGGCAGGTTGAAACGCGGCAGGTTGTACACGCGATAGACGGCGGACGGTCCGCTGGGCACGTAGCCGAATTCACTGAAGTACATGTATTGGTACGGCAGATCGCACGTATTTGCGGTCTGCACGTACGGGTTCTTGTTGAACGTCCACGGTGCGGAAAACGTTTGCCCGTGCGCGACGCGTGCCCCGATCAGCGCCAGCGCGAGCAGCAGATAGAAAACGGACGTACGCATGATTTGTCTCCCGATTTGATTGGCTTCGCCATTTGCAAGCTGGCGCCAATGAAGAATGCGCCGGGGCAGAAAAGCGAACAGGACGTGCCAAAACGCCCGGCTTCACCGCAGCACGATCGCGATGAAACTTCCCCGGTGTCGGTAAAACGGCGGCACGATCGTGGTCGGCGCGATGAACGAAGCGGTCGGCGCCATGCACTAGGGCGTGGGTCCATGCCTACCGGTATGCAAATTGAAGTGGGAACGAAGCGCGGCAACTCATCGCCGCCGATGGCATGAGCGGCAACACCATTGGCGCGGACGTGCGCGTGCGCCGCAACCGCATTTTCTCCGGCGCCTCGAACCTTCCCGCCTGCGGGAGCGGTTCGAAGCGCGACGAGCCAGACCGCTATTTCTTCCTGCCCAATTCGACCGTGAATGTGAGATCGAACGAATACGGCGGAATGCTCGCGACAATGTCGTTGACCTTCGTCGTCGCGATATTGCCCTCCATGACGGATGCGTCGAGCTGCTTGATCGTGAGCTTTTCGTTGCCGTCTTCGACACGTCCCAGGCCTACCCCGCCGTGTCCCGGCAGGTACAGCATCGCGAACGAATTCGTCAGCGTCTTGTCCTTGCGTGACACGCTGAACACGATCGCGGTGACCTTGTTTTCGTTGATCAGCTTTTCCGGGATGAACGGAATCGCCGACGCAGGCAACGGCTGATCCGAAAGAACGACGATCGGTTCGTCCGCTTGGGCTTCGTCGACGTAGGCATACTTGAGAACTATTTTTTCCTTGCCCAGATTGAGTGTTCCCGAAACCTTGTTTTCGGCTGCCACGGCGCATGCCGCATACAGCAGGATTGCACCGAAACACATCACGCGGATCGTCAAAGCCGACCATTGCTGCATGTCCATCTCCTCGAAGTGATCAACCGTTTCAACCTGGCGGTCCGTGCCAGCCGGAGCATGCCACGCTCGAAGCGGGAATACTCGCGACCGTGGCGCCGCAATGCATGTAACGCAAATCAGGGGAAAAACCGGGTGTCTGCGCTCCGGCAGCGGCGCGAATGTGCCTGATGTCGAAGAACGCCCCTCGAGCGTGCCGACGTCAACGCGCACGCGCCTCGGCGATTGATTCACCTGGCGCACGTCCGTGCTGCAGGCACCACGCTTTCACGAGCTCGGCACCGAAGAAGAAGATCGCGCTCGAGTAGTAGACCCACACCAGCAGGAACACGAGGGAACCGGCCGCGCCGTAGGCGTTGCCGATGCTGCCATGTGCAAGGTATAGCCCGATCAGCGACTTTCCGATGACGAACAAAAGCGAAGTGACCGCGCCGCCTCCGAACGCGTGGCGCCATGCCAGGCGTGCGTCGGCCAGGTAGCGGAACAGAACCGCGAAGAGCACCGCAAACACGCCGAGCGACACGACTTGATTGACGATCTCCCATAGCACGCCGGTCTTGTCGAGCACCTGCCCCAACGATGCGCTCACCAGCAGCGATGCCGCGGCAACGAACGCGATCGCCGGTAACATGCCCATCGACAGGATGCGGTGCCGCATCCAGCCCCATACCGCGCCGTGCGATTTCGTCTTGACGTGCCAGATGTCGTTGAGAGAGGCCTGCAACTGCGCGAACACCGTGCTGGCTCCAACGATCGCGAACACCACGCCGACGATGTCGGCGACCACGCCGGAATTGTTGCGGGCGCTATCGAGCACGGTGCGCGCGGCCTCGCGCCCGTTCTCCCCGGCCAGCGATTCGAGCTGATCCAGTATCGCATCCTGCGCCTGGAATCCGAGTGCCGCCGTCGCGCGCAACGCCAGGATCAACAAGGGCGCGAACGACAGCAATGTCGCGAAGGTGAGCGCTCCGGCAAGCGTCAGTATTTCGTCGGCGATGAAGTCGCGCGCCGCCTGGCCGATCAGGGTTTTCAGCGAGAACGGTTGTCGAGGCATGCAAGCGGCCGGTTGTGTTCGCGCTTCGGCACTGCAAGTGCCGTGCAAGGGCGGCGGCGTGACTGCGAGCGCATCGGGGCAAGCATTTCGCCCTTCTGCAACGGCATGCATTTGCACACTGCACGACTGCCTGGGGCGACGAACCGCATCATGCGAATCGTCCGACCGCGTGCCTCGGCATCGACCACGGCGGTTGGCCAGAGCGCGAATACCTGTATCGTCCACCGGAGTGGAACGCTGCACAAAAGCAGCAGGTCCGGCGAAGGCATGGCAGCGGGCAAAGACAACAGGGTCGAGCCTGAGCGCCAAGCACCAACCGAACTCGCTACGAGCGGAGGTAATGAAAGACCGTCCCGTGCGTCATGCCTCAATTGCCGCGTCGCAGATCCGCGCAATCACGCGACTGCCGTTGCGCACCGCGTCTTCATCGGACGGAGCAAATTCGGTGATCGTCAATCCGACAACGTCGGCTGCTTGAGCGATGCGGCGAACCAGCGCAACCGCACTTTCGATTTCCAGGCTGCCGTCGGGATAGGCAACATAGGGAAACTCCCTGGGATCGAGCACGTCCAGATCGAAATGGATGTGGATCGGCCCGCCGCCGATCGCGGACTGGTCCAGCAACTTCAAGTCCAATTCGCGCTGCAGTGCCCAGTCGCCATCGTCGCCGACCCGGATACCGAAATAGCGGAAACGTGCCGGATCGATCGGTGCGCGCAGCAAGGATCGCATCGGCTGCGGTGCGCGTCCCAGTATCGCGCTGACCGGCATGCCATGGAAGTTGCCGCTAGGCGACGTCTGCGGCGTGTTCGCATCCAGATGCGCATCGATCCAGATCACGCGCAGATCCTCATGCATGCCATGCAGATAGTCGATCACCGCGACATCCACGGCGCAATCGCCACCCGCCGTCAGCACGCGCCCGGCGCCGGAGCGCGCAAGAATATCCTGCGCGCTGCGGAACTGCGCGAAGATCGCGTCCCAGCGGCGCACGCTGTGAGCGTCTTCGGCGTTGCCGTCCGCAAGCGGCACACTGACCACTGACGCGTAGCGCGCGCACACCGCGGCAGCCGCCGCCGCGCCGCGCGGAAGATTCTCGTTTCGCCCCGATCCTTGCCATTGCGGGTAGCTCAGACTGATGTCGAACGGCATCGCGTCACGCGCTCCTTCTCACGCGGCATGCGCCAGCACGCACACTAGCATCTTGCGGCGCGTGTAAGCCACGCGCCCCTGACGCCTTGTCGTCGCTAAGTGCGCTGCACTTGAACCTGCTGCAGCAACCGTATCAGTTGCGTGCATTGCGCGGGATTGAGCAAACGCAACAACGGCAACAGGCGATTCAGGATCAACGGCATTCCCGCCTTGGCCGGCTGCGCATGACCGCGCTCGAGCTGATCGAGAATGGGATCCAAGCGCAACGGTCGCGGCGCCAGCGCGGCGACGCTGGCGGCCGGTGTGTGCGCCGGTTCTGGCAGCGGCGCCACGGGTACGCGTGCAGGCGCTTGCTCGGGCGACGCTGCCATGTGTGATCGAACCGTGTCTCCGGCAACGTGCGGCGTGGAGCTGGCCTGGCGCTGCAAATCCAGCTTTGCCTGACATTGGTCGAGCGCATCCTGCGCGCTCGGCCCGGCATCCAGGTCGAGTTGCACCGTTGCCGCGCTGAGCGCGATGCGAAAATCGCCGATGTCCGAAGCGTGCGCCGCGGCTTCGGCGCGAATCCGTTCGACCATCCGCTCGATTCCCGCCAATTCGCCGGCGGGAAACGACAACGCAAATCCACCCAGGCTTATACGGCCCGCGGAATCTTCCTTGCGAATGTGCGCGCGGATCATCTGCGCCAGCTGCACCAGTGCGCGCTCGCCGGCTTCCTTGCCGTGCTTGAGGAAGATCGTGCGGAAATCATCGATCTCCAGCCGCGCCAGGGTCAGCACGCCGTGATGACGCCGCGCGTAGGCAATGTCCTGCTGCAGGCGATCGAGAAAGCCCGCCTTGTTGACCAACCCAGTCAAGGAATCGAGCGTCGTCTGCGAGCGCAACTGTTGCGTCACGCGCTGATAGGTGGCGTGCGCGCGGGCGCGAGCGAGCAGATCCACGGTCGTGAATGGCTTGGTCACGAAATCCGTGGCGCCGAGTTCCAGCACGCGCACCCGTGCCGCTTCGCTGTCCTCCGCGCCGGTCACCACGATTACCGGCATGCTCTGCATCTCGGTCTCGGCCGCGCGAATCCTGCGCAGCAACTCGTAGCCATTCAGATTCGGCATCGTGAGGTCGGTGAACACGACACGGAACGAGGCATCGCCTTGCAGCAGGTGCCAGGCTTCCTCGCCATCCTCGGCCACGATCACGTCGAACTCGCGCCCCAGCATCTTCTGCGCGGCGTTGCGCACGACCTTGGAATCATCGACCACCATGATCCGCGGCAACGGCGCATGATCGGATTGCACCGGCTTTCCGGGCTCTGTCGCAGCGGAATCCGCCGAACTCATACGTCACCCCCAAGAGTTCCTCAGACAGCTTTTACACGCGATGCGGTATATCCGTCCACATTGTTGCATTGTAGCCTGCAGAAACAGGGAGCGAGGGAACCGCGGGCGCAGCCCGAAGCTGATAGAATTTGCGCGTGACCAGCAAGCACGACTGCCGGATCTGGAGTTGGCGCAAGAGGACGCACAAGGAGAGACCATGAATTCGATTCAAGATGGTCGGGTGATGCGGATCGGTGCAATGGTTGCGATAGCAGCGGTCATGGCCGTTGCGGCAATGGCGGTTGCCGCGCCGCCAGTACTCGACGCCAAGGTGATCGGTGACGCCAGCGGCGCCACGACGACGACGACGCCGGATGGCGCGGTCAAGATCACTTGGGCGCGCGACGACGTCAAAGTCATCGTCGACGGCATGCCGCTGCCGCCACCGGCGGGATTGAACTCGTGGGCCGCGTTTGCGCCGATGGCGGACGGCCGCGCGATGGTCATGGGCGACACTGTCGTGTTCGAAGACGAAGTCGACCCCGCGATGGATGCCGCATTCGCCGGTGGACTGGGCGTGAGCGCCCTGCACAACCATTTCTTCTACGATTCGCCCAAGGTGTACTTCATGCACATCGGAGGCGAAGGCAGTCCGGATGCGCTCGCGGCAGGCGTCAAGGCCGTTTGGGCAGCGATCAGGCAGGTGCGCAGTGCGCACCCGACGCCGGCTTCCGGCTTTGGCGGCGAGATGCCGAAACCCGGCCACATCGACGCCAATGCCGTCGGCAAGATCCTCGGCCAAAAAGCCGCAGACAGCAACGGTGTCGTCAAGGTCACGATCAATCGCGACGGCACGATGCACGACATGCCGATCGGCGGATCGATGGGGCTGACGACCTGGGCGGCGTTCAGTGGCAGCGATGCGCTTTGCGCGATCGACGGCGACGTCATCATGACGGCAGCCGAGGTGCAGCCGGTACTGCACGCGCTGCGCAAGGGCGGCATTCACGTCGTCGCCTTGCACAGCCACATGACGGGCGAAACGCCGAGTTTCTACTTCACCCACTTTTGGGCCAAGGGCAAGGCGGAGGTCCTGGCGCGTGCGTTCCGCGCGGCGTTGGATGCGCAAGCCGCGGTCAAGAAGGCCTGATACGCGCGTGTCGACCGGCACGCAGGCATCGATTCCAATTTCGATGCGCGAGATCTTCTGGTATTTCCTCAAGCTCGGCTGGCTCGCGTTCGGCGGGCCGGTCGGGCAGATTGGCTTGATGCATCTCGACGTGGTCGAGCGCCGGCGCTGGCTGACGGAAGAGGAATTCGTGCGCGCGCTGAACTTCTGCCACGTGCTGCCGGGCCCCGAGGCACTGCAACTGGCGATCTACATCGGCTACAAGCAGCGCGGCTATCTGGCCGGCGCGCTCGCCGGCGTGCTGTTCATCCTGCCCGGCTACATCACGCTCACGGCATTGGCTTGGATCTACGTGCACTACGGCAAGACGCCGCAGGTGCTCGGTGTGTTGTGGGGATTTCGACCGGTCGGCCTCGCGCTGTTGCTCGCCGCGCTGGTGCGTATCTCGCGCGCGGCGCTAAAAGGCGTACTGCCGATCGCGCTGGCGATTGCGGCATTCGCCGCGTTCTATTTCGCACATCTGCCGTTCATCGTCGTGCTGCTCGGCTGCGGGTTCCTCTACATCGTCGTGCGCCGCATCGAAACGGGCGCGACGCCGGCGGCGCTGGCGGCGCTTGCGCTGCTGCCGACACGCGCGGACGCTGCCGATGCAGTCGCGCGGCTCAGCGACATCTCCTGGTTTTTTCTCAAGGTCGGACTGTTCTCGTTCGGCGGCGCGTACGCGGTACTGCCGTACATTCGCGACGGCAGCGTGGCGCAGTACGGCTGGATCACGGATCCGCAGATGATCGATGCGCTGGCGCTCGGCGAGACCACGCCGGGACCGCTGATCTCGATCGGCATCTTCGTCGGATACATGGCAGGCGACGGCGCCGGCGTGCCGTGGCTCGGTGCGAGCGCGGCGACGTTCTGGTTGTTCCTACCTTCGTTCGTGTTCGTGCTCGGCACGGCGCGCTACATGGAATGGTTGACCACGCGACCGCGCATCAAGGAATTCCTGAAAGGCGTGACGAGTGGCGTGGTCGGCCTGATGTTTTCGATTTCGATTCCGCTGGCAACGGTTGCCTTCATGCCCAACAGCACGATCGACTGGTGGACGGTACTGCTCGGCGTCGCGGCATTTGCGTTGCTCACCTTGTGGAAATGGCGGCTCAACGTGGTCGTGGTCGTGCTCGCCGGCGGCGTGCTGGGCCTGTGCCGCGCGTTCCTGCCAGCGCTGTTCGGTGGGGTTTTGACTGGCTAGGGGTCGCGCGGCGCGCGAGCTTCGCGTCGATTCGGCGGGATCGCCGGCGCAAGCGGCGGCCCGCAGCGGCGTTGCAGGCGCCGGATGTTCGCTTCCCGGGCTCGCCCGCGTTTCATTCCATTGAGAACGCACGGCTGACGAAAGCAATCGCTCGCAGTGTCCAGCAAGCCATGCGGCAGGCGCGCATCGAGCGCGCGTTGCAAAAAAACGGGGGCCCCATGCGCACGACAACAGCAAACCTGGCAGTGACCACGCGCCTCACGCAACTCGCAATGTGCGTATCGGCGTTGTTCGGCGTGCAACATACCGTGTTCGCCACCAACGTCACGGATTGCAGCGACGGCGGAGGTGCGAACACGCTGCGCAGCGTGATCGCGAACGCCGCATCCGGCGACATTACCAACGTATCGCAATGCAGCCTGATCACGCTCACACAGGGCGAGATCGCCACGAACCTGTCGCGCGTGCGCATCCAGGGTAACGGTTCGAACATCATCTCCGGCAACAACAACAGCCGCATCATCAACCACACGGGAACGGGCGGCTACCTGTTGCTGCTCGACGTGACGATCCAGAACGGCAAGCGCGCCGCGGCAAACGCGCTCGGCGGCTGCGTCTACTCCTCGGGCCCACGCGTCAGCCTCGATCACGCGACGATACGCGACTGCAACGCGACCGAAACCGCTGCCGGCGGCGTCGCCAAGGGCGGCGGCGTGTACGCCAAGAACGTGCTCGACCTGCGCGACAGCGTGGTAACCGGCAACACCGCCACGCAACAATCGTCGAGCTACTTCAAGGCGTACGGCGGCGGCGTGTTCGCAACCACGATCACTGCCTACAACAGTTCGTTCAGCAACAACACGCTGAATTCGACTGGCGGCCTGATGACCGCCAAGTACACGCAAGGTGGCGGTGCGTTCTCGAGCGGGACGGCGAAGCTGTACTCATGCACGCTGTCGAACAACGTTGCGGGAAAATACGCCGCGGCCATGCTCAACAAGGGCGGCGCCGGCGGCGTCGTGATCGCCGATTCAACGATCTCCGGCAACATCGCGTTGCACAAGACCGGCGGCGTGTGGCTCGGCGCCGGCGCCGCGACGGTCGCGAACAGCACGATTGCGTTCAACAGCAGCTACGACACGAATGGGCCCGAAGGCGTGCTGGCGAAGGGAATACTGGTGCTGCAGAGTTCGATCATCGCCAAAAACACCTACAACAGCGGCACCGAATCCGATCTCGGCGGCAGCGGCAGCGTCGACGCGGCAAGCGCGAACAACTTGATCATCACTTCCTCACTCGCGGTGCCGGCCGATACCATTCATCTCGATCCACGCCTGCTGCCGCTCGCCAACAACGGCGGCGCGACACAAACGCATGCACTGGACGCCGGCAGTCCTGCGATCGATCACGGCAACGCGGTGTTCAATTTCTCGAATTTCGTGCCGGTTTCCTGCGACCAGCGCGGCAACCCCGGACATGAGATGAACCCGCCGAACACCTACAGTTGCGGCGGCACCGGCGGCTTCCTGCGCACCGATTCGGATCCGAAACATTCCAAACCGGACATCGGCGCCTACGAGGAGCAGTTCCCTAATCCGGACTGGGTCTTCTATGACGGGTTCGGCTTCTGAGTCGCGAAGCCTGTATAGGCGTTGACGATCCTGGTACCCGCGTGGACACTCTCACCCGGTTCCCGCTGGAAGCAACGCATTGAGCACGCCGGCCTCCGAACAAGGTACGCTCTGGTCCGGCCTCGCGGTGCTGTGCCGCACCTTCGCGACCCGCGCGCAGAACTGGATCGCGCTCGCACGCAACCTCATTCCGGTCGTCGGCGTCTATCTGCTCGGCTGGTCGAAGAGCCTCACGGCGTTCGGGTATTGGTTCGAAGGCATCTGCATGGTGGCGATGTTCGTCTTCACCCTGTGCGTGCGTATCCCGGAAGAGAAGTTTCGCAGCGCCCCGTGGAGCAAGGTTCCCGTTCTGCTGCTTGTCACGTCGCTGTGCGGCGCCTTCGCGCTGTTGATGATCGGCATCCCCTACTGGATGGCTTACGGCGCCCTTGACCTGGACATCGCCGTGGAGCAGATCCGGCTCAACCATTTCGTTGCGCTGTCCTTCCTTGCCATGTTCGCTGGCATTGTCGTGAAGGCATTTCAGCGTGACGGCTACATGACATTGAGCAACGATGAATTGAAAAGGCGCTGGGAGCCGGACATGCACAATCTCGGAGCGCGCGCGCTCGCGATGGTGATGATCGTCGGCTGGAGCTTCGGGATGCTGCTCGTTCCGCTGATCGCCTTGCTGCTGACCGGAATCGAAGTCTGGCCGAGGCTTCGGCAAGACCTTACGGACAAGGGGGTACGGTTTTCCGGCTGAGGCGATGCGGCGCGACGAGCGGCGCGCACTGGCGATTTGAAACAACTGGTCGCGCCGAACTTTCTTCGAATCAACCTGCCACGCTGCTATCGAACCTGCGCCGCGCCGCTATTTCGGTAGGAGTCCGCGACCACCCACGCGCTCGCCGTCAGCGTCCAGGAGACGACGAATTCGCCCCACTGGTCCGCATCCATCGTGCCGGCGATCATGAAGGGTACCCACACGAGCAGCGTGAACAAACCCATCTGCAGCGTCGATAGCATCGCGGCCGGTCGCGCACACACGCCGACGAGCATTGCCGCGCCGGCGAGCAGGTAAGTGACGCCGGTGAAATACGCCCAGAACACATGTGCCGGCAGCCAACCCGGCACGAGCGGTGCGGTCAACTGCAGATAGAAAAAATGCGATAGCCCGAACGCGATCATGGCCAGCGCGTACAGCACGCGAGCGATGCGCAGGCCACTGTCGCCGACCGCGAACGCAACGCGCCGGCGATCCCAATCCGCGGCGAACCACACATACACAACCCAGGCGCCCGCGACGACCACCGCGTTCTCGCCGAGACTTTGGTAAGTCCCCTCCTGCAGCGGCGCGAGAACGACGAAGCGCGCTTTGCAGAGCAGCGTCCAGAACACGACAAACAGCAACAGCGCGCGCGCCGCCGCCGTTGAGGTGCGCCGAAACAGCAGGCCCGCGCCGGCAGCGACGCAGAACACGGCGCACAGATAAGCGATTGCTTCGCGCGCTGGCATGCTCTTCGGCACCGGCTGAAACATCTGGGTGAAATCTCCTGCGATCAATCCCAGGATGCCGAGCGCAATCATGGTGACCGCAAAGACCACGTGCCCCACGCTGACGATGCGCATCCAAGCCTCCGACTTCTGACTGCATTCCCGCGCATTCTAGGAAACGCAGCGATCAATCCTGTTGCGCAAAATGCGCGACGCGCAGTGGTGCATTTCTTGGCACTCCGCTGCAGGGTATTCACCGCCGAAAACGGCGAGTCTCGTGATCGCGCCGGCGCTAGCATCCATTGTGTTGCTTCGTGTCGTCGCTTGTTCGACTTGATCCTACTTCCCGAACACACCCGCCTGCGTCTGCTTCTTCCAGAGGATCCGACATGTCGAAAGAATTTCTTGTATGCGTACTGTTGAGCACACTGAATGCGATCGCCACGACAGCCGCGGCCGCCCTGCCCGACTGCACTGCCGCACCGGAATACCATCAGTTGGATTTCTGGATCGGCGATTGGGATACGTTCGAGAGCGACACGCCGAGCGGCCCGTCGGAAGCGCGCACGCGTGTCGATGCCATCGCCGGAGGCTGCGCCATCCATGAACTGTACGAGCAGACCGACGGGCTCATCGGCGACAGCATCCTGAGCTACGATCCCGTCGGCAGGCATTGGCAGCAGACTTGGGTCACCAATCGCGGCTCGATCATGGTCATCGTCGGCGACTTCAAGGACGGCGCGCTGGTCCTGCAAGGCGAGGCGCATCTGAAAAATGGCACGACGGTCCTGCAACGCATCACCTGGCAGCATCACGAGCACGGTGTGCGTGAGTCGGCGGTCTTGTCGAAAGACCGCGGTCAAACGTGGCAACCCGCGTTCGACGTCGTGTTCCGCAGGCACCAGCAGCGGTAGATTCGAAACTCCTTCCGCCGAGCGCCGGACGGTCCGCGTTCTCTGGGACGCTTCGCGCGACGCCTCGGCGTCGCGGGACTGTCAGGTTTTACAGGTGGCGCTTTTTCCGCGCTGCGATCGCGCATTCATGCGCGTATTCTGCGCGGGCGCTTGTGCATTCCCGGGGAGGAGCGTCCATGATCGATCTCGCGATCCGCACGTTGCCATCGCGTCTGTGGCAGTTTCTCGGCGTTGCAGCGCTCGTCGCCACGCTTGGCGGATGCCATCCGATCAGGCCGGACAACCCGACGCAAGGGGAAAAGGAACCCGAGGATTTGATCGATCATTTCCTGTGCTACGCGATCGATTCCGAATTCAAGGGGCCCGAGGTCGTGCTGCTCGATCAGTTCAAACTGCCGAAGAAGAACCTTCGAGTCGGCAACCGGCGCCTGCTGTGCAATCCGGTGGACAAGAAGACCGACAAGCACGAGTCGCCGCGCAAGTTCAAGGAGACCCACCTCGTCTGCTACAAGATCCCTGAAGACGAAGTGCGCCGTCCGGTGACGATTACCAACCAGTTCAGGAAAGCGGCGGTGCCGTTGACCATCGAGAAGGCGCAGTTGCTTTGCCTGCCGAGCGGCAAGAGCAAGGACACGAGCAAGCGTCCAGATATCCCGACCAACATCGATCACTACAAGTGCTATGCGCCGGTGCTCGACAACTTGAAGACGACGAAGGTACCGCTCAAGCTCGAGGATCAGTTCGACAAGTACGAAGACCGCAAGGTCGCGCTGTCGCTGCTGTGCAACCCGGTCGACAAGACCGTGCTCGAGGATCCGAAAAAGGGCGAAGGTGCGCAACAAGCGCGCGCCGAGCGACCGCCTACCGAACCCGTGCTGATCAATGCCGGCGCCCACTTGGTCTGCTATCGCCTGAATATCCGGCCCGATGTAGCGCAGACCGTGCGCATCCGCAATCAATTCGAGGATAGCGTCGTGAAAACGCAATATCCGGAGTTGTTGTGCTTGCCTTCGGGGAAAAAGGAGTAGCGGCGAACCGGCAGCGTCGTTCGACCTGCGAACCCGACCCACGCCAGGGACGCGCGCGGAAATTCACCGCGCCCTCTCGTTCGGTTTTCGGCGCGCGGCGCGTTTTGTTTCAATGTCTGGGCGCGCGGGAGGGGCAACATGAATTTCGATGTCATGATCAATCGTGAAGATGCGCAAGGTCACGTGCTGCGCATCGACAAGGAGGATCTTGAGGCGTTCGTCGCAGCCGATCCCGAACTGAGCTGGGAGTCGTATACCAACAGCGTCGCGGAGAATGGATTGCGCGAGAGCAGCTTCAAGATCGCCTGGAACGGGGCTGCCTGCGTCGAGGGTGATGGCTACACGGTGTGGTGCGAGGAGGTTCCCGAAGCGCTGGCCGTCAAGCTGGTGCATCTCGCGAACGCCATTGGCGCAGTTCCGAAATACGGCTCAAGCCGGCTCGAGGTGCGCAAGGGGTTTTTCGGCAAAGAGAAGATCGTCGAAATCGAAAAGCCCTGAGCGACCGCGGTCGGGCGTTCTCATGCGGCGGACATCGCGGGCCGTGGTAGCGATCCGTTTACAGGAATTCGAGCCCCCGAGAATGGTCTTGGGTCCCACCGGCTCGTGGCAACGGTGCAACCCCGACCGGCTGACCGATCCGTTACAGCAGTCACACACTGACGGAGATCACACCGATGACCCGCGTCTCCTTGCTGCTGCTGACCGGCCTTCTTGCGTGCGGGTTCGACGTACCGGCGCAAACCATCGCGCCGGCGACACCACGCTCACGCCCTCCGCAGGTTTGGATAGACCCTGCACTCGGCAAGCTCGACGCGATCCAGCTGCAGGATCTGTCGATCGACATCCGCGTCGAAGGATTCATCGCAACGACTACGCTCGACATGACGTTCTTCAATCCGAACGCGCGCGTGCTGGAAGGCGAATTGGTGTTTCCTTTGGCCGAGGGTCAGAGCATCACCGGCTACGCGCTCGAGGTGGGCGGCAAGCTGCGCCAAGGCGTCGTGGTCGAAAAGGAAACCGCGCGCGTCGCGTTTGAATCGACCACGCGCCGCAACGTCGATCCCGGCCTGGCGGAAATGACACGCGGCAACGTGTTTCGCACACGCTTGTATCCGCTGCCGGCACGCGGCAGCAAGCGGGTCGCGATTTCGTTCGACCAACCGCTCCTCGATGCCGGCGCGGCGTATCGCTATGTGCTGCCGCTGCAGCTCACGCAGCGGATCGGTCATTTCAAGGTACACGCCGAGGCCATTCGCGCCGAGCACGCGCCGAAGTCCGCGCCGTCCGATGGCGCGCTGACGTTCGAGCACTCGCGCGACAGCTTCCTGGCCGACCTTGAACGCAACGATTTCCTGCCAGAGCGCGAATTCGCGTTCACGCTCGACAAGCCGAAGGACCCGGTGACGGCATTCGCGGTACAGGACGCTCTCGAGCCCGCCTGGCGCACGTTTGCCGCCCAGGTGCAATCGGCGGTACCGGCCGACGCGACGCGCGCCGCGCCCGTGCACCGCGTCGCGTTGTACTACGACGCCTCCGGTAGCGCACAGGCGCGCAATCGCGCGCGCGAACTGGACTTTCTCGGCGCCTGGCTCGCGCAACTCAAGGACGTCGATGTCGATCTGGTTGCGTTCCGCAACGATGCCGACCCGGTCGCGCATTTTCAGGTCCACGACGGTGACAGCGCGGCGCTGCGCAAGGCCATCGAAGCATTGCCGCTCGATGGCGGCACTTCCTACGGCGCGATCCAGCTCGACGCCGCCGCGCATGTCGACCTCGCACTCGTCATCGGCGATGGGCTGAGCAATTTCGCCGAACGCGTACCGCATCTGAGCTACTCTGACGGCAGCACGCCCCGCGTCGTGTTCGTGCACGCCGCGCAGAGTGTCGACAGCGGCAATCTCGCGCGCTGGGCACGCCGCTTTGGCGGCCGTGTGATCAACCTGCTCGATGGCGACAACGCCGCGGCGCTCGCGCAGGTCGCGGCGGCACCTTGGCTGTTGCAACGCGTGTCGGTAAGCAGGGGTGAATGTACGGATCTCGCGCCCGCTGCACCGGCGCCGGCGAGCGCGGTAACGAGCGTGTACGGCCGCTGCAAGGGTCCCGCGGAAATCGATCTGCAATTCGGCGGCAGCGCGGGCGTGATGGTGCAGCGTCATATCCGCATCGACGACGCGGCGCTGCTGCCGCCCGACCGCGGCGCGTTCGTGGCGCGCCTGTGGGCCGTGGCACGCATTGCGGATCTGGAAAACGCCGACGCTGCCGATGTGGCGGCAATCACCGCGCTCGGCAAGCGTTACGGTGTCGTGACCGCGAACACGTCGATGCTGGTGCTCGATCGCGTCGAAGACTACGTACGCTACAAAGTCGAGCCGCGCGAGCCGGAATTGCTCGCGCAGTATCAAGCGATGATCGCAACGCAAGGCAAGACGCGCACGCTCGCCAGCAAGTGCTGACGCAAGTGCTCGGCTGGTGGACCGATTTCAAGCAATGGCACGAGACGCGCCATCCGTGGCTGGAGACCGTGCTCGCACCGGCAGCCGAAGCCGAAATTGCGCGCTGGCGCGGCGTAAGCGGCGACAAGGACGGCGACGCGCATGCGCGCAGCGCGCAGCGCATCGCCAAGCACGCGCAGGAATTGCAGCAACGCTGGCTGCGCGAAGGCGCAGACGACAAACAACGCGCAACGTGGGAGCATGAAGCCAGCGCCTTGATGCTGGAGCTGGATGCGTTGCGGCAGCAGCGCCTGGTGCTGGCGCCGAATTCCGACACGATCAGGCCCGAAGCACAACTCGCGGCCGCAGGCGGGCGCGAAGGCCAAGCGCCTGGGACGGTTCGCATGGAACGGATGCAGGCTCCACGCGCCGTCTCCGAATCAACGACGGCCACACCGCCCCGCCCCGCACCGGCGCCACCGGCGTCGATCGCGCCGAGAGAGCCGCCGGCGCCGCAGGCGGAACGCGAACAGGCGTTGGATTCCATCGTCGTGACCGGCAGCAATATTCGTCGCGTCGATATCGAGGCGGCGTCACCGGCGGCGAAGATCGCCGACAAGCAACTCGCCGACGGCAACGCGCCGCTGCAGCAAACGCACGCCAACATCCAGCTGCAGGAATGGGATGCGAACACGCCGTATCTCGCGCTGCTGCGCGAAGCCAAGGAGCCGTACGCCGCGTATCTCGCCGCGCGCGAGCGCTTCGCTGCGTCGCCTGCGTTTTTCCTCGACAGCGCCGACTATTTCCGCAAGGAAGGCAAGAACTCACGCCTGGCGCTGCGCGTGCTGTCGAATCTGGCGGAAATCGATGTCGAAAGCGCACCGCTGTTGCGCGTGCTCGCTTATCGTCTGGAACAATGGGACCGTTTCGAACTGGCCGTGCCGTTGTTCGACGACGCAATGAAACTACGCGGCGAAGAACCGCAAAGCTACCGCGACCTTGCACTGGCGTTGGCGCGCCAACCGCAAGCCGACTATGCGCGCGCAGCCACGCTGCTGTGGCGCGTGGTGAGCAGCGAGTGGGATGCGCGCTTCCCGGAAGTGCAGCTGATCGCGCTGCACGAACTCAACGATGTGCTGGCACGCGCGCCGGCAAGCGAACGCGCGCGATTGACGGTGCAGTTTGTCGAACAAGGCGGCGATGAGCGCCTGTTCGCCGCAGTACCCGTCGATCTGCGCGTGGTGCTGACCTGGGACGCCGACAACACGGACATCGATTTGTGGGTCATCGACCCGAGCGGTGAGGTCGCGATCTATAGCCAGCCACGCACGAAGACTGGCGGACGCATGAGCCGCGACTTCACCGGCGGCTACGGACCCGAGGTGTTCACGATCCGCCGTCCCCTGCCGGGAACCTACGTGGTCAAGGCGAACTTCTACGGCAGCCGTCAGCAGAAGGTCACCGGCGACGTGACGGTGCAGGCCGAATTCTTCACCCATTTCGACAGCGCCGAAAACCAGCGCCAGGCGACGACGCGACGACTCGCCAATCGCCAGGACCTGATCGAAGTCGGCCGCTTCACCGTGACCGGGAATTGAGGGGCGGCAAATCGGGCACGTTCATCGGGTTCCGATGAGATGAACTTGCCCCTTTTCGCTTTCGAGCTGCTTGCGCGGTGCGATCACCGACTACCCGCCAAACGCATCGGCGAAGATCTCATCGACCGCCGCAGGCTCGATGTAGCGCCACACGATGCCGTGGTCGTGATCGCCCATCAGGATCACATAGTTTCCGGTCGCCGCCGCGTAGCCCACCGCAGTGCCGTACGGATTGGCGCCGTTGGCGACGGTCGGTGGGCTGTAGCTGCGGTCCCAGTTCGTGTCGTCGTCGAGGCGGGCGCGTGCCTGCGTCGTCTCCACGAACGAGTTGCCGTATACAAATCTACTTGTAGCGACGATGTTCGAAGTATTCACGCCGTTGAAGGTGCCTGGCCAGTTGCCGGAAACCAGCGGCAGCCAGGTCGCGCCGTCGTCGATCGATTTCGCGATCGTGGTCCAGCCCGGCGCATACCACGCGCCGGCACTCGTGCGCCATGCCTGGAAACTTCCGTGCACGTGTTCGACGTCGCTGACCTTCGACCAGGCCGCGGTGCTGATCGTGCCGTCGCGGAATTTCTGCGCCGCCGTGCCGCCGACGCGGCCGGCGGTCGTAGTGCGCCAGATGCCGCTGTCGCCGTTGTTGCTTTGCGCGATCACGCACCAGGTCGTGCCGCTGATCGGCATGACGTAGTGCGATGTGCCGATGCCGGCGGGCGGTTGATGGATGACCCATGTCGTTCCGCCATCCCACGACTCGCCGAAGCCGCCGTCCGCATTGTTCTTGAAACCGTAGTGGTACGTCGCCAACACGTGATTCGGCGGATCGTCGGGCAGAACCTGCACGTGATACAGATCGGTCAGCGTGGGACCGAACGGGTTGTAGGGACCGAACGCAGTGTCCGCGCCGCTGAGCCGTGTCCATGTCGCCGCGCCATCCGTCGACTTCCACGCACCGACCGAACCGTAGCCCGCCGGTGAATACAGCGTCGGCAGCGTCGCGGGATTGCGGTTCGGATTCGGATCGATGCTGAAGCCCCACGGATTGCCGTTCATGTCGGTATCGTTGCGCAGCTGCCAGCTGTCGCCGAAGTCCGTCGTGCGCAGCCATTTGATCTTGCGTCCATCGTTGTTGCCGGCCGCGAGATAAAACGTTCCGGGATTGACCGGATCGGCCATGATGCTCTGGATATAGTCTCCAACGGCGCTTGCGTCGCCACCGTTCAACTGTGCAATCGTGAGCGGTTCCCACACGCCAACCGTGCCGGACGGACTAACTGCGGCCGCGTATGTCGCCGCGACAGCGGAAGCGAACGCCAACAGAACGTGTGCGAAAGGGATAACACATCGCATGGCACGAGCTACCGTCTCGGTCGGAGTCGGCAATGTGCGCCTGGCGACGCGCGATATCCATGATCGGCTCCGCATTTCTTCGCGCTTCGCGGAACCCCACCGGCAGGAAGTGAGCTACTTCACGGTCGACGCCGGGGGTTTGTTGGTGGAGCGTCCGTCGATCAAGACTATATTCTTGGCCTTGTCGATTTTCAGCTTCTGCAAGATATCCTTCACTCGCGACCATTCGCCATCGGTGAAAATAGAGAATCACGGTGATTGATGACGACGTGTCGTTTGCCTTCTCGTAGGTCTGAACTTGATTCTGCAGGTTCGATTTCAGCTTTGTGTTCCGCGCGAGTTTGAACTCCACCAGCGTCTTGTCGGCGTCGCCCTCCGAGATCTTGTAGTCCACCGACCCCCTGCCGCTGTTGACTTCACGATTGACGTCCATCCGCGATGCGAACCAGGTCAGACGATAGAGGAGTTGAAGATGAGCCTCCTGAGTGATCGGCTTGCCGTTGACAAAGAAGATTCGCCATCCATCCTTATGCTCGATGACGTCCTTCAAGAAGGTCACCCGTTGCATGCTCTCGGTGAACGAGTTTCCGCCCGTGTAGAAGACCGTTCCTTCCAACATTATCCTGCGACGATTCAGCAGAAGCTCGAGACCAGCATCTCGTCGCGGCCATCCTGAGAGTTATGCGAGAATCGAGGAACACTTCGGTACGGCGATCACGATATTCGAAGGCCGGCAATTGGATACGCAGCGGGGCTTTGATGAGCGCACCAGAACACAATCAAGCCGCGCCGAATCTAGATCTGACCCAGCTGTTGCACCGATGGCGCAACGGCGACGGTTTCGTTTTTTCAACCCTGATCGAACGGGCCTATCCGGCTTTGAAGCGCATCGCCGCGCGCCGTGTCGGCGGCCAGGACGGCGCATCCACGCTGGCGCCGACCGAACTGGTGCACGAGGCCGTGCTGGGGATGATGCAGGCGCCGATGGATTTCGCCAACCGCGCGCACTTTTTTGCCACGATGTCGCTCGCGATGCGCTCGATTCTGATCGATCATGCCCGTGCACGCGCCGCGGACAAGCGCGGTGGCAACGGCGTGCAGGTCAGCCTCTCTCGTGTCGACATGGCAAATGAGGGAGGATTGGCGGTCGACCTGCTCGCACTGGAACAGGCGCTGCTGCAGCTCGAGGCTCTCGATCGGCGTTGCGGACAAGTCATGCACCTGACCTATTTCGGCGGGCTCGAGCAGGAAGAGATCGCCGTCGTGCTGGATATATCCGTCCCGACGGTGAAACGCGATTTGCGCTTCGCGCGGTCCTGGCTGCTCAAGGCAATCGGCGATGGACGCTGACCGCTATGCGCGGCTGCGCAGCCTCTACGAGTTGGTGGTGGACATGGAGCCCACGGCGCGTGCCGCGGCGCTGGCGCAACACGGTGCCGACGCGGAACTGACGGCCGAGGCGCTTGCCTTGTGCGCAGCAGACGACAGCGACCGCACGGGTGCATTGACCGAATTGCGCGACGGTCTGCTCGATATCGAGATCGAACCTCTGCCGGCCGTCGGCGAAGTCTTCGGCGCCTGGCGCATCGTGGGGGAAATCGGCCATGGTGGCATGGGCCGCGTGTATCGCGTGGAGCGCAGTGACGGCAGCTACGAGCAGACTGCTGCGCTGAAATTCATCAAAGGCCTCCCCGGTACGACAGCGGTAGCGGGTTTCACGCGCGAACGGCAGCTTCTGGCGGGCCTCGTCCATCCCAACATCGCGCGATTGCTCGATGGCGGCACGAGTTCCGGACGCCCGTACCTTGTAATGGAATATTTCGTCGGCTTGCCCATCGACGCGTACTGCCGCGAACAACGGCTACGCCGGAGCGCGATCCTCGAGGTGTTCGTCAAGGCATGCGCGGCGGTGAGTTACGCGCACCGGCAACTGATCGTACATTGCGACCTCAAGCCGTCGAATATCCTCGTCAGCGCGCAAGGTCAGCCGATGCTGCTCGACTTCGGCATCGCGCAATTGGTGGAGCGCTCCGCCACCGATGCTGATGCGGCGGCATCCGAAGGCACCTCGGCCTATACGCCAGGCTATGCCAGTCCGGAGCAGCGCCGCGGCGAGCGCATCGGCGTGGCCAGCGACATCTACAGCCTGGGCGTGGTGCTGCGGGTTCTGCTCGAGGCGGCAGGCGAGGAACCGGGGTTGGAACTTGCCGCAATTGTCGCCTTGGCGACGCGCGAAGAAGCGGCTGCTCGTTATACGTCTGTCGATGCGCTCTGCGACGACATTGAGCGTCTGCGCACGCATCGGCCGGTGCGCGCGCTGCCCGCCACCGTGGCGTACAGAAGTTCACGTTTCATGCGGCGCAATTGGATTGCACTGTCGATCACGGCCGGGATCGTACTGTTGTCGGCACTGTTCACATGGAAAGTCATCGACGAAAGCCGCCGTGCGCAGGCAGCGGAGCAAGCAGCTCTCGTGGAGCGCGACCGCGCCCGGCAGGCGGAAAGCGAAGCACGCGCTTCCGAAAACTCCGCGCGCGAAACGAGTCATTTCCTGATTTCGGTATTCGAAGGCGCTAATCCCGATGCCGGCAGTGGCAACGTCTCGATCGCCACCTTGCTCGATCAAGCCTTGCAACGGGTCGAACACGACCTTGCCGACCAGCCGGCGACGCAGGCGCAAATGTCGGCCGCGCTGGCCGAAGTCCTCTTCCTTATCGGGCAACACCAGCGCGGGCGTGCACTCTATGCCAAGGCCATTGCGCTGGAACGTACGCAGAACCGGCCATTGGTGCTGGCAGAGATGCTGATCGACAATGCTGGCACCTACCTGAAATACACCGCCGGCGGCGCCACACCGAACGAGGACGTGCGCGAGGCGTTGCGTCTGCTGGAAAGCAACTCCAAGGTCGACTCGCCCGTGCAGATGGATCTCATCCGGACGGCGGCTGGTGTGCTCGGCGATTCCGATCCGACAGAAGCCACGCCGTTGTTCGAGAAAAGCCTCGTCTTGATGCGCAAGCTCAAGCCCGGCAGCCTGGATTTATCCGAACTGCTTGCCAGCTACGGTTGGAACGAGCGCCGCCGCGGCAACTACGAACATGCCATCACTTTGATGCAGGAGGCCAACGCGTTGCAGCTTCGCCTGCTCGGCGAGTCGCACGAGAAGTATGCGCGCGAGCTCGAGTCGATCGCCAACACGATGAGTCTGGCGCGCCGCTTCGACGAAGCCGGACCGCTGTTCCAGCGCGCACTGGAATTGAATCGTCGACATGGCCGCATGGACGGCAAGAGTGGCGCCTGGTCATTGGCACAATACGCCACCTTCCTGGTCAACGACGGGCGCGCGAAGGAAGCGCTGCCGCTGTACGATGAAATTTTCGCGATTGCCGCGCGCAAACTGGCCGCGGATGACGGTTCGGTTCTGGTATGGCAATATAATTTTGCCGGCGTCGTCGCGGAGACCGGCGACCTTGACCGTGCCGCGAAACTCATTCGCGAGGTCGTGCAAAAGGCACAGCGCCAATGGGGAGCAGACAACGCCGGCACGGCAACCACGCTGCTGAAGCAAGGTAGCATTCTCGGTTGGCGCGATTGCGACGCCGAAGGTGGCGCCGCGCTGGATCGTGCGCTGGCCATCTATGCGGCCAAACGTCCGCAGGACGAAGACGATCTGTATGCGGCGAAGCTGCAGCGAACGCGGTGGCTGACATCCTGCAAGCGCTATGACGAAGCGCAAGCGCAGCTTGCCGAGGTTACCCCGCACGCTGCGGCGCTCAAGCCGATGACTGCGTTGCAACTGGCGCAGTCACAGGCGCTGTTGCGCCTGCGGCGCGACGGCGATGCGGCGGCACTCGCCGCAATGCAGGATGCCGAGACCCGCGCCGCCGTGGTCTTCGCGCCGGCGGATGCGCGCATCGCACTGGCCAAATTGCCGCGCGCGGAATGGCTGCACGCGCACGGTCGCAACGACGAGGCGGCGAAACTGGGCGCCGCGATCCTCGCCGGCATCGAAGGCAAGCTCGTGCCGGATTCACCCCTGCTCACACGCATAGGCGCCTTGCGCGAGACGCATTAGGTCCTGCCGACGCTGACTGGCCCGCCGGGGCCCCTCATCAATTTCAAAGAAGATGATCCCTGCGTGCCCCGTATTGCGAATACGGGGTAACGCTGCTACTTGCTCGACAGGGGAAGATCATGCTTTACCAGAATGCCGTCCGGCGGCTTCGCGGCGTGCCGCGCCCTCCCAAACCGGCTTCGCGCGCAAGCACGGTGTCTTTCCGCTCGCCGGCGGCGCTACGCGTCGGGCTGTTGGCCGCACTCGCCTGGGCACCCGTGTCCACGGCGTTCGCGGCGATGTGCGACACACCGTCCGCCGACTGCGAGCTGCTTTCCGACCGCACATACACGGCCCCCAACACCTACGACTACACGTTTTGGAACGCGATCGATGTCGGGGCCGTCGGTAGCACGCCGACCGTCACGCTCACGCAGAATGGTGGCACCGTCATCGGAAAAGCCTTGTCGCTGGAGAACAACGGCTACTACAACATGAACGGTGGCACGGCGAATATTTCCGGCGACTACATCGTTACGGTCTACAGCTCAGGCGCGGTCACCTCGGCGGCAACGCAGACCGGCGGCACGGTGAACGTGGGCGGCAACCTGCGCTTCTCGCTCTACAGCGGCAACACCGGCACTTACACGCTCAACGGCGGCAATCTCAACGTCGGCGGCCGGGCGATGCTGGTCGGTGACGGCACGACCAGCGCCAATGCGGGTCTCTATCTCAATGGCGGCGTACTGACCACGAATGAAGTCGCGCGCCAAGGCAACGGTTTCAGCGGCGGCAACCAGGACATCCAGACGCGCGGCGAGCTGCGCTTCAACGGCGGCACGCTGCGCGCCAACACGGCGGACAATCCGAACTGGATCAATTTCTCGAACGGCTTTAGCTATCTCAACAACGTCACCATCCTGGCAATCGACAACGGTGGCGCGATCTTCGACACGAATGGCCACAACATGGGCATCGGCAACAACCTGGGTGGCGCGGGCGGCGTGACCAAGCGCGGCGCCGGCACGCTGACGTTGAGCGGCGTCAACTCCTATGGCGGCGGCACCGCGATCGAAGCCGGCACGCTCGAAGTGAGCGCGTCGGGCAATCTCGGTGCGACCAACAACAGCTTCGGACTTTACGGCGGCACATTGCGCGTCACGGGAACCGGATTCACCGGACTGGATTCGCGCGACGTCAATTCGGCCTACTTCACCGGCGCGATCGATATCGTCGACGCCGGCAACACCTTCACCGTGCCGCAATGGGTGGGCAACGGCAACCTCACGGCGTTCACGAAGCTCGGCGCCGGCACGCTGGTCCTCAGCGGGCTGGACAGCTGGAGGGGCGGCACCATCGTCAACGCCGGCACCTTGCGTCTGGCGGGCGCGACGAATGGCACTGGTACGATCCGCGGTGCGCTCGTGATCAACAACGCGACGGTCGATCTCGTCACCACCGATGCGCTGGGTTATGGCGAGGGCGTGAAAGTCGATTCGATCGCGATCAATGCCGGCACGCTCGTCAACAGCGCGCCCGGCGCGAACGGCAACAACGGTTGGGGCATCGCCTATACGTTGAACGGCTCGACGATGCGTTCCAACGGTGGCACCGCCGATCCGGCGGCGCCGTCCAAATTCGCGTTCGGTGGACCGGCAGGCGCCAACACCCAGGTCAACGCCACCGGCACCGCCGCATCGACGATTTCCGGACACATCGATCTGCGCGGCGACAACGGCAACAGCAACGTGAACTTCACGGTCGACAACGGCGCGACGTTGAATATCCCGGCGAGCTTTTCATCCCATCTCGGCCCTGCAGACGCTGCGGTCGGATTCACCAAACTCGGCGGCGGCTTGATGTCGCTGCAGGCGACGAATACGCACAGCGGCGACACGGTGTTGTCGCTGGGGACGCTCGCGATCGCCGACGCCAACGCGCTCGCGGCCAGCACGCTGGTGCTCAACGCCGGTATGCTCTCGTTCCCCACAATCACGAATGCGACATTCGGCGGATTGAGTGGCGCGCAGGGCCTCGCGCTGCAGACTCCGGGCAATGCGGCGGTAGCGCTCAGCGTCGGCGCCAACAATGCCGACACCACTTATTCCGGTGTGCTGACCGGCGGCGGTTCGCTGACCAAGATCGGCATGGGTACATTGACGCTGACCGGGAACAACAACTACAGCGGCGCGACGACAGTCAATGCAGGCACGCTGCGCGTCAACAACGTGAGCGGCACCGGCGCGGTGACTGTCGCCTCGGGCGGGACGCTTGCCGGAAACGGCCGCGCCGCCGGCGCATCGACCGTGCAGAGTGGCGGCGATCTTGCGCCCGGCAATTCGGTGGGCACACTGACGTTTTCCAATGGTCTGACTTTGAACAGCGGCGCGCTGCTCGATCTGGATTTGGGCACGAGCAGCGATCTGGTGCGCGTCAGCGGCGGCACGTTCTCCGCGACATCTGGTGTCGTGCTCACCCTGTCTGATTCGGGCGGCTTCGGCGCCGGCAGCTACACCTTGATCGACTTCACTGGCGCCGCGCCCATCGGGGTCGCCGCGGCGAACTTCACGATCGCCAATAGCTTGCCGCTCTACCACTACACGCTGAGCGTGCAGGGCACGAAGTTGATGCTGTCGGTGGCGCTCGCACCGCCGATGGTTACCGCTGTGAGCGTGCCCGCCGATGGCGTCTACAATGTCGGCAGGTTGCTCGACTTCAATGTGCAATTCGACAAGGCAATGACCGTGACAGGCACGCCGCGTCTGCCGGTCGTGCTGAATTCCGGCACGGTCTACGCGAACTACGTCTCCGGCAGCGGCACAGCGAATCTGCTGTTCCGCGCCACTGTGGTGGCAGGCAACAGCGACAACGACGGAATCGCAATCGCTACTGCGGTCGATGCCAACGGCGGCACGCTGCGCGACGCGAACGGCACTGATGCAGACCCCACCCTGCACAACGTGCCGTCGACTACCGGCGTCACCGTCGACGGCATTGCGCCGACCGCGACGTCGATCCACCTGATCGGATCGCCGCCACCGACGAGCACGAACATCTCGTACACGGTGACGTTCTCCGAGGCAGTCAGCGGTGTCGATGCGACCGATTTCAAGGTTGAAACGATCGACGGCAGCGCCGCCGGCCGCCTCGGCACGGTCAGCGGCAGCGGCAGCAGCTACACCGTCGCTGTCAATGGCGTCGGCGGTGTCGGCCATCTGTTCCTCACGCTCAACGGTTCGGGCACCGGCATTGCCGACCTCGCCGGCAATGCGATCTCCGGCGGATTCCGCTCGGGCGACGCGTTCGAGGCGAATCTGCAGCGGCGCTGCTACGTCGACAAGTTGGCGACTGGCGCGAACAACGCAACGAGTTGGGCGGATGCGTACAACGATCTGCAATCGGCCGTGCAGGACACCGGTTGCATCGAAATCTGGACCGCGAAAGGAGTATACAAACCCGGCGTCGCGAAGACCGACAGCTTCCGTCCGCGCGCCGGCGTGAAACTGTACGGCGGTTTCGCGGGCTCTGAAACGGATCTCGCGCAACGCAGTGCCGACGTGATCGCCGCCAATCCGACGGTGTTGTCGGGTGACATCGACAACAATGACATCACCGACGCCGCCGGCGTAGTGCTGGATGCGGCGCAAATCACCGGCACCAACAGCGTCAACGTGATCCTCATGAACAATGCGCCGGCAGCAGGCTACGAGGCCGACACCGCCATCGACGGCTTTATCGTCACCGCAGGAGACGCCGGCAGCGGCGCAAACGGCGGAGGTTTGAGGTGCGATGCCTCGCTGGCGATGCTGAACTGCAACTTCACCCTCAACAATCTGGTTTTCAGCGGCAATCGCGGTGGCGGTGGCGGCGCATTGAGCTTGTCCAGCAGCGCCGGTACGGCAAATGCGGTCGTGTCCAAAGCCCTGTTCCGCGGCAATCGCGCGATCGGTGCGGGCGCATCCGGCGGTGCGGTGTTCTTGTCCGCCTCGACGGCCTCCGGTCGCGTGAGTCCGGCATTCTCCAACGTCGTATTCAGCGGCAACAACTCGTTGAACTGGAGCGGTGCGATAGATCTCAACGTCAACCAGGGTACGGTGACGCCGACATTCGACAACGCGACTTTCAGCGCAAATACCAGCAACGCGCAGCGCGGCGGTGCCGTCGCCAGCCAGGCGTTCGGCGGTGGTACGGCAAGTGCAACGCTGCGCAACACGATCCTGTGGGATGGCAGCGATCCCGAGATCGTCCTCGACGGCAGCGGCGCGGCCATGCTCGACCACGTCATCGTGCAAGGCGGCTGTCCTAACGGAACCACCTGTACGAACCCGATCGCCGGCGACCCGCAACTCGGTGCGCTCGGCAACCACGGTGGTGCGGTTGCGTCGCTCCCGCTCGGTACTGGCAGCGTAGCGATCGACAGCGGAACCTGCGTGCTCGCCAATGACATCCGCGGCATCGCGCGGCCGCAGGGTGCCGGTTGCGATGTCGGCGCGGTCGAAGCCCGGCTGCACACGTTGCGCATCACCGTCGTTGGCGGTGGCAGTGTTTCCGCTGGCGCCTCGCCCCTGCCCGTCAGTGGCACCATCGCGAATTGCGTTGACGCTTGCACCGCAACGTACGACGGAGAAACACAACCGACGGTCACGCTCACTGCAACACCGAACGCGCAGCAGACGTTCTCTGCATGGAGCGGCGATTGCAGCGGCTCGGACCCCGCCATCGCGCTCGCGATGACGGCACCAAAAAATTGCACGGCCACGTTTGTGCAAAACACCACACAGACCATGCTGACGCTCAGCAGCGGTGCCAACCCCAGCGTGTACGGCACGCCCTTGACCTTCACTGCGACCGTGATCGCGACGCCGCCTGCACTGGCGGCACCGACCGGCAGCGTGAGTTTCCATGACGGCGCCGCGCTGCTCGATACGATAGCGTTGGCCGACGACGGCACGGCGACGCTTGCCACGAGTGCGTTCAATGCCGGCGCGCATTCGATCACCGCGCAGTACAACGGCGACGTGAACTACGCTGCCGCCTCGCAAGCGCCATCCGCCGCTTTGGACCAGAGCGTCACACCGGCAACGCCGTCGGTCGTCTGGAACGCTCCGGACACGATCGTCTACGGCACGGCACTGAGCGCCGCGCAATTGAACGCGACCGCAAACTGGAACGGCACGCCAGTCGCAGGCAGTTTCGTATACGCGCCACTCGCCGGCACCGTGCTCGGCGCCGGCGCAGGCCAGACTCTCACGGTGAGCTTCACGCCGGGCGATACCACGAACTACACCACTGCCACGGCAAACGTATCGATCGACGTGCAGAGGGCAGACCAGGCAACACTCACCGTCGCGGCAACTCCTTCGGCGATCGCATACGGCGCGAGCAGTGCGTTGTCGATCACCGGCGGTTCCGGCACGGGCGCGACCAGCTATCAGATGGCCGGCAGCAACTGCATCCTCAACGGCAATGCGTTGACCGGTACCAGCGTAGGTTCGTGCTCAGTCACGGCGCTCAAGGATGCCGATGCGAACTACAACGCCGTCGCGTCGCAAGCCGTCACCGTCACGATCGTGCCTGCGACGCTCACGATCACGCCGGGCGCAAACCAGTCCAAAGTGTACGGCGCGAATGATCCTGTGTTCACCTACTCGGTCAGCGGTCTTGTCGGTAGCGACGCTGTGGGCGGCAGCCTCGCGCGTGCCGCGGGCGAAAACGCGGGCAGCTACGCCTATGTGATCGGCACGGTGGCGGCGAACGATCCGAGCAACTACGCGGTGACGCTGATGCCGGACAGTTTCACCATCAGGCGCGCCCCCACGACGATGACCCTCTCGAGCGCGTGCATGCTCACATTCGTCGAGTCGCAGCCGTTCACGTTCGACGCTGCAGTGAGCGGCGTCAACGGCACGAGTGGAAACGTGACATTCGCCAATGGCAGCGGCTCAACACTATGCAGCAACGTCGCGCTATCCGGCGGCGTGGCTGCGTGCACCAGCAACGCGCTGAGCGCAAATGGTGGGACGACGACGATCTATCACCTCGGCGCCAGCTACGGTGGCGACGGCAACCACCAGGCGAGCAGCACCTCTGCGCCGTTGACAGTGACGGTACTGAGTGCAGCCGACGTGATCTTCCGCAGCGGCTTCGAAGCCGATTCACTGTTCTGCCCGATCGAGTGAGGAAGCGGCCGGAGTTCGTCGTCCTCGGTGCGCAGCGAACGCTGCGCCGCACAACTGTCGACCGAACCAAGCCGTTCTCGTCAGCAGGCCGAACCCTTCGAATGTCCGCTTCCGACCCAAAGCGGGCATCACGGACGTCCCAATTGAGCCAAAGTGCGGGCGCCTCAGCGCCGTCCGCTTCCGGCCCACCGAGGGTAGCTGTCGAGTGGCTTGAGCAACGCATCTTCATCGTCATCGACCTCGCCCTTGGGGATGCCAGCGCGCGGCAAGGCATCCAACTCGTCCTGATCCGTGCAGTGCAGCAAGGTCAGGGTCTGGTCGTACTCGGGGATGAAATCGCTCGATTCCCTCAGCTCCGCATCCTGCCGGCCTTCGAACCACATATCGCCGCTATAGGTGGCCAATCCGGATCGGTCGCTACCACCGCGCAGCGCAGCCGCGGCCGAGCCCGTGGGCAGCGGCGCGCCACTGGACACCCAGCCATGCGCGTTACGAAGCGCGGGGGACCGAACCATATGGCGCACCTTTCCGCCCTCGCTCAACACATAGCCGCAGGCCAGGCGGGAGTAGCGGCCAGGCGCGAGGCGGTGGCCTCGCGAGAGGCGAAGAACTTCACTCGTAAATCGTCGACCGCGTCGAAGTCAGGCGCCAAGCCGTGCGCTAGCGGCATGAAGAAAACGACCGGCAAGAGCAATTCGGCCGCGAACACGTCACAACACACCTCGTTGCGGGATCGCTTCGCGTAGCTTCAGTCGGGGCCATGGTTGTGCTCGGAAGGCAGGTCGAGGACCAAGTGGCCGATTTCGTGGCACACGGCAAAGCGCCGGCGGGTGGCGCGATCCAACTTCGTTGATCGTGATCAAAGGTCCGGCGCGCGTGATCATGGTGTACCCGGCTTCTCCAAGGTCGAGCACATCCAGCGAGACCTCGCCGGCGACCTTGGCCACGTACAAACCCAGGTCCACCGGGACCGCCGAGATCCCGGCGTCCTGGACGAATCGTCGCGCCTTTTGTTCGGCCTCGAACTCAGTCACTGACCGTCCATGATCCGCTTCGCTCGCCGGGCGCGCTCGATCAAGTCGGCGCGGAGGGACGAGCCGCCCCGCGATGCACCACCGTGGCGGCGATCGCCAGAATATCCGGCGTCGCCTCAGTGTCGGTAAGCGCATGCAGGGCCAAGGCAGGATCGATGGCGTTGCTCGCGCGCAGGAAACGCAGCACGGCGACCTGATGCGCCGTGAATCGAAGGCAAAGTGAAGCAGACCAACGGAGTGTTCTACTTCACGGCGCGAATCGACGGCGTTGTTTTGGCGCTGAGCAGCATGCGCAAGGACGGGAACTTCCGGCATTCTGCAGTGTACGAGTTCGTGGCCCTGCCGATGTCGCAAGTCTGACTCGAACCCGGGAGGTTTCCTTGGCCGCAACTCGCTGAACCTCTGTTTGCGCCTTCACCAGGAGAGTCCAATGCTTACCCTGAGACTTGATCGACGATTCATGCTGCTGTTCGCGCTGCCGAGTCTGTTCGCAAGCATCGCTGCGTACGGCGCCGAGGCGAATCCGCCCGATGCAGAACACACCCGCGACGAGATCGCCACGATGCTGACGACGTTTCTGACGCCGGCCGTCAACAACAGCAGCGCGGGCCACGAGCGCTTTTGGGCCGACGACCTGGTCTACACCAGTTCGGCTGGCAAGGTCATGAGCAAGGCGGACATTTTGAAGTCGTTCGCAGATGAGCCCAGGGCCCCTGCCGACGCGAAGCCAGGGCCGGTATTCACCGCCGAGGACATTCTCGTACGCCCCTACGGCAACACGGCGGCGCTGACATTCCGTCTGGTGGAACACGACCCCGACGGCAAGATCAGCTACTTCCGCAACAGCGGCACATTTCTCTTGCGCAACGGCAAGTGGCAGGCGATTACCTGGCAGGCGACGCGTGTGGCGGCGCAGGGCAAGTAGGTGCATCCATCGCGCGCTGGCGGTGAGAAATCCGTGAGTCGGCGCGATCATTGCTCGCCTCCTCGGAATGATCAGGCCGGTCGCCTTCAACATTGCGCAACCGGATTGCGGCGCGCTTCAGAATCCGGCCTGACAAGCCCGCATAGAATTGGCGACCTGCCCCGCCTGTCGCGGCGTCGCATTGAAGTACTGCTCATACATCGCCTGTGCCTGCGCGTCGGCGCCCTGGACTTGTTCCGGCGTCAACTGACTCGACAATGTCGACAGTGCGTTCGCCGAACGGCTCGATGGCGGCGTGCCCGCGGGTTGTCCGAGACTCATCAGCTTCGTATACGTATACGCCTGCAGGGTGTCGGTTCCGGTCACCTGGTTGAGCATGTTGTTGCTGCGCGGGTTGCCGGCGTTGGCCGCGGCGAGCAGGCCGACCATCGGCCAATCGCCCTGTTGTACGGCGGCGTTCGCGAGCGGCAGCGCGGAGTTCTTGTAGTCGCTGATCCAGCCGGGGTTGCTGAGCACGTCTGGCCAGGCGTTGAGATTGGCGCCGACATAACAGTCCGCCGCCTGCAGGTCGCCGAGCTGTGCGGCCGCGAGCGTCGCCGGCACCAGCGCGGCGATCTGGTTCGGGGTGATGCCGGCGCACATCGCCGCAGTGCTCTGTTGAAACTCGAGGCCGCGCTGCACGCGATCCAACTGGCGGTCGCTGCGTTCGATTTCGTCGGGCGAAGACGGCAGCTCGCCACTGAGCATGCGGTTCGCCATCGCCGGCAGGAACTGGCCGAGGCGCTGCGCAGCCACACAATGTTGAAGATCGGAAAACAGACGCGACGCCGCAGCCGCGTCGCCTGCGTCGGCACGCGCCTTGAGGTCGTCGAAGATCTGCGTGAGCGGCGCGCCCGGAGGCGGCAGCGCGGCGGCGCTGCCGTTCGACGCCGCGCTGTTCGGCATCTTGCGTGGCGTTGGCGCAGCGCGCGTGGGACTCGATGCGCTTGCGCCGACGTCCGCGCGGTCGGCCGATGTCGCCTTCACCGCGCCGGCTTTCATCGCTGCGACCGCCGCATCGCCATGCGCTTCCTGCAATCCCGTCTTGCGCCCGCTGTAGTAACCGACACCCGCGACGAGGAGCGCGGCCACTGCGCCGACAACGAATAGCGAAGTGCGTTGCACGAGAAACCCCTTGAGCCAGATACGTGCGCGATTCTGCCGCTACGCGCCCACGCTGTCACAGCCGCGGAAGTAAAGAAATGCAATCGAGTGCGAAGCCATCGTCCTGTAGCAAACCCGGAACGGGTTCCACAAACCGCTTGCGTCAGGATCGAGGTCGCGCGTCGGCGCACATCGCCACGGCGCCAGTGAGGGAAGCAAACGCGGACCGGGCACCTTCGACAATGTCCCGCGACCGGAGCGGGTTCAACTGGTCGATGCCGAATACAATGGCGATTGGCAACTGCCGGCGCTTGGCTCGATCACTGCGCCCGCTGCCGTTTTGATCCGACCCGACGGACATGTCGCCTGGGTGGGAGACGGATCGCAGCATGGACTTGCGGAGGCGCTGACTGCCTGGTTCGGATCGCAGCACGCGCCGAAGCGCACGAATCAACACACACCGACGGTGGCGGCGTCGTAGGATGGGCGTTGGCGCACCGTCGTCTGGATTTCGATGGCGGGCACAACCTCATGATCCTCGGAATGAAGTTTCAGCGCGCCCTGCCCCATCTATCCACTGCACAACAGCGAAGCACACGGACATCAACAGGAGTCGAACATGACCGCGAAGATCCAACCCTGCCTGTGGTTCAACATGAATGCCGAAGAAGCGGCGAAGTTCTACGCCGCCACGTTTCCGAACACGCGCATCGAGGCAACGCATCGCGCCCCGGGAGACTATCCGGCAGGCAAGCAAGGCAACGTGCTTACCGTCGAGATGACCATTCTGGGCATGCCGTTTCTGCTGCTCAACGGTGGCCCGCAATTCACTTTCGACGAAGCGATCAGCTTCCAGGTCTCGACCGAGGATCAGGCCGAGACCGACCGCTACTGGAATGCCATCGTCGGTGCCGGCGGCGCGGAGAGCGCTTGCGGCTGGTGCAAGGATCGCTTCGGATTGTCCTGGCAGATCACGCCCAAGCGTCTCATGCAACTGATGGCCGCGGGTGGCGACACCGCGCGTCGCGCGTTCTCGGCGATGATGCAGATGCGCAAGATCGACATCGCCGCGCTCGATCGCGCAGTTGCCGACGCAGCGAAGTAAGGCGCAAGGGTTTTCTGCTGCTCGCAACACCCCACCAGGGAAGGGTCGCTGACGCCTGCTATCGTCCCCGTTCGTCGCAAAGCTGGAAACAAACCGGCGAACGGGGACCGCACGACTCTGCGACGATTCGGATGCGCAGGAAGCCACACGGACTCCGCCGTATCCAGTGTGCTCTCACCCGTTCATTCGGCCGTACGCAACGAACGCCATGAGCAGACCGAGCACCGCACTCATCACGATCGACATCGTCTCGCGGTACTTCACGTGCACTGCGATGAAAACGAGACTCTCGATCGCCAAGACTGTCGCGGCGACTGCCGTGAGCTGCGGATGCCACTGCAAGGCACCCGGCACGATCAACCCGATCGTGCAGAGCAGCTCGAGAATACCGAGCGCCGCCCACGCTTGCCGTGGCAGCGCACCGAACGAGGGAACGTCCTGACTTACCTTGTCGAACAGGAAGACCTTCATGACGCCCGACGCTGCGTACAGCAGCGCAGCAAGAACTTGCAGCACCCACAACAGAATGTTCATCGTCTCCCGGGCCGCTATTCGTGATCGTGCTGCTGGTCAATTTCAACAGCCTATTTGAGGTAGTGCGAATTGGTCTCGAACTTCTCGAGCTTTTCGCTCCGAAACGTAAAGCGAAGCTCGAGCACAGCAGGATGAGCCGGCATTCCGCCCTTCGAATTCGGGTCATTGGCCATGCAATCCACTACCGGTGGGGTAACAGATGTATGGAAACATTCGAGCGTCATGCCGTAGCGGGCGATCAGAGCGTCGACCGTAGTTTTTGAACTTCCCGGCGGAGTTTCACGGGCGACGACATCTTCCCAGAATTTGGCGCGCTCCTTCAGGTTGCCGCGATTGAACATGCCATCGAACAGTCCCACGGAGTTCAAGAGCAGCACGGCACCCAGCAGCAGGACCAAATACGCAATTGCCTTTGCCACGCGCAATCTCCATCGTCGAATCGTGCGAACCGAAGAAACTATACCATCGGCGCAAGAAACGACTAGCGAATGCACGCTGTTCCGACGGGTGTCTGCGTGTCGCAGGCCACCAGGTTCTTCAGCTGGTCGATGTAGAACCGCGGCCGTTCGCTGCACCAGACGGTGGATCGCTTTCCCGTTGTGCGGTTGCGAATCTCGACACCGTCTTCTTCGACGCCCTCTTCCTTGGCAACGTTGGATTCGTCGGCGGCTTCCGCGTCGGTTGCGCCCCTCCAGTGGGTAAAGACGGTGTAGTCGAAGTTGCCCGAGACGAACCGGACGGACTGCGTAAACCATTTGCTGGAACTGAATCTCGCGCCGAAGAACTTCTTGAAGGAATCCTGATTCTTGGCGGGATATTCAAGTTCGACGTTCTTGGCGTCTTGATGGTCGTCGAGCCCGCCAAAACGATAAACCAGATAGCTCGCGTCGTTTGGCGCAGTAGCGTAGCCGGCGTCGTAACCGTCGTTGAAACACAGCTCGATGTACTTTTTTCCGCCCGACGCTTCGCACTGAAAGATCGCAGTCTCGCGGCCGTCACCCCCTTGGCACGCCGCTGCAGCAGCGGCAACGACGCCAAGCACCGGTAGCAATAAGCGTTGCGCATGACGAACTGCCATCTGCTGTCGTCCCGTGGTTCGCGCTGCGCGCGCGACGAGCGCGCAACATGGGGTGGAAGAATTCGAATGCTGCATTTCCTGCGTCACGATACTTTGCCGTGACGCTCAGGGATGCATCAAAGATGCTTTTCGAGATAGCTCCTGATGAGCAGCTCGTTCGCATTGGAAGCCGATGAAAACGGGAACGCGTACTTGAGCTCCCCATTGCTCAACTCCACCGAAACCGCCGGCGCGCCAGAGCAAGTGAGGCTCTTGACGGCGGCGGCGACCGCCTGCTTGCCCGCGGCGTCGCTGCACACATTCTCCAGCGCGGTCAAAGCAGCCGAGCACCAACTGACCACCGACTTCTGCAGGAACTCCTCTGGATTGAAGGAAGCCGTCGCGATCGTCGCCTTCAGGTCGATGCCGCATTTGGTGTTGGTGAGCGCGACCAGGGTAGCGAGCTCGCCCTCCTGTTCCGTCTGGCGTTTGCGGATCTCCAGGGATTGGGCAGAAGCGGTGCAAGACGCAGCTAGCATCAGTGCAGTCGTAACGAACAGTTTGAAGGATTTCATGAGCATCTCGTGTCGGTTGGAGGAAAGTCTGTGACCGCGGCGGCGGGGCGGTTGGCTGGAAATACCAGTGACGCCGTTGCCGGCAAGGCAATGGCTTGCCGCCGCGGCTCGCGCCGCCGTGCGTGCAATCCGTTACGACCATCGCGCCTGCGTGAACAGAACAACGTTTGCGCGCCGTTCGACCGAACATCCGGGCTCGAGGGCGAGCATGGGAGCAGGCACGTTACCGGTTTGGCTTGTCTTGCCTTGTCACTGGTGATGCACAGCTCCGCGCCCTTAGCGCCAATCGCCCACCGCCACGAACGGCGCCCAGTAATACGGGTGCGTGCTCAATCCGGCAGCGCGGCGCCGGCGCAACGTGTTGATGCTGGCAGCGCGCACCGCGTCGGTGGTGCTGGCGTTGCGCTGCAGACGCGCGACGTAGAGTTCGTGCATCCATTCGCGCGTCGCGTCGTCGTCCGCATCCCACAGGCTCATGATCACAGTGCGCACGCCGGCGGCGCGGAACGCGTAGCGCAAGCCGAGCACGCCTTCGCCGGCCAGCACGCGACCGACACCGGTATTGCACGCCGACAGCACCGCCCACGCGGTTTGATGCAAGTCCAGCGTGCCGATCTCCTCGGCCGTGACGATCCCGTCGTCGTTCGCATTGCCCACATCGCCCGCACGGTTTGCGCCGCTGAACGCCAGCCCGGCGAAGTGCAGCGCGTTGCTCGCGGTTTGGCGCGTGTCGGCGTTCAGCGTCACGCCGCGTGCGCCGGCGTTGCGCGTCGTGCAACGACTGGCGTCGGCAAACGCATGCGTGGCCAGGTGCAGCACCGTCTTGCGCGACGCATTGGCCTTGAATGCCGCGGCGCTGGCCGCGGCGCCGGTCAATGTCGTCACAGCCGATGGCTGCGCGCGCACGCGGCCCCACTGCTCGGCGATGTCCTGCGCCTCCAGCAAGCTGCCGGGCAGGCGCGCGAACGTAGCAAAACCGCTGTCGGTGCAACCGGGATCATCCTCGCCCGCGCTACGCGCGGTCGCTGCATCCGCCTGCGCAACCATATCGCCGCTTGCGGCAACACCGAAATCGGCGCCGCCGATCGCGAGCAGTTCGCCGGAACGTCGCGCGTTGTTCGGCGCGAGCAGTTCGCGTTCGTCGTTGAGCAGTTGAAATGTGGGGCCGCTCTCGACCAAATAGTGTCCGTCGCGCGGCAACGCCGCAAAATTGACGAACAACAGTTCGCCGTCCGGCACGATGAAGATCCTTTGCGCGCTTGCGACGTGCCTTGCGACCGGATCCCAGATCGCCGCGCGCAATGCGTCGCCCGCCGCCAGCGAGGCTTGTTCCGACGTCGACGGCGCCGGTGCGCGCGACGTCGCCGCGCGCCACGCGTCGACCAGCGCATCGATCGCCGCGACGCGGTCCAGCGACACGGTCGTGGGCTGCGCGCGCGGAGCCGACAACACGAACGCAACGTAGTGGTCAGCCGCGGCTGGGCCGGCTGCGCCACGGCTGCTGGCGCGAACATAGGCGACCAGGGCGCTGTCGGCCGGCAGTGCCGCCGCGATCTGTTGCAACGTCGCCGACGCCGCTGACGTGCTGCCGTGATCGGCGTGTCTGGCGCGCGCGAGCGCGCGATCCGCCGCCTCCATCGTCGTGCGTGCGTTCGCCAGCTGCGTACGTTCCGCGGCACCACTGTTCGCGCGGATCAGCAGGCGCGCATAGGCGGAGCTCGCGTCGATCCATTGTTGCCGCAAGCGTTTGAGCTCGGGCGAGCGAGCCTCGGCGCTGGCGCGGTGACGCTGCAGCAACGCGTTCAGTACCAGTCCGCGCGCACCGATCGCCGCCTCCCACACGGCGGTGGAATGATTCGCGTCGGGATGGGTCGCGACGATGCCGAGCGCGGTGGCGAGACCGCTCGGGCGCACCGCGGCGTAGGTCAGCGCCTCGCGTTCCGGCAAGGCACGAATGGTCAGCTGCACATGACTCTGGCCGGCCTTCTCGGCCGAAAGGGCAAGCGCCAGCGCCTGCGCGTCGTCGTCGCCGCTGCCACGGATCGCTTCGGCGAGCAGCGCGCGCAACTGCGCCACCTCGGGATGATCCTCGCCGAATTCCCGCTCGCGAATGCGCAGCGCGCGCTGCAGGATGTCGCGCGCCTCCGCGTAACGGCCTTCGGCCAGATCGAGCTCGCCCAGCGTGCGCAGGCTCTGCACGAGCAATTGATGCTCAGGACCGTGTGCCTTTTCGCCAATCGCGAGTGCATGGTCGAGCACTTCGCGCGCAGCGGCGTAGTCGCGCTTTTCCAGCAGCAGCATGCCCAAATGCGACAGCGGGAACACCAGCCGTGCATTGTCGGCACCGAGTTGCCGCACATACAGCTCGACGGCACGGCGATAGGCAGTCTCCGCGGCTGCCAGTTCGCCCTCGGCACGCTGCACGTCGGCCAGGTTCGTCAGCCGCGTGCCGGTGGTCAACGGATCGGCCGTTGCCGCAAGCGCGCGTTGCAGCATTTCGCGTGCGCGCGGATAGTCGCCGATCTGCGCCAGCAGATGGCCATAGTTGTTGAACAAACCGCCGTACAGCGCCGCGTTGTTGTCGCGCAGCACCTCGCTGCGCTCGACCGCGGTCTGGTAGCTGCTGAGCGCGGCGTCGTAGTCGCCGACGTCGCCAAACATCACGCCGAGATTGATCGCGATTTCCACGTACGGCACCGCCTGTTTGCCGTAAACGCGCTCGACCAGGCGTTGCGACTGCAGCGTCTGTGCGATCGCCAGGGCGGGCTGACCGTTCGCGCTGGCGCAGGTGCCGAGCTGCCAGTGTGCCCGCGCCAGTTGCGCTTCGTCGACCGGTGTTTGCAGCTGCGCCAATGCGACGGCGCGCTCGCACAATTCCTGCGCCGGCGCATAGTCCGCCAGTCCGTAGTACACGCTGCATGCAGTGAGAAAGCCTGGAACGAGGCGTGTATCGCCATCGCCAAGCCAGCCGCGGCGAAGTTGCAGCGCGCGTTCCACGTCGCGCCGCGCGGCATCCTTGTCGCCCGTCGCAATCGCCACCCGCGCGCGCACGTCGAGACTGGCGGCGAGCTCCACGGCGTCGGCACCGAACAGCTGCTCGCGGATCGCCACGCTGCGCTGCGCGAGTGCTTTCACGTCCGTCTTGTCGAACGACGATCCGCGCCGCGCGACCCGCGCCAACGCGGCGATATCGAGCGCCGTCGCCAGGTCGTCGTCCGCGCCGCGTGCGCCCGCGTCCGCCTGGGCGATGAACGCATCGGCCATCGACTGCGCTCTGAGCCGATCGCCGGCTTCCAGCAAGTAGCGCGCTTGCGCGAGCGCCCAGTCGTGGCTCAGCTCTTGCGCGGCGAGCTGCCCGCTCGCGACAAGCAGGAACAAGCAGGTGCAGCAGCGGAACACGTTCATGAGCGCGCGAGTGTCCGTGGCAAGCGAGTAGCCGAAGTCTAGTATCTCGATGCGCCTCGCGAAAGCTGCCGCGCGCGCGCTAGCGCTCGACCCCAAGAAGCGGGCGCGAGATCAACCCGTTTGCGGGGGACATCGGATCGGCACGCGCTACACGGCGTGAGTTGCAATCGATCTGCGGTTTCGGGAAATCATCGCTGAGTGGCACACGCGACGCACTCTCAAGTGGCTCTTTCGACGCGGCGCGCTCACGCGCAATCTTGCACGCAACCGAGCCCATGCTCTTGGTCGATGGAGACCCACTCATGCAAACGTTGAGCGCGTGCACTCTGGCCTTGTTGATCGGCACTGCCGCGTGCTCTGCCGGTGCGACCGACTCTGCCGCCGCGACGGCGATGCCAGCAACACCTTCCGGCGCGCACGATTTCGATTTCGAATTCGGCAACTGGCAGGTACATCATCGCTACAAGCGCAACGGTGAATGGATCGAATTCGAAGGCACCAGCAGCGATCGCCCGCTGAACGACGGCTCGAGCAACGTCGAGGAAAACACATTCCATCGGCCTACCGGCGACAGTCAGGGCATCGCCCTGCGCACCTATGACGCCAAGACCGCGTCGTGGGCCATCTGGTGGGTCGACAGCCGCGATCCGCATGCCGCCCTGGATCCGCCGGTGAAAGGCCGCTTCGTCGACGGCACCGGCACGTTCTATTCGGACGGCATCGTCAATGGCAAGCCGACCCGCACGCGCTACCTCTGGTCGCACATCACGCCGCGTTCGGCGCGCTGGGAACAGGCGCTATCGCAAGACGCGGGCAAGACCTGGGAGACGAATTGGGTGATGGAGTTTCGGCGCAGCTGAAACGCGATGCGCGCCCGGCCGCGATCGCTCCGATCCACATCGGCGAGATTGCCGGCCCGCCCCGATCAATGGGGCATGATCGGGACGGGTGTTGCCAGCGTGTCAGCCACTGCTCGGTGGTCTCGAGCGCGCGGCGTTCGAGACCTGCGGCGGCGCCTGGTCCTTGCTGCGCGTGTACTTGTTGACCCAGTTCACTTCCCAGGTCCTGCCTCCGTCCACCGAGAATGCCTGTTCCGATTGCACGGACTGCGGCGTGATGGGCCACATCGAAAAGCGCAGCAAGATTGTTTTTCCGTCGTACTTTTCCTGATCGTAGTAATCGATGCGACCGTCCTTGAAGCGGCCGATGCCGGGCGTGCTGGTCAGCTCGCCGCGACCGGGTGTGGCAAAGTTGATGCTCCATTCGTGCGTCTTCGGGTTGAAGATGCGCAACGCCAGCAGTTCGATCGTGCCACCCGGCCCGCTCGCCTTGTATTCGGCGAGATTCGCGCGCCCGCCCCAGACCGGCGTGACCACGGTCGTACCGTCGCTATCGACCCAGTCGTGCGCGCCGCTGAGCGGGTGCAGCAGCCGTGACGTATGGGTCTGCCAGGTGCCGAGATCGAAATCGTATTCATGGCTGCGGTCGGCATCCTTCACGAGCGGCATGTCGGCCGGATCGATCTTGGTCTTGTCGGCGGTAAGCTGCACTTCCCAGGTCTTGCCGCCGTCCTCCGAGTACGATTCTTCGTAACGGTGCGACGTGGCCGCGATGTTCGACCATACGCCGCGCACGAGAATGGCACGTCCGTCCAATGTGTCGGCCTGGAACAATTCGCCGCGGCCATCCTTGAACGAGCCGATCAGCCCGCCGCCGAACACGCCCGCCGCGCTGTTGACGAACGTCTGGCTCCATTGATGCGAATTCGGGTTGTAGAGAAACAGCGACAAGCCTTCCCAATGGCCCTTCGGACCGTCGGTCTCGATTTCCTCGAGCAGCGCGCGCCCATCCCATACCTTGCGGATGTCGACCGTGCCGTCGAGTTCGATGAATTCGTTCGACCCGGCCAATGGATGTACGCGGCGCTTGATGTGTGTCTTCCAGGTTCCGAAATTGAAGTCGAAATCATGGCTGCCGTCGCGCTCCGCCGCAGGCGCTTTCGGAGACACCTCGGCGCTCATCGACGCATGCGTGAAAGCGCCGCACGCTGCGGCGATCACGCCACTGCACAGGAATATTGCACGTCTCATGTTTCCTCCGATTCGAACATTGCGGGTCAGGAATTCGGTTTCCTGAACTTCATGATGAATTGATCCGTCCGCCCGCGGATCGAAGCGTCGAACGGATCGGCGCTATGCGGATCCGAGGAATTGGCGAGCAGCGAGCTTTCGCTTTCGAGTTTGAACCCGACTGCCTCGACTTCGCGGCGTACGACAGCCGGCTCGATGCGGTGCAGCGTATCCGTGACGTTTGCCGGCGAGCCTTGCGCCGCGACGTGATCGAGCACGATGTAGATCCCGCCCGGCTTGAGCGCGGCGTACACGGCACGATTGAACGCCGCCATGTCGACGGGTCCCATGAAGTCGTCCTTCAGGTCGTGATAGTTCTGTGCAATCCAGAACACGTCGAGTGGCTCCGGATAGCGTGCAGCGGCGAGCGGCTCGGCGTAGGTCACGCTGACGTTGGCGTGCGTGAAGGCAAACGCTTGCACGTCGGCGATACCCTTGACGATGTTCGGATACTTGAGCAAGCCGCTAGGAACGCTCGCATACACGTGGCCTGCCTTGCCGACAATCGCCGCGAACAGCCGCGTGAAATAGCCGGAACCGGCACCGTAGTCGGCGACCTTGTCGCCAACTTTCACTCCGGCGAACATCAGGGTCTGAAGCGGTTTGCGATTGACGTCGCGTTCGGTGTCGCTCGATGGCCGCTCGGAATTCGCCACCGCCGCGGCGATTGCATCGCGATCCGCGGGTGCTGCCGGCGCGCTGCTCGCGGCGCTCATCACAAGCGCGGCTAATATTGCTCGATACATGAGTCCTCGCTGTCGTGTTTTGCGATAGCGGAATGATTGGCGAGCAAGGGCCCTTGTCTAAAGGGCCACGAGGGAAAAGAATGGGTGGTCCACTTTTCGGCTGCAGCCTTGAAACCACTTTTTGAAATCGAACTGGAAATCGCCGAGAAGGGTACGCGCGACACCGGCCGCCGTCTGTATCAGCAACTGCGCGGCGCAATTCTCGATGGTCGGCTCGCGCTCGGCGCGCGTCTGCCGCCGACGCGCGAGGCGCGTTCGCTGTTCGGCGTCTCACGCAATACGGCAGCCGAGGTTTACGACCGACTGATCAACGACGGTTACGCCGTTGCGCGACGTGGCTCCGGCACTTTCGTGGTCGAGGCGCTGCCCCTGGCGCCGGCGCGCGTGACTTCGCGTCGGGTGGCTGCGGTGCGCTTGAATCCGTTCTGGTTGCGAGAAGACGTCACCGCCGCGATGGGCTTCTGGCGCGATCATGCAGCCGCAGCACCGGCACGCGGCAGCAAGGCAATCGACCTGCGGCCCGCGCTCGTCGATTCGCGCCTGTTTCCGTTCGACGTATTTCGCCGCCTGATGGCGAAACAACTGCGCGGTCTGGAACGTAAGCCCGCCGTCTACAAGAGTCCGCAAGGCAATCAAGGCAACTACGGCTTGCGCGACGCGATCACGCGCCACATCGCGCTGACCCGCGCGGTGGTCTGCGTTGCCGACGACGTGCTGGTCACGGCCGGCGCGCAGCAAGCATTCGATCTGCTCGCACGAGTTCTCGTCGTGCCGGGCGAAACCGTCGTCGCCGTCGAGGACCCGGGCTATCCGCCGATGCGCGTCGCCTTTGCCGCCGCGGGCGCGAAACTCGTCGCGGTTCCGGTCGATGGCCAGGGTCTGGTCGTCGAGCGGATTCCCGCGCAGGCCAGCGTCGTCTGCCTTTGTCCTTCGCATCAATTCCCGACCGGAGTGACGATGTCGGCGTCGCGACGCAAGGCACTGGTCGGCTGGGCCCGCAAGCACGGCGCCGTGGTGGTGGAAGACGACTACGACGGCGAGTTCCGCTACGAAGACAATCCGCTGGCGGCGTTGCGCGCGTCCGACGCGGTGGATGTGGTTTTCTACGTCGGGACTTTCTCGAAGTGCATGCTGCCGGCGCTGCGCCTCGGTTTCATCGTCGCGCCGGAATGGGCGATGCCGACCTTGGTCGCCTGCAAGAACGCGCTGGACTGGCATTGCCCGACACCGCTGCAGATGGCGGTAGCGGCATTCGTCGCCGAAGGACACCTGGCGCAGCACGTGCGCAAGATGCGTCAGCTCTATTTACCGCGACGGAAGTTGCTGCTCGAGACCTTGCGCGCGGAGCTTTCCCGATGGCTCATGCCGATTCCATCCACATATGGCATGCACATCGGCGCCTACGCACGCGCGGATCTCGACCTGGAACGCGTGACCGAGCAGATGCGGCGCCGCGGGGTCAATGTCCATAGCTTCGCGCGCTACTACCTCGAGGCACAAGGCAAGCCAGGCTTGATACTCGGCTACGGCACGAGCGGAGTCGCCGAACTGAAGGATGGCCTTGCTTGTCTGCGCGAGACGTTATCGGGTAATGAATAGAGGCGGCGCGCCCTGCCCGCTTCCGATGTTCGGAATCGGGCGATCTCACTCGAATCCATCCGCGAAAATCGCATCCGCCTCGACCGTGAAGTCCTCGAACGCAAACTGATCGAGCGCGCCGGAGCCACTGGTCTTGAACGCGCCGATGCCGGGGCGGCCGGACGGATATTTGGCGTGGCCACCGACGCTCGTATCGCTGCCGCTGAAGATCGTCACCCATCCCGCGCCCTTGTTGTACGACGCGGTAACCGTGTCGCCGGCGATGCGCACGCGGATGCGGTCGCCCGTATTCAATCCGCCGCTGATCGAGTGCGTGTTCTCCGGCACGATCGGCACGAAGTCGGAAAGATTGGTGCCGCCTTCCCAGCGATACAGGTTCACGTATTGCCCATCGTGGGCGAAGTTGACTTCATAGCCGGTCGTTCTGTTCGCTGTCTGCGCGCCGCGCAACAGCAGTTCGACTTCCTCGATGCCGCTCGACGAGCCGCGAAAAACCGTCGCGGTGAGCTGCATGTCCGCGGGCCACGTACCGGTAAGCCATGCCACCGAGTCGTCATACGCGCCACCGATCTGCGTGCCGAACGCGCGGCCACCGGATGTGGCGATTTGCGTGCGCGTGGTGTCGATGTTCGACCACGCGCCGGATTCGGACAGCGGATTCTCCGCGACGGCAAACGTGCTGAAGTAGTAGTTGTTCGGCGTCGCCGCCAGCATCGCGCCGAGCGGTGCCGCGAGCAGCGCAACGGCGGCCGGCAACCGCGCTCGACATCTTGCCTGGCGTACCTGCATGGCGGCGGAGTCTAGCGCGGAACGCCGTCGGAGTACCTTGCGCCGAATCGCAAAACGCTCCGATCCGCGCCTGCTCACGGCGCCGTGAGCACCCCGACGCCCATTGCGTTCTCTGCGCCGCGCACGCCCTGGTAGTACTCGTGGCAAAACGCGGGGCCGAACGACATCGAGGCGTTGAACAGACCGAACGCACGATGCACCTTGTACATCGGCCCGCCGCTGTCGCCACCTTGCGCGCCGCAGATGTCCACTTCGCCGAGGTTGTGCGTCGTATACGAAGGGCTGCCGCCCGCCGAGCCGGTGAAATCCGCGCCGAGATCCGTGACTTCGCCGCATTCGGTCCCGGTGGTCTGTCCGGTCCGGCAGATCATCTGACCAATGGAACTGAATGCCGTCGAATGGATTGCGTAGGTGGGATCATAGGTCGTGTTCGCCGACACCTTGACGATGAGCGCAGCGATTGGCGGCGGCGCCAACCAGAAACTGCCCGTGTCCAGATGGATGATGCCGGCGTCCAGTCCCGGCCCGCCGGCGAACGAATAGAACGACGTGTTGCCGAGCAGGCTCCACGTGCCCGACTCGTCCTTTGCGTTCCACGTCGCACCGCCGAAGAATATGCAGTGTCCCGCCGTCAGCATCCACATGTCGTTGAAGACCGTGCGACTCAGACCCACGAACCCCGCGGTGCAATTGCCGGTTGTCGCTATCGAGATGCCGCGGCCACCACGGATCGGCGGGTTGCAATAGGTGATATTGCAGGTGTCGTACTGCCCCACCAGGGATGGCACGGCGACTCGCCGCACGCGCACCCACGCGTTGCGTGCCAACGACTGGATCCGCGCTTCTTCGCTCGACGGCAGGCGCACCGGCGCGGTGATCACAACGGCATTGCTCTTGGTGTTGTACGCGGTGCTCGCGTGTCCGGACGCGATCAGGTCGTCGAGCGAGCGGCGCGCCGAATCCTGCAACTCCTGCAACTCGCCTTCGCTGTAGCGCACGCTGACGAGATCCGTCATCGAGCTCAAGCCATACGAGTAGGCGATGCGTCGTACCGAGGCGGCTTGCCCCGCGGCACCCGGGATGATGCCCACCTTGACCCTGCCCTGATCGTCCGCATCGAACCAGATCCCCGCGTACTGGTTGCCGAGCAGCTTGCTCAGTTCGTCGTCCAGACCCGCGGCTTGATCCTGTATCGCAAGGCGCCGCAACGCCTCCGCGGCGGCGACGCGATGCACCTGGGCGTAGTGTTCCGCCGCGAAAAGCTGCAAATCGGCGTCCTCGTCCGCAGCCACCGGCCGACAGACGAATGCGGGTGCGATGCACAGGATCGCCAGCGCCGCGCATCGCGCGCGCAGACGAGCGCCGCGGTCGAGTCTTGAGGGGTAGTGATCGGTGCGAACGTGACGCTGCTGCATGGATCCTCCGCAATTCGTTGACTGCCCACACTAGAAACACCGGCGAGGGAGAAAACGAACGGACGTAGTCGCGCGCAAGCGGGCGACAAGAAATCGTGCGTGGGATTGCGTGCGCTGCGCTGGGTGAGCCGCATCGAGACTGGCCCACTGACGCCGGTTGAGAACGCCTTCGGATTCCGTCCGGGCTAGCGCAACTCCGACTTCGCGGTCGGCGCTAGGCGTAAGCGCTCGGGTTTGCGCATCAGCGCCGGGAGAATGGCTTCCGGTGCGTCATCGCGCCAGCCGCTCGTTGCGGCGAAGCGGGATGCAAACGCGCGCTCCGCATCGGCACTCGGCCAGCGCGCGAACCAGATGAAGACGCGATCGTGTTCGCGGATGGGCAGCCGCGGAAAATTGTTCGGTACTTCCTCGCTGACCAGACGCGCGATCGGTTTCGCGCCGAGTTCCTCGATGCGCGGCCGCATCGAACGATCGAAGAACGCGGCAAATGCCTGCGCTTCGACGGTGCCCAGGTAGTAGATGGTCGCGCCGATGATCTCGTCCTTGCCCGCGTTCTGCGCTGACGCCAGGAATCCGTCGTCCGCCGCGGCAGGTTTCAGCAGCAGGGCGTTGTCCGAATCGAGCATCGTTGCGTTCGCCGCGTTGCGCCTGCTCTTCCACACCGCGCCGTCGTAAAACGCAGAAAGCGCCTGCGCGCGCGCGGGCATGTCACGGAACCCGCGCATCCACACGAAGCGATCCGGATCGTCGAGATCACGGAACGTACCGATGACGTGGGCGCCGTCGTCGTTCAGCGGCTGCTGGAAACTTTGCTCGAACATCTCGATGAGCGTGTCGCGCTTGCCGCCGCGCAGCGTGTACTGGCGCAGCTCGATGACCGTGTCCGGATGCGCGGATCCGGGCTCTTGCGCCAGCGCGCTCGCGGCCACGGTCGCGGCGATCGTCGTTCCCAGAAATTCGCGTCGATTGAGCACTTTTCGTCCTCGCTTGTGATTGCATGCATGAACAGACCGATCGACCTGTTTGTTTCAGTCTGCCGATTGTGCGATGCTGCTGTCAAGGATGGATGCAGCGAGACGAATCGTGCCCAAGCAAGCTCCGACCCGACGGCGCAACGACCCCGAAGGCGTGCGCGGACGCGTGCTCGATGCCGCGGCGGCCCTGTTCCAGGCACAGGGCTATCACGCGACCGGCATGCGCGACGTGATTCAGAAGACGGCCTTGTCGCCCGGCGCGTTCCATCACCATTTCCCGACCAAGGAATCGCTCGGCATCGCGGTCATCACCGAGCGCGTCGCACCAGCGGTGCGTGAGGCCTGGATCGATCCGATCCGTCATGCCACGCACCTGCGCCTAGGCGTCAGCCGCGTTTTTGCCGACATCATTCGCGGACTCGACGAACGCGGCAAGGTTTTGGGCTGCCCGCTCAACAACCTGGCGATGGAGATGTCGCTGACCAACGCACGCATGCGCGACGAGCTGCGTGGCGTTTTCGCCGAATGGCAGGCCGCCCTGGAGGCGCGCATCGCGCAAGCACCGCGCGGCAAGCAGTGGAACAAGGAGCAGCGGCGCGCGGCCGCGTCGTTCATTGTCGCCGCCTATTCCGGCGCGATGAACCTGGCCAAAGCCGCGCAAGACTCGGCACCGCTCAAGGCGATGCAGCGCACGTTGTCACAGTGGATGGCGGATCAGCAGCTGGATTGAACCGCGGAGGACTCGATCGCCCGCTATTCGAACCCATCGTTGAAAACGGGATCGATGCGCAACTGGAAATCCACACCGCTCCGGCTCGCGGGGTAGTCCACGATGACCGGTGTCGCGCCCACGTCGAGGACAGACTCGGAGATGAGCGGACAGCGTTGCGCCGAATACACCTGGCACGTGCCCTGGGGCTGGGGATACGCCCAGCTCACCAACGCCATCACGTAGTAGCTGCCCGCGGCCAGCGGCGGCGATTCATACGTTCCGCTGTATCGCGCGATGCTCACTACCTGGCCGGACGCATCGAAAATGTATACGTCCGCCGGGCCGCCCTGCCCGGTTACTGCGTCGGTGATGGACCCGGAAAAGAAGGCTCCCCGGTGCAACGCCATGTCGATGCCCGAGATCACGTCGCCGGCCTGCGTGTTCGCGTCACCCACCGGATCGGGGCAGGAGGATCCGGAATTCGGTGCGCACGTCGTCAGGTAGCGCGCTGCTTGCGCGGCGATCGACAGGTTCTTGCTGGGTTGCGCATACACCTCGTAGTCGCCGTTGGCGTCAGTGCGCGCGCTGTGCGTGACATGAAACGGCGGCGGCGGTGTGCCGCCAAAGTCGCTCGGCAACAACCACCAGTCGCTGACCAGGGCGTTGGCGATCGGCAACTGCGTCTCGACGTCGGTGACGCGCCCGCGGATGATCACGCTGGGATGCACGTTCAGATCAATGCCGCTCACTTCACCGCTCACGTCCGTTGCGACTTCGCTGCCAAGCTGCAGCGGACAGGCGCCGGCACACGGGATGTCGGGGAACAGCACGTGCTGCTCGCGATACGCCAGATCGATCACACCAGTCACCACGCGGAACATGCCCTTGGGCGTTCCCGCGACGTGGAACCGGCTGTCCGGATCGAGGTATGCCGTCGCATGATCGAAAAGCACGCCGTCTTCGTCGTAGAGCGCGACCCGTATCGGGCTGAACGGCGCATCTTCTGCGAGCGGTTGTTGCTTGTGCGTATCGACGACAGTGCCACTGATGCCGCCACCGGCAGCCAGATCGAAATGCAAGTCGTTGCGCTGCTCGCCTTCGGCGAGTTCGATATCCGTGAATGCCTGCTTTGCCCAGCTGCCGGCTTCGGCCTGGTGATCGAAACACTGCCGCTGCAGTTGCGTGTCGATGCCGCCGATGCAAAGTCTGTAGCGTCCGGCGGGCAGCGCCGGAATATACAAGCTCCCGGCATTGTAGGCGCCGGCGGTCGCGTCGATCCGCTGCCAAGCATTCGACGCCGCATCGAACCGGAACAATGCAATCGGCGCAACGAGGTCTTCCGGCTGGAAGAGCTGGGTGGGCCACGGAAATGACGGCTCTGTCAACGGGGCGCCGTCCGGCCCAGTGACAGTGCCGCCCAGGCTTCCCAGCGCGTGCGGTTGGAAATCCACGACGGCGTCGGCGGCGCCGTTCGGAAACGGCGCTTGCAGCGATTCGTAGCGCGGCGACGGGATGATGTCGCTGGTATACATGTACGCGATGCACGTGGGCCCGCTGGCGTCGGGGCAATCGCCGCTCCATGCGTAGGCACCCGCGGCGTCCGTCACTGCGTACTGTCCCGCCACCCACGTACCGTCCGCGCGGTGGATTTCGACGTACGCATTCGCAACGGGTCCGCCGGTGAGGTGTGAGATCACGTGCCCACGCACATGAGTTTGCGCAGCCTGCGCAGGCGCGCACGACAACAAGATGGCAAGCAACAGTCCATGCCGAATATCTGCGAGCCGATTCAGTGATTTCACAACACGTCGCTTCCCGAAGTGATCCGCCGTTCAAGACGTGCGAGGGCGGATGTACCCCCAAAGCCGGGTCAGGCTCGATCTCCACCTGATGCTTTTCAGGCCGACGCGACACTGCGCTCACCGTGACGACGGCAGGCGTCGGAAGTCGAAAAATGGCCGCGATGACGGACGCAAAGTACCTTTTGAGCAGACAGAAGGCGCCATTACCCCGATCTCTTTGGAGTACGATGCATATCCAGTCGACGTCGAAGGGTTGCGCCATGAAAATGCTGATCGAAGCCTGTCTCGCGACCGCATTGCTCTGTGCCGCCGGCGGCGTGCTGGCGTCTCCGACGATCGAGCTCAGGGACGGCAGCCGCATCCAGGGCGAGATCCAGAGCCTCGACCATGGCGTGTACACCATACTCTCGCCCAGCATCGGCACCGTGCACATCGCGCAGTCGAACATCGTGCGGATCGTGTACAGCGGCGACGGCCCGAACACTGCGGCGGGTTCGCCGGAGAAATCGTCGGCGCGCGCCGACGTCTCGGCCGGCGACATCCAGCAACTGCAGAAGAGTTTGGCGCAGGATCCGGCAGCCATGCAGTCGATTACGAATCTGCAGTCCGACCCGCAGATCCAAGCGGTGCTGAGCGACCCGGCGATCGCCAAGGCGATCCAGGAAGGGGACTACTCGAGCCTGCTCGGCAATCCGAAGATCCAGGCCTTGGAAAGCAACGAGCACCTGAAGGAACTGGTGCGGCAGCAAGCGCACTAGCGCAGAACGCACGGAGCAATCTTCGTTCTGAACTCGCGCCATTTCCTAGCCAGAGTAACGAGAAGCTCGTCCAACCGCGCAAGCGACTCTGGCATCCTGCTTCCATGCCGGCGATGGCTTCGCCGAGAGCTTCTTTCGACAGATGGTGGTGGTGTCACGATTCGCGTCTGGCCGTTCTTCGAAGTTCAACATAGTGAGGGAGCCGTCCGAACGTTCTTCTTTCCACACCGACGACTGCAGCTGCCCTCCAAGCCCAACGTGGTGCACGACAAGATGACACCCCTCCAGCCTCACATCCGCCATCACGCCGCGGCAGCCGAGTACTACACCGACGAGCGCTGCTACATCAACGAGCTGGCGAACATCGAGGCGGATCCTGCCGCGTCGATCGCGCAGGCGCGTGTACGCGTGGGCGTCACGACGCGCTGGCACCGCCTGGCGGGCATCACCGAGCGCTACGTGATCCTCGCGGGACTGGGTCAGGTCGAGATCGGCGAGTTGGCGCCGCAGCAGGTCGGCGCCGGTGATGTCGTGATGATTCCACCCGGCTGTCGCCAACGCATTGCGTGCCTTGGCGACACGGACCTGATTTTTCTCGCGATATGCACGCCACGATTCCGTCCCGAAGCATACGAAGACATCGACAGTGGCTGAGGACAGGGCAAGCGCAGCGCCGCAACAGCGGCTCGAAGACGAATGCGCGTAGCACGACGAGCCAAGCGCGCCAAGATGGTTGGTGCTGCCTGGGAGTCACCGAAAGGAGAGGAGGGATTTCCGGCTTCAACTAAATGACGCCGCGTTCTCGGTCTTCCTACCACTCGCGTCCTTTGCGCGCTATCGTGCGTCAAGAGATGCAGCTCCCTATCGTTTCGCAGGCTCATGAGGGATCCTATCCGCTCCCGGCACGGCGCCCTTCGATCCCTGCGGATCGCATGTTGCGCGCTCGTGCTCGCCGCGGGTACCGCGTGCGCCGCCGAACCATCGCCGGCGTCCAGTGAGAAACAGGTCGAGCTCGACCCGGTCCTCGTGCAGGCACCGGAACCGAAATTTGTCGCGCCGACGCGCCGCGACCGCATCGGGCGCATCTGGGCGCCGGTGCTGATCGATGGCAAAGGTCCGTTTCGGCTCGTCCTCGATACCGGCGCCAATCGATCCGCAGTCACGACGAGTACCGCGCACAACCTCGATCCTTCCGAAGCCGGCAGGGCATCGGCGAACGTCGTGGGATTCACCGGTTCGGCGGTGGTGCCGACGATTCACGTCGACAGCATGGAGATCGGCGATCTCGCGCTCGGTGCGACGAACCTGCCCGTACTCGAGGACGTGTTCGGCGGTGCGGACGGCGTGCTTTCTTTCGAAGGCTTGAGGCAGGAGCGCATCGTTGCCGACTTCGTCAACGATCGGCTGGAAATCGCGCGCTCCAAAGGTCAGCATGCGCCCGCCGGCTACGCGGTCGTAGCGCTGCGTATGATCGATGGCCTGCCGGTGGCCGAAGTGCGAATCGGTGGCGTACAGACCAAGGCCATCATCGATACCGGCGCGCAGTTGTCGATCGGGAATCTCGCCCTGCGCGATGCGCTCACGCGTTCCGCGCTTGACGCGACGGTGCGCGAAGACATCGTCGGCGTAACCCAGGACCTGCAAACCGGCGACCGCATCGCATCACCCGACATGCAATTCGGAACCTTGCGCGTCCACGGCATGAACATCGTCTACGGCGACATGTATCTGTTTCAGCACTGGCATCTCACCGACGAGCCGGCATTGGCCATCGGCATGGACATGCTCGGCCAGTTCGATGTGCTGATCATCGATTGCGCGCGGCACGAGATGCATTTGCGGCCGCGCAAGAAGGAACGCCAGAACTGAGTGGCGGAGAAATTTTCCGTTTCACACGGGCAATTCCTCTTCCGCTATTGTTGTCCTTCCGCTAGATGCCGATCGCTTCAAACGAACAATTCCACCATCTTCAATCAAGGCGTCGTCGTGCGCTTCGGTTCCCAAAGTTCGACCTTGTTGCCCTCCGGGTCGACGATCCAGGCGAAGCGCCCGTTCGCGTCTTCATTACTCTGCTTCAAGACGGCGACGTCATGCGAGCGCAGCCGCGCGAGCATCGCGTCCATGTCATCAACCACATAGTCGATCATGAAGTCCGCGGTCGACGGCGCAAAATATTTCGTCGTCGCGGGAAATGCATTCCACGCCACCGCCGGCGCATGCTTGGCTGGATCGAAGCGCAGCGCCGCACCGCCCCAGGGTTCCACCGGCAGACCCAGCACGTCGCGATACCAGGCCGCGAGCGTCTTCGGGTCCTTCGCCTTGAAGAAAACGCCGCCGACGCCGGTGATGTGTCCGGCTGGCGCCGCAGAAACGGGAGAAGCAGCTTCACACGCTCCGACCATCATGATCCCGACGCACAGCCACACGAGCGCTCGCACCTTCATCGCCATACTCCTGACAGCGCGCGACCGCGCTGCTTCAATTGCTGACACAAGTGTACCCCGACCTCTGCGTCCGGCATATCCGCATCGAGCGAACTCCGCTACGATTCGGCAAACACGCAGCTTCAGGCGGGAGTTCCCGATGCGCGGCATCTCGAAGCGCCAGTTCCTGCAGTCCGTCGGCGGCATCGCCGGCGCCAGCGCGATGCTTTCGCTCGCTTCGCTCGAGCAGGCGTTTGCGCAAACGTCCACGCTCGCGCCGGACGCACTTGCGCAAGACAACGACTTCTGGCAATCGCTGCGCAAGCGCTTCACGCTTCCATCGGACTTCATCCAGCTCGAAAACGGCTACTACTCGTTGACTGCCGATCCTGTGCTGGACGCCTATGTCGGCCACGTGCGGCGCATCAACGGCTTGTCGTCGCTCTACATGCGCGGCCGGCAAGCTGACGACATGCTGAGCGTGCGCAAGCAATTGGCGCGGCTGCTCGGCTGCTCCGATGCGGAAGTGATCGTCACGCGCAATACGACCGAATCGCTCGATACCGTGATCGCCGGCTTCGGCTGGAAGCCGGGCGACGAAGCGGTGATGGCCGAGCAGGACTACGGTTCGATGCTCGACATGTTCAAGCTGCAGGCGCGCCGCCACGGCATGCACAACCGCGTCGTGTCGCTGCCACTGCATCCGCGCAACGACGATGAAATCGTCGAGCTGTACGCCGACGCCATCACGCCGAAGACGCGTCTGCTGATGGTCTGCCACATGGTCAACATCACCGGGCAGATCCTGCCGGTGCGCAAGATCGTCGACATGGCGCATCAACATGGCGTACCGGTGATGGTCGACGGCGCGCACACGTTCGGCCAGCTCGACTTCCACATCGGCGATCTCGACTGCGACTACTACGGCAGCAGCCTGCACAAGTGGCTCGGCGCACCGCTGGGAGTCGGTCTGCTGTACGTGCGGCGCGAGCGCATCAAGGATTTGTGGCAGCTTTTCGGCGACGCGAGTTTCGCCGACGACGATATCCGCAAGCTCAACCACAGCGGCACGCGTCCGGTCGCCACCGACCTGGCGATCATCGATGCGATCCGCTTCCACGAAACCATCGGCATCGAACGCAAGAGTGCGCGCCTGCGCTACCTGCAGCGCTACTGGACCGACAAAGTTCGCGGCATCAAGCGCATCGTGCTCAACACGCCCGAACCGGTGCCGCGCTCGTGCGCCATCGCCAATGGCGGCATCGATGGCATCGCACCGGCGGAACTGGCCAAGGTCCTGTCCGACAAGTACCGCATCTTCACCGTGGCCATCGACAGCGCCGGCGTGCGCGGCGTGCGCGTCACGCCGCAGCTGTTCACGACCATTGCCGAGCTCGATGCACTGGTGAAGGCGTTGCGGGAGATTGCCGCGACGGCGACGTGAGTTGCGCGGCGACGCAGCAGCCATACCGGCACGAACAGCATTGCGTTCTTTCTCGATGGCTGCAACTTCGACAAGAACCGGCAGCTTGGTTCGCGTGCGGTGAGCGTGGCGCCCGATCGGTTGAGAGTCGAAGCCTTTCAAAAAAAGTCGATTCCTCTGTCACTCGAGGAAAAAGAAATTCCGCAATGTCACGGTGACGTGAAGGGCCCTCACTTTCCAGCCCACGCTAAGCCTCGCTCGCCAGCGATTTTCTTCAAGCGTGTCGCAAATCCCTTCCAAGTGGCGTACTACGACGCAAGCCCACAACAGGAACCGCGATGCGCTTCTACCTGCTCTGCTGCCTTGCCGCTTTGTCGTTGCTTTCGTTCACCCATGCGTACGCCGCGATTTCGGCGCAGGAACGCGCGGGTTTGCTCGCGCTGTACAACGCGACCGGCGGCAACGGATGGACGCACAACACCAACTGGAACGGTGCCGCCGGTTCCGAATGCACCTGGTATGGCGTCAGCTGCGATGCGACCAGCACGCATGTTTCGGCAATCCAGCTGCACTCCAACCACATGGTCGGGACGATCCCGGCGTCGACATTCGACCCGAACGCACCGGCTCACCTGGCTTTCGTCGCATCGTTTGACGTCGGCGCCAATCAACTCAGCGGCGCGCTGCCGTCGTTCGCCAACGCGGCGAACCTGACGTATCTCTACCTCGGCGTCAATCAATTCACCGGATCGATCGCCGCGTTGCAGGGTCCGGCATCGCTGCATACGATGTTTCTCGGCGGCAATCAGCTGACCGGCCCGATTCAGACGCTCGCCGGCCTACCCAACATCCAAACCTTTTCGGTCAACAACAATCCGGTGACCGGATCGCTGCCGTCGCTGGCGGGCTATCAGAATTTGATCTCGTTCCAATGCGCCCAGTGCCAACTCACCGGCACGATTCCGGCATTTTCCAACGCGCCCAACCTGCGCGAATTCGTTGCTTCCGACAATTCGCTCAGCGGCGCGATCCCGGCATTGGATGGCGCACCCAGCCTGCAATCGATCTATCTGGAGTACAACAACCTGAGCGGCTCCATTCCGGCACTCAGCGGGTTGCCGAGTCTCCGGGAATTCTCGGTGTCGAACAATCGACTGACCGGTTCGTTGCCGAGCCTGACGGGACTGACGCAGCTGCAGACGCTCCAAGTCCGCTTCAACCGATTGACCGGAGCGCTGCCGTCGCTGACGGGACTGAGCAATTTGTACGACTTCGAAGTCCAATCGAACCAGCTGGACGGACCGCTGCCGGCGTTGGGCGAATTTACCAATTTGCACTTTTTCAACGTCGGATCGAACCGGTTTTCCGGCACGGTGCCCGCGTTGACCGGCCTGACGCTGCTCTCACTATTCGATGTCAGCGACAACCAACTGAGCGGCCCGATTCCGTCGCTCGCCGGGCTGTCGGCATTGAACTTCTTCTATGTCGGCGGCAACCGCCTGACCGGCGCGGCGCCGGCGCTGCCGACACCGACCAATGCGCTGTATGGCGGCTACTCCTCGTTGTGCCCCAACCTGCTCGACCTGACCGCGAGCGCGAACGACGCCGGGTGGAATGCGGCGACCGGAATCACGCCGTGGTGGAGCGAGCACGCAAGCCGATGCGACATCTTGCTGAGGAATGGGTTCGAGCTTTTTTGAGACGCGTGGGAAACAAAGGGGGTCAAGTTCATCTTCTCGCCGGGAAATGAACTGACCCCTTCTCCCATTTTCGGAACCTGCCGTCACTTCACCCGGTCCCCGGCACTTTTCACGACCACCCACTTGCCTTCGCGCTTCTCGAGCAGATCCATCCACACGAACTCGCCGCTCGTATCTTTGCCGTCGCGACGTCTTTTCTCGCTGACTCCGCCATGCGCCACCGCAACATTGCCGAACACCTGCACGTCGATCGGGCCCAGCTCGTAGGCCTCGAGTTTGTCCCCGCCGGACTTGAAGCCACTCAGGACACTTTCCTTCGTCACGATCTTGCCGGAGCCCACGGTGACCCAGTCGTCGGCGAATATTTGATCGAGCTTGGCGATGTCGCCCGCGATCATTGCATCGCCCATGTCGACGGAAATCTGCTTTATCGCCGCGACATCGTTAGCCGCATTGGACGGAACAACCCCGGATGCGTTGGCCGATACGGGCGGCAGGCAGGCACAAGCGAGCAACAGGAAAAATCTCATCGGTATCTCCTATTCGGGTGGTGACATTCGCGACTCGGCAGGGTGCATTGCAGGCGTTCTGCGACGAAGCCCGGCTCGGCGCTCAGCACTTCGCACCGCCCAGTCTCGGCATCAAGAATAGGGGCCGGCGAATGGCCGACACAGACCGCTTGCATCACCGGAACGTCTGTTCACATCATTTGCGAAACATCACGGCGTTGCTGGCGTAGACTTCAGCGCCATGGCCGAGAATGTTGCCGACACACATGCCACCCGCTGGTCTTGGATCGCCGCACTCTGGTGCGCGGGCGGGCTGTTCGACGCGACCCAAACGGTGCTGGTCATGCACGCCGAGGGCAAACATCACGCCTGGCCGCCGCTATTCGCAACGGAGCTCGCGACCTGGCTGCCGTGGGCGCTCGCCACGCCGCTCATCATCGACTTGGCGAGGCGCTATCCGATCCATCGCAGCGTACGCGCAAGATCCGCAGCGGTACATCTTGCGGCCTTTACCGCGCTCAGCGTCGTCTCCGAGGCATGGTCTGCTTTGCTCCAGGTGCTGTTCAATCCCTGGGGCAATCGGCAATGGCCCACGTTCGTGGATACGTTTGCGACGACGCTGACGTTCCAGGCGCTGATCTTTCTCACCGCGTACGCACTGATATTGACGGCCACCTATCTGGTCGACGCGCGCGAGCGCATCGCGCGGCAAGCTGCCGAAACCGCACAGCTCAACGAAGAACTGTCCAAGGCGCAACTCGCGGCGCTGCGCGGGCAGATGGAACCGCATTTCATGTACAACACGCTCAATTCCATTGCTGGCCTGGTGCGCGACCAGCACGGCGATCAGGCCGTGAGCATGATCGTGGGCCTGAGCGAATTCCTGCGCCGGGCGTCGCAGGATTCCTTGCGATCGCAGGTGACGCTCGCCGAGGAAGTCGAATACCTGCAACGCTATCTCGACATCCAGAAGGTTCGTTTCGGCGACCGTCTGCGGATCGCGGTGAACATCCCGCAAGACCTGCTCCATGCACAAGTACCCAGCCTGTTGCTGCAACCGCTCGCAGAAAATGCCATCAAGCACGGCATCGCCAAATTGTCGGCCGGCGGTACGGTGCAAATTGCCGGTGCACGTTGCAACGGCAGCCTTCGCTTGAGTGTCAGCAACGATGTCCCGGAATTGCCGGCCAACTGGGATGCGACGCAGATGGGCGTCGGCATGGGCAATCTGCGCACGCGTCTGCAGATCTTGTACGGCGACGAATCCGACTTGCGGCTGGAACGCGGTGTTCCTGGCGAAGTGGAAGTCGCCGTAACGCTGCCTTTCAAGGAAGCGTAGATGACATCCGGCGACGCACAGCTGTCACCGCTGCATGTGCTCGTCGTCGACGACGAGGAGCTGGCACGGCGCAACCTCACCGTGCTGCTGCATCGCGACCCGCAGATCGGCGCCGTCGTCGAATCCGCGTCGGGAGCGGATGCCATCGAGAAGATCCAGACGCTGCGGCCGGACATCGTGTTTCTCGACGTGCAAATGCCGGAATGCGGCGGCTTCGACGTGCTCGAGATGCTGGGCAGCGATCTGCCGCCCGCCGTCATCTTCGTAACCGCGCACGATGAGTACGCGCTGCGCGCATTCGAAGCCGGAGCACTCGACTACTTGCTGAAGCCGTTCGACGACGCCCGTTTCGGCCGCGCCCTGAATCGAGCCAAGGACAAGCTCGCTCACTTCGCGCCGACGCGGCGCGCGGCCGCGCGGCTCGTGGTCAAGAGCCAAGGCCGCATCGCGTTCCTCGACGTGGCCGACATCGAATGGATCGAGGCCGCCGGCTATTACGCCTGCCTGCACCTCGGCAGCCAGACACACATCTTGCGCAGGTCACTGCTGGAGCTCGAGCGCGATCTGGGCGAGGACGCTTTCGTTCGCATCCACCGCTCGATCATCGCGCGACTCGACCAGATCCACGGCCTGCAACTGCGCGCCGACGGCGACTACGAGGTCGTCTTGAAATCCAACGTGCGATTACGCCTGAGCCGGCGCTATCGCAAGCGCATTCAAGATCGCTTGATGTCGCTGCCGGTCAAGGCGTGAGACACGGCGATAACTCCTCCCAGCGGCACCATGAACGGCGGCGGCCCTGCGAGCTTCGACTATCCACAAAAAGAAGCAGTGCCCTACCCCCTTTCTTTCTGACGCCTGTTTTCCCACATTTTCACCGCATATCGACGGCGCAGGTGTAGCATCCGCACTGCTGCGGACGTCTCCGCCCGGGGAGAACGACATGTCCCGACTCGCGCATTGCGTGGCGCTGCACATTTTCCTGCTGAGCATTGCTTTCGTTCCGCACGCCGTCCACGCGCAGGCACCGGCCAACGACAACTGGGCCAACCGCACCGTGATCGGTGCGCTGCCGTTCAACACGTCCGAAACGCACATGTACCAGGCCACGGTCGAGTCCACCGATCCCGATCCGCCGTGCCGCTCGTTCGGCGCAAACAACGAGAGCAACACGTTGTGGTACGGCTACACGACCGGGGCTGCCGCTCAGTACCTGACGTTCAGCATCCCGAACAATCAGATCGTCGGCATGATCACCGTGTATACCGGCACACCCGGCGCGTTCGCGATCGTCGCCGGCGGTTGCGGGCAATATCAGTCGTTCCTCGGCCAGACGCGCCTCGTCGGGATCCGGCTCGCGCCGAACACGAGCTATTCGATCAAGGTCGGCGCGACGTTTCCCGCCAACAGCAGCAACACGCTGAACTTCGGCGTCAACGCCGCCGTGCAATACCTCGTCACCAAAACCGACGACACGAACGACGGCACGTGCGACGGCGACTGCTCCCTGCGCGAGGCGATCAGTGCCAGCAACGCCAATCCGGGCGCTGTGATCGTTCCGGCTGGGACGTACGACTTGACCATCGGCGGGCCCGACGAAGACGACAACAACTCCGGCGACCTGGACTTGATCAGCAGCATGGGGCTGTATGGCGCCGGCATGACGCAGACGATCATCGATGCGCATCACATCGATCGCGTGCTGCAGCTGGACTCGCACGGCACCGGCCTGCAGAGTTTCGCGATCGAGGATCTCAGCCTGCGCAACGGCAACGCGAGCGCCATCGCAACCACGCCGTTCGAAGCCTACGGCGGCGGACTGGCGCAATACGCAACGTTCGGTCTGGGCCCCGACTATATCGGCATCGAACGCGTGACCGTGACATCGAGCTTCGCCGGCAATGCCGGCGGTGGTTTGGCGATCCAGGCGCCCGCCACGATCCGCGACAGCGTGATCAGCAACAACACATCCAGCCAGTACGGCGGCGGCGGCGTGCATTTCCAGCTCGACCCGCAACGCTTTCTCGATATTCGCGGCACGACGATCTTCGCCAATGCGGCGCTCGGTCCGGCCAATGGCGGCGGCATCTACGCGCTGGGAAACTTGCGCCTGACGAACAGCACGATCAGCGGCAACCACGCCAACTACTACGGCGGCGGCATCCACTCGCAACGCAACGGCGTGCTGACGATGGCGAACAGCACGGTCGTGTTCAACAGCGCCGCGAGCAATCCGTTCATGATCCGTGGCGGCGGCGGAGTGTTGCTCGACGGCGGCACGTCCAGCGGCACGAGTTCGATCGTGAACAGCATCATCGCCTACAACACGGTCGCCAATGCCAGCGAACAACCCGACTGCGCGGTCGGCAGCGACTCGGTCGTGTTCACCTCCGCCTACAATCTCGTGCAGTTTCCGAATAACTGCAACTTCGCCGGAACGGGCGACGTGACCGGCGTGGATGCGGGCGTATTGCCGGCGCTCGCCGACAACGGCGGTGCGACGCCGACGTTCGCGCTGCTTGGCGGCAGCCCCGCGCTGAATTCGGGCGACCCTGCCGGCTGCAAGGATGTGGACGGCGTCGTGTTGACCACCGACCAGCGCGGCGCGGGCTTTCCGCGCACGATCGGCGCCGCTTGCGACAAGGGCGCGCTCGAGAGTCCCGTGTCCACGCCGCCGGGACAACCGGCGATGAACGCTGCCAGCGACAGCGGCGTTTCCAACAGCGACGGCATCACCAGCGTCACCACGCCGTCGTTCAACGGTGTCTGCACGAGCGGCACGCAGATCCAGTTGCAGGTCGATGGTGCGAACGTCGCGCCCACCGTGGGCTGCCTGGGCAATGTCTATGCGATCAGCGTGCTGTCCGCGATCGCCGAAGGCACGCACACGATCACCGCGACTGCGACCGGCGCCGGCAGTACATCGCTGCACAGCGCGCCGCTGACGGTCGCGATCGACACCACGGCGCCGATCGTGACGTTCTCCGCGACACCCGCGAATCAGGATCCCGATCCGAATCCGAGCTTTTCCTTTGCCGCCAACGAGGGCGTCAGCGCGTTCGCCTGCCGCCTCGACAGCGGCAGTGGGTTTGCGTGCAGCAGCCCGACGGCGATCGGCGTATCCGTCGGCGTGCACACCTTCTACGTCGGCGCCACGGATATCGCCGGCAATGTGGGATTGTCAGCCTCGTATACGTGGGTGGCACTGCCGCCCTCGCCCGGCACACCCGTGCTCGCGCCAGGTTCCGACAGCGGCTTGTCCAACAGCGACGGCGTCACCAACGCAGCGACCGAATCTTTCAGTGGCAGCTGCACCGACGGCGATACGATCCAGCTGGTCGAATTGGGAACGCCGCTCGGCACGTCGGCAACCTGCAGCGCCAGCGGCTATGCGCTCGTCGTCGCACTGGCGGAAGGCACGCATGCGGTCGGCGCGACGGCGACGCGCACGGGCTACATGAGTCCATCCTCCGCGACCGCGACGATCGTGATCGACCGCACGCCACCGGCATCGCCCACCATCACGGGACCGGGCACGCTGTCGCCACCGACCGTGACGATCAACGGATTCGCGCTCGAAACCGAAGGCGTCATCACGGTGACGGAGGGATCCACGACGCTGTGCACCGCAAGCGGTCCGTTCGGCGTCGGCATCCAGTGGTCGTGCCAGGCAACCTTCAACAGCAACGGCGTGCACGCGCTGAAGGCAACGCAGACGGATCTCGCCGGCAACGTCAGCGCTCCCTCGACGCCGTTCAACGTGCCCGTCGATTTGGTGTTTCGCAACGGGTTCGAGTAGCGCGCGGCTTTCCTGAGTTCGGCAGAAACGCAGTCCGACTCTTCGTCTCCCAAGCCGAAGGAATCTTGCGTTTTCCAGCGAGCAATTCCTTCGCTCCCTTCTCTCTATCTTGCGTTTCCCAAACACGCGGAAATCACGGCATTCTTGTTTGCATCGGATTCCCGCGTGCCTTTGAAAATGCAATTGACGACATCCATCGATGAGTTGGTGGAACAGGTATGGACGGCGTTGATCCGCTCGATGTTGAATGTCGTCAGATGATAGACGCAGAGATAGAATTCCTTCGACGAACGCAAATGGCAGGCTGAGTTGGCGCCATCACGATCGAATCCCGAATCCCCCATCAGTGAACTTACGCACGCGTTGAGCTTTTCCGTGTACTGCCGGTTGTCCTGCTCTGCTTGCGCATTTGTTGCGGCCGGGGCGCGTGCGGGAGCGGAAGGCGCGGCAGCAGGTTTGGTCTGACATGCCGCTTCGGTCCAGGATCCGTCAGCGTCTTTGCATTTGTAGGTAGCGGTCGTCGCCGTCGTGACCCCGAGGATGCACAGGATTGCGGTCGAGCCCAGCAATGTGGTCTTGCGCATCAGGTTCATTCGAATCCGTCGCGGAACAGTGCGTCGTCCGATTCGACCGCGCCGATATCCGTGGCAACGCCTTGCGGCCGCGAGACGCCGCGTTGATCGGTTGCCGGCGCATTGGCATCACCGGCGTCGATCGCAGGGCTGCCGCGCATCGGAAACAGCGTTGGCGTCGTGCCGCCCCAGTAGCCGAGCGGCGTGAGTAGCGGGTCGGTGTTGTTGTAGTCGGAAATGGTGTTCAGGAATGCGCCATCGTTGCCGCTGGAGAGATTGTGTCCGAGCGAGACGAGCTGCGAGCCGCCCTCGCTGCTCAGGTTTGCCGGCATGTTGGCAGAGACGATCGTGTTCTCCAGCGTCATGATTACCGTGCCGCCGGCGCTGGCGTCGAGGGCGCCGGAAACGCCAACTCCCGTATTTCCCGCAACCGTGCAATTGGTGATCGACACGTTCGTCGTCTTGCCCGGGTTGGCGATCGCGAACAGGCCGCCCGACGCACCGCCGGACGTGTTCCCGGTGATCGTGCAGTTCCTCAACGTCGCGTCGGCGAGGGTCACGAGCGCACCGCCGAAACCGTCGCCGGGGGTGCCCGACTCGGCCGAGTTGTCGCTGAGCGTGCTCGCACTGATCGTCAACGGACCATGGCTGGTGATGGCGCCGCCGCCGAAATCCGAATGATTGCCGCTGAGCGTGGATGCCGTGACGGTCAGCGTACCGTTGCTGAGGATACCGCCGGCGCCGGTGCTGTTCTTGCCGTTGCTGATCGTCAGACCGGACAGGCTGGCAACGGCGCCGCTGCCGACGGTGAGAATGATGTAATCGCCGCCGGTATCGCGGCGCACGTTCAACAGCTGCGCACCCGGCCCGCTGATCGTCAGGTCGCCGGCAATCGCCGGCAGCGCAGCGGTGAGATTGATGACCTGCGCCGTGTTGAACAAGCTGCTGAAGACGATGTCGTCGACTACCGTGTCGTCCGCATTGGCGGCAGCGATCGCATCGCGCAGCGTGCACGTCGCGTCGCAGACGCCATCGCCGGGATCGGCGCTGGAGTTGACCACGAGCTTGCGCAACTCGACCGCGCCGATATCGGCATGGGCACCTTGCGGCGACGCCACGCCGCGCTGATCGTAGGGCGGAAACGGAATGCCGCTGTCGCTGCCCGCGTCGATCGCGGGACTGTTCGGTGCCGGCAGGCGCGTCGGCGTCTGGCCGCCATGCATGCCGAGTTCGCTCAGCCGCGGATCGGTATTGATCAAGTCGCCTGACTGGTTCAGGAAGCCGCCGCCGTTGTCGCTCGCCAGGTTGTTGCCGTGCGAGACGACGCTCGAGTTCGCACCGATCTTTGCCAGACCCGGGCCCCCGGAATACGCGACGATCGTGTTGGTCAACTCGACGCTCGCGCCGGTGTTGCCGAGGCCGCTGTCCATCGCGACGACGCTGTTGCCGGTAGCGCTGCCCGCAACGGTGCAGTTGCTCAGATGGACGGTCGCCACGGTGAGCGAGCCATTGCCGGCGCTGAGGATGGCGCTGCCGTACAGGCCGGTATTTCCGGAGAACGTCGTTTCCGCCACCGTGGCAATGCCGTTGTTGAACAGCGCACCGCCGTATTGCGAGTCGTTGCCGCTGAAGGCCGATCCGCCGACGTGCAGCGATCCCGAATTGGAGATTGCACCGCCCTCGGTGTCGGAATGGTTGCCGGTGAACAGTATGTTCTTCAGGATCAGATTGCCGTTGACATTGCGGATCGCGCCGCCGCCGTCGGCTGCGCTGACGTTGCCGTTCGCGATTGCCAGGAAATTGATCACGACCGTGCCCGTCGGCACCGTGATGATCGGATAGCCGGTGCCTGTCGCACGCAGCGTCAGCACGTTTGCGCCGGTGCCGGTGATCGTCACGTTCTTGTCGATCGTCAGCGTGCTGGCGATACCGATCGTCTGCGGCGTCAGGAACAATGCCGAGAACACGATCGTGTCGCCCGGCTGCGCCAGACTCAGCGCGGTCCGCAATGTGCAGGGATTGGTGCACTGGGCGTCGCTCGTATCGGCCGTGGAATTGACGGTGAATAGCGTGCTCGCGACCGATTGGTGCGGAGACGACGCGCTGCGTCCGGCGTGCGCGGCGTGCGGCAGCACGGCAGCTGGAGCCGCTACTCCCCAGATGCTGGCGGAAAGCAGGATCGCGAAAAGGAGGAACTCGCGTGCGCGAGCAAACCGGCGAATGTTCATGGCCACCCCCGTGCGGCATGAATGCACCGCGAGAAAGCATACTCGCAAAAGCGATCGAGTTGCCAAGTACTTCGTCGAAGGGTGCCCTTGGGGAGAAGAACACGCAGGGACGCGGATGAATTCTTCGCGTCAAAGCTCGTTTCTCCGAATGAAGGGCACTGCGCCTCCGTTCCTACCCTCTTTTTTCCCGCTTTGTCAGTCCACCGGCGCTTTTGGCGTATCCACCCTTGCGCCGGCCGAGACGATCGACAGCGATCCACTCGCCCTGCCGGCATTCGCAATCCAACGGATTTGCCAGAGGAACGGGTGAGCCATGCAAAGAAAAACCAGAGCAACACTTGCCGCCGCCATCGGTGCCGCCGCCGTTTGCCTCGGCGTCGCGTGCGCCGGCAACGGCAACGCGCAAACCGCGTCGTCCGCCGACACGCTGCCGGTCTACGAAGTCGTGCGCCAGGGAGTGACGGCCGAGCAGGCGAAGAAACTCGCCGACGCGCTGAAGCTGCCGGCAACAAGCCTCGTCGTGACCAATGGCGCAATCAGCTATGTCGACGCCGACCGCTTCCTCGAAATCCCCGGCCTTGCAGTCGGCGATGCGGCGCTCGAGCGCCGGCTGCTGGCGGCGCGAAAGAAGGACGAGCCCGAAGCGGATATGGCGCTGCGCCGCATCGACTTCGACGCGCTGCGCAAGATTTCGGCCCTTGATCCGGACAAAGCATTGCAGTCGACGGCGGATCTGTTCACGACAGCCGCCGTCCCGCTGCAGACGGGCAAGCCCGAAGTCGGGCACACGGTATTGTCCGCGGCGTACAAGAACGCGAAAGGCGTCGAGGAGACCATCGACCAGCGCCTCGACACGCATGTCGCCTACCATTTCTCCGACAAGTACGGCCATCCGATCGTCGGGCCCGGCGCGACCGTCGCGCTGGCGTACGACGCGCAGGGCAAGGTCACGCAATTTCAGTACGCGGTGCGCGAACTCAAGGAGGGTCCGCGCGTGAAGGTTCTCTCCGAAAGCGAGGCGCGTGCGCGCATTGCCCAGCGTCTGCCGAAAGGAACCGACGTGCAATTGCGCCTGGTCTACTGGTCGCCGGCGTTCGAGTCGGAGTCCGCTACGCGCGCGCCGAACGTGATCCTGCCCTACTACGCGTACACGACCACGCGCGAGATCAAGGATGCGCGCGGCGAAACGACGCGTGCACGCTCACGCGAGCAACGCATCCCGGCAACCGACGATCCGCGCTACGTACCGAGCGCGCGCCTGCAAGTGCGCGGCGCGGACAGTGCCGAAGTGCAGGCCAGCGTGCAAGTCTCCGGAGGCCGCACGCCGTATCGCTACACCTGGCTCGGCTCCAATCCGTCCGTGGCGACAGCAGTCGAAGCGTCGGTCCGCTACACGCCGATGGTGCGCGTGGCGCCGGTCGAAGGTGCAGCGGACGAACGCGTGCGCGCCAACGAGATTGTCGGCGTGCAGGTGATCGATGCGAACGGCGTTGTCGCGTGGGCGAGCGAGACAATCGCTGTGCAGGCGACGCCGTTTCCGCATGAACGCGACGGCGACGAGCACGGCCACGGCCACGGCGGCGCGACATACGGCTGCGAGAGTCCGGCGGAGCCCGACCGCTTTGTGCAGGAACGCGTCGGTTGGCAGCAGGGTATGGCGCATCCGGGTGGCGGCTCCGAGAAATTCTGCTGGCTCGGCAATTCGTCGTGGCCGGGCGATTACATCAAACCGAAGAAAGCCGGATCCCTGCCATCCAAGCCCTGGATCAACGGCGATGCCGATTATTCGAACTGGGGCGTCAACACCGCGAACATCGTCTTCATCAACGGCGATGCGTGGCCCGACGGTTTCACGGCCATGTTCCCCGGCGCTCCGGCATCGGACTACAACAATAACGTGTTCCTGCTGCGGCCCGGCAATCCCAGCGGCACCGTGCAGATCGAGAGCAACAAATACAACATCAACTACGATCATTCATGGGGGCCATCCGGATCGAACGACCGGCTGTACTGGTTGCTCGGACTGCTCTGCGAAGCGCTCGACAAGGTCGACTCCTCGAACCTGAGCCTGGGCAATCGCTGGGGTCCCGCGTTCGGCGGACTGCATATCTTCACCGGCTTCGCTTCCAACGCTGCAGACAGCCAAGGTGCTTTCGGCAAGGCATTCGCTGAAGACATACTCGGCGTGAACAACAAGCCGCTGACGATCGTCAAGGCGTGGTTCGCCGCGAGCACGGCGACTAGCGAAGGCACCGCGGCCGCGATGGGTCCGATCGGTCCGGGTGGCGTCACCGACAAGGACGACTTCTACATCGGCAAGGGCTCGAAGGGCCCGACGATTCTTCCGGCGGACATCAAGGGCTGGTGGTATCTGCACCAGTGAGGGAATAAAGGGGTCAGGTGTGCCTACAAAAAAAAGCCCGACCCCTTTTTTTTCGTAATCGGCAATATCCAATTTCTTGACCATTGCGACGTCCCCGTGAACCACCGTTCGGGCCTTCCATCGGCATCGCGGACAATTGCGCGTGCCGGCCTGGAGCGAAGTTCCGGCGCCGCCAGCCCACGCGGTGGATGTCGTGACTGTCGAGATATCGACTTCGTGCCGACGGTCCCGGAGTCGGGTTCGTCTACTTCTAGCCGCAAACGAACGAACCCGACGCATGTCCTTATCGACGCGCTGAAACCAGCGTGACGAGAAGTTCGTCCAGCTGATCGAACGACTCGGACATGCCGTCCGCAGCGCCTGCGTTCGCCTCGCATGCTTCCTTCGAAGGGTAACGTTCGTGCACGACGAGCAGCGTCTTGCCGCCTTTTTCCTCCAAGGTCAGCGTGGTGACCGAGCCGTCGGCGCTTTCTTCGTTCGTCCAGACCAGGCGCGAAGGCAGCACGACTTCGAGATACTTGCCATGAAACGCCATCGACCCCGATTCGCCATGGCGGAACACCAACCGGTACGCGCCGCCGACGCGCACATCCTGCTCGCAGGAAAGCAGTTCCATGCCGAAGGATTTCGGCACCCACCACCGTTTGAACAGTTCGGGCTTGGTCCACGCCTCGAACACGATGCGCGCTGGCGCATCGAAGGTTCTCGAGATGACCAGTTCGCGGTCGGACTTGCGTTCCACCTGAGTGCGGCCTTTGGTGGATGCAACGTCACCTTCTCTTCTTGCGTCCATCAGCTCTCTCCTTTCGTTTGAGTTCTTCGACGACCTTGTCCAGCTCGTCGAAGCGTGCATCCCAAAGCTGTCGGTGCTTCTCGATCCATGCGGCCTCTTCTTCCAGCCGGCGCAGGCCGAGCTTGCAGGTCCGCACGCGCCCGACTTTCCGCGTAACAACCAGCCCCGCCTGCTCCAGCACGCCGACGTGCTTCTTCATGCCCGTGAGCGTCATGTGGAACTTTTCGGCGAGTTCGGTGATGGAAGCGTCCGCGCGCCCGAGCAGCTCCAGCACGCCCCGGCGGGTTGCGTCCGCGAGCGCGGCGAACGAGGCATCGAAACGTGCTTGCTGATACTGAACCATATGGTTCAGTGTATGCTATCGACCAGCGGCACGCAAGATCCAAGGCAGGCGGAGGAATTTCTCGTTTCAACCGAGCAGTTTCTGCACTCGCGTTTCGGTTTCCCCTTCTCAGTCACGTGCTCAACCGCGAAGGGTCGGCGTACACTTCCTGTCAGAGGGACTTCATCGGAGTGCAGTGCACTCCAACCTGTTTTCAGGCACCCATCTTCTCGATCGGCAGCAACCCAAGGAACTGCGCATGATGAAGTTGTTCGTGGACTCCAACTATTTGTCTCCCTATGCGATGTCGGCGTTCGTGACGTTGCGCGAGAAGCGCATCCCCTTCGAGCTGACCACGGTAGACCTCGAGCGCGCAGAGCATCTGGCGCCTGCCTATGCGGCGCTGTCGACGACGTTGCGCGTACCGGCGCTCAGCGACGAAGACTTCCATCTGTCCGAGTCATCCGCGATCTGCGAATACCTCGAGGATTGCTACCCGGATACGCCGGTCTATCCGGCCGACATCCGGCAGCGCGCAATAGCACGGCAGATCCAAGCCTGGTTGCGCAGTGATCTCATGCCCATCCGCCAGGAGCGTGCCACGGAAGTCGTCTTTCTGAAGCGTTCGTCACCGCCGTTGAGCAGCACGGCACAAGCGGCGGCCGCAAAGCTGTTCGCCGCGGCACAAGCGCTGCTGCCGGCGCACGGGCAGTTCCTGTTCGGTACATGGTCCATCGCGGACACGGATCTGGCACTGATGCTCAACCGCCTCGTGCTTGCTGGCGACGAAGTGCCGGAGCGCCTGGCGACTTATGCGCGAACGCAGTGGCAGCGGCCGAGCGTCCAAGAGTGGATCGACAAGCCGAGGCCGTGAGGAGCAAGAAAGGGACGCAGAGCATGAGGTCAGGTTCATTCACGACCGAGAAATGACCTGACCCTTTTCGCGAGCGCTATACTCGGCGGGAAATACGCAGCGTGTTTACATTGAAGGCAGCGATACTCCCGGCGCTGCTCGCAAGGGGTACGAACCTTACGCTAGTCAATGCTCGTGCGTCGTGCTTTGGATGTCTCACGAAACCACATAAGGAGTACTCGCAATGCTGGCTGCCCGACTTGTTGCTGTCCTGTTCGCGATCGCCTACGCCGCACCGTCGCTCGCACAGCAGTTGCCGCTCACGATGTCCAAATCGTTCACGCCTTCGACTGTCCAAGTCGGAGGGACATCGACGACCACCATGAGCGTGACCGTCACCAACCCCAACCCCGTCACGATCACCGGCATCAACTTCAGTGACACCTTTCCGGCGGGATTGGTGCCGGACGTGGTCGGTTCGTACACCTGCGGACCCGGCTCCGCCGTGTTCAACGGCAGCGGGTGGGCTTTCTCCGGCGTGACACTGGCAGCCGGCGCATCGTGCAGCGTCCCGGTCCTGATGCACGCGACAATTACCGGACCCATCATCAACACGACATCGGCAGCCACCGGAACCGGCATCCCTCCAAGCGCCCCGGCCTCGGCCATTCTCAACGTCAACGCCGCGGCAAATGTCGCCGCGTTGCCGTTTTCACCCGCGGTTCTGCTGGCGCTCGTGGCGTTGCTTGCGTTGGTTGCCGCCATGCGATTGCGCGGTGACGAAAACCGCGGCGGGCGCAGTTAGGGAGACTCGGGAGTCCGGGGTCGGTCAGGGTACTTTTTTTGCAGCAGTCGAAAAAGTACTCTGCCCCCTGCGCTTTCCGTTTCCGTCATTTTCCCGCTCGTCCAAACTGCAAATGGGCCTGCCAGGCCCCTTGCTGAACCGCGCGAGCTTGCGCGGGATCGAACGCAATCTGCGTGCCGTTCGAGAGCGAGAACGTCGCCGGCAAGTCGGCAGGCGTCTGTCGAAATATTTCGGCGAACATGCTCAACGCGACGGCATAGGTTCCCAGGGTCGATGGATGAAAATCGTCTTCGCCGTAGAATTTGAGCGCCGGATCGATCCTCCAACTTTCGCGCCATGCTTCGCCGCCCGGAATGAACATGGCGTCGATCGCGAGGGCCGCGTTGGAATACGAGTCGCGCACGTCGTCGAATCGACTGAATCGCGCCCGTTCGGGCCACACCATGTATAACGCGGGCCGCGCGCCGGAGTTGCGAATCAGCGGATCGAAGCGAGTCGCCCATTGCAGCAGGTTGACCTGACTCGCCTTCTCGGCCGAAGGTCCCTGTTGCAGTATCACGAGTTGATAGCCCTTGGCGATCTCGACCTGCGCACGGCCCGCAGCAAAGTGATCTTCCAGGGCGAAGCCGCCTTCGCTCACATCGGCGGTCACGAGCGTCTTTCCTGCTTGGGCAGCAACCGCACTGAGCATCGCGGGCAAATCATTGGCGTAGGTCAAACTGTTGCCAATGAACAGGACTTTGGAATGATCAGCCAAACCATCGGCTTCGATATTGTTCACGTCCAACCGCACTGCGAAGCCGGCGTCATCATCGCGGATCGATGCGCCAATGAAATCCACACCGGCATCCTTGCCGACGCTGTCGTTGGCCGGATCAAAAATCTCGGCCGGAATGCCGAGGCGCCCAGCATGCGAGTCTCTGACCGCGATCGCGAACAAGCTCGTGCCCAGTAACGCGAGCAGTGGCAAGACCGTTCGGCTGCGCAGCATCTGATAGCGACGCGCAATCAGTACCACGCCGCAGGCGAACAACGCGGCGACAAGCCGCCCGAACAATGGCACGGAGGAGACAGACGCGCCGAGTGTAATCAGCAGCGGGCCGGACCCATCGCGATCTCCAACGAAATCGAAAGCGCCGGACTCGATGTTTTGTCCGAACAGTTGCAAGTCGATAACCTGCGCGCCGGCGAGCCAGTTGCGCCGGATGTCGAACTCAATGGTATCGCTGCCGAGTCTGCCCTGTCCGAGTCCAAGCGGCGTTGCGCTCGCAACCGAACTGAGCTCGCGCCACTCGCCCGATTCGCAATGTTCGGTTACGACGCGCAGAATCTGGGTGCGATCGGTTTCCGCGTAAACCCGTAGTTCTTTTCCGTGCACCGTGCCGGCGGGACTTTCGAAATCGCATCCGGTCTGCGCCGACTGGTCGCTATCGACGAGCGCTTCGAAGCGATACTCCGCCGGACCAGCCGCAGCCGCAGACTCAGCGCATAGCAACAGACCGAGCACGGTCGCGATTCGCCACATAGAGACTCCCCAGCGGCTTCCTCGGCCAGACTACTCTACGTAGCAAGCCGGTCAAGCGTTTGGCGGGCAAACAGGAGTCAGTACACAATTTTCGGAACAATGACCGGCAAGAGAGGACAGAGTCGCAGGCGAGCAAAGACGAATTAGTTGCCTCTGTCTTCCTTTCTCGCGCTTACTTGAATCGATTGAACCAACTTGAAAGCCGCGGCTGCAGCTCCTGTTCCGACCCGGAGCCCACGAGGTTGTGCGGCAGTCCTGCCATCACGGCATACGCAAAGCGATCTGCGGCGCCGACCTCCCTGTAGCGCGCGCTCATCGCATTCTTCAAGTTGTCCAGATCCTGCGCCGCGATCGTGCTGTCCGCATCACCCGTGACGATGAGCAGCGCCGGAGCGTGGCGATCCGCGGCGATGTCGGCCGCGCGATCGGCAATGTCCGAACGTCTGGCGAGTCGCCTGCTTGCGTCGGTCCACGCGTAGGCGCGGCCGGTTGCGTGCTCGTAGGCGTGGATGGAGGAAGTCAATCCCGTCGATGGATTCAACACGACCGCGGAACTCACCCTCACCTTGTGCTCTGCCAGCGCAATGAGCGCAGCGGTGCCGCCCGCGGAAAATCCAAAAAGACCGATCCTGTCGCCGCCCTTCATGCAGCCATGCCGTTCGAGCGCGGCGACGACAGCAGGCAATTCTTTCACGGCGCCCCACACGACTGGCTCAAATACGAGTCGGGCGACATCTTCCTTCTGACGTCGAACAAGTTCGTCCGTTCCGCCAGCGGGAGCACGGACGCCAAATAGCGGAAGCCCCAGATAGACCTTGATCGCGGGGACGTCGTCGAGCGGCAGGCGCGACATCAGTTCCGATTCGCTCGCCGGCGAACCAAACCCGTGCCAGAGCACGATCGGCGGCCTCGACACGTGGGGCGGGATGCGAAGCGTTGCCGGTACCTTCCCCAAGTGCGTGCTCACGACACGCAACTCGCGCGCATTCAGGATGCACTCGTTATGCAGCGGGGATGCGAAATCGGTCGACGCCGCCTGCGCCTGTGTCTGCGACACGAACAGAAGGAACTGGATCGCCATCAATGCGACCAATCGCCACAGCTTGCACGCGATGTCCATCTTGTCCCGCTCCGCAACGCCAACTTGAATTCTGGCACGCAATCTTGCGACATGCGTCGGAAAATTTGCGCGGACACGTTGCGCGGCCCGACTGAACTTTCCTCCGTCCGTTTCCACCACTGCTTGTTCGGTCTGCCGGCTAGCGCACGTTGAAATGACAGATCTGTCTTCCTTTCTCGTCTTCAACGGAGCAACCGATGAGCGTTTCCGATCGTGCCAGGAACTTTGACCCGACAATTTCCAAACGCGGGCCGGCTCGACAACGAGTGGCCCGAGGCCTTGCTTGCATGTTGGCAATGTTGTCGCTTTCCGCACACGCCGGGCTCAATAGCGGCACCGAGTATGCCGCGTTGGTCAATCTGTTCAATTCGACCAACGGCGCTTTTTGGACCAAAGGTTCAAGCGGCACCGGTGTGTGGGCGCTTGGCACTGACGCGTGTGGTTGGTTCGGCATCACCTGCGATCAGGACACGAACCCCGCCGACAACACCAGCCATGTGATCGGGATCAATCTGCAAGCCAACAACTTGATCGGCACGCTACAACCGATTACTGCCTTTACGCAGCTTCAGGATTTCCAGGTAAGGAACAATGCGTTGACGGGATCCATTCCCGCGTTGACCGGGCTGACCAAGCTGACGATATTGGATGTCGGCCACAACCAGCTCACGGGTTCGATCCCCGCCGTGACCGGAACCAATATCGAGTTCCTGGAGGTCTTCGACAACCACCTGACCGGTCCATTGCCATCACTGAGCGGTTTGAACCCGTATGCCATTTACGCATACAACAATCAATTGACCGGCCCGCTCCCAACGCTGAGCGGCGCGACGAACCTGCAGTTCTTCGAGGTCAACAAAAATAACATTACCGGATCGCTGCCGGCGCTGACCGGACTGACGCAATTGCAGCGATTCCTGGTCGATACCAATCAACTCTCCGGACCGCTGCCCGCAATGGCGGGGTTGACCAGCCTGCAGCTATTCGATGCACATGCCAACCAGCTCAGCGGCTCGCTGCCGGCACTTACCGGACTGACCGCGCTGCAGAGTTTCGATATCAACCACAACCAGGTGAGCGGATCCATCGCGCCGTTGACCGGACTGCCGAACCTGGGCTACTTCTTCATCAACAATAACAAGGTGACCGGACCGATTCCCGCGCTATCGGGCCTGACTAGCCTGGTGACGTTCGATGTCTCCAATAACCAACTATCGGGTGCGGTGCCGGCGATCGCGACATTGACCTCGCTGCACTACTTCGTCGTCGGCGCGAACCTGTTGACCGGCGCAGTACCACCGGCGGCGCCGGCATTGGTCAGCGGCGGATCGAGCCTTTGTCCGAATCTGCTGAGCATAACGTCACAGCCGGCGATCGACCCGGCATGGATCACGGCGACGGGCGGCTATTCGCCGTGGTGGGCCAACCCATCGTCGAATAACGTGTGCGACGACTTGTTCCGCGATAGTTTGGGTGGCTGAAAAGCTATTTTGGTGGAGGAAGGAACGGAGGCAACGATCAGATTAGCTGCGTCCCCCTATTATCGTTTTTCTTCTATACCAGCGCGGCACCCGCGCATGCGATCACCTGACCGGCAAGCGCATGCCCGGCGCGGCAAGCCGTCACCCAGTCGTCATCGTCCAATGCGGCAAGAAAACCCGCGTTGAAGGCATCGCCGGCACCGGTGAGGTCGCGGATTTCCGCGATCGGCGGCACCGGCACTTCGGCGATGCATTCACTGCCGCGCCAAATACACGTCGGGTGCGCACCAGCGCGCGCGACCACAATGGTGTCGGCGAGCCGCGTGAGAAACGCGCCCGCGCCGCCGTCAGTAGTGAGTTGCAGCAGTTCGGACTCGTCGCGGTTGGCGGAGATGATGTCAGGCGCAAGTTCGAGCAGACGTGTGCGGAATGCATCCACGCCGCAGTGCGCGATCACGCCGGCGGATGACGCATCGAAACACACCCGTCCGCCCGCCGCGCGCACGCGCCGCGCTGCATCGATGATGGTGGACGCCGTCGGTTCGCCCTGCAGTGAATAGCCGGTGACATGCAGCAGGTCCACGCCGTCGAGCCACTCCGGTGCGATGGCCTGCAGTTCACCCGAAGCGCCGCGCGACGGAAACATGCTGCGTTCGCCATCGACGGCCACCATCACCACGACGACGCCGGTGACACCACGCACTTGCACGCGCACATCGACACCGTGGCCCTCGAGTTCCGCCACCAGCGAGCGGCCTGCCAGATCGTCACCGACACAGCCGATGAAGCGCGTCGCGCAACGCGTCGCGGCAAACGCGGCGACATTGGCCGCCGAGCCACCGCGCAGCGTGTGGATGCGGCATTGCGTGTCGGTGGCGTGCTGCCAGGCTTCAGCGCACCACACCACGATGTCCTGCACCACGTCACCGATGACTGCGAGCACGGCGCGGCCTATGCGTGCGCCAGTGCGACCGCAACCTGCGCGGCCAGCCGCGCGTTGCTGCGATACAGCGCCACATTCGCATCGAGGCTCGCGTCGCCCGTTTCGCGGCGAATGAAGTCGAGCAGAAACGGCGTCACACCCTGGCCCTTGATGCCTTGCGCATCGAGGGCAATCCACGCCTTCTCCAGCACATCGGCAAGCAGCACCGGATCGAGCTGTTCGTCGACCGGCACGGGATTGCCGACCAACAGCGCCGTGCGCAAACCCAACGCGCGCTGCGCCATGAAAATGTTCGCCACCTCTTGCGGCGACTCGACCCTGTGCGCAATCGTGAAGCCCGAGTCGGCGACGTAGAATCCCGGATAGGCATTCGTGCGGTAGCCGACGATGGGAACCGACAGCGTCTCGAAGCGTTCCAGCGTGGCGTGGATGTCGAGCACCGCCTTCGCGCCGGAACTGACCAGCACGATCGGGTTCCACGCCAGCGCCACCAGGTCGGCGGACTCGTCGAAGTTTTCCGCGGCGCCGTGATGCACGCCACCGAGTCCGCCCGTAGCGAATACCTTGATGCCGGCGCGGCACGCAAGGAACGACGTGGCCGCGATGGTGGTGCCGGCGTTCCTGCGATTGACCGCACCGATCGCCAGTTCGCGAATACCCGACTTCAGCGCCGCGTCGTCGCCCGCCAGGTCCTCGATCTGCGCATGCGTCAGACCGACCGTCGGCACACCGCGATGCACGCCGATGGTGGCCGGAACCGCCCCCGCATCACGCACCAGTTGCTCTGTTTCCAGCGCCACGTGGAGGTTGCGCGGCCGCGGCAAGCCGTGCGTGAAGATTGTCGATTCCAGCGCGACCACGGGCATGTCTGCTGCCAGCGCGCTCGCTACTTCGGTGGATACGTTCAGAAAATCCGTCACTTCGAGGGTCTCGGGGTCAGAGTGCGCCTATCTTGCACAAGCGCATCGTGAACATCTAGGACATTGACAGCGATGCACGCAACGTTGGAGCATCCTGACAGACAGAGAGAAAAGGGGACGCAGGAATTTTGCGTTTCAAACGAATAATTCGTCCGCCCTGCTTTTTGTCACCCGCAACGCTGGGCATCCTGACACAGAGACAGAGTACTCGGACCCCGGTTCGTGCTTTTGACAGGCTCCCCAACCGCGATTTTTGTTTCTACGGGCAGCCCTCGAAGCCCGCGTCGAACACGATATCGTTCTGCTGCACCTCGTAGGCGCCGATATCCGCGCTCGCGCCGGAAACGCGCACATAGGGCGTGCCGCGCTGATCGAATGTCAGGTTCGTCACGTTGTTGCCCTGCTCGATGCCGGGGCTGTGGCTCAACAGCGCGAGCGTCTTGGTGCTGCCGCCGTTGTCGCGCAGGGGTCCGAGCAACGGGCACACGCCCGCGATTGTCCCGCCCGGCATGGTCGTGCGCAGCGTGGCTCGCACCAGGTTGTTTGCCGAACTCGCATCGAACGTGACGGTGTTCGAACTTCCGTTGCGCACGGACGTATGAAAATCGTCCTCGATGGAAGAAGGCCCGTACGTGTTGTTCGCGATCAACGTGCTTTGCAAATACACGACGCTGGAGGTCTTGTCGCCGAAAATTTCGACGCCGGGACCGCGCAACACATTCGGAAAGCGCGGGTCTGTTTCCTGTTTCGCCGTGTTGTTCGCGATCGTGCTGCTGATCAGTTTGACCGTTCCGGCAATCACGTACACCCCGCCCATGCGGCCGCCGGAATAGTTGCCGGTGATCGTGCTGTTGATGATTGACACGGTCGACGCGTTCGCGATGGTCGCGTCGTAGATGCTGACGCCGCCGGAATTGAAACTCGCCGTATTGCCCGACACCGTGCTATCGCTGATCGTGACCGTCGTGAAATTGCCGGAGACATACACCCCACCGCCGTAGCCCTGCGCACCGGTCGCTGTATTGCCCTCCACCGTGGACTTGCTCATCGCAAGACCGGCGTAGGCGAACGTGCCGCCGCCGACACTTTCGTGAAGATCCGACGACGCGGTGTTGTGGCTCAGCAGGCTGCTCGTGATCGTCAGCGATCCTTTCGTGGCCACGCCGCCGCCGAACGCATAGCCTGCCGCGGCCGTGCTGTGTGCCGTACACTTGTATACCGAGACGTGATCCAGATAAAGATTGCCGTTCGAGTAGATGCAGCCGCCGTAGACGCTGCCCGTCGCGCTCGACTTGCTGCCATATTCGGCCGTGATGTAACTGACCTTCAAATACCCAATGCCGGCATGATCCAGGATATTCCCGTTCGCCGGCGGACTCACCGCCTGGATTACTGCATGCTGCGGCGCGGGCCCATTGATCGTGATGTCGGTCTGCCCCAGCACCACTGCCCCCGTCGTCAACGAGATCGCGCTGCACACGATATTCACCGTGTCCCCCGACGATGCATTGGCCGCCGCATAGCGCAGGCTCCCCGACGTCCCCGACCCCACCACGGCATCGCCGCAGTTGTTGACCGTCCAGGTGGTCGCCGCCGAAGCCGGCGTCGCTGGAAGCAGCGCCGATACCAGACAGGCCGCCAGCGGAGTGACAGAACATGCGGAAAGTAGACGCTCGGATGCGTGCATGTGGAATCCCCTGTTGAACGAACGGCCACCTCTGCCGCTACGGGTTCGCGAAAGCGCGTGTGGCGAAGAGCTTGCAATATGGCGGGGAAATGATCAACCAGGCTCTGCCGTAGGGATGGCAAGAGATGTCAGGGAAAATTCGAATGGCGCGGCGCAGCGCTCCGAGGAACCTCGGGGCAGAAGGCGCTCGTCTTACCTAAGCGCGAGCCGAGGAAGTGTAGTCATGGTCCATGTTTCGGATCAGAGGGTAGTTAATCACCTCCGTCCCTTTCATTCGACAATTGCTCTGACGCGCAATGGAGACAGGGTGGCTCTGGCACTCCTGACTCCGCCATTCATTCTAGTCGCGCCAGCCGGCGCCCTGGTATTCCATCCAGGACGCCGTGGATTGTGCTACGTCTTGGCCGAAGTACAACTGCACGACGTGCAGCGCCAGGTCGATACCGGAAGTAAGCCCGCCCGAAGTGAAGATGTGCGTGTCGCTGCGAACAAAGCGCAACCCTTTTCGCACTTCAACCTTGGGAAAGGATTTCTCGAAGTCGCCGAGGTAAGCATGGTGCGTGGTCGCGGGCTTCCCGTCGAGCAGGCCGGCGCCGGCAAGTTTGAACGCACCCGTGCAGACCGACATGATCACGTCGTTGTCGCGGCTTGCGGCAATTTTCTGCAGCCACGCCTTCATCTTCGGTGAACCCGCCTGCGCCCCGACGATTACTACCTGCGGCGCAGGCGCGTCGTCGAACCTGTAGCGCGGTGTCACCGTCAACCCGGGATTCAATCGGATTGGCGTCAAGTCGTCTCCAACGGCATACACGTCGAACGGATATTGATCGTCCTCCGGAACATCTTCGTTCTTCGAACCGACGCGTCCTTTGACTCTCACATTCTCGAACACCGACCATGGGCCGGCAAAATCAATCAGATTCGCGTGCTGCGTAAGAACGACGGCCACGCGAATTTTTCCTCGCTCGGGAGCAACGAATTTCGCCGTCTCGAGCGCCGATGCTGCCGTCGCCAAGCAAATCAGCCCAAAGGCTGCCGCCAGAAAAGTCGCAACTCTCGAAAGCTTGCTCATTGTCGTAATCCGTCCTGGCATTGGCTTGTTGTTGTCCGACATTCGCGCGGCAATCTATTGCCGGCCGTTCGAGGATCGAACTCGAATACCTGCAAGGCGTCAGGGTCAGAAAAGACCGCCACGACAAATGCGACGAGGAACGCGTCAGGGCATCGCGACGGTCGCGCGTTTGGACCGAAACGATGCATCGACCTCGGTCAAGACAGCGAATTGCGCAATCGGATCACCACATCACGTCGCACGGGACGTATATACCAAGCAACGACGCGCTGTCAACGAACATCTTCGTAGTAGAAAGAGCGTGACCTCCTTCACCGAAGTGCGGCAACCCGTGCCTGCTTCGACTGCATCAGCACGACGATGTGCAGCATCAGGAACAGCGGCACCATGAATGCCGGTATGAACACGAGCGGCAACTGCGTCATCGGCGCCATCGATGGCAGGCTGTCCGTTACGAGCGTCATCGAGCTGACGGTTGCCGTGGTGAAGGCGATCACGAAGTCGAGAATGCCCAGAGCGTTCCAGAGCCTGAATCCGGAACTCGCCACGGCGTCGGGATCCTTGCTCAAGCGGACGATCCACAACGGCGCGGCGACGCCGATCGCCATGTCGCCGACGCCAGCGGCCCAGGCGAACAATCCTGGCAATACGTGATAGGCATACAACGCGATGAAGCCGAAGCCGGCATAGCGCCACGCCTGTATTGCGACGAGCAGACGCGTGTCGAGCGCCAGCAGGAAGCCGCGGAACAGCTGCGAAGTCCGCCACGCCGCTGCAAACAGAAGCACCGGTACGACGGCACCGGCGAACACGGGAAGCGGCGGTTTGCCGGGTGCTCCCACGAAGGCGCCGCCCGCGCCGAGCACCGCTACGGCAACCAGCCATAACGCCAGCGCCGCCATCACTGCTTGCCCGATCCGTGCTGCGGGAGCGGCCTGGAACGACGATGCGCTTGAAACCGAATTGGACATGACATGACTCCTAGTCACTTGCACTTTGCAAGTATGTGGGAGGAACGCTACCATCGCGACTTGCACTATGCAAGTGACGAAAATGAAGACGGCAAAACACGCAACAAGCCCGCTGCGCCGATCCGCTTGCGTGATCGCGAACACGCTCGACCGCGTGGGCGACAAGTGGACCCTGCTCCTGGTGCGGGACATGCTCGCCGGCAAGTCGACCTATGGTGAGTTCATCGAATCGCCGGAACGAATCCCGACCAACATCCTCGCCGATCGCCTCAAGCGCCTCGAGCAATTCGGCCTCGTCGCCCGCTCCGTCTATCAGGAGCGCCCGGTTCGCCACGCCTATTCGCTGACCGCCAAGGGCAAACAACTCGGTCGCGTGCTGCGTGCCATGGCGGATTGGGGACTGGAGAACATTCCCGGCACGAAGAAGGAAATCGTGCCGAAGTAACGTCGATCGCTCGGACTTGATCCATGTTCCATTCGTGACCACCGCATCCTTTTAGCCCTCTCGATCGTTCTCCACTACGGAGCCCATCACGGCCCGGACAATGGAGATACCCATGCGAACTTTGCTCGATCAACGCGTCGTCGTAACCGGCGGCAGCAGCGGCCTTGAC